>Ga0207695_10010354_pt1 | contig 11413 bp, 6 predicted proteins | sample KBSC54metaG_FD_184354 | JGI IMG/M metagenome (GOLD analysis project Ga0207695, IMG submission 184354) | Corn rhizosphere microbial communities from Kellogg Biological Station, Michigan, USA - KBS C5-4 metaG (SPAdes) (version 2) | ecosystem: Host-associated > Plants > Roots > Rhizosphere > Soil... | reverse complement strand
CATTCTCCACTGTCGGCGCATCCGTCTGATCGGAAGACACGAACAAATGAAAGGTCCCGTCCTCATCTACTATCACCTTTGGATCCCTGAAATTCCGTTTGCTATAGCCCGGCGCAGAAGTATAGAAAGGATTGGGATGCTGCTTGACAAAATGGATCCCATCGTTACTGATAGCATAACTCAGCTGCTCATTAACCTTTCCGGCGCTGTCGATCAGCCGCGTGGCATAGAATGCATAGAATTTGCCGGCGTGATAAGCTACAGATCCTGTACAGATGGATTTCTCCCAAGCCTCATCGATACCTAACACTACCGGATACTGCTTCCAGGTTTTCAAATCATCGGAGACACTCAGCGCCCACTGATGACCACCCAGTCCTCCCAGCGCCCGATGATGAGCGGAGTCCAGCAGCCAGTAGAGATAATACTTCCCATCGTGAAAGAATGGGATGCAATCACCGACAAAAAGATCTCCCTTCGGCTTGAAATAATTGATGTTGCCCGTGCTCTGTATGGCAGGATCATACCGAACGCCCAGCTGAGCTATAGTTGCATGGTTGGCTGTTGCCAGGGTCAAAAGGAGTAAAAACTTTTGCATCTGATCAGTATTGAATATATTATGAAACAAATTTGATAAAAAAATGCCAATTACGATAGCATAGTTCCGGCGATTATTTTCTACTTTGGATCATCGATCTGACACAGGAACTCTAATCCCCTATTATCGCCCTTCCCCACCCGACACACGTATAATTTTATCCTAACGAATAAATTCCTAACGATCATGCACAATTCTACCAGCAGGTCAGTGCTCTTTATTGCACTGCTCTTATCCTCGCAGTTATGCTTAACCACTATTGCTTCCGCTCAGATCAACTGGCCCCAGGGTCAGCTGCTGCCGTCCTTTCCGGCCCCTGCCAGCAATCAGGACCTGTTCTATTTGAATGAAACTTCCTGGCGCTGGGAAGCCGAAGGGCCTTCCATCAGCCACCACACGGGTCGTCTGGAAACAGATGGCTGGCTTTGCCAGACCGGCATCGATGCCGCCAACCAGCATATGGTATTTGGCCCGTATGATACCTCTCTCACCGCGGGCGGGTACAATGCGGAGTTCAGAATGAAAACAGACAATAACACTGCCAACAACGATACAGTGGTGGAAATAGATGTCAGGGACGCCACCACCGGCGCCACCCTTGCCTACCAGGCGGTGACCCGTCTGCAATTTCCCATAGCCGGCGACTATACCAGCTTTACATTGCCATTCACCATGCCCGTTAGTCACCATGCGATCGAGCTGCGTGTATTTTGGAGGGGCTCGGCATATACCAAAGTAGACTTTGTTGCCGCACACCAGGACAATACGGCTGAAATGTATTTATTCTCCTCGTTGAAAGGTCTCGTCAACAGGACACAGCCTCGCCTGTTCTCCTATGAAGGTGATGCCTTTGCGGAAGGACCCTATACCTGGATGCAGTCATTGGGGCTCACCTGGACGGAACATACGGACAGATGGGAGGTCCTCACAAAATACAAAAGTGAAGTGGCAGGTCTCATCGTCTATGATCCTGCGCAGCCGCATACCGTGAATCTTGCCACCATGCTGGCAAAGGATAAAAGAGCGGTCATTGCTTCGCCATCCTTATTATCACGCCTGACTTCAAGCCCTTATAATTTCTCTATACTGACGGACCTGCGGGGGCAGTTCACCAGCAAGCTGCAGGTGTACCAGACTTTATACAATACCTACTGGCCCAACCTGGATCATCGTATGCTCATCGGGTTGAGCCCCGACGCGCATCGGGCAGGATTACGGGAGTACGCCGCTGCCATGGGCACTGCCGTGATATGGCTGGACCCCAATGTGTCGGGTGAGAGCGATCTGCTGAACAACTTTTTGTCTTCCATGCCGGCCAGCTCGGTCGTCACGGGTTGGTGGCCGGATGAAGGTTCGGGTATCACCCGGGCATCGAGCTACGGGATAGCAACGGTGGCCAGTGACTATTGTTCCAATCTGACCATGCACAGTGGCACATCCCGGACTGTGGCTGTCAAGCCTATGCCTCCAAAACCCACCTTACAGAACAAAATTTATGTCGCCTTCATACTCAGCGATGGAGACAACTTACAGTATGTCGAGCATCTGATGCGCAAGCTATGGAACAATCCTGACCGTGGCTCCGTACCGATGGGATGGACCCTTTCTCCGGCTATGCTGGATGCCATGCCGGGAGCGCTGAACTATTATTATTCGACGGCCACTGCTAATGACAATCTTATCTCCGGTCCGTCGGGATATGGCTATGCCTACCCCAATAATTTTCCCAACACCACCTCGCTAAATCAGTATATCACGAAATCCGAAGACTATGATAAACGGGCCGGGTTCCGGGTTGTCACTATTTGGAATACTATCACGGGTGGCATCAACCAGAATGTCGGCGAAAGCTATGCTTCCCACGCGCCCTCCCTGCTTGGATTGACTGCCCAGAATACGGGCGGACCGCTGACGATCTATAATTCCACGCTACCGGGTCTGCCGCTGTCCTGTAATTATTGCACGGGCGAACAACCCATGAAAGACGCCATTGCTGCTGCCGCCGCGGGATGGAATGGAACATCGCCGCGGTTTATTATCATCCAGGCACAGCCCTGGACGGATGTGAAACCCACCAACTTCAAGAATGTGATGAATTCGCTGAATTCGGATTACATCGTCGTGAGGCCGGATCATCTTTTCCAATTGCTGCGGGAAGCAAATGGTCTCCCGGTAGACCCGATACCTTCGGGCATCGATATCACCGACCTCAGCGGCGGGATCGTGAGCGCGCAATATCAGACGGGTTCCCCAACGGGTGAAGAATACCCTAATCTCATCGACAACAACATCGATAAGAAATACCTCACCTTCAACCCTTCTGCCTGGATACAATATCAGGCTCCGTCACAGTATGTGGTAACAAGCTATACGATATCCTCGGCCAACGATTTTCCGGAACGCGATCCGCTCAACTGGACATTACAAGGATCAAATGATGGCAGCAGCTGGACGACGATGGATACGCGTACCAACCAGGATTTTCCCAACCGCCTGCAAAGAAGGATCTTTAATTTTACGAACTCAACGGCCTATCAATACTATCGGTTCAATATGTCCAATAACAGCGGGTCGATCCTGCAGCTGGCGGAGATCGAATTGTTTGGGCAGTCGGCGGGGTCGCCATCCATGCATCCTGCCGTCGCGAACCAGGCTACGACAAGTTCTATCGGCTCCTCTGTCGGCATCTATCCCAATCCCGTATCCGGCAGGCTATATGTCAATGGGTTGACAGATGCAGCCCGGTTGGAGGTATACAACAATACGGGCCAGCGAAAGCTCTCGGGATCAGGTAAGTCCATCGATGTCAGCAGCCTGGAGCCTGGTATATATTTCTTGAAGGTCGTGTCGGATCAGCAGAGCGGTACATATAAGTTTATGAAAACAAACTAAAACCAAATAGCCGGGCCAAGGGCCCGGCTATTTGAATGTCTAAAATTTTTAGTATTTTTGCTAAATGACCCTGTTCGACGACATCGCCCTCTTTGACGAGGGTAAAAAACGTTTTACAAATTTTCGGCTACCCGATACGGACCTGCGGCTGTGGGAACAGTTTTTCGCAAAGGCAGAGTCGGATCACTATTTCACCATTTTAAAAAATACTACCCCCTGGAAACAGCGCGAGCGTAAAATGTACGATAAGATGGTGCCCGACCCCAGGCTGACAGCGTATTATGGCGGTCCGAATGGATTTGCGTGGACGGACGAGTTGCTGGCGATCAAGGCTAAGGTAGAGACCGAATGTGGTATAACCTTCAACCGTGTGCTCTTGAATTACTACCGGGATGGCAATGATTCGGTGGCCTGGCACAGCGATACGCTGCCGACGGAAGGGAAGCACCACGCCATTGCATCTGTAACATTTGGAGAGACCAGGCATTTTAAGATCAGGCATAAATCCAGGAAAGACGTCGATCAATTAAGCATTCCCCTGACCCATGGGAGTCTTCTTCTCATGGGAGACACCATGCAGGATCATTACGAACATCATATTCCCAAGACTTCCAGGAACATAGGACCGCGGATCAACCTTACCTTTCGTATTACGGAACATAAGGGGGACCAATTTTATTTTTCCACAACGCTGGAATAAACTAAATTTTTTAGTAATTTAGCGTGTCACCATGTCTGTCCAACAGGATATTATTCACCGCCTGCAGCGGGAGATCTTACAGCTGCAGGGTTCCAGGCCTCCGGCACCGGGACAGATAGACATTGCTTTGGGGCCAATAAACGCAGCCTTTCCTAACAAAACTTTCCCTACGGGAGCTATTCACGAATTTATCTGTCCGGCCCCGGTTGATGAGGCGGCAACGGCCGGATTTACGGCGGGGCTTATTTCCGGGCTGATGCAAATGGGCAGTATCTGTGTCTGGGTCAGCGCGGGCAGGAAAGTCTACCCTCCTGGGCTAAAGACTTTCGGTGTGGCGCCGGATAGGGTGATCTTTATGGATATGCGCACCGAAAAAGAAGTGCTTTGGGTAATGGAAGAAGCGCTGAAATATGAAGGTCTGGCAGCCGTGGTCGGCGAACTGCGTGAACTGGGCATGACTGTCTCGCGAAGATATCAGCTGGCGGTGGAACAAAGCCGCGTCACAGGTTTGGTCATTCGACAGCAGCCGCGACAGCTCTATCCCAATGCAGCGGTCGCCCGTTGGCATGTGACACATCTTCCCAGCATGTTCGGGTCTCCCTTGCCCGGATCAGACTTGGCCAATACAGGCATGCCGGGAGTAGGTTTTCCCCGATGGAATATCCATCTAAGCCGTATCCGGAACGGACATCCGGGTAGCTGGGAGGTGGGATGGCAGGCAGGCCGGTTCCACTTCGGGACAGCAGAGACCGGCATACAGAAGGCGGTCCTGGGAAGGCAGGAGAATCCCCTGCGAAGACAGACGGGATAGCGTCAATGGGTAAACGCTTCCTCTCGCTATGGTTCCGTCGTCTGACGACGGACTATGTGTCGATCCGCCGGCCTGCCCTACTCCACCAGCCTTTTGTACTGGCGCTGCCTGACCATGGACGAATGGTGATCACGGCAGCAAGCGCGTCAGCTATGGAGGAAGGCATACACACCGGAATGGCCGTGGCTGATGCACGGGTACTGGTGCCTACCCTGGAAGTACTGGATGATCAGGTGGGGCTGACCGCCAAGCTGCTACGGCAACTGGCGCTTTGGTGCATCCGCTATACTCCCATTGTCTCCATCGATGCCCCGGACGGATTGTTGCTGGACATCAGCGGCTGCCCTCATCTCTGGGGCGGAGAAAAGATCTATCTCCATCAAATTGTCCATACACTGAGAAAGAAAGGCTACGATGTACGAGGCGCTATCGCGGATACGGTTGGTGCGGCCTGGGCGATAGCACGATATGGACGTGTGTCACCCATCATCCAGCCGGGGGAACATGTGAATGCATTACTTGGTCTGCCACCGGCAGCCCTTCGGATAGATCCATCGATCGCAGGCAGGTTGCAAAAGCTGGGGCTGGACAGGATACACCGCATGGCAGGAATGGCACGGCAGTCATTACGTACACGGTTTGGCAATGAATTGTTGTTACGCCTGGATCAGGCTTTAGGCCGTGCGGATGAGATCATCGAGTCTGTCGTTCCGGTTGAGATCTATATAGAGCGCCTGCCCTGTCTGGAGCCTATCTGTACAGCAGGGGGTATAGAGATAGCACTGACCAGGTTGCTGGAAAATCTCTCCAGCCGGATGCAACAAGAAGGCAAAGGATTGCGAACGGCTATATTCAAAGGCCACCGGGTGGATGGCCAGTTGATCCAGGCAGCCATCGGGACACATCGGGCCACGCATAATATTGCCCATCTTTTTAAGCTGTTTGAAGAAAAGATCCCAACATTGGAACCCGGGCTGGGGATCGAGGTCTTTACGCTGGAGGCGCCGAAGGTAGAGGATGTCGGCCCTTCACAAACCACCATCTGGGAGGGTGCGGGAGGATTGCTCGATAAGGGGCTGCCGGAACTGATCGATCGGGTGAGCAATAAAATGGGAGCGGATAGGGTGCACCGTTACACACCGGCGGAACATTACTGGCCGGAGCGCGCAATAACTGCAACAGGCTCGTTGGATGAAGTGGCGTTGGACCGTTGGTCGGTGACCCGGCCCAGGCCTGTTTATATGCTTGCCCGTCCGGAGCCTATCGAGGTGACTGCGCCAATACCCGACTACCCACCCATGTTGTTCCGGCATCGGAACAGGCTGTATAAGATCATCCGGGCGGAAGGACCGGAACGGATCGAGCAGGAATGGTGGATCGCTACCGGACAGCACCGGGACTATTATCTGGTAGAGGATGAGGGTGGGGTCCGGTATTGGATCTTCCGCAGTGGACATTATAAGGGCACGGGGCCACATCAATGGTTCCTTCATGGCTATTTTGCCTAATCTATGAACCACATGCAGTACACAGACCTACAGGTGACGAGTAATTTCAGTTTCTTGCGGGGAGCTTCACACCCTGAGGAGATCGTAGAGCAGGCCGCGGCGCTTGGGCATAAGACCATTGCGATCACGGACCGGAATACCCTGGCAGGTATCGTGCGGGCGCATAGCCGTGCTAAAAAGCTGGATGGTATTCGTCTTCTCCCCGGAGCGCGGCTGGATCTGCTGGATGGTCCAAGCCTGCTGGCGCTGCCGACGGACAAGGATGCATATGGTAGATTGTCGGCGCTGCTGACGCTGGGCAACCGGCGGGCGGAAAAGGGAGAATGCCATCTGTACAGGACTGACGTGTACGCTCATGCGAAGGGGATACAATTTATCGTGATACCCCCGGATACCTTGAATGATCTTTTCGATTTTGAACCTTCTTTTCATAGCGCTGTCCGGGAATATCGGGATGCCCTTGGCAACGGCTGTTATCTGGCCGGCTGCCGCTATTACCGGGGGGACGATGCAAAACAGTTGTTCCGGTTGCATGAGCTTTCCAAAAATCTGCAGATACCACTCGTGGCGACCAACGATGTGCATTACCATCACCCCATGCGGCGACAGCTGCAGGATGTATTGACCTGTATCCGGGAAAAATGTACTATTTACGATGCGGGCTTCCGGCTGCATCCGAATGCGGAACGGTATATGAAGCCGGCAGCGGAGATGCAACGGCTGTTCCGGCAATATCCGGGAGCGATCCGGCGGACACAGGAGATCGCGGAGGCCTGTCAGTTCTTGCTGGACAGTCTGCAATATGTCTATCCGGAAGAGATCACACGGGAGGGGCGTACGCCGATGGAAGAGCTGACCTTTCTCGCACGGGAAGGAGCGCGGCAAATGTTCGGAGATACTATCCCGGAAAAGATCCAGGCAAATATCCGGTATGAGCTGGACTTTATCGAACGAATGAACTATCCGGCCTATTTTCTTACGGTGTACGATGTGGTACGGTATGCGCGGGAGCATGGCATCCTTTGCCAGGGGCGTGGTTCGGCGGCCAACTCGACCATCTGCTATTGCCTGGGGATCACATCCGTGGACCCGACAAAATTTGACCTGCTGTTCGAACGATTCCTCTCGGCGGCGAGGAACGAGCCGCCGGACATCGATGTGGATTTTGAACATGAGCGACGGGAAGAAGTGATCCAGTACATCTATCAGAAATATGGCAGGGACAGGGCGGGCATCGTAGCAACGGTGACACAGGTCCATGCCAAGGGCGCCATCCGTGACGTGGGACGTGCAATGGGTTTATCCGTCGATGCGGTCGACAGGCTCTCGAAGTCCATCCATGAATTTGATGAAATGCTGGATCCCGAGCTGGTACAGGCACAGGGCTTCCGGGAAAGCAGGACACACCTGGAAAAGGTCCTGGAACTGACGTCGCAATACATCGGCTTCCCGCGACAACTGGGGCAGCATACGGGTGGTTTTGTCATTACCCGCGGACAGCTGAGCGACCTCTGCCCCATCCTGAATGCGCGGATGGAGGACCGGACAAACATCGAATGGAACAAGGATGATATCGATGCCCTTGGCTTTCTCAAGATCGACGTTCTGGCGCTGGGAATGCTGAGCGCTGTGCGGAAGGCCTTTGACCTGGCAAAACTGCATTACGAACTGGATCTGACACTGGCGAATATTCCACAGGACGATCCGGCTGTTTATGAAATGTGCTCGCGGGCGGATACCATCGGCGTATTTCAGATCGAGAGCCGGGCACAGCAGTCGATGTTGCCTCGTCTGCGTCCGGAGAACTTTTATGACCTGGTGATCGAAGTGGCGATCGTGCGGCCAGGTCCTATACAGGGGGATATGGTGCATCCTTATCTGCGGCGGCGCAACAAACTGGAGCCGGTGGTATTTCCTTCGAAGGAGCTGGAAGATATACTGGGCCGAACGCTCGGCGTACCGCTGTTCCAGGAGCAGGCCATGAAGATTGCGATCGTGGCGGCAGGTTTTACACCGTCGGAGGCGGATGAGCTGCGACGGAGCATGGCGACATTCAAGGCGCAGGGTCTGATATCCGCATTTCGCGGCAAGCTCATCAATGGGATGGTAGGCAATGGCTATTCGGAGGAGTATGCGCACCGGGTCTTCCGGCAACTGGAGGGGTTTGGAAGCTATGGCTTCCCCGAAAGTCATGCGGTGAGCTTTGCATTGCTGGTCTATATATCGGCATGGATCAAGTGGTATTATCCGGATATCTTTCTTTGTGCACTGCTGAACAGCCAGCCAATGGGTTTTTATGCACCGGCGCAGCTGATCATTTGCGCGCAGGGTCATGGGGTGATCTGTCGCCCCGTGGATGTCAATCATTCGGAGTGGGACAGCACGATGGAGGAACAGGAAGGGAAATACAGGACAGTCCGTCTCGGCTTCCGGCTTGTGGAAGGTTTAAGACAAGAAGATATTTTGCTGCTGCTGGCGCGTCGTCTGCAACCCTATAAGAGTGTCCGCGCCTTGCAGGAGGCCGGATTGTCACAGACTGCATTGGAAAGGCTGGCGGATGCAGATGCATTCCGTTCTATGGGCATCGACAGACGGGATGCTCTCTGGCAGGTGGCGGCGCTGCAGAAGGAGTTTTTTGTAAAAACGCCCAAAGGCAAGCCTCCCGTGTTCGAAGGTCGCGCCCTTACCTTATTCGAAGACCAGGATGAAAAAGTATCATTGCCTGTCATGACAGATGCGGAACACGTGATACAGGATTATGCATCGATGTCCTTATCGCTAAAGGCCCACCCTTTGAGCTTTGTCCGTGATAACCTTCGGGCGCTGGGTGTTTCTATGGCGGCGGAGCAACGCAACTTACGTAATGGCCAGTACATCAAAGCCGCGGGTCTCGTACTGGTGCGGCAGCGGCCGGGTACAGCCAGCGGGGTCTGCTTTATTACGCTGGAGGACGAGACGGGCACTTTCAACCTGGTGGTATGGAGGGACCTCTTTGAACAGTACCGCAAACAGATACTCGGTGCAAAGCTGCTGATGGTGGAAGGCAACTTACAGATCGAAGGAGAGGTGGTGCATGTCATCGTGCAGCGTTGTCATAACCTGAATCCGCTGCTGGGTCACTTGACAGCTTCTCATGATGAGGATGTGTTCCCCGGCGGTAGAAACTTTAAGTGACAACGGCCGGCTCCTACTTCTTATACACCTCTCCCCCCTTCATCACAAAATCCACCTTCTCCAGGGCCTTGATATCTTTTAACGGGTCTTCCTTTACTGCAATGATATCCGCAAAGCCCCCGACCCGGATGCTTCCGATGCGTGTGTTGCCGATGAGGTCGGCGGCATTCGATGTGGCTGCCTGTATCGCCTGCATGGGCGTGAGCCCAAACTTCACCATATAATAGAACTGCCGTGCATTCCACCCGTGGGGATAGACGCCGGCATCTGTGCCAAAAGCTATTTTAACCCCGGCCTGGGCCGCCTTGCGAAAACTTTCCCGTTGCGTCCGTCCCACCATCTTTTCCTTGTCGATGATCTTTTGCGGGAAGCCGAGCCGCGCATACTCACTGAGGATATAGTCGTCATTGTAAATATCCGCCACCAGGTAGGTTCCCTTCTCCTTCATCAGGCTGATAGCCTCATCATCCAGCATGCTGCCGTGCTCGATAGACGACACGCCTGCCCTGACTGCCATCTTGATGGCTACGGTCCCATGTGCATGCGCACAGGCTTTACGTCCCCAAAGGTGCGCCTCATCGACGATGGCATTCATCTCCTCTTGTGTATATTGGGGAGCGCCGACAGATTCCTCCTCGGTGAGGACACCCGCACTGGCGCCAAACTTGATCACATCCGCCCCATACTTTACATTAAACCGCACCTGCTTACGTACCCCGTCTACCCCATTGGCAACTCCGCTCAATTCTTTGGGGCCATCGGTCCAGGTCAGATAAGGCGAAAAACCGTTGAGGTCCCCGTGGCTGCCGGTGCTCCCTATGAATAAGGTGGCCACAAACAGGCGGGGGCCAGGTATATCCCCCCGATTGATCGCATTGCGTAGCGCCACATCCACGAGTCCACGCGCTCCCACATCCCTGCAGCTGGTAAATCCGGCCACGAGCGTCCGCAAGGCATAAGTAGGCGCCATCACGGCATCATCCACGGGCATCTTGCGAAAGATATCGCCATAATAGTCGCCGCTGGGCTGGCCGGTGACATGGGTATGGCAATCGATAAGTCCCGGTAGCACGGTATATGCGCTGAGATCGATGATCTGGGCTGAGTCGGGCACCTGTAGATCCTTCCCTATCTTACTGACGGTGTCGTGATCGATGAGGATCATGATATGATCGAGAACTTTTCCCGCCTGGGGATCGATCAACCGGCCCGCAATAATAACTTTTGTCTGGGCACTTGTAAGATTGGAAAAAAGAATAATGCAGAGGCTGGCGATAAATATTCTCATGTTGGGGGTTTTGGTCGAGGTGCTAAACTTACTATTTTTTCCTTATTGACCTGGCCTGAATACCCGCCTGAATAAAAAAAGGCCATCTGGCCTACACAGGCTGCAGATGACCTCCCCTTAATTAAAACAACCTGTCGCAAGCGTTAAATAAGATAAACAGGTGGCCGCGTTTAGGGCTTATATGTGGAAAGTAGTGCTTATGCTTTTTGCTGCTCTCTAATATTAATACGAGCAGCGTGTAGTAATGTAACTACAATTTTGAGATTTTTAATAATTCATAAAAATCTCACAGAACATTGATTATCAAGGTATTCTTGGAGTAATCCCGAGGGAAGTGTGTATTTTATGCCGCCGGCGTCTGTAGCTCGATCCGGAAGGTAGTCCCTGCCTGCTCTCCGCTCATCACCGTGATGGCCCCGCCGTGGGCCTTTATGATCTGGCT
>Ga0207695_10010353_pt1 | contig 11414 bp, 12 predicted proteins | sample KBSC54metaG_FD_184354 | JGI IMG/M metagenome (GOLD analysis project Ga0207695, IMG submission 184354) | Corn rhizosphere microbial communities from Kellogg Biological Station, Michigan, USA - KBS C5-4 metaG (SPAdes) (version 2) | ecosystem: Host-associated > Plants > Roots > Rhizosphere > Soil... | reverse complement strand
CGGTCGAAATATAGCCGACCTTGTCGGTAATGCCGTATTTGGCGATCGCCGCCAGCGTGTCGCCGCCGCCCGCAATCGAGAAACCGTCAGAATCCGCAATCGCCTGCGCCAAAGCCTTGGTGCCGCCGCCGAACTGGTCGAACTCGAACACGCCGACCGGGCCGTTCCAGACGATGGTGCCGGCCTTGGCCAGTTGCGCCGCCAATGTTGCCGCGGTCTTGGGACCAATATCGAAAATCATGTCGTCATCGGCCACATCCTTGGCATCCTTGACGGTAGCGACTGCGGTCGGCGAAAACTCCTTGCCGCACACCACGTCCACCGGGATCGGCACCGATGCGCCGCGCTTGGCCATCATGTCGATGATGGCCTTGGCTTCATCAACCAGGTCGGCTTCGACCAGCGACTTGCCGATCTTCAGGCCGGACGCGAGCATGAAGGTATTGGCGATGCCGCCGCCGACGATCAGGTTGTCGACCTTGTCGGCCAGTGCCTTCAGGATAGTCAATTTGCTGGAGACTTTCGAGCCGGCGACAATCGCCACCAGCGGACGCGCCGGCTGGTTCAGGGCCTTGCCCAGCGCATCGAGTTCGGCGGCCAGCAGTGGGCCGGCGCAAGCGACCGGGGCAAATTTGGCAATACCGTAGGTGGTGGCTTCGGCGCGGTGCGCGGTGCCGAATGCGTCGTTGACGTAGACGTCGCACAGCTTGGCGATCTTTTGCGCCAGCTCATCGCTGTTCTTCTTTTCGCCCTTGTTGAGGCGGCAGTTTTCCAGCAATACGACCTGACCGGGCGCGACATCGACGCCTTCGGTCCAGTTAGACACCAGTTTGACTTCCGCGCCCAGCAGGTCGGACAGGCGCTTGGCGACGGGCGCCAGCGAATCTTCCGGCTTGAATTCGCCCTCGACCGGGCGACCCAGATGCGAAGTCACCATCACTGCCGCACCGGCGTCGCGCGCCTGGCGGATGGCCGGCACCGACGCGCGGATGCGGGTATCTTCGGTGATATTGCCGGCATCGTCCTGCGGCACGTTCAGATCGGCGCGAATGAAGACGCGCTTGCCTTGCAGCTGGTTGGTGGAGATGAGATCGCTGAGTCGGTTGAATTTCATTTTTCGCGGAATCTAAGGTGGGGCAAAAAGGCGTTATTTTACTCTACCCGCCCTGCTCCCAGCATGGTTTTCAGACAGGAATGCAGCATTCGGCAGCATTCGGCGCCGCGTTCCCGCAGTAATCGGCCCGGCGGGCGGGCAAGGCCTTCCGTAAAGGGGCTACAGCGCCAGACGCAGCACGGTGAATAGTGCCATTCCGGCAACAATCGTTCCCAAAAGATGTCGGGTTATCAAGAAAAATACCCCGCCGCCGATACCAGCCAGCAATTTGGGATTGGTCCAGTTGATGTCAATCGCGCCACCCGTGGTCACCAGGTCCGGCAAGATGATCGCCGCCATCGCCGCCGCCGGGGCGTAACCGAGCGCATGCTGGAGTTTGGGCGGCAACTTGACCGCATGGCCGAACAGGAAAAAACCGCTGCGCGTGATCAATGTCGACACAACCAACAAGACTATAGAAACCCAAACGTCGAAGGCGTTCATTCTTTTTCCTTGTCGATGAATTTGTCGGCCATCATCGCCGCCGCCATGCCGATCACCACCGCCAGCAACAGGCCGAGCCGGTAAGGCAGGCTGATCGCCGCCACCGCGACCGCGCCGGAGACCACCACGCCCGCCAGCGCCGCACCGTTGATGATCATCGGGATGGTGATGGCAATCAGCGCCAGCGTGCCGGCGAAGCCGATGTTCCAGCTTTCCGGGATCTGGCTGGCCAGCAGGATGCCGACGATCGCGCCGATCTGCCAGGCAAACCAGCCCGGATAACAGATCGCTTCGAAAAAGCCGATCTTGCCGGCCGGCTGATGCACCGTGTGGGCGGGGAAACGCCGCGGGAAGAATCCCATCGAGATGTCGCCGTTGAAGTAGCCGTACCAGACCCGCCGGTACCACGGCAGATGAGCGAAATGCGGCGCCACAGCGGCGGAGAAGATGACGAAACGGAGGTTGACGATCATGGCCGTCAGGAAGATCACGATCAGCGGTGTATGCGCCGCCAGCAAAGGCAGCACGGCGAACTGGGCGGAACCGGCGTAGACCGTCAGCGTCATCGCCAGCGACTGCCAGAGGGTCATGCCGGACTTGACCATCGCCATTCCCGAGACCACGCCCCAGGCGGCCACGGCCGGAATCGTCGAAGCGCTCGCGCGCCAGCCCTCCTGAAACGCTTCCTTTTCGATGCGCCGCGCCGCGATTGCGGCAGTAGCAGCAACATCGGCTGATGCTCCATTGACTGCCGGGTCAGGTCGACTGTCCCCGGCGTCTGTCTCCTTATTCATTCTTGCCCTGGTCCGCTTTTATTGAATGCGATGAACTTGCAATACGGCATTTTTACGCAGTCCCGACATTTTACAGATGAAACTTTTTACGCGCTTGTTCCGTTAAAATGTGGTCTTTGCCTCTTTGAACCACCTCGGAGACTTGACCATGTCCATGGACGACCGCGACGGAAAAATCTGGAAAGACGGCGCATTGATCGACTGGCGCGATGCCACCATCCACGTGCTGACCCATACGTTGCATTACGGCATGGGCGTGTTCGAGGGCGTGCGCGCCTACAAGACGCCGCAAGGCACGGCGATTTTTCGCCTGAAGGAACACACCCAGCGCCTGTTCAATTCGGCCAAGATTTTCCAGATGGAAGTGCCGTTCGACCAGGCCACCATCTTCGAAGCGCAACGCCAGGTGGTGCGCGAAAACAAACTGGAGTCCGGCTACATCCGCCCGCTGATCTGGATCGGATCGGAGAAGCTCGGCGTCTCCGCCAAGGGCAACAAGATCCATGTCGCCATCGCCGCCTGGACCTGGGGCGCGTATCTAGGCGAAGACGGCATCAACAAGGGCATCCGCGTCAAGACTTCATCCTTCAGCCGCCACCACGTCAACGTCTCGCTGGTGCGCGCCAAGGCTTCCGGCTACTACATCAATTCGATCCTGGCCAACCAGGAAGCGCTGGCCGACGGCTACGACGAAGCGTTGTTGCTGGACACCGACGGTTACGTCTCGGAAGGCTCCGGCGAAAATGTCTTCATCGTCAAGAGCGGCAAACTCTACACCCCGGACCTCGCCTCCTGCCTCGACGGCATCACGCGCGATGCGGTGCTGACGATGGCGCGCGACCTCGGCATCGAGGTCATCGAAAAGCGCATCACGCGCGACGAAATGTATTGCTGCGACGAAGCCTTCTTCACCGGCACCGCCGCAGAAATCACCCCCATCCGCGAACTCGACAACCGCACCATCGGCAATGGTGGCCGCGGTCCGGTCACGGAAAAACTGCAAACCTTGTTCTTCGACGTCGTGTCGGGCAAGGCGCCCCAATATCAGCATTGGCTGACACTGGTTTAATTTAAATAAGCACGCTATCTAAATAAGCACGCTATCGCAACGGAGAATCACCATGAGCCAAGTCCAACAAACCCAGCCAGTTCAACTCGACGGCAAAGACCTGCCGGCCCACTGCCCCAACCCGAACATGCCGCACTGGTCATCGCACCCGCGCGTGTTCCTGGAACTCGACGACCATGGCGCCGCCAAGTGTCCGTACTGCGGCACGCAATACCAGCTCAAGCCGGGCGCCGTCGTCAAGGCGCACTGAGGCCGGAGATCGTTGCCGCCCCAAGCAGCCGCAACACCGATGAAGAGGACCACCAGGAAACGATTGGTCCTCTTTGCTTTTTCTTCCTGGAGAAAACATGCCGCGCGCCAAACTGTTACATGGTTCACCCGACGAAATCGAAGCAGCGTATTACGACGCCCTGTCCCGCGCCGACCTCGACGCGCTGATGGCGCTGTGGGCGGACGACGAAGAAATCGTCTGCATCCATCCCGGCGCAGCACGTCTGATCGGCCATGCGGCGATCCGTAACAGCTGGGAAGAAATCCTCGTACGCGGCGGCCTGCACATCCAGCCGCGCCAGCTGCATGCAGCGCATACCATCACCACCGCCGTGCACAATGTGATCGAGGACATCCACCATCCCGACAACAGCCAGCCGGACGTTCACGTCATCGCTACCAACGTCTACATGAAGACCACGCAAGGCTGGCGCATCGTCACGCACCATGCCTCGGTCGCGCCGGGACCGGCGCCGTCGGAGCCGATTGCCGAAACCATGCTGCACTGATTCCTTTCCTGCGCCGCCAGCGTCGGGCGTCAGCCTGCGGCGGCGCATCCACTGCGTCCCTTCCATGCACTACATCGCGCCTCGCTGGCTTCCCGGCGGCAACCTTCAAACGATTTATCCGTCGACCTTCATCGCCAAGCCGCCGGTGTGCTTCCGGCGTGAACGCTGGGATACGCCCGACAGTGATTTCATCGATGTCGACTTCGTCGACGGCCAACCCGGGCAACCGCTGGTGGTGCTGTTCCATGGCCTGGAGGGCTCATCCGACAGTCATTACTGCCGCGCGCTGATGGCGGAGGTCGCCGCACGCGGCTGGACCGGCGTGGTGCCGCATTTCCGCGGCTGCTCGGGTGAAATCAACCTGGCGCCACGCTTCTACCATTCGGGAGACAGCGGCGAAGTCGACTGGATCCTGCGTCGCCTGGTCACGCATCGGGCGGCCATCGGCGCCGGCAAGTTTTACGCGACCGGCGTTTCGCTCGGCGCCAACGCCTTGCTGCGTTGGCTCGGCGAATCGCAGCACCAGGCCGAATTCGTCGACGCCGCCTGTGCGGTCTCGGCGCCGCTCGACCTGGCGGGCGGCGGCGCGGCGCTGGCGCATGGCTTCAACCGGATTTATTCGCATGTGTTCCTGCGCACCATGCGCCCCAAATGCCTGGTCAAACTGGATCAGTTTCCGGGCCTGTTCAGCCGTGACGCACTGCTGCAGGCGCGCGACCTGTACACCTTCGACAACATCGTCACCGCGCCGCTGCACGGTTACCGCAATACCGAAGACTACTGGGACCGCGCCAGCGCCAAGCACATCCTGCACGACATCACTGTACCGACGCTGGTGCTCAACGCCAGGAACGATCCCTTCCTGCCGCCCCAATATTTACCACGGAGCGCGGCGGCCTGCGTCAAACTGGAATATCCTGAAGAAGGCGGCCATGTCGGCTTCCCCACCGGCGCCCCACCGGGCGAACTGGGCTGGCTGCCGCAGCGCATGCTGCATTTTCTGGAAGGTGAATAAGCAATGGATGACGTCGTCAGGCAAGCGATGGTCAAGTGGCCGAATGTGCCGCACTGCTTCGGCTGGCTCAAGCTGGATGCACGCGGGCAGTGGCGCATGCGCGACGAGCGCGCCCAGCATCTTGATCTTCCCGGCGACAAGATCGCGCATCCTGCGCTGCTCGGTTTCATCAACCGCAATTACACCCATGACGAGCAAGGTCGCTGGTATTTCCAGAATGGGCCGCAACGCGTCTACGTTGATCTGGAGCTGACGCCGTATGTCGTTCGCACCGATCCGGCCGAGGGCTTCATCACCCAGACCGGCGCCACGCTGAAAGCGATTTCACAAGCCTGGTTGACGCAAGAGGGACAACTGGTGCTGGTATCGGAAACGATCGTCGCGGTGCTGGATGACCGCGATGTCGCCGGAGTGCTGGCGACGTTGACGGTTGCGGGCCGGGCGGTGAGCGACGAAGAAATCATGACGTGGCTGGATGGGAACGATGCGGTGGTACTGTTTTTCCCGCACGGCGGCAACGCACTTCCCTTGCAACGCACCAGTGCGGACAAGCTTGCCGGGCAATTCGGTTTCGTCACGCACCCTCGCGCGACCTCCTGACAAGGACTTGAGCGGCGACGACTATCCGCGCCCCTTGGTTTCCTTCATCTCTTCTTTCCACTGCTCCTTGAGATCGCGCTCACGCGCGTCAATCATCGCCTGATCGTAGAAGGTGGCATCCGGCGCCTTGCGCGCGATCCCGAGTTGCTCCAGCGCCGCCGGCAAACTCCCTTGCAGTACATAGGATTCCGCCAGCGCCATGTGTTGCAGCGCTTGCTTGCCCTGCGCCGAATAAGCCTTGGCTAGCAAATCCTGCACCGCGACTTCCTGGCGGTACAGCTGCGCCTGGTCGCGTAAATAGGCGACGGCGATATCGTAGCGCTGCCCCTCGATCAATGCATCCGCGTACTGATGCGCTACCACGCGCGACAGCGGGAATTGCTTGCGCGCGGCGTCGGCTTCCTTGAGCGCTTGGGCGCCTTGTTTTTTGGCCAGCTTGATGTCGATGTCGAGGTTGGTGAACAAGATGCTCGGCACCATCGGCTGCGACGCCGCGCGTGCTTCCTGCAACAAGCTCTCGGCCTTGTCATAAGAACGCTGCAGGTAGGCCGCGTATGCCAGCCCGTACTTCGACACCATGATCTGCATCTTGGTGTTCTGGCGCAGCTGCGATTCGAAATACGCCTGGGCATCGCGGATGCCTTGCGCCGTATTGTTTTGCAGCAGGCGCACGCGCGCGCGAATCAGCTGGAAATCGGGATTGTCGGCGCGTTGCTTGTAACGCTGGTCGCGTATGCGCGCCTGGATGTCGGCGATACGTTCTGTGGTCAACGGGTGAGTCAGCAGGTAGGGCGGCACCGCATCGCCGAGGCCGCGCGACGCGCTTTGCAGGCGCCCGAAAAACGCCACCATGCCAGAGGTGTCGAAACCGCCGTCGCGCAGGATTTGCAAACCGACGCGATCTGCTTCCCGCTCGGCGTCGCGGCTGAAGTTGAGTTGCCGTTGCATCGCCAGGCCGGTGCCACCCATCATCGTCGCCATGGCGGCGTCGCCGCCGACCCTGGAGACGCCGGCCAGCGCACCCAGGACGATGGAGGCGAGCTGGATCATGGAGTTCTGCTTTTGCTGGCCGATCATGCGTGCGATGTGGCGCTGCGCGACGTGACCGATTTCATGCGCCAGCACCGACGCCAGTTCGGACTCGCTCTGCGCCGCCAGCATCAGGCCGGAGTGCACGGCGATGAAACCGCCCGGCAAGGCGAAGGCGTTCAGCACCGGATCGCGCACCGCGAAGAAAAAGAAATCGTAGCCGGCTTCGCCGCGCACGTCCGGCCGCACCGACACCAGGTTGGAGCCGAAGTTGTTGAGGTATTCCAGCACCGGACCATCGTCGATGTAATCGGGGTCGCGTCGGATGTCGCGCATGATCTGCTCGCCGAGTTTACGCTCCACCAGCGGCGACAAGCCCTCGCGCTCAGTGTCTCCCAGCGTCGGCAAGGTTTGCGCGACACCCGTGGTCGGCGCGACGGCCAGGGGCAGCGTCGCAGCAGTCAGCGCAAGCGCGGCGAACAGGGAGCGCAAGACCGGGCGCAACACAGGACGCAACAGCAAGCGGCGACGACGTGTTTGTTCAGATGATACAGACTGACGCATAGACGGGCACTGGTAATGGGTGGCTTGGAGCGAGAAGGGCTCTTTCAATGCCTGCTATGATACCCGCAGTAATGACAGACTTTCACTTTCCGCCGCCATGACCGCTTCCAAAACTGCAAATTTACCGGCCGACGCCAACCAGGGCCTGACCCATTTCGATCAGGGCGGACAAGCGCACATGGTCGACGTCGGCGCCAAGCAGGATACCCATCGCGTCGCCATCGCCAGCGGTATCATCTCGATGAAGCCCGAGACCTTGGCAGTGATCCAGTCCGGCACCGCCAAGAAAGGCGACGTCCTCGGCATCGCCCGCATCGCCGCCATCATGGCGTCCAAGCGCACCAGCGACCTGATTCCATTGTGCCATCCGCTGGCGCTCACACACGTGTCGGTAGAGTTCGCCATCGACGAGGAAAAGTCGCATATCAGTTGCACGGTGCGAGTGGAAACCAACGGCAAGACCGGCGTGGAGATGGAAGCCCTGACTGCGGTGCAGGTCGGGCTGCTGACGATTTATGATATGTCCAAGGCGATTGATCGCGGCATGGTGATGTCCGATATCCGCGTGCAGGAAAAGCATGGAGGGAAGTCGGGATCGTGGTCGCAGGGTTGACGCATTCTCTGCGGACGTAAAAAAAGCGTGCTGAGTGCACGCTTTTTTATTGCCGCCGGATGAATCAGCCGCGGCAGACTTCCGGCGCATATTTCGCAGGCAGCAGCGGCGAGTCCGCGGCAGCCGTGGTCGGTGCCGTTTGGCACAACCAGGTAATGGCGCTCGGGTTAGTTGCCGATGGCACCAGCTTCAGCGTCTTGCCTTTTGCCTCGCCGCCAATATCGCCAAAGGTAATGGTGATCGCGCCGCCTTTTTCGATTTTGATATCAGAGACCGATGTGATTTCTTTCGACGGCGTAAATGCATAACCCGTCGCGGCCTGTTCAAAGTCTGCGCTCCCCTTGGAGGCAATTGTCTCGGACACGGCCATCTTCGCCGGCGTCGCGAGGTTCAGCCCCTCAACCACTTTGGTACGGACCAGGTAGTCACGGTATTGCGGAATCGCCACCATCGCCAGTACGCCCACAATGGCGATGACGATCATCAATTCAATCAGGGTGAAACCGGTGGGTGAGTATCGTGCAGACCGCTTCGCTTGCATATTGTTTTCCTATTACAAAAAAATCGAGTTTTCGGGAGCGTTGCTGGCCATCTGTCCATGGCCGTCGTTTTCTGTCGGGCAACGCCAGACTCCCCGCATGGATCATATTCGCCCACGGCGAATTTGTGAACATCTTTATAACCGCACAGGCGAGGTGGGATTCGTCCTCCGGCCTCGCCCGGCCGCCAGTACTTTTTTATGCCGCCTGTTTTTGTGGCCTGCGCGCCAGCCAGCTGCCGACGATCACGACGCCGATCGCACCGACCAAGCCCGGCAAGCTCAGGTGCAATTGCAGGCCCGGCACCGTGAACTCATGGTGTGGAAGATAGTTCTGCACCCAGCCCTTGATCGCCACGTCGGAGATGATCATTCCGCCTGCAAGGTAACCGAGCAAAGCCGCGCCCAGCGTGATGATCAGCGGGACCTTTTCCATCAGCTTGAGCACCAGCGTGCTGCCCCAGACGATGATGGGGATGCTGACCAGGATACCGAAAACCACCAACAGCAACTGATGCTCGCCGGCAGCCTGTTCCGCTGCGCTGGCGATGGCGATGACGTTATCCAGGCTCATCACCAGGTCGGCGACGACGATGGTCTTGATGGCCGACAAAAGCTTGTCGCTGCCATTGATTTCGCCATGGCCGTCATCTTCGCTGAGCAGCTTCGTGCCAATCCAGAACAGGAGCACGCCGCCCACCAGTTTGATGAACGGCATCTGCAGCAAGGTCACCGCAAAGGCGATCAACACGATGCGAATGGCGATAGCGCCGAAGGTGCCCCACAGGATGCCGCGCAGGCGCAGGTTGTCCGGCAGGTTACGGCACGCCAGCGCAATCACGATGGCGTTGTCGCCACCGAGCAAAATATCGATGAGGATGATCTGACCGACTGCGAGCCAGTTCAATTCCGTCAAAAATTCCATACAATTTCCTAAAATATTTTGTGAACACTAAAGCAATATGGGGAGCCTGAGCTCCCCATATTGTTATGTCACCGGTCAGCCCGGGAAGTTCTGTCGACGTTCAGACAAATGCTTCCAGCCTGCCGTTTGCTTGCTGTTGCGGACAATGAATTACAGAACCGACTTCAGCAGACGCGCCATTTCCGAAGGATTGCGTGTTGCCTTGATGCCGCATTCTTCCATGATCGCCAGCTTCGCTTCGGCAGTATCAGCACCACCGGAGATCAGCGCGCCGGCGTGGCCCATGCGCTTGCCTGGAGGCGCAGTCACGCCGGCGATGAAGCCGATGACTGGTTTCTTCATGTTTTCCTTGACCCAGTACGAAGCGTTGGCTTCGTCAGGACCGCCGATTTCACCGATCATGATGACGGCGTCGGTGTCCGGATCATCGTTGAAGGCCTTCATGATGTCGATGTGCTTCAGACCGTTGATCGGGTCGCCGCCGATACCGACTGCGGACGATTGGCCCAGGCCCAGTGCGGTCAGTTGACCGACGGCTTCATAGGTCAGTGTGCCCGAACGGGACACCACGCCGATGCGGCCCTTTTTGTGGATGTGACCCGGCATGATACCGATCTTGATTTCGTCCGGTGTGATCAGGCCTGGGCAGTTAGGGCCCAGCAGCAATGTCTTGCTGCCAGCCTTTGCCATGCGGTTTTTCAGTTCCAGCATGTCGCGGACAGGGATGCCTTCAGTGATACAGATGGCCAGGTCCAGGTCGGCTTCGACAGCTTCCCAGATCGCGGCGGCTGCGCCTGCAGGAGGAACATAGATCACCGAAACGGTCGCGCCGGTGGCCTTCTTGGCTTCGGAAACATTCGCGAAAATTGGAATGCCTTCGAAATCTTCGCCGGCCTTCTTCGGGTTCACGCCTGCAACGAAGGCGTTCTTGCCGTTCGCGTAATCGCGGCACATGCGGGTGTGGAATTGACCGGTTTTGCCGGTGATACCTTGGGTGATGACTTTGGTGTCTTTATTGATCAGAATCGACATAGCTATTCCTTGTCCTATTATTTACCGTTGGCTGCAGCAACAACTTTTTGCGCAGCTTCTTCCATGCTGTCTGCCGAGATGATCGGCAGGCCGGAGTCGGCCAGCAGCTTCTTGCCGATTTCTTCGTTGGTGCCCTTCATGCGCACGACCAGCGGCACTTTCAGGGAAACGGCCTTGGACGCGGCGATCACGCCTTCGGCGATCACGTCACAGCGCATGATGCCGCCGAAGATGTTGACCAGGATGGCTTTCAGTTCTGGGTTCTTCAGCATGATCTTGAATGCTTCGGTAACCTTCTCTGTGGTTGCGCCGCCGCCGACGTCCAGGAAGTTGGCAGGCTCGCCGCCGAACAGCTTGATGGTGTCCATGGTGGCCATGGCCAGACCGGCGCCGTTGACGAGGCAGCCGATATTGCCGTCGAGGGAGATGTAGGCCAGGTCGAACTTGGAAGCTTCGACTTCGGCTGGATCTTCTTCGTCCAGATCGCGGTAAGCGACGATTTCAGGATGACGGAACAGGGCGTTGGAGTCGAAGTTGAACTTGGCGTCCAGAGCGATGACCTTGCCGTCGCCGGTCAGGATCAGCGGGTTGATTTCGGCCAGCGACGCATCGGTTTCCCAGTATGCCTTGTACAGACCTTGCAATTGCTTGCGCGCGTCGGCCACGGATGCGGCGGGAACGCCGATCTTGGTGGCGATGCTGTCAGCGTCGGCATCGGTCAGGCCGGTCGACGGATCGATGGCGATCTGGTGAATCAGTTCAGGGTGGCTTTCTGCAACTTCTTCGATGTCAATGCCGCCTTCGCTGGAAGCCATCAGGACCACACGTTGGCTGACGCGGTCGGTGACCATGGAAACGT
>Ga0207695_10010352_pt1 | contig 11415 bp, 9 predicted proteins | sample KBSC54metaG_FD_184354 | JGI IMG/M metagenome (GOLD analysis project Ga0207695, IMG submission 184354) | Corn rhizosphere microbial communities from Kellogg Biological Station, Michigan, USA - KBS C5-4 metaG (SPAdes) (version 2) | ecosystem: Host-associated > Plants > Roots > Rhizosphere > Soil... | reverse complement strand
AGCACAGGAGATGGCCGACCGCATCGGCGTGATCAACAAGGGCGAGCTGATCGTCGTCGAAGAAAAGGCCGTGCTGATGCGCAAGCTTGGCAAAAAACAGTTGACGCTGACGCTGCAGAACCGCCTGTCGGGCATTCCCGAGGAATTGTCTGCGCTGCCGCTCGAGCTTTCCGAGGACGGCCAGACGCTGATTTATACCTACGACGCGCAAGCCGAGCGCACCGGCATCGCCACGCTGCTGCGCACGTTGAGCGAGCGCGAAATTGGTTTCAAGGATCTGCACTCAAGCGAAAGTTCGCTCGAAGATATCTTCGTCAGTCTGGTGAGGAAAACAGCATGAATATCCATGCGATCCGCGCGATCTATCGCTTCGAGATGGCGCGCACATTCCGCACGCTGACGCAAAGCATCGCTTCACCGGTATTGTCGACGTCGCTGTATTTCGTCGTGTTCGGCGCGGCGATCGGTTCTCGAATGGGTGCGATCGACGGCGTCACGTATGGCGCGTACATCATCCCCGGCCTGATCATGCTGACGTTGCTCAACGAGAGCATCTCGAACGCCTCGTTCGGCATCTACCTGCCGAAGTGGTCGGGCACGATCTACGAATTGCTGTCGGCGCCGGTGTCGTACATCGAAGCGCTGATCGGCTATGTCGGTGCCGCGGCGACCAAGTCCGTAATGCTCGGCATATTGATTCTCGTCACTGCTCGCGTGTTTGTGCCGTATGAAATCGCGCATCCGGTCTGGATGGCCGGGTTCCTGATTCTCACCGCCGTTACTTTCAGTCAATTCGGTTTCATCATCGGCTTGTGGGCCGACGATTTCCAGAAATTGCAGGTGATCCCGCTGATGGTCGTCACGCCACTGACGTTTCTCGGCGGCGCGTTCTATTCGATCAATATGCTGCCGCCGGTCTGGCAGAAGATCACGTTATTCAATCCGGTGGTATATCTGATCAGCGGTTTTCGCTGGAGCTTCTACGGCGTCGCCGACGTCAATGTCTTCGTGAGCCTTGGCATGACGGTCGCTTTCCTCGCGGCATGTCTCGTCGCGGTGTGGTGGATTTTCCGCAGTGGCTACAAACTGCGCCAATGATTGATCGCGTCACCTGCCTGTGCAAAAATCCCTGCATCCATCAAGGTGGCTTGCGGCAAACCGCCAGCCGAGCGTGCGACATGTCAACTAGAACTCGCCACGAATAACGCCTGACGCGCATCGCATCCGACAAAGGGCGCGTTGCGCCCTTTTTTTATGGCCATGGATGGCCGGTACGCCGGAAATGCAGGAGCAATTTTCCGGCGATTTTTGGAAATTCGATCATGGTCAACATCACTCTCCCCGACGGCAGCCAACGCCAATACGAAAATCCGCTGACGGTGCATGAAGTCGCCGCGTCGATCGGCGCGGGGCTGGCCAAGGCCGCGCTCGCCGGCAAGGTCGACGGTAAGCTCGTCGATACGAGTTTCAGGATCGATCACGACGCGAACGTGGCGATCGTCACCGACAAGAGCCCTGAGGCGCTCGACATCATCCGTCACTCCACGGCGCATCTGCTCGCGCAGGCGACGCAACGGTTGTTTCCGGATACGCAGGTGACGATCGGCCCTGTGGTCGAAAACGGCTTCTATTACGACTTCGCGCGCGCCACGCCGTTTACGCCGGATGACCTGGGCAAGATCGAAGCCGAGATGAAAAAGATCGTCGCGGAAGGCTTGCCGGTGCAACGCAGCGTCATGCCGAAGGACGACGCCATCAAGTTCTTCAAGAACAAGGGCGAAGTATTCAAGGCGCAGATCATCGACGACATCATCCCGCCCGGCGAGGAGATCTCGCTGTACGGACAGGGCGACTGGGTCGATCTGTGTCGCGGTCCGCACGTGCCGAACACGGCCAAGCTCGGTGCATTCAAGTTGATGAAAGTCGCCGGTGCGTATTGGCGCGGCGACGCGAACAGCGAGATGCTGCAGCGTGTGTACGGCACGGCCTGGCTCAACGAGAAGGATCTGAAGGCGTACCTTACGCAGCTCGAGGAAGCCGAGAAGCGTGATCATCGCAAGATCGCCAAGCAGCTCGACCTGTTCCACATGCAGGAAGAAGCCCCCGGCCTGGTGTTCTGGCATCCGAAAGGCTGGTCGATCTGGCAAGTGGTCGAGCAAAAGATGCGCGGCGTCTATCGGGCGAGCGGCTATCAGGAAGTTCGCGCGCCGCAGGTGCTCGACGTGTCGCTGTGGAAGAAATCCGGCCACTGGGACAACTACAAGGAAAACATGTTCTTCACCGAATCGGAGAAGCACACGTATGCCTTGAAGCCGATGAACTGTCCCGGCCATGTACAGATTTTCAATCACGGTCTGCGCAGCTATCGCGACCTGCCGATCCGCTACGGCGAATTCGGCGGCTGTCATCGCAACGAACCTTCGGGCGCGCTGCATGGCATCCTGCGCGTGCGTGGCTTCACGCAGGATGACGGCCACATCTTCTGCACCGAGGATCAGATCGAAGCCGAAGTCACGGCATTCCATCAACAGGCGTTGCAGGTCTACGCGGATTTCGGCTTCAGCGATATCCAGATCAAGATCGCGCTGCGACCGGAGCCTCGCCTCGGCGACGACGCGACATGGGACAAGGCCGAGAACGCGCTGCGCACGGCGCTGAAATCCTGCGGTGTGGAATGGCAGGAACTGCCCGGCGAAGGCGCGTTCTACGGTCCGAAGATCGAATATCACCTGAAAGACGCGATCGGCCGCACCTGGCAACTCGGCACGATGCAGGTCGACTTCATGATGCCGCAGCGGCTCGGCGCCGAGTACGTCGACGAGCACAGCGCCAAGCGTCATCCGGTGATGTTGCACCGGGCCATTGTCGGTTCGATGGAACGCTTCATCGGTATCCTGATCGAACACCACGCCGGCAACTTCCCCGCTTGGTTGGCGCCGATCCAGGGCGTCGTCATGAACATCACCGACGCGCAGGCGGATTACGTCAACGACGTCGCGCGCGATCTTGCTGATATGGGTTTGCGCGTTCAAGCGGACACGCGCAATGAAAAGATCGGCTACAAGATCCGCGAACACACGTTGCAGAAAGTGCCGTACCTGCTCGTCGTCGGCGATCGCGAAAAGGAGCAGGGCCTGATCACCTTGCGCACGCGCGCTGGAGAAGACTTGGGCAGCATGTCCACGGCTGCATTCGCGGAACGACTGCGCAACGAGCGCTGATGGCGCGTTCGCCGCGAAGGCTGGGGAAATGGCTGGCCGGTGCGGTCGGTTCCGCGTTGCCGTTGTGCTGCTACGCCGACTATGGCGGCAACTGGCTGCACTTCGGCCCAGCCGAAGAATTCGCGTTGTTCGCGCTGATCGCTTTGCCGAGCGCCGTGGCGTGCCTGTTGATCGAGGCGATTGTGCCGCGCCGGCACGTGCCATGGTGGTTGAGCACCCCCGCTGGATGCGTCGCGGCGGCGGCAATGCTGCTGGCGGTGTTTTCGGGCGTCGGCAGCGACTTTATCTTCGCCTGGCTGATCGTCCCGCCGGCGGCCACGCTCGCGTTGCGCGGCGCGGTGTCGGACCCCATGGAGCGATTGATGGCGGGCTGGATAACAGCCGCCGCCGCAATGGCGATCGCGCTCGTCGAGCACCATGGCCCGGATGACTCGTTTATTCTTCTAGGCGGTGCCGCGTCGTGCATGCTGCTGTGGAGCAGCACGGTACTGGTGCTGGTGACACTCAACATTGCGCCCGAACCCAGACGCGTGCGCACACAACATTCGCAGTTGCGCGCCGCGACGGCGGCATTGGCGCCCGCGGCGGCAAGACTGCGTGCGCTGATCCATCCGGTATTTGCCGGCATGGAACGCATATTGCAGCCGGCGCAGGTCGGGCTGGTGTGGTGGCTGAGCGCCACGCTGGTTTTTTATTTTGGTATCGGTGCGGCGATCGCGGCCGGCAAGCTGTCGGGTGGCGCGTGGATCTATTCCGAGCTGCAGCAGTTGTTCGATACGTTCGAAGTACCGCTGCCGAAGATGCTCGCCCCCAAACAGCTGTGGTGGTTCGTCGGATTGCCGTGGTCGTTGCTCGCCGGTGCGGCGGTGTGGGGTCTGGCTGGAACGATCGGGATTTTCAATGCGGGTCGGGCACGGATCGCGAGATTGGCGGGTATCGTATTCGGCGGAGCATTGCTGGTCTGGACTGCGCTGACCATTGTGCGCGTCGATGAAATCGACGCGGCTGAGCAGCGCGCAACGGGCATCGATCGTTGAAATGCCGCAAACCCTTGTAAAACAAGGATTCTGGTTGCGCTGAACGGCGATTTTCTATAGAATTCGCAACCCCGTTTTTTGTATCTCACGGCGCCGCCTGAACGTCGTGATAACTATTTGATTACCCAGGATTATTGGAGGGTTTTTTATCGCCACCGAAAAAACTAACCGCAAGAACGCGGAGATCCGCGTTCCGCAGGTACGCGTCATCGGCGCGGACGGAGAGCAGGTAGGTGTGCTCTCGCGCGACGCGGCGCTGAGCATGGCCCAGGAGGCCGGTCTGGATCTGGTCGAAATCCAGCCGACTGCCGATCCGCCGGTCTGCCGCATCATGGACTTCGGCAAGTTCAAGTTCGAGATGCAGAAGAAGGCGCATGCGGCCAAGCGCAAGACCAAGCAAGTCGAGATCAAGGAACTGAAGTTCCGGCCGTCGACCGAGGAAGGCGACTACAACGTCAAGCTGCGCAACCTGCGCCGCTTCCTCGAAGAAGGCGACAAGGTCAAGATCGTGGTGCGCTTCAAGGGCCGTGAAATGGCCCACACCGAGCTCGGCGAGGCGATGGTGAAGAAGATCCAGGCGGATATCGTCAACGAGTCGGTGATCGAAAGCTTCCCGCGTTTCGAAGGCCGGCAGATGGTGATGATGGTGGCGCCGAAGAAGAAGTAGGGAATTTCGCTTTTTCCATTCGTGGAAAAAGCAAAATGTGGAACCTGTCCGCTGAATGTGGACTTACAAGCAGGATCGAGCAGGACGGAAAGAGCGAGGCGACTCGCCGCTCGGTTCAGTATGAAAACAAACTAAGGAGTTGGGTCATGCCCAAGATCAAGACCAATCGGGCCGCTGCCAAGCGGTTCCGCAAGACCGCGTCCGGCAAGTTCAAGGCTGGCCACGCATTCAAGAGTCACATCCTCACGAAGAAGTCGACCAAGCGTAAGCGCAATCTTCGTGGTACCAATATCGTGCGGAAGGAAGACTCCGGCCGCATCGCCCGCATGCTGCCCTACGCGTAAAGGAGACGAACCATGGCACGAGTAAAACGTGGCGTCACCGCACGCGCCCGGCACAAGAAAATCATTAGCCGAGCCAAGGGCTATTACAACGCGCGCCGCAAGGTCTTCCGCGTCGCCAAGCAGGCGGTCATCAAGGCGGGTCAATACGCCTACATCGGCCGCAAGCAGAAGAAGCGCCAGTTCCGCGCGCTGTGGATCGTGCGCATCAACGCCGGCGCGCGCATGTTCGGCTTGTCCTACAGCCGTCTGATCAACGGCCTGAAGAAAGCCGGCGTCGAAGCCGACCGCAAGGTGCTTGCCGATCTCGCCGTGCACGACATCAAGGCGTTTGGTGCTCTCGCGGAGAAAGCGAAAGCCACTCTCGCAGCGTAATCGAACGTTTCCAGTTGCGCCACGCTCGCGTGGCGCAAGATTACGAGGGGAGCCGGCTTTGGCCTGGCTCCTTTTTTTTGCCTTTTTGGAAATGTGGACGATGGAACTGGACGCCCAAATCGAACAGGCCCTGAGCCAGATCGGTACCGCGCCGACTCTGGAAGCACTCGATGCGATGCGTGTTTCCCTGCTCGGCAAGTCCGGCATGGTGACCGAGCAGCTCAAGGCGCTCGGCAAGTTGCCGCCCGAGCAACGCAAGGCGCATGGCGAGCAGGTCAATCGCGCCAAGGAACGTTTGCAGCAGTCGATCGCTGAACGCAAGGCAGCGCTGGAAAATGCGGCGTTCGACAAGCGCCTTGCCGAAGAGCAAGTCGACGTCACGTTGCCGGGCCGTCGCGCCGAGGTCGGCAGCATCCATCCGGTCACGCGCGCATTGGACCGGATCATCGACATCTTCACCGCGCTCGGTTACGCGCAGGCGCAGGGTCCGGAAATCGAAGACGACTACCACAATTTCGAGGCACTGAATTTTCCCCTGCATCATCCGGCGCGAGCGATGCACGACACGTTCTATTTTCCCGACGGACGACTCTTGCGCACGCACACCTCGCCGGTGCAGATACGCGCGATGAAAGGCAAGCAGCCGCCGATCCGCGTGATCGCGGCCGGCAAGGTCTATCGCAGCGATTCGGACCAGACGCACACGCCGATGTTCCATCAGGTCGAAGGCTTGCTCGTCGACGAGACTTCGAGCTTTGCGGACCTCAAGGGCACGCTCGCCGAATTCGTGCGCGCATTCTTCGAGCGCGATTTCGAGATGCGCTTCCGGCCGAGCTACTTCCCGTTCACCGAACCGTCGGCGGAAGTCGATATCCGCTGGGACAAGGACGACGGCAGCGAACGTTGGCTCGAGGTGCTCGGCTGCGGCATGGTGCACCCGAACGTGCTGCGCAATTGCGGCATCGATGCGGAAAAGTATACCGGCTTCGCGTTCGGCCTCGGTGTCGAGCGCTTCGCGATGCTGCGCTATGGCGTGGACGATCTGCGCCAGTTCTTCGAGAACGACGTGCGCTTCCTGCGCCAATTCGGTTGAGTGACGAACGATGAAATTTTCCGAGAATTGGTTGCGCACCTTCGTCAATCCCCAGGTCGATCACGTCGAGCTTTGCCGGCGCCTGACGATGGCGGGGCTGGAAGTCGAAGCCGATGAGGCGCTCGGCGCAGGTCTCGACGGCGTGGTCATCGGCGAAATCGTCTCCTGCGAAAAACATCCGAATGCCGATAAGTTGCGCGTGTGCCAGGTTTCAATCGGCAACGATGCGCTGCTGCAGATTGTCTGCGGGGCTCCGAACGCGCGGGTTGGCTTGAAAGCGCCGCTTGCGATGGTCGGCGCAAAGCTGCCGAACGGCGTCGAGATCAAGAAAGCGGCGCTGCGCGGCGTCGAATCCAACGGCATGTTGTGTTCGGCCCGGGAACTCGCACTCGATGCGGATGCGTCCGGTCTCATGGAATTGCCAGCCGACGCGCCAGCGGGCAAGCCGCTCGCCGATTATCTCGGCTTACCGGATGCGCGCATTGAACTCAAGCTCACGCCGAATCGCCCGGATTGCCTGGGCCTGCGCGGCCTGGCCTACGATGTCGCCGCGTTATTCGGCACGGAACTCAATGCAACGAACGTCGAGCCAGTTGCCGCTACGAGCACCGTCACGCGTGAAGTCAAATTGCAAGCCGACGCCGACTGCCCGCGTTTTTGCGGCCGCGTGATCGAGGGCATCGATGCTCGGGCGCCAACGCCGTTCTGGCTCGCCGAGCGCCTGCGCCGCTCCGGTTTGCGTCCGATCAGTCTGCTTGTCGATGTCACCAACTACGTGATGCTGGAACTCGGCCAGCCGATGCATGCCTTCGACGGCGAGAAGCTGACCGGCACGATTGCCGTGCGTCACGCGCGCGCAGGAGAAACGCTCAAGCTGCTCGATGAGCGTGAGGTCAAACTCGATCCGGATTTTCTCGTCGTTACCGACGCCGACCGGCCCGTTGCGCTCGGCGGCATCATGGGCGGGTATGACACGCGCATCACGGATGCCACGCACAACGTCTTTCTCGAGGCCGCGCATTGGCGGCCCGCGGCGATCATGGGTCGCGGTCGCAAGTTGGGCTTGCACACGGATGCGGCGCACCGTTTCGAGCGCGGCGTCGATCCGGAATTGCCGCGCCTGGCGATCGAACGCGCGACGCGCTTGATCATTGATGCGGCCGGCGGCAACGCGGGTCCGGTGATCGAGGCGAGTTTGCCGCAGCACCTGCCGAAACCGTCGACGGTGAAACTGCGCCGCGAGCGGCTCGCGCGTGTGCTCGGCATGCGTGTAGCCGATGCCGAAGTCGCGCGCATTCTGAGCGCGCTCGGCATGCACGTCGATGCGATCGCCGATGGCTGGCAGGTGACGCCGCCGACGCGACGGTTCGATATCGAGATCGAAGAGGACCTGATCGAGGAAGTCGTGCGCGTGCACGGCTACGAGCGCGTGCCGACGCGCGCGCCGAGCGGCGAGTTGCGCCTGAATTTGCGCTCGGAAGCCGAACTCGCACCGGCGCGCCTGCGCGCGCAGCTCGCCGCGCGCGACTACCGCGAAGCGATCTGCTACAGCTTCGTTGCGCGCGAACTGCTCGAGCAGTGGTCGCTGGCCGATGGTGCCGTGCCGCTGGCCAATCCGCTGAGCGCCGATCTTGCCGTCATGCGCACGTCGTTGCTGCCCGGACTGGTGCAGGCAATCCGGCACAACCTCAACCGTCAGCAGGAACGCGTGCGGTTATTCGAAACCGGACTCGTGTTCAGCAACCCGGCCGATCTGAGCCAGGTCCCGCGTCTGGCCGGCGCGGCTTGCGGCCGCGCCGCCGCGGAATCCTGGGCCGTCGGCAAACGCGAGCTGGATTTCTACGATATCAAGGCGGACCTCGAAAGCGTGCTGGAATTGGCCGGCGGTGGCCGCGCCGTGCAATTTAGGTCGACGAGCGTGCCGTGGCTGCATCCGGGCCGCAGCGCGGAAATTGCCGTTGATGGAAAGATGGCGGGCTATGTCGGCGCGCTGCATCCGCGGCTGCTCAAGTCGCTGGATTTGGCCAACGATGTCTACGTTTTCGAAGCGGATCTGGCCATGATCAGCGCAAGCAGTGTGCCGCGAGCGAAGCCGCTGTCGCAGTTCCCGTCATCGCGCCGCGACATCGCCGTAGTGGTTGCGCAGTCGGTGGCCTACGCGGCCATCGAGGCGACAATCCGCACCGCCTTGGGGGCGCAACTCGTGCAGGTCCTTGTTTTCGATGAATTCCGTGGTGGAAATCTCGGTTTCGGTGTAAAAAGTCTCGCTATAGGCTTGATTTTGCAGGACGATTACCGCACTCTTACGGACGAAGACGCAGATGCCTGCGTGGCGCGCGCGGTAGCGGCATTGGAACGCGAGCACCAGGCCAGGTTGAGGGGGTAGGGATGGCGTTGACCAAGGCGGAGATGGCCGAACGGTTGTTTACCGATGTCGGCCTGAACAAGCGTGAGGCGAAAGAGTTCGTCGATGCATTCTTCGACGCGATCCGCGACGCGCTCGAAAAAGGGGAGCAGGTGAAACTGTCCGGTTTCGGCAATTTCGACCTGCGCAAGAAAAACCAGCGTCCGGGGCGCAACCCGAAGACCGGCGAGGAGATTCCGATCTCCGCCCGCCGCGTCGTCACGTTCCGTCCGGGGCAGAAGCTGAAGGTCCGAGTGGAATCCTATGCTGGATCAGGGCAGCAATAGCGAACTGCCGGTCATACCGGCAAAACGCTATTTCACCATTGGTGAAGTCAGCGAGCTGTGTGGCGTCAAGCCGCACGTGTTGCGCTATTGGGAACAGGAATTCCCGAACCTCAAGCCAGTCAAACGCCGTGGCAATCGCCGTTATTACCAGCGCCACGACGTGTTGATGATCCGGCAGATCCGCTCGCTGCTATACGACCAGGGCTTCACGATCACCGGCGCCCGCCAACGCCTGGACGGCCAGCAGAACAAGATGGAAGTGAGCATCTCTAACCAGATCGTGCGCCAGGTGCGCATGGAATTGGAAGAAGTCCTGCAAATTCTGAAGCGCTAGCCGTCCGTCTGCTACAATCCGTATCGCAAACCAAGTCGGGGCGTAGCGCAGCCTGGTAGCGCATCTGCCTGGGGGGCAGGGGGTCGTGGGTTCAAATCCCGCCGCCCCGACCAACATAAGAACGGGCCTTAGCGGCCCGTTTTTGTTTTGAACCGGAAGCTCGGAATCGAAATATTTAAATCACTGGATTAGTCCGGTTTGGAATCGTGCTTTGGGGCAGGAGTCGCGGGTTCAAATCCCGCGCCCACCAAATGAAAATCGTGCCCGTGTGGGCCCGTTTTCATTTGGACAGGTGTGGAAGGAGAACCGGAGCCGCCGTGTTTCTTCAGCAACGTCGATCGCTGCTTCTCACCACCGCTGTGGGCATAGGTGCGCTGGCACTGCCGTGCAATGCTCAATCGAATTCGACGGCGGCGCAATCGATGCCGCTGGCCATCGTCGATGTGACGATCATCGACGTGGCTCACGCGCAGCGTTTGCCGTCGCGCACCGTGCTCATCGATGACGGCCGTATCGCAAAGGTGGGGAGAAACGGAGCGGTCGCCGTTCCGCCCGGCGCCGAGCGGATCGACGGGCGCGGCAAATTTCTCGTGCCCGGTCTCGTCGACATGCACGTGCATCTGTTCAACAACGCCTCGCATCGGCCGCCGAATGATTGGGCATTTCCGCTGTTCGTGGCCAACGGCGTCACCGGTGTGCGTGAGATGGCAGCGCGGCCGGAGCAGATCGCCCAGGTCAGGCGCTGGAATGAAGGCGTGAACAGTGGCGCGCTCATCGCGCCCCGCGTGCTCGCTGCCGGCGTTCCGGTCGATGGCGCTTCCGAAGACGACGTGCGCGCGAAGGTGCGAGAGGCTGCAAAGCAGGGTGCCGACTTCATCAAGGTGTTTTCAGAAGTACCGGCGCCGCAATGGCGCGCGATCATCGACGAAGCAAGGCAGCACCACATTCCGGTCGACGGCCACGTGCCGGCTGCGGTGACGCTCGTCGAAGCGGCTCGCGCGGGGCAACGCACCGCCGAGCATCTGATGCAGGCGTATGAGGCGTGCTCGTCGGTCGGGGAGAGCATCGCGTCACGGCGCGACGTGGCAGGCGCCGCCGCCGTCGAGCTGCGCGATCACCAGGAGCGCGAAATTCTCGAGACATTCGATCCCATCCGATGCATGCAAAGCGCCAGGATGGTTGCGCAAACGCAGCAGGCACAGGTGCCGACGCTGGTGCTGAGCCGATTCGAAACCGTGCCGCCGGGCAGCATTTTCACGGCCGACCCACGCTGGCCTCTGTTGAGGGCGGACGAGCAGGCGAGGTGGCGGCGCATTCTCGGGCAGAGATCCGCGGACGATACGAGACTCGCCGCTCTGCGCTGGAAGGTCAGTTGTGACATCACGCGTATTCTGAATTCCGCAGGCGTTGCGTTGCTCGCCGGCACCGATACGCCGATGCCGCTGAACTATCCGGGCTATTCGTTGCATGACGAACTGGAACTGCTCGTCGAATGCGGCTTGAGCCCGGCGCAGGCGCTGCAATCGGCCACTGTGCAGCCAGCGCAAAGAATGAATCTTTCGAACATCAGCGGCTCGGTCGATATCGGCAAGCGTGCCGACCTCGTGCTGCTCGACGCCGATCCGCTGCGTGACATTCGCAATCTGCGGCGCATTC
>Ga0207695_10010350_pt1 | contig 11416 bp, 7 predicted proteins | sample KBSC54metaG_FD_184354 | JGI IMG/M metagenome (GOLD analysis project Ga0207695, IMG submission 184354) | Corn rhizosphere microbial communities from Kellogg Biological Station, Michigan, USA - KBS C5-4 metaG (SPAdes) (version 2) | ecosystem: Host-associated > Plants > Roots > Rhizosphere > Soil... | reverse complement strand
GATAAATGTACAGAAGGGAGACTTTGGTATAAAAGGAACGGATTACGTGTTTGAAGGTACATTTAGTAAAGACAGGAAAAGTATAGAGGGTGCATGGAAACAAAAAGCTGAGAACGGAAAGTGGCAATACTGGTATAATAAACGGCTGAAGAAAAAGAAGCGCAATTAGGTGCAATTATGCTTTTCTATTGTAGATTTATAGTAAGCTATTCTATATATTACTTATGAGGAAAAGATACTTTCAGGCTTTTATTACAATCTTATTTATTGCATTTAGCATACGCAGCAGCGCCCAAATAGTAAGATACTATGTCGACTCTGCAAAAGGTAATGATGCACATTCAGGGACAAGCTGGGCCTCAGCGTATAGAAATCTCAATAAAGCAATAGCAACGGCTGATACCAGCAAGGCTGCAGAAGTAGATATATGGGTAGCAAAAGGTACTTACCGGCCTAATGAAGGATTGAGTTCATTACCCGCAGATCCTGCGGACACTGCATTTACATTGTACAGGGGTGATGGTGTGGGGAAAGCACTGAAACTATATGGTGGTTTCAGGGGAAATGAGATAAGTATAAATGGACGCGATACAAATCACGTTACTTACCTGGATGGTACATTAAGCAAAACACTGCATAGCTACCATATAGCGGTGATAGCAGGACTGGCACCTAATGCAGATAGTGTGGTGCTAAACGGTTTTACGATAATTAATGGATATGCCTGGGGCGACTCTGCTAAAATTTATAATGGCGACACATTATCACCTAGTTTAGCAGGCGGTATATATCTGAAAAACGATAGTACTAGTAAGCTATTGCTGAGCAACTGTAAAATAGAACTTAGCATCAATGGATTATCGTGCATAGGCAGCACAGTAATGATAGACAACTGCAGTTTTATAAGCAATGAAGGGTACCTGGGAGGTGGCGTTTACATAGAGGGAGGTAAGCCCGAGATCAGGAACAGTACATTTTTTAATAATAATATCGCATCAGGAGCTGCTTTGTTTATAAATGATTGCGAGATGGATGTTACAAATTGCAAGTTTATATCCAACAATGCTGTGGTAGGTTCTTCCCCAGGCTATGGCGGCGCTATTTATATTTCTTCTGCATCACCCAGAATAAAGCATTGTGTTTTTGACGGGAATTACACATACGGTGATGGCTATGCATACGGGGGCGCTATTTATATATTTAGGAAGAAAACTTTTATGCCTGTGATTGATAGCTGCTTATTTATTAATAATGCGGTACACGGTGTAGAAAGCGGCTTTTCATTCGGGGGCGCTATATATAATGATTATAGCAGTCCCTCAATAACCAACTGTATTTTTAAAAATAACCTGGCAGACAGCTGGGGGGAAGATTATGATGGCGGAGGTATCTCAGGAGGAGGCGCAATATATAATAATTTTTCTTCACCGATAATTTACAATTGCAACTTTAGCGGAAATGTAGCAAGAGGTTATGGGTTTGATGGCGGCAGTAGTTATTCGGGCTATGGCTATGGTCTTGGTGGTGCCATATATAATTACTATTCGCCACTAACTATTTCAAATTGCAGCTTTAAGTCTGATACGGCACAAGGCGTAAGAGACGAAACAACATTTGCTGGTTATGGCTATGGATATGGAGGCGGATTGTATAACTTCCAATCTGCTGTAAATGTAAATAACTGTACGTTCGATTCGGAAACTGCATTAACTAACCTGAAAATGCTATATGGTGGAGGATTTGCGGGTGGTGGCTACGGTGGCGCTATATGTAATACGAATGCATCACCGGTAGTTGTGACCAACTGTTCTTTCAAATCGAATACTGCAACTACACATGGTGGAGGCATTTTTCATACTGATAATAAACTTACAGTAAAGAACTGTTTATTCAGTAATAATACGGCAATGAATGGCGGCGCCATAAACTTTACCTATACTTTTGGTACCGGGGCGAGTGCCAGCTTTACAGGGTACAACAATATTTTTGCAGGCAATAGTGCTACCTATGGTGTAGGTGGTGCTATAAATTCAGATATGGGTATCGGTGACGATACACTTATAAATAGCCTGTTTGTAGATAATAAAGCACTTGACAGTAACGGAGGCGGGGCTATGGATGTGACGAGAGGGAATCACTACATATATAACAACACCTTTTATGCAGACAGTGCAATAGGAGGCAATGGCAGGGGCGGCGCTTTACATTTTGAGGATGTGTATGGTGTTTTCAATATTGCAAATAACATCTTCAACAAAAATTATGGCACTGCAACCAGTGCAGACACAAGTATAACACCGAGCGGTGTTTACTATGCAGACCATAACATTTATACAGGGGGTAATGCAGGGTTTATCAATACAACAAATTTGCAAGGTGCAGATAATACATGGGGGACAGCAGATGATGGATTAGAACTACAGAAGTGCAGTCCTGCAAGAAATGCAGGCGCATTGCGATATGTATTGACTGACGAACATACCGATATAACAGGTGCTGCCAGAGTAGAAAGCGATTCTGTAGATATTGGTGCATACGAAACAAATCCATTGGGAAGGATAGCCGGGGTAGCAGATGTATGTGCTGGTTTTTATTTAACACTTAGCGATACGACAACAGGAGGAACATGGATAAGTAAGAATAGTGCAATAGCAACCATTAACAGTGCAGGCGTACTAAAGGGTATAAGTGCAGGTATAGACACCATTCTGTATGCTGTAAACGGACTGTGCAGTGTAGATACTATTGCCACTATAGTACGCGTGCATGATGCAAGCAATTCGGGAGTAATTAATGGCATAACAACAATATGTGCAGGGAGCACTACTGTGCTAACTGATAGTATAAACGATGGAATGTGGAGCGTTACAAATGCAAATGCAACAGTAAGCAATGGTATAGTAACGGGAATATTGCCCGGATTGGATACTGTAAAATACAGCAATAGTTGTGCAATGAGCGTTGCAACGGCAGTAATAACAATTAAGCCTTTGCCTACTGCGGGCATAATAGAAGGGAAAGATAGCGTGTGCCTGGGTGAAACAATATTGCTAAGCGATACTGCGATGGGCGGGGTATGGTATAGTCAGAAAAATTATGTAGATATATCGGCTTCAGGGCTTGTTACAGGGCTTTCGACCGGAATAGATACTATTATGTACACGGTACATACGGAGTGTGGAACCACCATTGCACGAAAGGCTATAATATCTGCAAACTGCAATACCATGGTAAGAAGCACTGAGGCTTATGATGTGAATAATATAACGGTGCTACCGAATCCTAATAACGGAGTGTTTAATATAACTATACGATCAGCTGAAAATGAGCAGGTGCGAGGAGTAATAACGGATATCACAGGGAAACAAGAGAAAACCTTTGTAATAACAACCAATAAGCCAGCAGCTATGAAGATTGATGGGCCAGCGGGACTTTACTTCCTTTCGGCAAGAACAGCTACCAAAAGATACACAGTTAAAATATTGAAAGATTAAGCGCTAATCTTTCAATATTTTACTACAGCCAATAATTAGAATAATCGCATAGATTAAATTTATTGACACAATAAATACCAGTTGGTATATTTGTGTCATGAAAGAGATGAGCAAATCTGAACGGACACGTGAATATATCATTGAATCTACAGCGAGTATATTTAATGTAAAGGGATATGCCGGCACATCACTCTCTGACCTGACAGCAGCTACCAAGCTGACCAAGGGCAGTATCTACGGGAACTTTGAAAATAAAGAAGAAGTAGCTTTAGCGGCATTTGACCATAACCTGGCGGCAATACAACAAATCATTAGGAGTGAAATAAGCAAGCAGACCACTTATAAAGATAAGCTGCTGGTATATGCGTATGTATATGAGGATTTTTTGAAACACCCTTTTCCTGAAGGAGGCTGCCCGATACTGAATACAGCTATAGATGCAGATGATACCCAACCAAAGCTAAAGAAGAAAGCGAGTGATGCCATAATAAGCTGGAAGAACAGTATAGTGCAGCTAATAAAAAAGGGAATTGCGAATAAGGAATTCAGCACAAAAGGAGACCCTGAACAAATAGCGCTAAGCATGATAGCGCTAATAGAAGGGGCCATCATGATAACGAAGGCTACGGGCAAACTGCATTATAAGAAGATAATACTCTCCACAGTTGAAAAATTGATAAACGAACTTGAATAATTTTTTTAAACAAACAAAATATACCGAACGGTATAAAATTAAAAACAAATGAAAACGAGCAACAACACTGTATTGATCATTGGCGGGAGCGCCGGCATAGGACTGGAAATGGCAAAACTATTTGCAGCCAAAGGCAACCATGTAATAATAACAGGAAGAAGTAAAGAACGACTGGAGCTGGCTGCGGCCCAGCTGGGAAATGTAAGCATCATTGTATCGGATGCTACAAAGGAAAATGATGTAAAGCAACTGGCTGAAAAGCTAAGCAAAGAATTTCCTGCATTGAATATCCTGATAAATAATGCGGCAGTAGCACATCTGTATGAGCCCGGTAATAATGAGAGCGCTTTTGAGAAAGCAAGTGATGAGATGTTTGCCAACTATCTATCTATAGTGCGGCTGAATGAATATTTGCTTCCATTGCTTAGAAAACAAGCAGAAGCCGCTATAGTAAATGTATCATCTATAGTAGCTTTTGTGCCCAGCAAGCGAATGCCCGGCTATGCGGCGAGTAAGGCAGCATTACATTCTTACAGCCAGTCATTAAGACTAAGCCTGCAAGGGAATGGGAATGTAAAAGTTTTTGAACTGATGCCACCACTGGTAAATACTGAATTTTCGAAAGAAATAGGTGGCAGCAATGGCATAGCGCCGTCTGTAGTAGCTGCGGATCTGCTTGATGCTATTGAAAATGATGTTTATGAAGTGCATGTGGGGAATACTGCAAACATGTATGAACTATTCCGCCAATCGCCTACTGATGCGCTGGCTGCAATGAATGCGCAGAGATAAGATAACTATATAGTGAATGAAGCTGCCGGATATATTTGTCCGGCGGCTTTTGAAAGATGGACCTATACAATACAGCACGATTCTTTTTTTTTAGCTTATAAAATACCGATTGGTATATTTTATAAAAATGGAAGCCCGAAAAGTAATACTGATAATTACCGTGATAGTAGCTGCTATGATGGAGCTTATAGATACATCGATAGTGAATGTGGCCTTATCGCAAATGAGCGGTAATCTGGGTGCTACGCTTGAGGATACATCATGGGTCATTACTTCTTATGCTATAGCCAATGTTATTATTATACCCCTTACCAGCTTTCTTGCTGTGAAGCTTGGCAGGCGGAATTACTATATTGGCTCCATTATAGTGTTTACTTTCTTCTCGTTTATGTGCGGACAGGCCAGCAATATATGGATGCTTATTGCCTGTCGCTTTATGCAGGGAATGGGTGGGGGCGCGTTGCTATCTGTATCGCAGGCAATAGTATTTGAGCTCTTCCCTAAAGAGAAGCAAAGCGTGGCAGGTGCACTTTTTGGTATTGGTGTTTTTATAGGCCCTACCATAGGACCAACATTAGGTGGCTTTATAACAGAATACTACAGCTGGCCATGGATATTTTATATAAACGTGCCGGTAGGCATAACAGTAGGAGCCCTTTGCTACATGCTGCTAAATGAACCGGGGATAAAACAAAAAGCAGGTAAAATAGATTGGGGTGGCATACTGCTGCTGGCAGCAGGTGTAGGGTCGCTGCAAACAGTGCTGGAGCGTGGGGAGACAGAAGACTGGTTTGAAACAAGATATATAGTATGGCTAAGCGTGGTGGCAGTGTTCGGGATCTTCCTGTTTATATGGCGTGAACTGACGATAAAAGAACCTGTAGTGAACCTGCGCGTACTGAAAAGTAAAAACCTGAGCATAGCAGCCGGGCTAACATTTATCTCAGGGGTAGGTATGTTCTCATCAGTGTTTCTTACACCTGTATTTGCACAGCGACTATTGAATTTTACACCATCGCAAACGGGCCTTTTATTGCTGCCGGGAGCTATACTGGCGATAATAGGTTTGATAATATCTGCAAGACTATTACAAAGAGGGCTATCGCCAATGGTAATGATATGTGCAGGACTATGCCTGTTTGCCTTATTCAGCTGGCAGATGTCGCGACTGAATTTGCAAGCGAGCAGACCGGATATATCTATACCGCTGATATGGCGCGGGATGGGGCTGGCAATCATTACTGTGCCGCTTACGACGCTGGCAATAAGCTCTCTTGATGCAAAGGACATACCCCAGGGAGCGGCGCTCAATAATATGATGCGACAACTAGGTGGATCTGTGGGCCTGGCGATGGTAAATACCTATTTAGCCAACAGGAATGCAATACACAGGAGCGACCTGGTAACGAAAATAAGCGCAAATAATATACTGGCAACAGACAGGATAGCGGGGTACACAAGATACTTTGTAGGAAAGGGCAGTACTTTGATGGATGCCCATAATAAAGCTTTGCAATTGCTGGACGCAGGGGTGAACAAGCAGAGCACACTGCTTAGCTTTTCAGATGCTTACCTACTGATAGGCAGCATTTTTCTTCTGGCAATACCATTGCTATTATTTGCAAGACGGAAAAAAGGAAAAATGGTGGTGGTGCTGGCAGACCATTAAGAATGTCAGGCTTTGCTGGTGATGTCGAGAGATACGTATTCCCAGGCAATAGCTGCGCCATCTTCATATTGTTTTTTAAACTTTACGACGTAACAGTAATTGAGGTCGGGATTTGCTGCATTTTCTTTATCGGGACCGAGTTTCATTATAGAAACGCTTACGGTGTCCTTAGGGTATGTCTTATAATCGGGTAGGAGTTTGATGGCTTTCTCTACAATATCTTTATGCATAATGATGGTTTACCCAATAAATTTTGCAAACACCAGGGTGTTAGCATTATAAAAAAATAAAAAAACTTTATTGATGAAGTGTTTCGCTGTTTAACGAAATGAGATTGGCCGTAATACGAGGAGCAATAAAGTTAACTAATTAAAATTATTTATTTAGTTCTTTATTTGAATATGATGTAAGGTTTTTGAAAAAAGAGGCGCAGGACATTAGTCATCGATCCTCAAGGTACGGCCAAGCACCCCAACATCCAATTGACTAAGCCTGCGCTTTATCTGCAAGCGAAAGCCCATAATCCCCGATGTTGTGTATATAATGGCCGTTTTAGAGAACCGGGATAATTAACTATAGCTAATTATAATATTAATAGCCTTTAAAGGCGTGAGTTTTACTAAGCAATCATATTTAAATAATGCAATTGTATAGTATCATAAAAAATAGGAACTAATAAAAATAATACCCTTGTTAAATAACCTATGCAAAGATAGCCTTATTTGGGTCATAAATAACTATGTAAATCTTTAAATAACTGTTTTGTAATGAGTTTATTGACTTAAAAGAATACGCTTAAATTTTTTGTAAATTTGTGCTGCCAAGCACCCCGTAGCCCTACAGCAGACATTATTCGGTCCTATTGCAGAATAATAATGACCGGATAATATTAAGTAAGGAATTCACCAACAGGATTCCTTACTGTTTGTATCTAATAGAAATCATTGTCCTTCCGGGCAATATTTAGCCTGAATCCCCCATAGAAATAAGTAGTAGTCTGATCCGGATACATACCGTTTTCATATGCGAAACGGCGGTGGGTGACGCCGAGATCAAGGAATAGATTAGGGCGAAGCTCGTAAGATGCATTTACATTGAGCAATGCACAATTTGTTTTTACCCCGTTTATAAGGCTGACCCCGAAATCTGCAGGCCTGTTAGTGTAATTCATGAAGATATTGCTGCCGTAATCGGAAGAGCCTGTATCGGCCCCCTGAACATAATACATACCCTTTACAGAAAGATACAGGTGCTTGACAGGCTGGTATTTGGCCACCCCTATAACCTGGATGAAATCTGCACCGAGCGGATTGGCAAGTGGCTGATTGTAGTTAGTATAGTTGGCAATAGTGTCGTTATGGGTATAAGTATAAGGGCGTGTTACATTGAGCTCTAACTGGAGATCGAGGTTTTTTACGGTAAAGGCATCGAAGTATTTGCCACCTAACTGTAAAGCCCATTTATTGGCCCAATAGCCATCGTGAGAGAAGAAGTATTTGGATGTAAACTCATCGAGCAGGAACTGGCCATAGAATTGTAAATGATGTGCGGCTATAGCTTTGAAATCTATACCAATGTGCTTTTTATCCGGGCTGCCCATAGATTGCTCCATAGAACCAAGGAATATAATAGGATTGAGATAGCGGAACTCGTAACGGTCGGGGCGGTCGAAAATAATGGACTCGAACACACCTACATTGAGCCAGCGTGTAGCATTGATGCTAAGGTGGTGCATAGTGGCATACTTGTGTGGCAGGCGAGCATCAAGACCTGAGCCATGCTGAGGGGTTAACTCAAGATAAAGATTTTCATAATTGAGCTTCCAGATACGTGTGGTGAGGCGCAGGAAAGGTGAGCTTGCAGAAAAGTCGCTAAGGAAAGTGCTATTGATGCCATCGCCAAGGAACTGCTTGTCGTAACCAAAGGTGACATTTAAGTGGTCTTTAATAACTGCAAAATCGAAATAGCCTGTAGCAAGGAGATAATCATAATGGCCTGTTTCTTTACCGAGGAAATAATCGCCGCCGGGTATGGCAGTGTGATTCTGTATCCAACTGTTGACAAATGAAACGTCGCGCTCCTGGTTGTCGGTAACGAAGGTGTAGAAGCCTATTCGTTTTGATATCCAGCCACGGGCCTCAAAACCGCGAGCGCTCCAGAATAGAAGATTGGAGTTGTTTTGTTCGCGGTATAGCTCAGCACTGATGATGGGATTTATAGCCAGGAAAAAGTTGTCGGTGTGGACATGAATGAAGTCAAACTTCTTTTTATAAAAAGTGTTGAACCAGGGATGTTTTGAGTCTTCAGCGCCATCTTCGTTTGCCGTCCATTCGCCGTTTTCTGATACCATACGGCTGATATTGCCGCGGTCTATGGCGGAGAGGCCTACGTAGCGTGCATTATCGCTTTGCTGCGAGAGGAAGTCAACGGCCCTGCTGCGCATTTCAGGTTTATTGAAAAGGAATAAACTATCGGATAATCTGCCACTGCGGGTTTCGAGCCTGTCCAGCAAATGATAATCTTCAGTATTGAGCGGCAGGTAAGTAGTTTGCGCGCGAAGAGCGAATGTAAATACTGTTAAAATTATGGAGAGTAGGACAGCTTTTTTCTGCATAGAATATCTTTTCTAAAGCGGTATGCGCTAAATTGCTGCAAAAATAGCGTTTATAGCTATCTATTTTATATGTCGCAGATATTAATAAGAAATTCGGCCGTAGTAAACGAAGGTGAAATAAAGTATAAAGACGTACTAATATCTAATGGCCTGATAGAAAGAATAGAAGACAACATAAGCCCTAAAGGCAATGTGCGGGAAATAGATGCAACCGGACTACACCTGCTGCCAGGTGTGATAGATGACCAGGTACACTTTCGTGAACCAGGACTGACACACAAGGCTACCATAGGTACAGAGGCACGTGCTGCAGTGGCAGGTGGCACTACCACCTTTATGGAAATGCCTAATACGAACCCACCAGCACTGACGCAGGAAATACTGGAAGAAAAATATGCGATAGCAGCCGCAACATCTGTTGCTAACTATTCCTTCTTTATGGGAGTAGCAAATGATAATAGCGATGAAGTACTGCGCACCAATGACCGGAAACGCGATGTGTGCGGTGTGAAAATATTTATGGGCTCGAGCACAGGGAATATGCTGGTGGACAACTACCTGACGCTAAACAAAATATTTTCAGAATCGGAGCTGCTGATAGCCACGCACTGTGAAGATGAACGCGTGATAAAAGCAAACAAAGAGAAATATGCTGATGCAGACAATGCATCTTATCACCCGCTGATACGCGATGTGGAGGCTTGCTTTGAAAGTTCCTTCTCGGCTGTGCAACTGGCGAAGAAATATAATACGCGCCTGCATATACTGCATATATCTACGGCTAAAGAGTTACAGCTATTCACCAATATGTTTCCGCTGAAGGATAAGCGTATAACATCAGAAGTGTGCGTGCACCACTTGCATTTTACTGCAGGTGACTATGCCACCTATGGCAACCTGATAAAATGCAACCCGGCAATAAAAGCAGCAGAGAATAAGAAAGCCCTATGGGAAGGACTGCTGGATGACAGGCTGGATATAATAGCAACCGACCATGCACCGCATACATGGGAAGAAAAGCAACAGCCCTACCAACAAGCACCAGCAGGCGTACCACTGGTGCAGCATTCGCTACTGCTAATGTTGCAATATGTGCAGGACGGACATATAAGCATAGAGAAAGTAGTAGAGAAAATGAGCCATGCACCTGCACAATGTTTCCAAATAAATAACAGAGGCTATATACGTGAGGGGTATTATGCAGACCTGGTGCTGGTGGATATGAAGAAAAGCTATACGGTGAGCAAACAGAATATATTGTATAAATGCGGCTGGTCGCCATTTGAAGGGCATAACTTCCCGGCATCTATAGCCTATACGCTGGTAAATGGGAATGTGGTATATGAAAATGGAAAGGTAAATGATACGGTGCGCGGGCAAAGACTTTCATTTGACAGGTAATGCATAATGACAAAACCACATTAAAGGACCTTTCGATATTCAGTGCTGAGCCAGGTGGCGGGGTGTTTGGCCTTATAGACCATACGCATACGCAGGCGGGCAGAGATGCACTGCGACAGCATATACAACATCCACCTGCAAGGCCGGAACAACTGCAGCAAATGCAGGATACTATAAAGTTCCTTTGCAGGCATGGCGATAAGTGGCCGAGTACAATATCTAACGGCACACTGGTGATGCTGGAGAAATTTTATGAAGCTGCAGATACAGTGTCGGCGCCACCCACAGGCATTACACGCATACTAAGCTCCTTCTTTCAGAAACTGCTGAATAAAAATGAATATTTCTTTACGCAGTTTTCTTTATCCCATCTATCAGACCTTTTCAGAGGATGTATCACATTGACTGAGATGCTGCAGTTGGATGATGTACCGGCTTTACTAAAAAAAGAACTGGAGCAAATACAAGAGGAGCTGCAACACCGACTGGCAGATGAAATAGTAGGAACAGAGAAAGATGCGCCATACGCTATAATAGCAAGGCTAACGTTTGAAGCGCGGAGAGAACTGAAGACCAGAGTATACAGACTGATGCAGCACTATGCGCGGCTGGATGCATGGCAGAGCATGGCAAAAGCCACGGTGCAGCACAAATGGATATTCCCTGAACTGCTGCCACGAACACCGATATGTTTTAAAGCAAAGGGATTATACCACCCACTACTGGAACTCCCTGTGGCTTATGATATAGAT
>Ga0207695_10010349_pt1 | contig 11418 bp, 9 predicted proteins | sample KBSC54metaG_FD_184354 | JGI IMG/M metagenome (GOLD analysis project Ga0207695, IMG submission 184354) | Corn rhizosphere microbial communities from Kellogg Biological Station, Michigan, USA - KBS C5-4 metaG (SPAdes) (version 2) | ecosystem: Host-associated > Plants > Roots > Rhizosphere > Soil... | reverse complement strand
GCTCGCGGAATTCGCGACCAAGAGCCTGATCCCGGAGCAAGGCGCAGAGGCGAGCTCGATCGTCGCTGCCGCGACGGCGGTTCTGCTGTTCCTGTCCTTCCACCACCTTCACCAGTGGTTCGAACATCACATCGAACGGCTGTTCTTCCACAGCTGGCATGTCGCCGAGGCTCAACTGAAGCGCTTCGTCTCCAGCGCCGGCCAGTTCACCAGCCAGACTGCTCTTTGCGCCGCCTTCGCCGACGAGCTTCGGCGGTTCAGCCAGGGAGCGGACGCGGCTCTATTCCTTCGCCCCGATATTGGTGATTTCTGCCTTGAAGCCGGAGCTCTTGCTGGCGCGGACAGCCGCTATTCCGACGACGACCGCGCTTTCGCGCTGATGCGGGGAGAGCGCCGGCCGATCGAGCTGGCGCGCGCCCACAGCAGCCTCCCCGGCCAAGTGGCGGCGCCGATGCTCGACCAGCGCGGCCTCGGCGGCTTCGTGCTGCTCGGCTCCAAGCCCGATGGCTCCCACTACAGGCCCGATCAGGAAGAGAATATCGGCTGGGCGACGCACCAGGTCGGCCTCGATCTCCAGGCGCTCAGGGCCCGTGCCCTCGACGAAGAGCTCGCCAGCCTCCGCGGCCGCCTCACCGCGACCGAGGCCGAGCGCGACCGGCTGCTGTCTACGCTCTCGGTTGCGCGCGGTGCGCCCGAACAGCCCGAGCTCATCGTCGTTCCGAAGCCGGCCAAACCGCGGAGGAAATAGGCAGCCAAAGCTGCCCATCTTGACTAGGGAACGATTTGTTGTGTAAACACAATGCATCATGATCCTGAAGCGATGGAATTGTGTCCAATCTCTACAACCGAATTGCCCTCTTTAGGGCCGAGCGCGGCGTCTCCAGGCGCGAGCTCGCGGATGCCGTCGGCGTAAACAACCAGACGATCGGCTATCTCGAGCGCGGCGATTACAAGCCGAGCCTGGAGCTGGCGATGAAGATCGCCGCCTATTTCGGCGTGCCCGTCGAGCTCCTCTTTTCCTTTCAGCGCTTCGAATCCGTCGCCGACACATTGCGCCGCGCCGCCGCGGCGGGAGAACAGCCATGACCCTGCTCAAGAAGATGGACGATCTCGTCTACGCGACCGGTATCGACAAGATCCTGTTCAGGAAGGTGCAGCCCCGCAGCTTGAGGTGGATACCGTTGCTCGTCCTGGCGGCGTTGATTGTCGGCTACGTGTTTATGGCTTCAATAACCTCGAGACCCACCGCCAAATTCTTCATGGGCTGGCTGCTCTTCTACGGCGCCTATCTGGCCGCCTCTCTCCTTCGGGTCTTCGGCCCCCGCTTCGTAGCGACCGCGCGCGATCCCTTGGATGAGCGTGAGCTGATGGTGAAGGCGCGCGCTTATGCCATCTCCGGCATTCTGCTTGCCGGCTTCGCAATGCTCGGCTGTTTTTATATGGCGAGCGAAGATGTGCCGGGGCTTTGGCACCCGAAGCCGTACGACTGGATCAATCTCGGTTTCGGGGTTCAGGCCTGCGCCATGCTCCTGCCGAGCTGGATCGCTAGCTGGCTGGAGCCGCCGCCGCTCGCCGATCAGGAAGATTGAAAGAGGCGTTGGACCGCTGCGGAACTTAGGGTCTGCGAAAGCGAACCTTCCCAACCCTCATCCTGTGATGAACTCCCGGACAAAGTCAGTTGCGGGGTGGACTTTGATGGCGCCGGCAGTCGCGAACTGTTCGATTCTGCCCGCATTGAGGATTGCCACGCGGTCGGCGAGCGCGAAGGCTTCCTCCTGGTCGTGAGTGACGAACACCGAGGTGACGCCGAGTTCTTCGTGAATCGTTCGAAGGGCGCCGCGGAGCTCACGGCGGACCTTGGCATCCAGCGCCCCGAAAGGTTCGTCGAGAAGCAGGATCTCCGGCTCGCGGGCCAGCGCGCGCGCCAACGCCACCCGCTGCCGCTGGCCGCCCGAAAGCTGGCTCGGATACCGCTCACCCAGGCCGGGCAGCTGCACCAGCCGGAGCAGATGCTCGACGCGCCGCTTGATCTCGCTCGTTGACGGGCGCTGCCGCCGCGGCATGACGCTTAGCCCAAACGCGATATTCTGCGCGACGGTCATGTGGCCGAAGAGCGCGTAGTGCTGGAATACAAAGCCGATGCCGCGCTTCGCCGCCGGCGTGTCCGTCACGTCGCGGTCGCCGAAGAACACGCGGCCGCTCTCCGGGATCTCCAGGCCCGCGAGGATCCTGAGAAGCGTCGTTTTGCCGGACCCAGACGGGCCGAGAAGCGCGACGAACTCGCCACCCGCGATCTCAAGCGACACCCCGTCGAGCGCCGGGTAATCGGAAAAGCGCTTCGAAACGCGCTCGATTTTGATGCCCATCTCAGCGGCGGGCTTCGAGCTCCGCCCGGTATCGCCACTCGAGCGCGCTCTTGAGCGCGAGGGTGACGAGGGCGAGAAGAGCAAGGAGGGAGGCGACGGAGAAAGCGGCGACAAAGTTGTAGTCATTGTAAAGCACCTCGACGTGGAGCGGCATCGTATTGGTTTCGCCGCGAATGTGACCGGAAACGACGCTGACTGCTCCAAACTCTCCCATGGCGCGCGCGTTGCACAGCAGCACGCCATAGAGCAGTCCAAAGCGGATATTGGGCAGGGTAACTCGCAAGAAGGTCCGCCAGCCGGAGGCGCCGAGCGTCAGCGCGGCCTCCTCCTCGGCGCGGCCCTGAACCGTCATCAAGGGGATCAGCTGGCGGGCGACATAGGGGAAGGTGACGAACACCGTTGCGAGCACCAGCCCCGGCAATGCGAAGACGATCTGGATGTCTTGATCCTCGAGCCAGGGACCGAACCAGCCGTTGGCGCCGAACAGCATCACGAACACCAGGCCGGAGACCACCGGGGAGACCGAGAAGGGCAGCTCGATAAGCGCCACCAGCAGGCCCTTGCCCGCAAAGTTGTATTTGGAGATCGCCCAGGCCGCCGCGACCCCGAAAACGGTGTTGAGCGGCACAGAGATGGCGGCGACGATCAGGGTCAGCCGGATCGCGGAGCGCGCGTCGGGATCGCTGATCGCGGCCCACCAGAGGCCGATCCCCTTACGCAACGCTTCGAACAGGACGGCGCCAAGCGGCAGCAGGAGCATCACGCCGACATACGTCAGGGCGACCAGCATCAGAACGGCACGAGTGCCGAGCGGCGCCCTCAGGGCGGCGGCGCGCATCAGCCGATCCTCCGGGCTCGCCAGCGCTGCAGCAAGTTCAGCACCAGGAGCATCACGAAGGAAACGCCAAGCATCACCGTCGCTATCGCCGCCGCTCCGGAATAATCATATTCCTCCAGCCGGGTGACGATCAGCAGCGGCGCGATTTCCGAATGGAAGGGCATGTTGCCGGCGATAAAGATCACCGATCCATATTCGCCGGCCCCGCGGGCGAAGGCGAGGGCGAACCCGGTCGCCAGCGCCGGTGCGAGAGTCGGCAGCACGATCCGCCGGAAGGTCTGCAATCGGGACGCGCCGAGCGTCAGCGCCGCCTCCTCCTGCTCGCGCGAAAGCTCGGCGATCACCGGTTCGAGCGTTCGAACGACGAACGGCAGCCCGATGAACAGCAGCGCGATGAAGACCCCGAGCGGCGTGTAGGCGACCGGAATCCCGAGCTTCGCCAGCGGACGGCCCAGAAGTCCGGTGTCGGCATAAAGCGCAGTAAGCGCGATCCCCGCCACGGCGGTCGGAAGGGCGAACGGCAGGTCGATCACAGCGCTGAACAGCCGCTTGGCCGGGAAATCGTAGCGCACCAGCACCCAGGCGACGATGAGGCCGAATAGGCAGTTCGCGGCTGCAGCCAGCAACGCGACTCCGAAGCTCAGCCGGTAGGCGGCCAGCGCCCGGGCCGAACCAGCCGCCTCAAGGAAATGCACCCATCCACCGGACCAGCTTCGCGCCAGTACGGTGGACAGGGGGATGAGCACGATGAACGACAGCCAGAAGAGGGTGATGCCGAGCGTCAGGCCGAAGCCAGGGAGCCGAAAACTTCGGGGCCTGGCGCCCGGCACCGTCCGGTCAGAAGTCCAGGTGAAGGCGTGCTGCAAAAGCGTCTCCCTTGGTCTTGTCGCCGACCGGATCGAGCGGCGTATTGTTTCCCCAGAAGTGAACCCAGTTGAACATCAGCTTGGCGAAGGGATTGAAGTACCAGTTGAGGCCGGCAGTCACGCTGGAGGCCTGGTTCCCGGCATTCTTTGCGATTGGAGTGTCCGACAGATCGAGATGATCGTAGCGGGCCGCGATCTCGAACGCCCCGAGACCATCCTTCCCCAGCTCGTGGAACGGGCGCGTGCGGTCGAAATTGCCGCCTTTGAAGCCGCGCGTTTCCCCGGTCAGCGTGTAGGCGGCATATCCGTAGTAGCCAGTGAAGTGCCGGTTACCCAGCTCAGGACGGTTCAGCCAGAGCCGACCGGCCTCCCCTGCGACCGTCAGAGGCCCCAGCACGCCAGCCGCCTCGGCGCCGCCATAGGTCATCGAGGTCACGCCGGTGATGACTCCGCTGTCGGCGATGTTGCCGCCGTCGATCCGGATATTCGGCTTGTCGTTGAGCCGGACCGCGTCGGGCACGTCGCCGGACTTCAGGTGCGATCGATAGAAGCCGGAAAGGCCCAAGTGGATGATCTTGCCGGTGTCGAACACAGGCTCCCACGTCGCCCGACCGTTGACTCCCCAGCTTTCGCCGGGAGCAGCGCCGCTTCCGCGGTTGATCGTCTCATTGTCCCCGAAGGCGCCGGCGGCAATGTTCACATTGTCTTTCGGCGAATAGGCTGCGGAAACCCCGATGCGCCGCTCCGCGCCGGCATTGCCGAACGCGTTGGTGAACATGCCGCGCTCGATGAAGATGTTGTAATTGTCGCTGTTGTTGGACTCGAGCCCGAACGGCGCCTTGTGCTGCCCGACAGTCAGCACGGTGTGCGGAATCTTCGTGTACTGAAGATAGGCGTCGGTAAGGTTCACCGCGTCGCCGGCGAAATCCACCTCGACCCGATAGTTGAACCATTTGTCGGCCGTGCCTTCGAAGCCGATCCGGGCGCGACGGAAGGCGGTCCCGTCGTTGTAGACATAGCCGCCCTCGCCGGAGTGGAAGACGCCGGCGTCGACGTCGATCACTCCGCGCGGCTTGAACGTGAAGTTGCCCGACGGGTCGGAGAAGCTGGGAACCCAGCCGAACTGGACGGCTTTCGCGGCCCGGTTTTCGGTCGACTGAAGCTGGCTTTCGTCGAGCTCGACCTGCTGCTGAAGCTGGGTGTTGCGCGCTTCCAGCGCCTGGATCCGGGCCTCCAGCGCGTTTAGCCGGTCCGTCACGGCATCGCCCGTCGGGGTTGGCGCCTGAACCTTTGCCGGCTGATCGCTGGGCATTTGCGAATCGATCGGCGTGTCGCCGGCCTGCTGGGCGAGCGCCGGGGAAGCGAGCGCAAGCGTGGAGATGCCCGCGAGAAGCAGGGTTCGCATGTTCAATTCTCCTGGTGAGCTAGAGTCGGATCAGCGCTTCGCGTCTTCGAAGATCTGGTCGAAGAGCGCGCCGTCGGCGAAATGGTTGGCCTGCGCCTGCGCCCAGCCGCCGAAATTGCCGTCGATCGTGAACAATTTCACGTTCGCAAAGCGCGATTTGTATTTCGCGGCAACGGCGGGATCGCGAGGCCGGTAGTAATTGCGGGCGATGATCTCCTGCGCCTCCGGCGTGTAGAGGAATTTGAGGTAGGCATCGGCGAGAGCGCGAGTGCCGTGCCGGTCGACATTCCTGTCGACGAGAGCGACCGGCGGTTCGGCCCGAACCGAGACCGACGGGACGACGATTTCGAACTTGCCTTTGCCCAGCGCATTGGTGGCGAGGAACGCCTCATTCTCCCACGCCAGCAGCACGTCGCCCTGGCCGCGTTCGACGAACGTAGTGGTCGACCCGCGAGCCCCGGAGTCCATCACCGGCACGTTGCGGAACAGCCGCACCATATATTCGCGCGCCTTCGGGATCGATCCGTAGTGCGAACGGGCGTAGCCCCAGGCGGCGAGATAGTTCCAGCGCGCTCCGCCGCTGGTCTTCGGGTTCGGCGTAATCACCTTTACGTCGGGACGGATAAGGTCGTCCCAATCGCGAATGTGCTTCGGATTGCCCTTCCGCACCAGGAAGACAATGGTGGAATAATAAGGCGTGCTGTTTTCCGGCAGCCGCTTTTGCCAGTCCTTCGCGATCAGGCCGCGGCTCGCGATCTCGTCGATATCGTAGGCGAGTGCGAGAGTGACCACGTCCGCCTGCAGCCCGTCGATGACTGCCCGGGCCTGTTTGCCCGATCCGCCATGGCTTTGCCGGATCGTCACCGGCTGCTTCGTCGCCACGAGCCACCGCCTGGCGAAGGCGGTGTTGATGTCCTGGTACAGTTCGCGAGTCGGATCGTACGAGACGTTGAGAATCTGCAGCGGCGCGGCGCTTGCTGCGGTTGTGGCGAGCGGACCGACGGCAACTGCGGCCGCGGTGAACGAAAGCAAAAGCCTGCGCGAAATTCCTGACATGACCATATCCCCTGTGCGATGCGGCCATTCCTATTCTCTAGTTCTCTAGTCGACAATAGGTGTTTAGATCATTCCGGCTCCGAATCCGCACGTTTCGCCGCCGCTGGCTGCTTCTCCCACCCGGCGGCTTCAGTCAGCGAAATGCCTTCCAGAATCGCGGAGCTCTGATCGCGCACGATGGCGAAGGCGCGGCGGATCGCGCAGGTCGCTTCGTCATGGCAGTCGCCGCAGCGGGCGTAGAAATTGACGCTCGCGCAGGGGACGAGGGCGATCGGGCCTTCCATGATCCGCACGATCTCGCCGAAGGAGATCGAAGCGGGATCGCGCGCCAGAGTGTAGCCGCCCTTCGGCCCGCGGATGCTCGTGACCAGCCCCGCCTTCTTGAGATCGAGCATGATCAGCTCGAGATATTTGGGGGGGATCTGCTGCGTCTCGGCGATCCGCGCCAGCTGCACCGGCGAGTTATCCCCCTCCTCGACAAGGAACAGCAGCGAGCGGAGGGCATAGCGGGTCTTCTGTGCAAGCATCGCTAATGTTTAGCATGACACTAGGGAAAACGCACTCCCGGCCGGAGTGTCTGCATTGAGTCGCGAGTCCGCGACCAAGGAAGAAGCTCGCACTTTATCTGAAACCCTGCACAGGATTTTGCGGTAGAAGGGGCGGCAGAATCGGGATTGCTGCGTTTTTTCCGGAGTGTCCGTACAGGGATTTGGAACCGGAAACGCGGAGGAGCTCGCCACTTTTCCTGAACAAGGGCAGATACTTAAGTCTCGGAATGTGGATGGAGGTGCGGCCAGTCGAAGGTCGACATGTCTCTGGCGGGAAATTCCCTGATAAGCGGGAATTTACAGGGAATTGTTCGATTCTCGGCCACCATCGAAAGCTTTGTCGCGCTCGAAAATGCCGGTTTTCCGCTTGTTTCGACGACAATTTCCCTACGTGCGGAACAGGGAATAATTTCCAACAGAACAGGGAAGCAACAGGCGGGAAACGGGCGGGAAACAGGGTTCGAAGCCCCGGGAACACCGAAATGCGGAGTGTCCGTTATCGACCCATAACGGACATTAGACACCCCAGATGAGTAGCTCTACATGACTCCTCGCATGCAAGGCTGCTCCGGTGTTGCGAAAATGGTCGAAATTAAAGATTCACGCGGTGGCGAGTTTCATTGGCAGAGGCAAAGGATCGTCGCCCTCGTGTTTGCTGCCGTTGCATCGCCGATCTTCTTCACACTCGCGAACTTCGGACATGAAACTCTGGGCGCCGTGCTCTGGTTTGCTGTCTGCATAGGTTTGACGATTGCATATGTCCTGCCGACCCCTCTACGCAAATGGATGCAGCGCCTAATTCCCACGTCGGTAGAAAGAGCCGAGCGTTCTGGTGCAGATCTCGACTGAACGTCTGCTTTCCACCCAAACCTGCCGCGACTGACGTCGCCCCATTGAGGACCATTAAGAAAAATCGGCCGACGGCAATTGCCTGGGCGCGACGCGGCGCAATTTCGACGGTGCGGAACAATTGGCCAAGGCGAGCTGGAGATCGGCGTTGCGCCCGGTGAGCACCGCGATCTCGCGGTCGCGCTCGTCTCGCTCCCGTTTCAGTTGTTGAACATCGAGCCGGTAAAGGTCCTGCCCGATCTGGCGAGTCGCCCATTCGACTAGCTCGATCTCGTCGGGCCGGTAACGGTCGCCGCCACCCTTCGCGCCAAGTATCGCAAATCCCTCCAAATCGTGTGCGTGGATCATCGGGAAAGCGAGCACCCATTCGGCGCCGTTCAGGCTTGGCTGGATCTCGCAGACCGCCGCCTTCGCACGCAGTGCGACTGCGATCGGATCGTCCGCATGAAGCGCGCCCATCTTTCCGGTCGCGCAGAGGTAGGATTGATTTGCCGTTTGCCGGTATACACAACACGAGCCGCCGGTGAAGGTTTCGAGAGCGCTGGCAAAGGCTGCTGCGAGACGGCCCGCATCGGTGAAAAACCCGCCTTCGTGAACGAACTTGCGGAGTGCCTGCTCCTTTTTTCGCCACGGCCGGAAAAAGATCGCCGAGACATAATGCTCGACCACGCTCCGAAGCGGGTGAAAAGCCAGGAATACCGCGACGGCAAGGGCGGCACTGATCAGCGCGCTGCCCTCCCAGCCTTCCAGCGCCAGAACCTGGTGGAATCCCCATTCGGCAAGACCGAAGACAGCAAGCAGGATCGCGCTCACCACGCCATAAACCAGCGTCCGGTTCAGGGTGAAGCCAACGTCGATCACCCTGTGGCGAAGAACCGCATAGATGAACAAGCCTGCCCCTAGACATCTGCCCGCGGCTGAAACGTCGGTGAGCAACCGTGGATTGCTGCGGGTGAGACTGTCGAACACCGCGTAGAGGATGTTGCTTAGATAAATCAGACCGATCGCCACCAAGAGCAACGCAAATCGATGCCGATTTTCCGCAGCGCCAACGCGCGATCCAGTGGCAAGCAAAACGATGGTGAGAGCGAACAGAGCTACCGTGACCGGAATCCGAACCTCGTTTGCTACCGTCGATCCCATTCCGGAGAAGAGCGCCGAGGGCAAAACCCAGATGAGCACGTATCCAACGAGGGTTTCGGTTGCACCGATCCAAACGGCCAGCTTTGCCCAGCGAGGAACCGAAATACCCGATTCCGTGAGGAACGCTGTCGCGAATAGGGGAAACAGCAAACCGAATTGCAGGTAGATCAGGCAAAACGCGGCAACGCCCCAAAAATAGGAGGCATAGGGGCTCAGTGGCAGGTAGACCGGTGGGAAAGGCGACATCGAGAGTAGTGCCAGTCCCAGAAGAAAACCGCTTCGACGGCGCGATCCGCGCCAGAGGATCCAAAGACCGCCAAAGGCGACCAAGAGCCGCACGCTGTCATCAATCACCCTGTCGAGGAGATTAGGCACAGCCATTGGCGCAACGGCGGGTCGTACGGCGGTGAACTGCATCGGTGTTGCCGGCCCGGGGGAAATTCGCGTGAACCGCAAAGTTTCGCCTGCGACCGGGATGTTCCGAAACACGAACAGCTCGCTGGAACGCAACCGGTCACCGGGCTCTAGACCAAGTGCCGCCGCCCGGGAGCCGCGGTCCACCGACTGCACAACGACGTCCTGCGGCTCTCGAGAAAAAGTGAAACCCCAACTGCCGGCGAGGCCGGAATTGAAATAGGAATAGCGGATCTCGAGGAGGTTCGTGCCGAACGAAACGAACAAGAAAAACGCCGCGACAGCGATCCAGCATGCGTTCGGCCGCCACTCGGGTGCGAGTGAAGTCTGTTGTTCCATCGACGCACTTTCCCCCGGGACGGCTCCACTATGTTTGCCGCATTAGGTTTCGAATGTCACCGTGTTGCCACACGCCATCTCAGACGCATCCTTTTAAGCGCGATTCCTCGGAATGTCCGTTTTCCACCCAAAGCGGACATTAGCCAATTCGATCAGATTCGGCGGAGCGTCATGTGCGCAAGCAAATTTGATTTCCGTTATTCCGACCAGATAAAGCGGGTGCCATCGCTGTCGTCCGGCATCGGGCCGGGACTGTCCGCCCGAATGTCCCCGGTCTGCGGATCGATGCGCAGGTAGCGGTCGGTGGCCAGTGACATCAGCACCAATTCACCCGTCGGCGTTTCGATCCATTGGAAGTCTTGCTCTCTACCGGACCGCCTGGCCACAAGCGTCACTGCTCCGGCCCCATCGACCGTGACGTAGCGCCGCCCTGATCGCAGGGCGACGCGGCCCAACCCGCGGCTGACGACCTCGAAGCGGGTTGGAACACCCGAAGCCAGGCCCCCAGGGCCGGCCGCTAGTCCGGTCGTCGCGTGAAACGACGTCAGCCGGATAGATCGGCCGTAGGGAATGGGCCGCATCAGGCCATGGGTATGCGGTTGAAAAACGTCGATAGAGTCGAAATCGGCAAAGCCGCCCTCGGCCCCGGCTGTATTGTAGCTGAACAATCCGTAGCGAACGCCCTGGAAGGTGAAGGTCTGGTAGACCAGAACGACCTCGTCGCCGATCGGAGCAAAGGTCGTACCGTCGAACGAGTAACTGAAGCGGGCTCGTTCCGTAAGAAAATCGCAGTCGGCGCGAAGCCAAATGCGTGTCCCGGTCATCTTCACGCGCACCGACTGATTGCGGCGCTGGTCATAAAAAACGACAGCGAGTCCATCGGTGTGTTTTTCGACGCCCAACGTCGCATAGGGAAGGTTGAGCAGCCCCAGGCCGGCCGTATCGCCCGGTTTCAGGTTCGATGCATCGAGCAGGACGGTCGGCGTCGACATCGGCCCGATCGCCCGTTGGGTCAGCGTGTCGCGCGCGTCGTAGAACGAAGTCGCCGGCAGGGCGTGAAGCCGCAGGAAACCCGGCCGTTGCGACAACGACCATTTGCCGCCGACCGGGACGTGGTTCCACTGCCATATGGGCTGTAGCCGCGGCGCCGAAAAATCGTCGCTGCGCCGATACGGAACGCGCACCGGCTGCGGAGTGGCGGTCTTGGGCTTCACCCACGTCCGCGGCGTGCGCGTCAGATTGCCCGGCAGGCCAAAATAGGGCCACCCATCCTTCCAGGTGATTGGCGACAAGGACGTCAGCCGGCCGACCGAATTGAAATCCATCATCGAAAAGCCCCACCATTCGCCCTCCGGCGTGCGGACGATACCGCCCTGATGCATCGCGAGGCCATGACTAGCGGCGGACCCAGCTGGCCAAAATTCGAACGGCGGTTTGGGGTCTTTCAGGCGCGGGCCTGCTGGCATGCCGAAATCCTCGTGCAAGCTGATCGCGCGGTTGACTTCGTAAGGTCCCAGCACGTGATCCGAGCGCGCCGCCGGCATTCGGAAGCCGCCCGCATATTCGGCGCTAATGATGTAGTACTTGCCGTCGA
>Ga0207695_10010347_pt1 | contig 11419 bp, 7 predicted proteins | sample KBSC54metaG_FD_184354 | JGI IMG/M metagenome (GOLD analysis project Ga0207695, IMG submission 184354) | Corn rhizosphere microbial communities from Kellogg Biological Station, Michigan, USA - KBS C5-4 metaG (SPAdes) (version 2) | ecosystem: Host-associated > Plants > Roots > Rhizosphere > Soil... | reverse complement strand
TGAGCCCTTGGGCGTGCACGACAACAAATTCACCGAGAACGGCATGGGTATGCTCGCTGGCAATGTTCCGGTGCTGATCGAGCACAATGACTTCATCAACCCCAAGGAATCCGCTGTACACCTGGTCGGCAGCGGAGCCGTCGTGCGTGGGAATCATCTCAACGGAGGCGCCGCAACGGGTATCGTCGCCGAGGGCGCGCATGGAGCGATCATCGAGGGCAACGAGTTGGAAGGGCTCGCCGCCTACGGTGTCATGGTGCGAAATTCGTCAGCCGTCATGGTGCGCTCTAACAGGCTGCACAATTGTGGCTATGGATTTGCCTTCGTGCTGGGGGCCGCCGAGGGCGCGAGCACGGCTGTCGACAACACCATCATCGAGCCGAAGTTCAACGGGATCGATGTCATCGGCGACTCACCGATACTCCGCCGGAACCAGGTGTTGCGGCCGCATGCTTTCGCGCTACACGTCGAGGACTTCCAGCCGCCCGCGGGCGGGAACAAGGTTCAGTCCAAGCCATTCCTGGACAACAACACGTTCGAAAAGCCAGCCGTCGTGGGGACAAATGCGGCCGCGGCTGGCACCTCCCATCTGCATTGACGGAGCTCGCTCGTGAGACCGGAGATCGAGAAAACTCAGTTATTGCAGCAGCCGCTGTGGTACCACCCACGCGTTCATCTGCTGGATGACACGTGGCTCCTGACCATAGTGGCCATCCTGACTGCCACGGCGCTTCCTTGGTTCGCAAGCGGTTTCGATGTGGACGTCGGGATGGCGGCCTGGGGACTGTTGGCGCTGGGTGCCATTCATGTTGCATTTACGCTGTTGGGGTCACCGACGCGCACACCCGGTAACTGGCAAGTTCGCGTGCTGACCTTGCTATGTCTCATCGGGGTGGCGGTAATAGGTTTCATATGGGCGCATGCGGGCGGGTTACGAAATCCAGTGTTTCCGATGGTCTTTGCCTTGCCGGTGGTGAGCTCTATCTTCCTGTCACGCTTACATCCTTATCTCCTGGCGGCCGCTGGAGTCGTGGCGACGACCGTTGTGGCGTTGAGCCAGTCTCCAGAGCTGCGTTGGTACGCCGCGGGCATAGTGGGAAGCGACGCCTGGCTCACCTGGCTCTTCGGCACGCAGAATGCGACCGGGGAGTCCTCCTTCACCGGGCTCTATGCTCCATCGAGCTATGCGGTGTTGCTGGAGGTCTTCGCGGTTCTATTGTTTGCATGTGCCTTCGCAGCCGAGTATCTCGGCAGTCTGTTCGAGCGCCTCAGCGCGCGTGCCCGGCTTGCGCAGGTCGAAACAGAGCGGGCCCAGGCACTCTGGGTTGGTTTGATCGAGCGCTTCCCGGTGCCCGTTTTGCTGGTCGATCCGGAGTCCTTGCGAATCGTAGCGGCCAGCGAGGTGGCGCAGCAACTGTTGCGCATCCGGATTGAATCCCGGCAAGACTCGAAGCTCTTCGACGCGTTGCATTTCTCTTACCCCGACATGGTGCAGGAGCTCATCACCGGCACCGGCGGGGTCGTAGCGCGGACCGTGCTCCACGTGGGAGACGAGGTGCGCATGTCCGAGGTACGTGTGGTCCATATCGCTCATGAGAGACAGCGCCTGGCGCTGGTGACGCTGCAGGACGTTACCGAGCTCTTCCACACGAAGACGATCCTGGACACTTCGGAATACGCCGCTCTCCTCGTGGATGGAGGCGGCAATGTCCTGACATTCAACAGACCGGCGACGGTTCTGTTCGGCAATCTCGAGGTCGGAATGGATGCCAATCGGCTGTTGCAGGTTGCGCAAGGCGCGCCATCGTGGTGGCAGCCGGGGCTGTCCGGGCGCAGTAAGCAGCACCTGGAAATCGGACCCCGGCTGTTTCAGGTGACGAGCTCGGCGATCCCGCTGCCGGGGGAGGAGCAACGAGTGTTCGCGATTTCCCTCGTGCCGGTGGCGCGCGCGGAGGCGAACGATCCCTATGGAGCGGGTTCGACCGGACGCACCAGTGTCCTGAGGCTGATCCGATGAAGCCCGGGGCACGCGCCATCGTGACGACAGCGTTCCTGCTGGGACCGTACACGCTTGCTGCCGGGGCCTCTCCGGCCATGGATCGGCTTTCCGTCACGGGCGATGGGGCGACTCTGAGCGGAACGTCGGGTGGTGGTGGAGGATCATTCAACTGGTTACACAACTTCGACCCGGATTCGCTCGTGACCCTCGGGGCGGAGCATCAGAAGCTCGGACCCGCACACTGGGCTTTCGGCTCCGTGAGTGGCGCGCTGACCCGGGCGATGGGCGATGATCGCTATACCTTCAGTGCGGAGGCGCACGAGGGAGCCGGGGATGATGGCCCCCATCCCCTCAAATACCGCATCGAAGCGGCGGCGGTCACCGGTACGTATTTCCACCAGCTCTCCGCAACGCTCGAGTATCGCCGTGTCGATGTCGAGACCACGCACGGACATCTGCCGAAATTCCAGCTTGCATACCTGTGGACACCTCACTGGCTGACAACGGTCAGCTACGCCCAGTCGGCCGGCGGTAATGTCGGTGCACGGCTCACCTCGGCTCGTGTCGATCATTACAGCCCGGTAGTCAACTTGCTGGCAGGCGGCACCTACGGACAGGCGTCGGCGACGCTCTTCGGCGTCGGCATCAATGTTCCGGGCAACGTCCTGCGCGAAGGGTACCTGGGCGCCTCCAGGACGTTTTCCCGCCGCACCGAGGCCAGCCTCACAGGGGATTTTCAGAACCTGTCGGGCACCAAGCGGGTGACCGTGACCCTGGGCTTCATCTTTCATCTTGGCTCACTTGGAGCCCAACACTGATGCGACGCATGGGCACATCCAGGTCGGGCTGGCTGTTGACCGTGTCGGTGCTCGTGGTGATCCTGGGTGCCGGCGCACGACTCATCTATTTGAGTGTGCGCCATCACGAGGCTCTTGCGCGTGAGCAGGCGGCGAGTGTGGCCGCGGGCTTCGTCGCCAGGATCGAACCGCAATTACGTGCCCTGGCTGCGCTGGCTACCCGCAAGGCGAATCAGGCGACGGCCATGGACGTGAATGCGAGCCGACCGCTCGCATCGGGTACATTCTGGCTGGGATCCGACGACAAGATCCTCGCTGTGCGGTCGCCGGAGTCGACCGTCGCTAACGCCATTGCGGGAGAGTGGGCGGCATTGGATTCCGGACGTACCAATGTCCTACGGACCCTACTCGGTCCGGTTCGCCAGGGTAGCGAGTGGTTGGTGGCGGCCCGCGTCCCGGTCGCGCGAAGCGACGTTTCCGGGGCGGTGAGCCTGCGGGAGTGGTCGGTTGCGTACGCCAATCTGGACGCATTGATTGCTCCCGCGCATCTTGGGCGGCTGGTGAATATGGGCTACGACTTCGAGCTCGCCCAGGTCGAGCCTCGCAGTGCGCGCTCGCGGGCTTTCGCCGGCTCCAACACACTACCGGTGAGCGATGCGGTGACCGCTACGATCCGCCTGCCACCGGGTTTCAGTGCGGACATTCCCGGCAGCTACCTGCAGATTGCCATTCGCCCGCATACGGGGTGGTTCTCACCGACGCTGTTGGCTTCGGAAATCGGACTGCTGGTCTTTCTCGCCTGGATGTTTGCATTCGGAATCCATGACCTGACCCATGCGTTGCAACGTGCGCACGGCAAGCTGGCCGGCGCGCGCAAGAGGCTGCAGGCGGCCAACAAGGATCTGGCGCGGGAGATGCAACAACGGCTGAGCCTCCAGGAAACCTTCGATCACGCGCGCTTCCACGATGGTTTCACTGGTTTGCCCAACCGGCGCTTTTTCATGGACCAGCTCGATCGTGCCTTGCGCGACTTACGCACACGCCGCCGTCAGCGTGTCGCCATCGCTCTCGTCGGTGTGTCACGATTCAAAGTCATCAATGACATGTTGGGACATACTGCCGGGGATGAGCTCATGGTGCAGGCGGCGCGCGGCTTCGAGGAGCCCGCCGCGGCTTTCGGTGGGATTCTCGCCCGCTGGAGCGAGGACCAACTCGCGCTGCTGTTGCCCGAGGCGCCCTCGACTGAAGCTGTTCTGGAACTCGCCGGCCGGCTGCGGCAGAAGCTGCAAGCGCCGTTCGAGCTGCGGCGCCAACGCATACTGGTCTCCGCCACCATCGGCATCACCTTCGCGGAGTCAGGCCAACAGCGCGTCGAGGACCTGATGCGGGAGGCGGATCTGGCGCTCAACGCAGCCGGGCGCCAACCAGAGCAGAAGATCGTCATCTATTCGCCCAACATGGCGGGGCAGGTCGCAACGCTCGTGAGCCTGGAGGCGGATCTGCACATCGCATTACAGAAGCACGAGCTGCAATTGTTGTTTCAACCCATCGTCGAGCTGCAGAGCCGGAGGATGATCGGCGCGGAGGCCCTGCTGCGGTGGGTTCACCCTGTGGAGGGTGTGCTGACACCCGATAAGTTTCTGGGCATCGCGGAAGATGCAGGGCTGATGGGGCCCATCGCGCGATGGGTCATTCTCCGGGTGTGCCGCCTGGCGCGCGATTGGCGCCAACGGCTGCCCGCCGAGCGACCTTTCTTCATCAGCATCAATCTCTCGCCAACCACCTTGCGTGATCCCGGCTTGGGCGACTACATAGGGAAATGTATCAACGAGTTGAATCTGAGCCCGGAACTTCTGAAGTTCGAGTTGACCGAGGCGGCGCTCATCAGCAACGTCGCGGCCGCTCGGGATACCTTGGACAAGCTGCACCGCATGGGTTTCGGCCTGATGCTCGATGACTTCGGGACCGGCTATTCCTCCTTGAGCCATCTGCAGCTATTTCCATTCGACTTTGTGAAAATCGATCGGCCCCTGGTGAATCGCAGCGGAGCCGACCAGGCGGCCACGGGGCTGACGGCCGCAATGATGCAGTTGGCGCGCAGTCTGCGGCTGACTGCCATCGCGGAAATCGTCGAGTCGGAAGCCGCGGCCACGGCGCTGCAGGGGATGGGTTGCGAGTACGGACAGGGGTTTTATTTCAGCGAGCCGCTCGAAGCCCCCGCAGCGTTCGTGCGCCTGTATTCACAGGAACCTTTCGAGGTGGCTTCCATCGACTCTCAAACGATGGAATTGCAGCCGCTCGCGGTTGACGATTCTCCGACCATCATGATTCCCGCCGACTCGGTGCACCTGGAAGGATAGAGCCGGGGGCGGGAATAGAAAGCCCGGGCTGCAGGTCTTGTGGGTGTGAGTCCACCTGCGGCACCAACATTCCTGAATCGATTCCACACGAGTGGGAGCGCCCTCACGCGCGCCCTGGGGAACGTTTTTGCTTCAGCAATCCGTTCCCTCCGCGAGCGTTCGACCTGGGCATGGGGAACGGCAGCCGATGGACCCATGCAACAACACACCAGAGGATAAGGAAGCATGTCTACGATTCTCACTCACTTGCGAATGTCGCAAGCCAGGCCGGTTGCCGCGGCGGCGTTTGTGGCGCTGACTCTGCAAGCTTGCGGTGGCGGTGGTGATGGAAATAACCCGCCGCCGATGCCACCGACCGTCAGCCTCTCGATCAATCCGACCACCATTACTGTTGGTCAATCGGCTGTCCTGACCTGGTCCAGCACCCAGGCCGTCTCGTGCGCGGCGAGCGGCGGCGGATGGAGCGGAAATCAGCCGCTGTCGGGCTCTGCGACGCAGACACCCACCACGGGCGGCACTGTGACCTACACGCTGACCTGTACTGGTGCCGGCACCGCCGGTGGAGGAGCGGGGTACGGAGGAGGCGGTGCGCCGCAGACTGCGACCCAGACAGCAACCCTCACCGTCAATGCGCCTACGCCGCCTCCGCCGACCGCATTCGTGGTGAAGCCTCTCGTCGCCGACGGAGCGGGGGTTGCATCCAACCAGGATCTGAGCCTGGTCAATCCATGGGGACTGGTCTTTGCCCCCAACGACGCGGTATGGATTGCCAACAACGGTAAGGATACCTCGACGCTGTATGACGGAAATGGCGTGGCTCAGCCCATGAACCAACCGCTGGTCGTGGCGCTGCCGGCGGCAGCCAACGACACAGCGTTTCAGCCGACCGGAATCGTCGCATTCACCGCCACGACGCAGTTCCCCAACGACTTCAAAGTCACCTCGGCGGGTAAATCGGGCCAGTCGTTATTTATTTACTCGGGTCTGAATGGACAACTCGCAGGTTGGAGTCCCGCGGTGAGCACGACGCAGGCAGTCTCCGCGTATGCCGCTGCGGACACCTGCTACCGCGGCCTCGCAATCGCCAACAACGGCACGGCCAACTTCCTGTATGCAAACGACTTTGTCGGCGCCAAGATTGACGTGTTTGACGCCACGTTCAAAAAGCAGAGTCCGAGCGCTTTCCCGTTTACGGATCCAAACTTGCCGCAGAACTACGCCCCGTTCGGCATCCAGGCGCTGGCCAATGGCCCCAACGGAACGACGCAGATCTACGTGAGCTACGCGATGTCCGGCACGGGCGCAAACAAGGGTACCTGCGAAGACACCCGCGGCGCCGGCTTTGGCATGGTCGATGTGTTCGACGCCAACGGCAAGCTGGTCACCGAGCTCGTAAAGGTCGGCGGCCTGTTGAATGCGCCGTGGGGAATGGCACTGGCGCCGAAGGACTTCGGGTCCCTGAGTGGCGCGCTGCTCATCAGCAACCACGCCGATGGCAGGATCAATGGTTATGACCCGATAAACGGAAACTTCATAGGTACATTGCAGGCAGGGCCGGGCCCACTCGCGGTAGACGGTCTCTGGGGCATCGCGTTCGGAAACGATAGTCTGAATCAGCCACACAACACACTCTTTTTCACCGCCGGTCCGAACAAGGCGGCCAACGGCCTCTACGGACGTATCGATCTGCCTGTCATGTAGACGTAACAACTCCGCGACCACGGGCGAGACGACGCACAGTCGCCTCGTTCCGTGGCGGAACCTACCGCCGAAGGTCTGTGCGGACGATTGTTGTAACCGCTCAAACCGCTATGAGCAGGTGCCGCTTCGACAACTCCTCGAACGCAGGCGTTTCTGTGAGCCAGTAATCAGCTTTCCAAACAATCCCCCGGTAGTCTCGCGGCCGAGCTGTGCTGTCATAGAACCGCCGAAGAATGCGGTAAGGGAATGCTGATGAGAAGCTTGGTCAGGATTGGGATGCTACTCCTAACACTGGTATTGACGGCTTGCGCGACGACCAATTCCGCGCGAGCTCCCGATGCAGACCTTCACAAGCTGAAAACGATGTATGTCGTGCGCGGGTCTGAGGACGAGCGCGGCGTCGAAAAGCTGATCGCCAACAGGCTCAATGTCATGGGCTATCAGTGCACCTCGGGCGATGCGCAAACGCCTGCATCGCCTGTGGATGCGATCGTGACCTACGAGGACCACTGGATGTGGGATATCACGATGTACATGATCAAGCTCAATATTACAGTCCATGATGGTCAGACCGGCGTGGTTCTGGCGAATGGCGAGGTCATGCGGCCGTCGCTGCAACGGAAATCCCCCGAAGGGATGGTTGAAGAAACACTGGGAGTTGTATTCAAATGAGCTCGAGATCCGTCATAGCGGTTGCGACATCAGTGCTCGTCGCCGCATCTCTTCTGTCCGGGTGTGCCACGGCTTCCAAGTCGGATGCCATGGTGGCCAAGCCGGTCGCGGTCACTCACGCCAGCAGCAGTGACGTTTCGGTGTCCGTCCTGGGAGGTAAGGACACCACGAAGATGGGCGCTTCACAAATCTCGGACGATGCATTCGCGCAGGCGTTGCGCGATTCGATCAGCCAGTCCGGACTGTTCAAAGCCGTTGCGGCGACCGGTGGACGGTACAAGCTGTCGGCCTTCATCGGCAAGGTGGACCAGCCGATGATGGGTTTCAACATGACCGTCAAGATGGAAGTCAGTTACACGCTCGTCGATACGAAGTCCGGCAAGGCGGTCTGGTCGAAGAATATTGCCAGTGAGCACACCGCCAAGCCGAGCGAAGCGTTCGCGGGTGTGACACGCCTGCGACTCGCCAACGAGGGAGCGGCCAGGGACAATATCGAGCAGGCTCTTACCGAGATGTCAGCGTTGCAGCTCTAGCCACGCGACGCGATTCGGCTCCGGTGGGCTTGTCAGGGATGTACCCGTGACAAGCCCACATGACCGGCCAGCGGCAGTTGCGGCTCAGTCGATCTTGTACTGCAACTGCAGGGACCACTCCCGTCCGTTGTAGTTGGCTCCATTGAGAGTGGAGATGTACTCGAAGCCGCTCGAGTAGTACGGAATCTCACCGACGCGATTGAAGAGATTGCTCACGTAGAAAGTGGCCTTGGCACGGTCGTCGAAGAAGCTGTAGCCGGCCGAGGCGCTGGCAGTGATCCAGGCCGAGTTCAGCCCCCAGTGGACGACGCAATCCGGGTCGTTGAGACCGGGCTGCGTGCCATCCGGCAGCGAGTTGCAGGCGCCAAAGCGCGGATCGCGCACCCGGCTGACGTAGTCGCCGTACAGCGTGGCGTCCCACTGGCCCCTCTTCCAGTTGATAGTGGCATTGCCGCGTCCGCGCGCACTTTCGTAGGCGTGATCCGTGAGTGGGTCACTGGCCAGCACCTTCTGAAAGTTGGTGAGGTTGCGGGTGTAGTTCAGATCGAGCTTGAACGCGCCCAGATTGCCCATGGTCCAGCGATAGCTCAGCGCGATGTCGACCGCACTGACGGATTGGTAGGCCTCGTTGATCGGACCGATGTGCGCACTGGTGATGTTGCCGTTGGCATCGCGGGTCACATCGGCGATGACCAATTGGCAGTACTCCGAGCCAGGGGTGTGCGCCGTGTAGGGGGCACCGGACTTCTGCAGCCCGGTGAGGCAGCCCGCCTCGTCATCCAGGGCGGTAGCGAGATCGATATTCTTGATGATGTTGTCGAGCTCGATGCGGACATAGTCGACCGAGAAGGTGAGTCCCGGGGTTGGGTCGATGACGAAGCCATAGCTCCAGTTCTGGCCTGTCTCGGGCACGAGATTCGGATTGCCCCCCGAGTACTGCACGAAGTAGGTGTTGTGCGGCACCTGCGGACAGACCGGGTCATGCTGACGGATGCACTGGAGAGTGTCGGCGTAGAACCCTACCTGCTGCGTGGCGCCCTGCGAGTAGATGTCAATCATGTCCGGCGCGTGGAAGTTGGTCCCGTAGCTTGCACGGAGCAGAAGCTGCTGCAACGGCCGCCACTCGAGGGCGCTGCTCCACGTTTTTGCGGTGCCGGCCTTGCTGATGTCCTCGTACTTGTCGATGCGGCCGGCGAGGGTTGCGGTCACAGTCGGTACCAGGGGCAGACGGACTTCCTCGGCACCCGAATAGCGCGTGCGCTGGCCGCCACCGACGTTGTAGTTCTGGAACGGATCGCCGAAAGTCGAGGTGTTGCCCCGCGGATCGGGGTAGAGCTGGAATCCCTGGTGAACGGCTTCGAAGACGGTCGCCTCGCCGAGCGGACCGCCCCACAGGTCGAGCAGATGATTGCCCGTCAGGAGCAACTGGCCCTGGTTCATCCAGGAGGTCGAGCGGTTTTCTCCGTTCACGGCGAAGGAGTTGTAGTCCGCCGGTGTGATCGGGTTCCAGAACCGGCTGGCGTTGACTGCGTAGATCGGGTTGCCGTCCGCCGCCGTGCCGAGCTGTGGGCCGAAGAAGAAATTGAACATGCCCTGCTCGTTGAGACCGGTGTAATCCTCGTGGACCCAGTACTCCGCGCGGCCCAGTGTCGCGTCCCAGTCGAGCTTGCCGTCGAACATCGAGCCCTTGAGGCCGAAGTGGATATCCCAATTCTGCTCGCGATCGTACGTGTTGCCCCTCGTGCCCATCTCTGCGGCAGTGAGCTGGCGAAAGTAGTTGTCGATGAGCTGGCCGCTGTTCTGGTCGTAGAAGGGGTTGGGGAGTCCCGCACTGGGGTAGAGGAACGGGAGCTGGGTGTTGGAGACACCGTTCGTGCGGTAAAATGCGAGCGCCGCATAGGCCTTGATGCTGTTACCGAAGTCGTAGTCGCTGTAGACGTATCCGTTCCAATCCGTGCGCCCGGGAGTGAGCACCCAGTTCTCCCAGAGCGCTCTTTGCGCGCAATAGGTACCATTGGCGTAGCGTGAGCCTGGAGGACCGGTCAGTTGCAGAAACTCATTGTGGAAGCCAGCCTGTGTACAGGCGCCCGCGGGTGGCGTGACTGACGTGCCTCCACTGTCGAGAAACAGGCCCGGGTAGCGCTGGTAGCCATACTGCCGGTCATAGGGTTGCCACGTGCCGTAACCGGCGTCTGCATCGGAAGACGTGTACGGGCGGTTATAGCCCCACAGCGCGCTGCGGTCGAAGTACTGGAAGTTGTAGACGACGTGCAGACCGCCGACGCTTTTGCCACCCGTCCAATCGATCTCAGTCAGATCGCGACCACCACGCACCGCGCCGCCGGCGCGCACAGAGACGGTGTCGCCGATGTAGTCGTGCTTCAAGATGACGTTCGCGACTCCGCCGACGGCGTCCGAGCCGTAGATCGATGAGGCGCCGGTGCCCAGCACCTCGATTCGATCGACCATGCCGGCCGGTATGTTGTTGAGATTCTGGAAGGTGTATTGATTCTGGCCGCCCTGTGCGGGAAACGGGTAATCCGCTACACGCATGCCGTCCACCAGCAGCAGGGAGTGGTTGGCGCCCAGGCCACGCAGATTGAGCTGGCGCGCGTTGACTGTAGTACTACCCCACGTGGGCGGGGTCTCGGTCTGGAACGATTGCGACAGGGCACCCAGCGCCTCGTAGACCGTGGTGTATCCTTGGGCCTCGAGTTGCTCCCCTGTGAGGGTTGTGACCGGTGTCGGTCCCTCGAGGTCCGGGCGCGCGATACGCGATCCGGTGACGACGATCTCCTCTAGATTCACCGGCTCCGCGGACGCCTCATTGCCCTTATGGACCGATTGGGTCTCGTCGGATGACTCCGACGCGGCCGCGGTCTGCGCCAGGGCAGGAATGGATAAAGTCTGTGTCAGCCCGAGGGCCAGGACACTCAAACCGTACAAGGACTTGGTCATTGGGTAGCTCCCCCTGATAATTTTTTGCGAAGCTCGTCCAACAGGACAGTTGACATTTGATGGCGGGCGGGCTCGGAAGCTCGGCCATCATTGGTATTATGAAGGTATGGGGACGGGCTCGCCCTCCACATACACCGCGATGGGCCGCAGTTTCCGATCCAACACCACCAGATCGGCCCACGCGCCGGATTCGATCCGCCCGCGATCCGTCAGGTCCAGATAATCCGCCGGATACTGCGACACGCGGGCCGAGGCCTCCTCGACTGAGAAGCCGAGGTTGACCAGATTGCGAAAACCCTGATCCAGAGTCAGCGTGCTGCCGGCGAGGGTGCCGTCGGCCAGGCGTGCGCAGCCGAGAGTCTTGGTCACGCGCTGCCGGCCGAGGCGATATTCGCCATC
>Ga0207695_10010341_pt1 | contig 11422 bp, 12 predicted proteins | sample KBSC54metaG_FD_184354 | JGI IMG/M metagenome (GOLD analysis project Ga0207695, IMG submission 184354) | Corn rhizosphere microbial communities from Kellogg Biological Station, Michigan, USA - KBS C5-4 metaG (SPAdes) (version 2) | ecosystem: Host-associated > Plants > Roots > Rhizosphere > Soil... | reverse complement strand
GCAGAACACGATCGACGTGGGCGTGGGCAACCTGGTGGACGCCGACCTGGCGAAGGAAAGCGCCAATCTCCAGGCGCTGCAGACCAAGCAGCAACTGGGCATCCAGGCGCTCTCGATCGCCAACCAGTCGTCTTCGATCCTCCTCGGCCTCTTCAAGTAGGCCGGCCGGCGGCGGCGAGGGGTTCGTCCCCTCGCCGTCTGCCTTTTCCTTCATTGGAGCGTAGGCGGCAAAACCGCCCGCGACAGGAGAGATGGAAAGTAAAGTCACGGCCTTCGCCGCCACCCCGGATCCAACCTTCAGCCAAAAGCCCGCTGCGCAGCGCTCCGACACCCGGACCTCCGCGAACCGCGTGGCTCAAAGCTCGGATCCCGTGGACATGCGACTGGTCATCGAAGAGGACAAAGCCAGCAACTCCTACGTCTACAAGACGGTCAACCGGCTCACGGGCGAGGTGATCCAGCAACTGCCAAGGGAACAGGTCCTGCAGTTGCGGCAACAGCTCGACTACGAAGCCGGCGACGTGGTCCGCGCCAAGGCTTGATCCTCGAAGACGCCGCCGAAAGGGGCGTGCAGCCAAGGTCTTAATACCGCCCCGGGCCCCCGGCGGCGGCAATCGGCGTTGGCGTTAACCATCTGCTCACCACGTTTCCATAGCTTCGCCCTCGAACAAGCCCGCGACTCGCAAAGGTTGAGTTGGGCGGTCGCCGAGGAGAACCACCGATGGCCCTGAGCGTGCATACCAACGATGCCGCCCTCATTGCGCTGCAGAACCTGAACGCCACGGGCAGCCAGCTCAGCGAAGTGCAGAACCGGATCAGCACCGGCCTGTCGATCAACGGCGCCAAGGACAACGCCGCGGTCTGGGCCATCGCCCAGGGCCAGCGGGCCGACGTGGGCTCGCTCAGCGCGGTGAAATCCAGCCTCGACCGGGCGACCTCCATCGCCGACGTGGCCTCGGCGGCCGGCGCGACGATCTCGGACCTGCTGGTGCAGATGAAGGCCAACGTGGTGGCCGCGCTCGACCCGTCCATCGACACCGCGTCCCGCAACGCGCTCGACTCCGCCTACAAGTCCGAGCTTCGCCAGATCACCTCGATCGTCCAGAACGCGACCTTCGACGGCGCGAACCTGCTGAACGGCAGCGTGGCCCAGATCAAATTCATCGCCAACGCCGACGCCACCGGCTTCATCACCCTGTCGAGCCAGAACCTCTCGCTGGGCGGCACGATCATCACCGTCCCGTCGACCTCCTCGATCACCAGCGTCGCGACGGCCAGCATCGCCCTGGCCCAGCTCTCGGCCTCGATCCTCAACACCAACGCCGCCCTGGGGAACCTCGGATCGCAGTCCAAGGAAATCTCCAACCACAATCTGTTCGTCCAGAAGCTCTCCGATCAGCTGACCACGGGCATCGGCAACCTGGTGGACGCGGACCTGGCCCGGGAGAGCGCGCGGCTGCAGGCCCTGCAGGTGCAGCAGCAGCTCGGCACCCAGGCCCTGTCGATCGCCAACCAGGCGCCGCAGATCATCCTGTCGCTGTTCAAATAACCCTTTCCGTTGGGGCTTGAGGGAAGACCCGGGACGCCCCTGGCGCCCCGGGTTTTTTCTTGTGGGTTTTCTGCGGCTTGAATCCGGTTTCTCGAGCGGTTCTTAACAGCCGCTAAACGCTTATGGCCGCATTGTCGGCGCGCGGAGCTTTGTCCGCCAAAGGCCTGTCATGCAGATCGGTGACCAGAGCTACGTGTTGGCGTTGTTCAATAAGACGAACACGACCAATGGCGTGACGCAGATGGACCTTTCCAGCCTGACCGCGGCCGGCCAGGCCGCCGCGGCCGCGCCTGCGAAACGCGTCGCCCCGACACCGCCCTGGAACGTCTCCGAGCCCGCCGCCCAGGCCAAGGCCAACGTCCAGACCGCGCTCGCCGGCCAGCCGATCATCAACGAGAGCGCCACGCAAATCGACCTGCCGGGCGCGTCGGCCGACTACCAGAAGCTCTTCGCCCTCTACAAGGCCCTGGACACGCTCTCCAACATCGCCGCCCAGGCGGCCGGGGGCATCTCTCCGGAGCAGCAGCGACAGCTTTCCAAGGCCTTCAACAGCGGCCTGGCGCAGGTCGCCACCTATGTGGGATCGGCCGACTTCAGCAAGCTGCGGCTGGCGGACGGCGCCGACGCATCCAGCGCCAAGGCCACCCTGCAGATCGCCAAGCCGGCCACCACCTACGTCACGCCGCCGCTCGCCAACTCCCTGTCGACGGACGTTCCGGCCTTTGCTGGAAATGCCCAATTCAACATAACTATCAAACGGAACCTGCAATCTTTCAATGTTCCGATCGACCTGTCGAACCTGGGAACCCAGCCGCGCAGCCTGGCCAATGTGATCACCTACATCAACCAGCAGCTGGCCGCTGCGGGCGTCGAGACCCGGGTCGCCAGCAACAAGACGCCCGGCGTGCCCCAGACCATCACCGCGGGCGGGCAGACGGTCACCCTGCCGCCGACCTCCGACCAGTACGGGCTGCAGATCAACATCGGCACCAGCGAGGCGGTGACCTTCACCGCGCCGCAGACGGCCGGCGCGGTCTATGTGGCCCAGACGGTCGGCGACCCGGATCCGGACAAGAACCCGACCACCGCCGATTCCACCACCCGGGCCCAGCTCACCAAGTTCCAGACCGACACCACCAACGTCGACGCCCCGCCGCAGCTTCCGAACCAGCCCAACTTCACGCCGGGCCGGGTGTTCGCCAACAACCTCGAGCCGCACATCGGGACGGTCCATGCGACCCAGGTGGCCTCGGACGGTTCGGTCTACATGCTGGCCGACGTCACCGGCACGGCCTACGGCCAGACGATCCAGGGCAGCCAGGACGTGGCGCTGATCAAGTACGACTCGGCCGGCAAGCTGATCTATTCGCGCACCCTCGGCGCCTCGAGCACGGCCTCGGGACTGGGGCTCGCCGTCTCCTCGACGGGGCAGGTGGCGATCAGCGGGTCGGTGACGGGAGCGCTCTATGGCGCGACCGAGGGCGCGCTCAACTCGGGCCCCACGGGCGCCTTCGCCGACGAGGCCGACAGCTTCGTCACCCTCTATGACTCCAGCGGCAACGAGGTGTGGACCGAACGCCGCGGCTCGGCCCAGCAGGATCAGGCCAGCCAGGTGGCGTTCAGCGCCGACGGCTCGACGGTCTATGTGGCCGGCCAGGCGCAGGGGGCCTTGCCCGCGGGCGGCGCGCCGATCGGCGGCTACGACGGCTACATCGAGGCCTTCACGACCAGCGCCAAGGGCGCGCCGCAGGCGGTGTTCACCCAGAGCTTCGGCACCGCCGACCAGGACTCCGTCAAGGGCTTGGTCGTCGACGGCAATTCGCTGATCACCGCCAGCGTCGAGAACGGCCACGCCATCCTGCGGAATTTCGACATCTCGTCGGGGACTCCGGCGCTGTCGGCGACCCGCGACCTGGGCGATCTGCAGGGCGGCACCATCACCGGCCTGGCCCTGAACGGCGGCCAGGTCGTGGTCGCCGGCAACACGGCCAACGGCGCCCTGGCGGCCGGGACGGTGACCCGCGCGGCCTCCGGCGGCACGGACGCCTTCGCCGCCCAGGTTTCGGAGAACCTCTCGTCCCAGCCCAGCGACGCCATCGCCTATTACGGCGGCTCGGGCGACGACAAGGCGACCTCCCTGGCGGTCTCGGGCGGCCAGGTGTGGATCGGCGGCCAGGCGGGGACCGACCTGCCCGGTCAGCCTGCGGTGGGAACCAGGGACGGCTTCATCGCCCAGCTCGACATCGCGACGGGCGCCATCGTCAATTCGCAGCGGTTCACCGGCAAGGGCGGGATCGCCGCGCCGACCGCCATCGCCGTCGACACCTCCGGCGCCAGCATCCTGGACCGGCTGGGATTGCCCAAGGGCCCGATCGGGCTCGAGACCTCCCAGCAGCTGACGGCGCAGAGTTCGCTTCGGCCCGGCGAGCAGTTCACGGTCGCCACCGGCACGGGACCGGGCGTCAAGATCACCATCGATCCGGGCGAGACGCTCGACACGCTCGCGCTGAAGATCCAGCGCGCCAGCGGCTTCCAGGCGCTGGCCAAGGTCACCACCATCAGCGGCCAGAAGCAGCTCACCATCGTCCCGGCCAGCACCCAGATGACGGTCACGCTCGGCGCCGGGCCAACGGGCAAGAACGCGCTGACGACGCTGGGCCTGCCGGAGGGCCTGATCAACCTGACCACCACGGTCAATGGGGTCACCAAGCCCGCGGACGGCGGGGCCAACATCTATGGCCTGGGGCTCTCGACCACGCTCAATATCGACAGCGCCGCCCAGATCAGCCACGCCAGGGCGGTGGTCGGGGCGGCCATGGGCATCGTCCGCAAGGCCTACCAGGACCTGGTGAACGCCGCCACGCCCCAGAGCCCGGCGACCGCGAACGGCAAGACCGGGAAGGTGCCGGCCTATCTGAGCGCCCAGCTCGCCAACCTGCAGGCGGGCCTGGCCCGCCTGACGGGGGGCAACACCGGCGGGAACCCGTTCAACATCAACACCGTCGCCTGACGCGGCGAGGCTTCGCTCGCACTGCGCCTTGAATCGGGCGCCGCTGCGGTCTAGCGAGAGCCATGAACTTCCTGAACGACCGCAGGACCGCGCTGGCTCTGGCCGGCGCCGCTGTGGCGCTGCTGGCGGGGCTTGCCATCGCCTGGACCATGGTGGCCCGGCACCGCGGGGAGAGCGCGCCGCCGCCGCCGGCCTCCCGGGGCGGCCTGGTGATCGACGCCGCCAGCGCCGGCGACGTCCGCGCCGATCCGACCAAGCCCCTTCGCTGCTTCGTGGCCGGCCAGTTCGTCGGCGACCTGCCGCTGGCCGACTGCGCCCGGCGCAACGGGGTCGCGACCGACGCCCTGGACGTGGGCCTCGACCAGACCGGCGCCCTGGCCGCGGCCGACCAGGCGAGCCCGGTCGTCACGCCCCTGCCGCCGGCCGACAGCAAGGTCGCCGAGGAGGCGCCGGCCGAGGCCGCGCCGACGCCGGCGGCGGCGGCGCTCCCGCAGGTGGTCAGCGGCGCGGCGAGCGGCGTCTGCCTGCGCTACGCCGACGGCCAGTGGCGGCGCCTGCCCGCCGAGATGGCGCTGGGCGCCTGCGTCCAGGCGCTGTTCGCCGGCCGCTGCGAGCACGCCGGCGAGGCGGCCTACGGCCGATGGGGCCAGCAGACCCTGCGGCTGGCGCCCGGACGCGTGGAGATCTCGTCGGACAACCGCAATTTCCGCACGCTCATGGACCAGCCGGGCTGCCCGGCCGCGCCGGCCGGCTGAGGCTCGCGCATGGCGATTTACTTGTGTAGGATTTGGCGCATGCAACGCCTCTTCGCCCTTGTCGCAATCCTGGCCGCCGCCGGCGCGACCACCGCCTGCAGCCAGCGCACAGAGCCGCCGGGAACGCCTGGCGTCTGCTACAACGTCGTGCCGCAGAAGGGCGGAAAGCTTAAGTATTTCAAGCTGGTGAACACGACCAGCCTGGAGTCCTGCGCGGCCAACCTGGAGGCCATGCGGCTGAAATTTCTGCGCATGGGCGGCACCCAGCAGGAGATTTACGGCGCCTACCAGGCCAATTTCCTGTTCCTGCAGTCCGAAGGGGTGCTGACCTCCACCAGCCTGGAGGGCCCGCGCTATGTGGCCCTGGTGCGGACCGGGGACGGCCGCCTGGCCATCCCCGGGGCCATGCCGCAGGCCCCGTCGCAATAGGCTGGCGGGCCGCGCGCCGGAGAAGCCTGTGGACGGTTCCCTTCAAGCGTGAACGGAACGGGAACAAAGTCCTTGCCCCGGCCCCGGCGGCCCGCTAGCGTGGCGCCGCAATCTTGCGGAATGGGGCCGAGCAAGGGCCCGTAACCACGGAAACTCACGACATGGCGGGCAGCGTCAACAAGGTCATCCTCATCGGCAATCTCGGGGCCGACCCCGAAATCCGCTCGCTCACCTCCGGCGACCGGGTGGCGAACCTGCGCATCGCCACCTCAGAATCCTGGCGCGACCGCAGCTCAGGCGAGCGCAAGGAAAAGACCGAATGGCACCGGGTGGTGGTGTTCAACGAGAACATCGTCAAGGTCTGCGAGCAGTACCTGCGCAAGGGCGCCAAGGTCTATGTCGAGGGTGCGATCCAGACCCGCAAGTGGCAGGACCAGTCGGGCGTCGAGAAGTTCTCCACCGAGATCGTCCTGCAGAAGTTCCGCGGCGAGCTGACCATGCTTGACGGCCGCGGCGACAACGCCGAGGCGGGGGAGGGCGGCGGCTACAACGGCGGCTTCTCGTCGTCGGCCGGCCCCCGGGCGCAGAGCGCCGCGCCGCGCGAGGACTTCTCCGCCGACCTGGACGACGAGATCCCGTTCTAGGCGGGTCGGCAATCCGGCGACGGCGCCCGTCAAGACGCCTTTCCAGTCCGGATTCCAGACCAGACGCACACCGCCGGCTGATCTACCCACCGCGCCGTGACCCCGATCCGGGGCGGCGAGGGAGGCGACGATGCGCGACGGTATTTCCATGGAGTTGCGGCTGCTCCTGGCGGCTGTGGCCATAGGCCTAGTGCAACTGGTGTGGGCTATGGTGGCGGGCCTGGGCGCCGGTCGAGACCTGGGCTGGATGCTCGGCGCCAGGGATGACGCCCGCCCGCTCGGCGGCGTCGCGGCGCGTCTCGAGCGCGCGTTTCGCAACTTCAGCGAGACCTTTCCCTTGTTCGCGACGGCCCTGATCGTGGCCCTGACGGCGGGAAAGGCCGGAGCGTTCACGCTCTGGGGCTCGGCCCTGTACGTGGGCGCGCGCGCCCTCTACCCCGTGGTCTATGCCGCCGGTCTGCCGGTGGTCCGCACCCTTGTCTGGACGGTGAGCGTAGCGGGGATTGTCCTGGTCGCCGTCGCCGCCTTCAGGTGAAGGATTGCCGCGCGCCATCGCCGGGAGCCGGGCGCTAGGATCCGATAGTGCGTCTCAGCCGGAGGTAGAAGGCCGGTCCGACATCGTATTGGCGATCCTGGACGAACTGGACTGGAGCGGCGCTCCGCGGGCCGGCGTAATGGACGATGCCGTCACGGACCTTGCGCGAGGTCGCATTGTCCAACTCCATTCGCACGGACCATTGGCCGCTCGGACGCCATTCCACGAACGGGGTGAGATAGGTCCGGTACTTGCGCGTCTCGATCTCGTTGAACCGGTAGTAGGTTTCACGCCAACCGCCGATCGCGTCGATCCCCCAGTTCAGGCCAAGCCGCGGGACGTCCTGGACGAAGTGGCCTTCCCAGTCCACCGGATGGAGCGCGGAGATCCCGCGCCCGCTGTGGGTGGTCGGGTCGGTCACCATCGAGTGGCGCCAGGCGCCCGCGCCGCGGAGTTCCGCGCCGGCCAAGCCGAGCCAGCCCAGGGGAATGGCGGCCTGCGCGATGAATTCGTCCTTGGTCCCGGCTCCGATGTTGCCGGCGCCATGGCCAGGACGGCCGCGAAGGCGACGCCGGCCATCCAGGCCGCGCGCCGGGCACGGGCCCTGGAACCCGGGCGGTCGCGCGGTCGCGCAGTGTCATGAAGATCCATTTGGCGCGGACTCCCCGGGCGTCGGAAGGACGGGAGGGGGATAGGTGCGCTCGGCGACGACCTCCGTGGGGTATGGAATCCGGACCCTAGGCCTGGCTATGCGCTGGCCGACAGGTCTCGGTGGCGACGGCCTCCACCTGGGCGAACAGGTAGCGATCGAACCAATCCGGAAAGGCCCGCACCAGGATCCTCGGGCCTTCCAGGCTCAGGCCGATCCGCCGCGCCTCGGCGAAACTGACATCGCCCCGCCACCAGGATACGAGCGCCTCAAGCGACCCGCGCACCGTCAGGGGTTCGGGGAATCCGGGGTTCTGGGCGCAAAGCGAGGCCTCGGTCGGCCTGAGCAACAGGAAGCGGGGGTTGCGCGAGCCTTTGATCTCGAAACGCACGACGATCGGGTCTTTCGGCAGCGCCGCAAAGCGCACGCGCCTTTGCATGTCCACGAACACCGGCTCCAGGTCCAGGTCTTCATCGCCGGCGCGCCTGGCGAGCCACCGTTGCCCCCACGCGCCGAGCGCGCTGATCACGCCGGCCAGTTCGCGGCCCGCCGCGGTCAGGGCGTATTCAGGGCCATGCTGGCCGTCGCTGCGCGTCACGGCGCCCAGAACGACCAGCGCCTGCAGCCGCTCTGACAGCACCGTGCGTGAAATTCGCGGGATGCCCCTGCGGATGTCGTTGAAGCGCCGGCTGCCGCATAGCAGTTCGCGCACCACGAGCAAGGTCCAGCGGCCCCCCAGCGCGTCATGCGCGCGCGCCATCGCGCAGAATTGGCCGTACCCCGCCATGCGCAGACGCTAACACGGCGTCGCGCCGCGCGGCGGTACGGATTTCGGACCGCTGGCGGCTCGCCGCTAGCGGCCGGCCGTCCCGCCGTCCGCCGGGCAGGCGTCGCCCAGGCGCTTGGCGTCGGTGCTGGCCTTGACCGGGATGCTCAGCCCGCCGATCTGCGGGGTGATGCGCGCGTCCAGGTGCAGGCTGTCGCTGGTGAAGACGCCCTCGCCGGTGATCGGGATCGACGGTCCGTCGCGGGTCGCGCAGGTTCCCTCCAGCCTGATCTTGCCGCCGCCCACGTGCTTGGTGGGGTAGGTGCAGGTGTAGATGTGGTTGATCTTGCCTTCCATGAACTTGGAGACGTCCTGCGGCTTGATGCAGCGGCGTTCGGTCTTGTGGGTCGGGAAGGGCGACGTGACCTTGCTGGTGGTCTCCCAGTAGCCGGGGCTGATGGCGCTCTGGGCGAGCGCGGCGCCGCCCAGAGCCAGGGTGAGCAGCGGCGCGGCGAGCAGGGGAAGCAGTCGGGTCATCGTCTCACCTTGTGGCGCGGGATTGCGGCGGAGTTAGGGGCGCGGGCGCGGCGCCACAAGGGCGGCCGCCGCCTCACGGCGTGTCGAGCGCGCCCAGGTTGGCCTCCCGGATGGCCGCGCCGGCCTCGTCGTAGAGGAAGGGCAGGAAGGCGTAGCGCCGCCCGCGGGTGACCGGCGTCGCCTCGTGCTGCAGGCCGCAGGCGAACACCACCGCCCCGCCGGTCGGCGGCCGGTAGGTGCGGGGCCCGAACTCCGGGAAGCGCAGGTCGCCGCCCTCGAAGGCCTCTGCGTTGAGGTTGATCGACACCGCGAACCGGCGGTGCGCGGTGCCCAGGGTCTCGTTGTCCCGGTGGGGTTTGAAGTAGCCGCCGTCCGCGGCGTCGTAGCAGGCCACCAGATAGCGTTCCAGGCGGGTCACCTGGAACTGGAACACCTTGGCGATCTCCGGGGCCAGCCGCCGCGATATCCGCGACAGCAGCGTGCGGCGCAGGTCGGCGTCCTTCACCAGGATGTCGCGGCGGCGTTTGAAGTCGTCCATCACGCCCACCGTGCGCCCGTCGATGTCGCGCATCACCCCGGACGGGGTCCCGCCTTCGGACTCGTAGAGCACGATCAGCTGCGCGCAGAGCTCCGGCTCGAAGATCCGGGGGACGATCAGCACCGGCGCATGGAGCTCGGCCCCGGCGTAGTCGGCGACCGCCGGCAGGCCGTCGACCTGGGCGAACAGCGCAGCGGCCTCGTCGATCGGGCGGGCCGCGAGCGTCCGGTGACTGGGGTCGAGCAGCAGCCAGAAGGGATGGCGGGCGCCGTCGGCGTCCAGCGCGCCGTAGAGCCGGCCCAGCCGGCCGTCCGCGTCCAGGAACCAGCGCAGCCCCGGCGGCCGGTCTTGCGCCTCGGCGATGGAGGCGTCGTCGTCCACCACCAGGAAGGCGGTCAGCCGCGTGTCGTCGAAGGCGCGGCGGTGGGCGGCCAGCGCCTCCTGCGCCGCCTCCCGCGCCGGCCCGGGCGGCGGCAGGAAGGCCAGCAGCACATAGCGCCCGACCGTGGTGCTGAAGTGGAAATGCGGCGAACTGGGCGTCGGCGCCTCGAACCAGGGCGCCGGATCGCCCGGCTCGAACGGCGGCCGCCAGCCCGCAGCCTCCGTCACGCCGCGGGCTCCGCGCGCTCGCCCACGCGCCGGTGGTAGTCGGCCAGCACCTGGGCGGCCGCCTCGTCGTAGAAGAAGGGCAGGAAGGCGTAGCGGCGTCCCGCGGTGACGCGGGTCGCCTCGTGCAACAGGGCGCAGGAGAACACCACCGCCCCGCCGGGCGGCGGCCGGTAGGTCTTGCGCCCGAACTCCGGGAAGCGCAGGTCGCCGCCCTCGAACCCGGCGTTCAGGTTGATCGAGCAGGCGAAGCGGCGATGGGCGGTGCCCTGGGTCGTGGAATCCCGGTGCGGGTGGAAGACCGCCCCGTCGGCCGCGTCGTAGCAGCTGACCACGTAGCGCTCGATGCGCGTGACCGCGAAGCTGAAGGCCCGCTCGATCAGCGGGAACAGCCGGCGCTCCAGCCGGTCGCGCAGCAGCCCCTGCAGGTCCGGGTCGTCCACCAGCACGTCGCGGCGCTTCTTCAGCTCGTCCATCACCGCCACGGTGCGATCGCCCGCGTCGCGCATCACGCCGGTGAAGCGCCCGCCGTCGGCCTCGTGCAGGGCGATCAGCCGGGCGCAGAGCGCGGGCTCGAAGATCCTGGGCGCGATCAGCACCGGGGCGTGCAGCGGCGTCCCGGCGTGCCCCGACGGCGGCGACAAGGCGGCGATATGGTCGAAGATCAGCTGGGCGTTGGCGATCTTCACCCGGCCGATGGCGCGCAGGCCCGGGTCGAGCAGCAGCCACATCGGCGCCTCGACGCCATCCTCGCCCAGCGCGCCGTAGAGCCGGCTGACCGCGCCGTCGAGGTCGAGGAACCAGCGCAGGCCGCGCATGTCCTGGACGCTGGCCGCCGTGGCCGGATCGCGGACCACGGCGAAGGCGCTCAGCGTCTCGTCGTTGAACCGCGCCTGCTGGGCCGCCAGCATCTGCAGGGCCGCGCTCGCCGCCGCCGTGTCGTCCCTAGGCAGGAACGCCATCAGGATGTAGCGGCCCGCCACGGTGTCGAACACGAACTCGGGGTTCGAGGGCGTCGGCGCCGTGAACCAGGGGGCGGGCTCGCCGGGAGCGATCGGCATCGAGGGGCGGTCCTTGTCGTAGGCTGCTTCTTAGGACGCCGCCGCGGCCCGGTCACCGCCTGTCTGCGGTCGCGCGACTACCCTTACCTCGCACGTGCGCGCGTACGCGCGCACGAAAGTTGGCGTCCGGGGCTTCAGAATGCTAACCATGGACCCCACATAAGCAGTCCGATTCTAACGGCTAAATCCCTCCCTTGACCGACGAAAACACCACGCCTCCGGCCGACCGGCCAGGAGGTTCCCATGGGGGCATCGCCCCTATCGCCATCGAAGACGAGCTGAAGCGCTCGTACCTCGATTACGCCATGAGCGTGATCGTGAGCCGGGCGCTGCCCGACGTGCG
>Ga0207695_10010340_pt1 | contig 11422 bp, 6 predicted proteins | sample KBSC54metaG_FD_184354 | JGI IMG/M metagenome (GOLD analysis project Ga0207695, IMG submission 184354) | Corn rhizosphere microbial communities from Kellogg Biological Station, Michigan, USA - KBS C5-4 metaG (SPAdes) (version 2) | ecosystem: Host-associated > Plants > Roots > Rhizosphere > Soil... | reverse complement strand
GCTCTATCACAACAACGGCGACGGCACCTTCACCGACGTGACCGCGAAATCCGGGACCAATCGCAAGGCTGGAGCGGTCGCGCCGGCCAGCGAGTGGGGATCCGGATGCGCGTTCGTGGACTACAACCGCGACGGCCTGCTCGACCTGTTAGTCGCGCACTACACCGAATTCGACCTCGCCGCCGTCCCGAAAATGGGCGAATCCGCGACCTGCAACTGGAAGGGCGTGCCCGTGCCGTGCGGACCGCGCGGACTGCCGCCCGGTGGCTTGCGCCTGTACCGGAACAACGGCGACGGCACGTTCACCGACGTATCGGTCGAATCCGGCGTCGCGCGCGCTACGGGCAGTTATCCCATGACGATCGCCGCCGCCGATTTCGACAACGATGGCTGGCAGGATCTCTACGTCGCCTGCGACTCCACCGCCAGTTTCCTGCTGAAAAACAATCACGATGGCACGTTCAACGAGGTCGGCCTCGAATCGGGCGTGGCGCTCAATGACGACGGCATGGAGCAGGCCGGCATGGGCGTGGCGGTCGGCGACTACAATCTGGACGGCAGCCTCGATATCTTCAAAACGCATTTCTCCGACGACACTTGCGTGCTGTATCGCAACGACGGCAAGGGCAGTTTCGAGGACGTCACGGTGGCTTCGGGCCTGGCGGTCGAGACCCGCTACACCTGCTGGGGCGCCGCCATGGCCGATTTCGATAACGACGGATTGCCCGACCTTTTCTTCACCACCGGGAGCATTTATCCCGAGCTGGAAAGCAAGGTTCCCGCGCATCCGTTCAAAACTCCGCGCGCCATCTTCCGCAATTTGGGCGCGGGCAAATTCGAGGAATTGATCGATGGCGCCGGTCCCGGCATCGCGGCCGCACACTCCAGCCGCGGTTGCGCGTTCGGCGATTTCGACAACGACGGCGATGTCGATGTCGTGGCGATCAATCTCGGCGAGCCGCCGTCGCTATTGCGCAATGACGTCAGCGGTGGCGGCCACTGGCTCAAGGTGAAACTCGTGGGCACGAAATCGAATCGCGGCGCGATCGGCGCCACGGTCATCGTGCAATACGGCTCCCGCAGGCAGGCGCAGGCCGTAATGAGCCAGTCCAGCTTCTACTCCGCCAACGACCGGCGGCTTCATTTCGGCCTCGGCGCGGAGACCGTCGCCGGCGTCGAGATTCGCTGGCCGAATGGCCTGGTCGAGCGGATCGAGCGCGTGGACGCCGACCGGTTGGTCACGATCCAAGAGGGCGCCGGCGTGGTCAAGCAGGAGCGATTTCCCAGCGTTCGCGGGTAAGTCGCAACTGCAGACGATAGGATGGGATCATGAAACTCACAATCCGACTGCTCCCAGAAACGGACGGCCGGTGGATCGGTATCGTTCCTGAGTTGCCGGGCGCCACTGTGTACGGCGCAACCGCAGACGATGCCACAGTCAGGGCGAAAGTCCGGCATTGCGTGTCATTGCCGAAGAGATTGAACACGGTGAGATGAAGCCCGACTCCGACACGCTCCAGTTCTCAATCGCCGCATGAGCCTGGCCGGCGACGAAAGCGCGACGCGTGTTGACGGCGCTTCAGCGGATCGGTTGGCGAGTAGTGCGCACGCCGGGATCCCATCGCACAGTGCGACGTGCAGGTTGGCCGCGGCCCGGTGATGCTGTCCGAGATCGCCAGCAATACCGGACTGCGCCCAGAGGACCTATAAACTTTTTTCCATTGCGCCGGTTTGTTGACCGCGGGTCCATCATCGATCTCGTCGAGCACCCGTGTCGCCGAACGTCACTGTACTTATGATCGAGAGCGCCCCGAGCACGTAAGAGCCTTTACGGTACTCTTCGATTTCTGCCGGTGTAGTGGACATCGCGGAGCAAAGCGGACGTAACGGCTTCTCCTGCCCTACTTCTTCACCAGCAGCATCACGATCACCGCCCCCGCAATAAACATCACCAGTCCGATGATCGCGATCAGCAGCCAGTTGGTCTTGGCGGGTGCGGCGGGCGCCTGAGCCGGCATCCCCATCTGCGGGGCCTGCGGCGGAGTGTAAGCCAGTTGCGGCGCTTGGGGAGGCGTAAACTGCGGCGCCTGCATCGGCTGGAACTGCATCTGGGGCGCCTGCGGCGGCGTGTATTGCACGCCGGGCGCCTGCGGAGGCGTAAATTGCGGCGCGCCGAACTGCGGCATGCCGGGTGCTGCCGGCGCGCCCCCCATCGCCTGTGGAGGAGCGACCGGCTGCTGGGCCTGCATCATGCGCGTATATTCGCTCGGGCCCTGCGGCGCCGACGGAGCCGACGGAGGCGGCTGCGGAACGGAGAACGCCTGCGTAGCGCCGCCACCACCGCCCCCATAGGGAGTGCCGCGCGGAGCGGGTGGTGCAGGGGCAGGTGGTGCGGGCCCAGCCGGCGGAGTCCCGAAGTTGGCCTTGCCGAACATTTGCGTGTACTCTCCGGCCGGCTTGGCAGGTTCCGGAGCTGGGGCGGGCGGCGGCACTGCCTGCGGGAATCCCGATACGGCCGGCATCGCGGGACCCTGCGCAGGCTTGCCCGATCCGGCAAAAAATTTCGTGAATTCGCCGCCTTCCGCCGACGGCTTCTCCTGGCTCGGCGGAGGCGGAGCGGGCGACTGGAACATGCGCGTAAACGCGCCCGGTTCCGTTTTCGGCGGCGGGGCAGGGGGCCAGTCGCCCTGCGCCTTGGTGGGCGGCAGGGGCGAATTGAACATCTTATTGAATTCGTCCGACGTAGCGGCCTGCTGGGGCGTGGGCGGAGCCGGCGGCGCGGGCGGCGCGCCGGATGACGATGCTTTGAACAGGCGCGTGAACTCTCCGGGTCCGCTCACTCGTGGTTCGTCCGCCGGCGGCGCAGATGGCTGCGAAGGAACCGCCGCATTCTGCCCCGTCTGGAACATGCGCGTAAATTCGCCGGCCCCACCGGCCTTGGGCGGAGCTGGGGCGGTGGGCGCCGCCGCAACCGGCGGAGGAGCTTGCGTGGACGCCTTTTCCGCTTCCTTGGAAGCTTGGAACATCCTGGTAAACGCGCCGGGCTCGGAAGGCGGGGGAGCCGTAGAGGCAGCCGGAGGAGCAACCGGCTGCGGGGCAACCTGAGGCGGCGGTGCTGCCGGCTGAGCCTCGGCCCGCTGCGTTGCCTGGAACATTTTGGTGAACTCGCCGCCTTCGGAGGCGCCGGCCGCGGGCGCGGGAGACGGGGCGGACGCCATCTGGCTGGTCCCCGCCGGTACGCTGGAGGCGCCGCCGAACAGCTTGGCGAACTCGTCGGGCTCCTCTGCGGCCGCAGCCGGCGCCGCCGGAGCGGCGGGCGCTGAAACCGGTGGCGGCGGCGATTGACGCTCGGCGCGTTGCGCTGCCTGGAACATCTTGGTGAACTCGCCGGCTTCGGAGCCGCCGGCCACGGGCGAGGGCGCGGGCGACGCCGGGATCGCCATCTGGCCTGTCCCCGACGGCACGTTGGAGGCGCTGCCGAACAGCTTGGAAAACTCGTCGGCTTCCTGTGCTACCGGGGGCGTAACAGCCGGCGTGGCCGCAGGCGGGGGAGGCGCCGACGGAGCAGTCGGCACTTTCCAGGCCCCGGCCCGGGTGAATTTGGCCCCTTCGGCCGCGGCCCGTTCCTGGCCCGTCAGCCAATCCGCCAGATGCTCGAATGGCGGCGCGACAGTCGCCACGTAAGTCGTGCCTTCGTTATCGCCGACCTCGATCAGCTTGCTCAGCGATACGGGAGGCAAATTGCGCAGCCGCGTCAGCAGCGCTTCGTTTTCCGGTGTCTTCCCTCCGATGAGAAGGTGTACCGTCACTTCGCGGCCGGTGGTGTTTTGCCTGGCGCGAAAACTCTTGGTACCTTCTCCTGGAAGGGGATCGATCAGTTCGTATTTCTGATAGAAGTCCATGGCCCGCCCCGCTTGTTCTCAATCATCGTACCTCGGAACTGCGATTCATATCGCTCCCGATGATCGCCTATGCTACAGTGTTCGCACGGGCCTATGAAGCTGCTTTCCAGAGTGGTCTGGTCGGAAGGTATGTACCTCGGGCCGCACCACTTCCAGGTACAGAGCCGGTATTTCGAAGATTCCATCCAGTTCGCTACGTCATCGCTATGGTTTGCGGCGTACGGATTGGCTGGTCTGGAGGTCGACGCCGAGGCGTTGCACAACGGCACGGTGAACCTTCTGCACGCGCGCGGAATCTTCCCCGACGGCCTCATATTCAACATGCCGGAGAGCGATGCTCTGCCGGAACCGCGCGCCATTGCCGATCTGTTCCCGCCCACGCGGGACGGCATAACCGTGCTATTGGCAATTCCACCGCGCAAGCCGAACGGCTTCAATTGCGCTCTCGAACCGGAAGCGATTTCCGAGGCGCGCTTTGTCGCCGAATCGCGATTGCTGCACGACGAGAATACCGGCGCCGATGAGCGCTCCGTCCGTCTGGGCCGAAAAAACCTTCGGCTCCTGATGGATACCGAGCCCACCGGCGATCTGTTGACTCTGCCCGTCGCCCGCGTAGTCCGCGACGGCACCGGCCATTTCGTCTACGACGCCAACTTCGTTCCTCCCGTGGTCCAGATCAGCGCTAGCGTCCGCCTGATGCTTCTGGTGCAGCGCCTGATCGAGATCCTGGACGAAAAAAGCGTCAGCATCAGCCGCGGCGCCGGGAAGGGCGGGATGGAATTTTCCACCCGCGAGATCGCCAATTTCTGGCTGCTGCATGCCGTCAATTCGGCGCTGGCGCCCCTGCGCCACCAGATCGTCACCAAGCGCGGCCATCCCGAGGAACTCTTCCTCGAACTGTCGCGGCTGGGCGGCGCGCTCTGCACGTTTTCACTGGATTCGCATCCGCGCAACCTGCCGCTTTACGATCACCGCAACCTGAGTGAGTGCTTCGGTAAGCTGGATGCGCACATCCGCGCGCACCTGGAGACCATTGTTCCCACCAATTGCATCTCCATCCCGCTGAAGGCGGCCGGAGATTACTTCTATGAAGGCGAGGTCACGGATCAGCGCTGCCTCAATCGGTCGCGTTGGGTCCTGGCCGTGCGCGCGAATCTGGGTGAAGCCGAACTGATGACGAAGGTGCCGCAACTGGTCAAGGTCTGTACCCCGCCGTTTGTGCGCGAGTTGGTCAAGCGCGCATTGCCGGGCATGGCTCTGACGCACCTCGCAACACCACCCGCGGCCATTTCCACGCGCGTGGAAACGCAGTATTACGGAATTAGCCGCAGCGGCCCGTGTTGGGACCATCTGGTCCAGACGCGGCGCGTCGGTGTGTATGTGCCGGGCGAGTTGCCGAGCCCGGAGGTCGAAATTCTAGTGGTCCTGGATAGCTAGTCATGACTCCTTCCGCCGAATCGCGAAGGCCGGAAAACCTGGCCCTCATCTATCAGGAAGTCCTTACCGCCATCGAGAGGCTGCGCGCCAACCGACAGGGCGTAACCGATGCGAACGCGTTCCGTCATCATACGCGCGAGGCGCTCAAGACTGCCTTTGCGCAAGCTACGCAGGCGGCCTATCCCGCCGACGACGTGAAGTACGCGGCTTTCGCCACGGTAGCGTTTCTGGATGAATCGGTTCTCAACTCGCAGAATCCTATTTTCACGGATTGGCTGAGAAAGCCGCTGCAGGAGGAACTGTTCGGTACGCACATCGCGGGCGAGACGTTCTTCCAGAATCTGCAGATGCTCTTGGGCAAACAGGATTCGCCCGACCTCGCCGATGTCCTGGAAGTGCACTACCTTTGCATGCTGCTGGGCTTCGGCGGCCGCTACAGCGCGGGCAATCGCGGCGAACTGACTCAGGTGCTGCAGATGACCGCGGACAAGATTCGCCGCATTCGAGGCCGCATGGGTCCGCTGTCGCCGGCGTGGGCCCTGCCTAACGATAAGGTGCCCTCCGGCAAGGACCCGTTGGTGCGCAAGCTCAGTATTCTGGCCATTGCCTGCGCCTCTCTCATGGTGGTGTTGTTCGTGATTTATAAGGTCGTGCTGGGGAGCGGGGTGCACGTATGAGCACGCTATACATCGTCATCGCCGCCGCGGTACTGCTGCTGATTGTCCTGCTGGTGATCTTCCTCGTCCAGCAGAAAAAGAAAAAGAAGAAGCAGGCCGAAGTGGAAGATCCCGGCGGACTCAGCGGCGACGAGATCTCGGTGCTGATCAAAGAGGCGGAGGCGAAACTGTCGGCCGCTAAGTTGGAACAGGGCGCGCGCGTCGGCAACCTGCCGGTCTATGTCCTCATGGGCGACCCGGGCAGTACCAAGACCAGCGTGATGCTGCATTCCGGCCTCGACGCGGAACTGATCGCCGGACAGGTGTACCAGAACAGCAATGTCGTGCCCACGCGCAACGCCAATTTCTGGTTCGCCCGCCGTTCCATATTCGTGGAAGCCGGCGGCAGGCTGCCCGCGGAATCGGCCAAATGGCAGAAGCTCATTAAACGCTTGACACCAAAGGCATCGGTGGTCGGCAAGGGCGAGCAGGCCCCCCGCGCCGCAATCGTCTGCTACGATTGCGAAACCTTCACCCGTCCGGGCGCACTGGAAGCCGCCGCGGCGTCCGCGCGAAACCTGCGCGCGAGGCTCGGCGAGATCTCGCAGACTCTCGGGATCAACCTGCCCGTGTACGTGCTGTTCACTAAGATGGACCGGCTGCCGTTCTTCACGGAGTACGTTCGCAACCTGAACACCGAGGAAGCGTCGCAAGTCCTGGGCGCGACCCTGCCGATGCTCAAGACGCGCAGTGAAGGCGTCTACGGCGACGAAGAGACGGCCCGCCTGGGGAATCACTTCGAATGGTTGTTCCGGTCGCTCGCCAACGCCCGGCCCGAGTTTCTATCGCGCGAAACCGATGGCGGCAAACTGCCGGCCTGTTATGAATTTCCGCGCGAGTTCCGTAAGGTGCGGCAGGCAGCCGTACAGTTTCTGGTGGACCTCTGCCGTCCCAGCCAGTTGACCGTGGGACCATTCCTGCGCGGCTTCTACTTCACGGGTGTGCGTCCGGTGATCGTCAACGAGGCGGCGCCCGTTGTGGCGCCTGCCGCTCCGGGACAGGGTGGCGGATATGGCTCGGCCTCCGGCGCCACCGGTATTTTCAGCGTCGGCGGACAGGCAGCCCAGCAGCAGCAGTACGCCGCTCCCGTGGCCGCGTCGCGCAAAGTGCCGCAGTGGGTCTTCCTCAGCCACTTTTTCAACGACGTTCTGTTGGCCGACCGCGCGGCTCTCGGCGCCAGCGGCTCCAGCACGAAGACCAGTTTCGCGCGCCGCCTGCTGCTGATTGCGGCGGCGGTGATCTGCCTCATTCTGATCGCCGGATTCACTACGTCGTTCTTCCAGAATCGCAGCCTCGAAGCTAAGGTCCGTGAGGCCGCGCAAGGCATTCCGTCCAGCGAATCGGTGGGCGGCGATCTGGCATCCGTCGAATCGCTGCGTAAGCTCGATACGCTGCGGCAGGCGCTGCTCACGCTGATTCAGTATCGCCACGACGGCGCTCCCTGGAGCTATCGCTGGCTCTTGTATGTGGGCAACGACCTGTATCCCGAGGCCCGCCGCGTCTACTTCGATCGTTTCAAGCAACTGCTGTTCGGTAATACGCAGAACGGCATGCTCGCATTCCTGCGCGATCTCCCGGCGACTCCGGGACCGGATTACGCGCCGACGTACGATACGCTCAAGGGCTATCTCATCACCACGGGATTTCACGATAAGAGCACCAGTCCGTTCCTCACGCCGGTGCTGCTGCGCTGGTGGAGCAATGGCCGCACGGTCGATACGGATCGCCAGCAACTGGCGCAGAAGCAGTTCGACTTTTACGCCGGTGAACTGAAGGAAGAGAATCCTTATTCGAAAGACTCCGACGCTCCGGCCGTCGAAAAAGCGCGCCGGTATCTCTCTCAGTTCGGTGGTGTAGAGCGCGTGTACACGGCCATGCTGGCCGAAGCGGGCAAGAATCCGCCGATCAATTTCAATCGCCAGTTCCCCGGGTCCTCGGCTGTGGTCATCGAGACGCACGAAGTGCCCGGAGCCTTCAGCAAGGCCGGGTTCGTGGTCATGAAAGACGCCCTGCAGCATCCCGACCGTTTCTTCAAAGGCGAACAGTGGGTTCTGGGCGACCAGGGTTCCACCAGCATCACGCCCGCCCAGCTCGACCAGTTGAAATCGCGCTATTACGGCGACTTCGCCAAAGAGTGGCGCGCGTACGTGAAGGGCGCCTCGGTCGTCCGTTACGCCGGCTTGAAGGACGCCTCGCAGAAACTGATGCAACTCTCCGGCAACCAGTCGCCGCTGCTGGAACTGATGGCGCTCGGTTCGCAGAATACGGCGGTGGACGATCCCAATCTCGCGCAGATCTTCCAGCCGCTTCAATCCGTCGTGCCGCCGACCAGCACCGATCGGTTCATCGCGCCCAGCAATCAGAACTACATGAATGCACTGGTAGCGCTGCAAACATCCATCGAAGCCATCGCCAGCCAGCCGGGCATGCCTAACGATGCCGCGGCCGCACCCACGCTGGCCAACGCTCAACAGGCCATCCTCAACACGCGGCAGATGGCGCAGACTTTCCGCATCGATCAGGAAGCCCACATCGAAACCAGCGCGCAAAAGCTGTTGGAAGATCCCATCACGTTCGTGCAGGGACTCTTGCGCAGCCTGGGTCCGGCCGAACTGAACGGCAAGGGCCAGGCGCTCTGCGGCCAGATGCGGCCCATGCTGGCCAAATATCCGTTCAATCCGAACGCTACCGCTCAGGCTTCGGTCGCCGATATCACCACGGTGTTCAAGCCACAGGGCGGTCTGCTGTGGCAGTTCGTGGACGCCAATCTGCAAAAGGCGCTGACGCATACGGGGTCCCAATACGTGCCGAATCCCGCGGGCGGCGTGACGCTCAACCCGGCATTCGTGGCCTTCCTGAATCGTGCCGCGGCGTTTAGCGACGCCGCATTCCAGGGCGGGACGCCCACGCCTCACTTCAGCTACATGGTGCGGCCGCTGATGTCGTCCGACATCGATACCATCCACCTGTCAGTGGACGGCAAGGCTGCCGATTTCCGCGCTCCCACTCCGACCGCTCAGAAATATGAATGGCCCGGAGTCAGCAGCGGCGTCGAGATGACGTTGAAGTTCAAGAGCGGCTCGACAATCGCTTATCCCAAGTACGACGGGGTATGGGGCATCTTCCAGTTTGTGGCCAACGGCAAGCACCAGGGCGGCACGCTGGTAGAGGAGCCGCTGGTGGACAGCCGCGGCCGCGCCGCGCTCAATGCTGCAACAGGGCAGCCAATTACGGTAACATTTGACATCTCAGCCAATCCGCCTATCTTCGACCGTGCGTATTTCTCCGGGATGGGCTGCATTGCGGAGGTGGCAAAACCCTAGATGCAACTGCCTGCAAAAGTCGGAAAATACGAACTCGAAGAATTCCTCGGCGGCGGTATGTCGCATGTCTATCGCGCGCGCGATACGGTGATCGGCCGGACCGTGGCGGTGAAGATTCTCACCGAGGCAGGCTGCGAAGACGCAGAGGCGAAGGCCCGATTCCTGGCCGAGGCCCGCATGGCCGGGAACATTCAGCACGACAACGTCCTCAGCATTTATGATTTCGGCGAGGACGACCAGCATCACCCTTACATGGTGATGGAGTTCCTGCGCGGCGAGGATCTGCGCCATGCCATCAAGAACGAGCACACCGGCGACCTGAAGGGCAAACTGAAGATCGCGGTGCAGGTGGCGCGCGCGCTGAACTACATCCACACGCAGAAGATCATTCACCGCGATATCAAGCCGGAAAACGTCCATATCAACCAGGTGGGCGTGGTGAAGCTGATGGACTTCGGCATCGCCAAGACCGAAGGCCTGTCGATGACCCGCGCCGGGTATGTGCTGGGGACCCCGTATTACATGGCTCCCGAGCAGGTGACCGGGCAGGGAATCACGGAGCAGGTAGACGTGTACGCCTTCGGTGTCTTGCTGTTCGAACTGGTCACCGGGACTAAGCCGATCGGCGGCGACACCGTCGAGCGGATCTTCTACAGCATTCTGAACGAGCCGTTGAATCTGGCGCCACTGCATGACGCGGGCGCGCCGCAGTCCATTTGCGATCTGGTGGCGCGCTGTACCGCCAAGAATCCGGCTGAGCGTCCGCAGGGCTTCGGCACGGTCGTGACGGAGATCGAACGCGTCCTCGCGGATGTGGACGCGCCGACCGCCGTCATGCCCGCGATGCAGCCCACCATAGCGATCCCGCAGGCCGCGACGGCCGGCAAGCCGGCGTGGCTGATTCCGGCGATCATGCTCGGAGTGGCGGTCCTGGCGGTCGGCGGATATTTCGCGCTGCGTCCGGCGGCCTCGCCGGCGAAGGGCGATGTCCCGGTCGTTAAGGGTCAGGTTTGGCCGACCACGATTTCTACGCCGACAGGGGAGATGGTGCTGGTCCCCGCCGGTCCTTTCCAATTCGGCGAAAAAAAGGAATTGGTTCCGCTGCCCGCGTATTACGTGGACAAGACGGAAGTCAGCAACGCCGCCTATGCATCGTTCTGCACTGCCACGGGACGAGCGCTGCCGCCGAAATTCCCGCAGGATAAGCCCGATCTGCCGGTGGTCAACGTGTCCATTCTGGATGCGCAGGCTTTCGTGGGGTGGGCCGGCAAGCGCCTGCCCAGCGCGCGCGAATGGGAAAAGGCCGCGCGCGGCAAGGACGGTCGCAGCTATCCATGGGGCAATGATCGCGACCTTGCACGGGCAAACGTCGGGACCAAAGTCATACAGCCGGTGAACGCGTACAGTAATGGCGCCAGTCCGGTCGGGGCGCTACAGATGGTCGGGAACGTATGGGAATTCGTAGATCAGTTGAGCACGCCGGGCCCGAAAGCCCTGCAGTATTTCGGCACCGTCCTGAAGCCGAAGCCATCGCCGGAAGAGCCCTGGTACACCATCCGCGGCGCATCGTATATGGATGAGCTGCCCAAGGACGTGATCTGGGATTCCACGACGGTGCCCGCGCGTTGGAAGGATTCCAACATCGGCTTCCGCTGCGTCAAAGATCCGCAGTAGCTGCTACTGTTTATCGAAGACCATCTTCTGGTCCATCTCGCCCATGCCGCTCGAGAAGTGGCGGGCGACTGTCAACACTTTGCCATCGGCGGACACGGTCCACTTGTCCTTCATCGTGAAAGCGTTGTCCCCAAAGGCTCCTTTGGTCTCGACCACCAGCGCGTCGCCGTCCCATTTCGCGGTGCTCTTGGTCTCCCCGCCGCCGAACCCGGCATTGGTGGACTCTTTGCTGTCGGTCGTATAGGTGCTGTTCGTGGCGAACTCACCCTGTTCGCCGGCCATCTTCATATCGACGGTGATCTTGCCGTCGGCTGAAGTGACTTTTTGGGTCATACTCCCCGGCGCGGGGAACTGGCCGAATTCGCTTTTC
>Ga0207695_10010339_pt1 | contig 11422 bp, 16 predicted proteins | sample KBSC54metaG_FD_184354 | JGI IMG/M metagenome (GOLD analysis project Ga0207695, IMG submission 184354) | Corn rhizosphere microbial communities from Kellogg Biological Station, Michigan, USA - KBS C5-4 metaG (SPAdes) (version 2) | ecosystem: Host-associated > Plants > Roots > Rhizosphere > Soil... | reverse complement strand
GGTTTGGCGTCGGGATCCTTCTCGGTCTTGAGCACGGCAGCGGGTGCGGTGACGTGGCTGGCGAGATCGTGCACGAACCAGTCATTGCCCGAGCGGAAACTCAACATGCGCCCATCGGCGGAGAACTGCGGGGCGGATTCCCGCTCCGGCGTGCGCGTGACCTGGCTCAACGCGCCGTTGCGCAGATCGCGCACGAAGATGTCGCCGTTGCGCGCGAACGCCGCGCGCGTACCGGCTAGGTCGTAGACCGCATCGCTGCCGTCGCTCATCGCCATCGCGGCGCCGTCGACGACTTGGTCTTTGCCTCCGGCGAGATCGATGCGATGCAGATCGACGAGCGCGGACGTCCCGCGCCTGGCCGAGTAGTAGACCGCCTTGCCGTCGACGGACCAGTACGGCTGCTGTGGCGCCGCACCGATCCAGGCCGGGTCGGCCATGATCGTTTCCAGCGTCAGCGCGGCCGACGCGGCGGGTGCGGCATCGGCATGGGCTGCGGCGGAGAAGAAAACGAGCGAGGCGATGAAGGCGGTGAGCGGGCGGCGAATCATGTGCTTGAGTCCAGTGGCGCGCAAAGCGCGCAGCATAACGGAGGCCGCCCTGCCTGCAAGCGGCCGGAAGTCACGGCCCGCGATTCCTCTTTGCCGGCATTGCTCTTATGCTTGCCTGAATCCCGATCCGCGAGCGCCGCATGCCTTTGCCCACCGTAGAAATCGAAACCGCTCCCGATCCGAAGCATGCTGTGATCTGGCTGCACGGCCTCGGCGCCGACGGCCATGATTTCGAACCGATCGTACCCGAGCTCGTCGACCGCGCCTGGCCTGCGCTGCGCTTCGTGTTTCCGCACGCGCCGGTGCGCCCGGTCACGGTCAACGGCGGCATGCCGATGCGCGCGTGGTACGACATCACCGGCATGGAGATCGCGCAGAAACAGGATGAGGCCGGCATGCGCGCGTCGATTGCCCAACTCGACGAGCTGATCGCACGCGAAGTCGCTCGCGGCATCGCAAGCGAAAACATCGTCCTCGCCGGCTTCTCGCAGGGCGGCGCGATCGTGCTCGCCGGCGGCGTGCGCCACGCGGCGAAGCTCGGCGGCATCGTCGCGCTGTCGACCTACTTGCCGATGGCCGAGAAGACCGATGCCGAGGTCGCGACGGCGAATCGTGCGATCCCGATTTTCATGGGCCACGGCACGGCCGATCCGATCGTGCCGCTGCGTCTCGGCGAGATGAGCCGCGATGCGCTGCATCGCCTCGGTTACGCCGTCGAATGGCACAGCTATCCGATGGCGCACCAGGTCTGCGCCGAGGAAATCGCCGACCTGCGCCGCTGGCTCGGCATGCGCTTGCGCTGAAATCTGCGCCGCAGACGTGAACACGGAACCGAAGCCAGCGTCGACGCCCGATTCTTCGTGGCTGCCGGATTTCTGCAGCCTGCCGGTCATCGTCGCAGTCATGATCGTGGCCGAACTGACCGTGCTCGTGATCCTGATCGCGCCGAGCGACGAGGCGCAACCGCTGCTGTCGCGGCTCGGCACCGTGACCGTGTTCGTGCAATGGATCGCGATGCTGTGCGTGGTCGTGCTGTGCAAGTCGCGCGCGTGGCTGCAGCGGCTGCCGCGCCTGCACGGCATGCTCGTCGCTTACCTGCTGATGCTCGCGATCACGCTCGCCGGCAGTGCGCTCGCTTTCGTGCTCGACCAGTTGCTCAATTTGAAATTGACCCTGCCGGCGCAGTACCAGTGGCGATTCCTGCTGCGCAACGTCGCCCTGTGCGCGCTGATCGGCGCCGCGCTGTTGCGCTATTTTTACGTGATCGAGCAGTGGCGCGCACGTGTGCAGGCCGAGGCGCGCACGCGGCTCGATGCGCTGCAGGCGCGCATCCGCCCGCACTTCCTGTTCAACAGCATGAATACGATCGCGAGCCTGATCCGCACCGAGCCGGTTGCGGCCGAACGCGCGGTCGAGGATCTCTCCGACCTGTTCCGCGCCGCGCTCGGCGCCGACGGCAAGCCGACCACGCTCGGCACGGAACTCGAACTCGCGCAGCGCTATCTCGCCATCGAACAACTGCGCCTGCGCGAACGCCTGCACGTGCAGTTCGATCTAGCCGCAGATCTGCCGCAAGACCTGCCCGTACCGGCATTGCTGCTGCAGCCGCTGGTCGAGAATGCGATCCACCACGGCATCCAGCCACTGCCCGGTGGCGGTACGGTGAGCCTGCACGCACGCAGGCAGCGTGACGGTGTCGCGATCACGATCGCCAACCCGCGTCCGGCCGAGGGCGCACGTGCTCCGTCGCGAAACGGCATGGCACTCGCGAACACGCGCAGCCGGATCGAGTACCACTTCGGCCGGCGCGGCGTGCTCCGAGTGAACGAGGGCGACGAGGATTTCGAAGTCGCCTTGTGGCTGCCCGAGCCGGCAATTGCGGAATCGCTACGCCCGGCCTGAGCCCATTGGGCGCTTTTTCCGCTACAGAGTCTGTCGGGCCGCTGCCGGCCACGACGAACAATGCCTGTCCGCGGATGCGAATCCACCTGTCGAAGGAGAGTTTCATGTATGTCCCGAACCTGCGCGCCTGCGCATTGGCTGTCGCCAGCGTGTCGCTGACGATGTTCTCGTCGGCGCATGCCGATGGCATGAGCGATCCCAACAAGGCGGCGGCGCTTTGCACGAACGACGCCTACAAGGCGCGCACCGATACGGAAATCCAGCGCTGTTGCGACAACATGGTCGGCCTGTCCGGCAAGCAGAAACTGAAACAGTGCGTGGCCGAGGCGAAGAAAATCGTCAAGGAAAAGCCGAAGCAGTAGACCTGTCCCATCGAGGCGACCCCGACCGGCGAAGGATGCGCTGTTGCCGAGAGGCCACACCGACGCATCCTTCGTTTTTTCCGCAGCCGGAACAATGCGGAAATACGGGCTAGAATGGACGCATCACGACGATGAAGCCGCGCTCTCGCCAACGATGAAGGTCCTGATTGTCGACGACGAACCACCCGCGCGCGCGCGCATGGCGAGCCTGCTTGCCGAACTAGGCGGCATCGAGGTGCTCGGCGAAGCCGGCGACGGACGCGCGGCGGTGGAGCTTTCCGCGCAGCTCGCACCCGACCTGGTGCTGCTCGACATCAGCATGCCGTTGATGACCGGCCTCGAAGCCGCGCATCATCTCACCACGCTCGATCCCGCCCCCGCGGTGATCTTCTGCACCGCCTACGACGAACATGCGCTCGCTGCCTTCGAGGCGAACGCGGTGGACTACCTGGTCAAGCCGATCCGTCTCGAACGCCTGCATGCCGCGCTCGCTCGTGCGCAGCGCTACAGTGGCCCGACGCTGGCGAAGCTGCAGACCAGCACGTCCACGCAGCGCACGCATTTGTGCGCGCGCATGCGCGGAAACCTGGTCATGGTGGCGGTCGCTGACATCGACTACCTGATCGCCGACGACAAGTACGTTCGCGTGCATCATGCGCGCGGCGAGGTGCTCATCGAGGAATCGCTGAAGACGCTCGAAGCCGAGTTTGAACAGCGCTTCGTGCGCATCCATCGCAACTGCCTCGTCGCCAAGAAGCGCATCGCCGGCCTTGCGCGCACGAGCGACGAGCGCATCTTCGTGCGCCTGGCCGACAGCGACGAACAGCTAGAGGTGAGCCGGCGCAACCTGCCCGCGCTGCGCAAGTTCGTCAAGGGCGGATAGAACCTCCCGCCGACGAGACCGCCGCCGCGCCGCTCGATAAAATATCCCGATGAACATCCTCAGAATCGCCACGCGCCAGAGTGCGCTCGCCCTGTGGCAGGCCGAACACGTTGCCGCGCGCCTGCGCGCCGTGCATACCGAACTGACCGTCGAGCTGCTGCCGATGACGACGCGTGGCGACCGCATCCTCGACCGCCCGCTCGCGCAGATCGGCGGCAAGGGGCTATTCCTCAAGGAACTCGAAGTCGCGCTCGCCGAGCGCCGCGCCGACATCGCCGTGCATTCGTACAAAGACATGCCGATGGAGCTCGATGCCGGATTCGACGTCGGCGCCGTGCTCGAACGCGCCGATGCCGCCGACGGCTTCGTCAGCGCAAACTTTTCCCGCATTGACGAACTGCCGCGCGGAGCACGCGTCGGCACATCCTCGCTGCGCCGGCAGGCGCAACTGCGCGCGCTGCGCGGCGATCTCGAACTACTCGACCTGCGCGGCAACGTCAACACGCGCCTGGCCAAACTCGACGCGGATGACTACGACGCGATCGTGCTCGCCTGCGCGGGGCTCGAACGGCTCGGCCTCGGCGCGCGCATCAGGAGCCGGCTCGCCGCGCCCGACTGGTTGCCCGCGGCGGCGCAGGGCGCGATCGCGATTGAACTGCGTGCCGGCGATGCGCGCACCGCGGAACTGATCGCGCCGCTGCACGACACCGCGACGGCGCGCTGCACGGGCGCCGAGCGCGCGATGACGCGGCGCCTGCAGGGCAATTGCGAGGTGCCGATCGCCGCCTGGTGCGTGGAAACCGAACACGGCCTGCAGTTGCACGGCCTCGTCGGCGACGCGACGAGTGGACGACTGATCCGCGCCACGGCCGCGACCGCCTTCGACGCGGAACCGGAAGCACTCGGCCGCCGTGTGGCGGAACAACTGCTCGAGCTCGGCGCGGGCGAGTTGTTGAAACCCTGACCGCAACCGAAGCCCTATGGCAGGCGAACCCGCGCCACGACCGGAAGATGGTCCGAAGGGAACCGCGCCTCGACGCTGTCGGTCAGCGTTGCATACTTGAGCACCTCGACGCCGCGACCGACGAAGATGTAGTCGATGCGTTCGGGCAGCTTTGAGTCGAGTTTGAAATCCTCGAACGTGCCTTGCGGGCCGTACGCCGCCTCGGCGCTGACTTCGCGCGCATCGCGCAATGCGCTCTTCATCGCACCGATCTGCTCGGTCTCGGGCGTGGAATTGAAATCGCCGGTGCAGATCACCGTGACGTTGCCCGCGATCTCGCCCATCTTGCGCAGCATCAACTTGGCCGACTCGCGCCGTGCGACTTCGCCCTGGTGGTCGAAATGCACGTTGAAGACGAAGAAGCGCCTGCCGCTGACGCGATCGTGGAATTTCGCCCAACTGGCGATGCGGTTGCAGCATTTCGCGTCCCAGCCTTTCGAAGGCCGGTCCGGCGTCTCGCTGAGCCAGTAATCGCCATGTTTCTCGAGATCGAAGCGCGCGCTGCGGTAGAAGATCGCCGAATGCTCGCCGCCGTCCTTGCCGTCGTCGCGGCCGACGCCGACGTGAGCGAAGCCGGGCATCGCGTCGAGATCGGCGATCTGCTCGGGCAGCCCTTCCTGCGTGCCGATGATGTCGAACTCGTGGTAGCGGATCAGCGCCTTGACCGCGTCGACGCGATGCGGCCATGCGTTGGGTCCATCCGATGCCGTGTTGAGGCGCAGGTTGTAGGTCGCGATATTGATTTCGGCTGACTGCGCTGCGGCAAACGCGAACTGCGCGACACCGGCGAAAAGCAGCCCGACAAGGAATCGAGCCAGCGCGGATGCGCAATCCGGTTGACGCAGGATTTTTTCGCGGCAGGATAGGTACACGACCATGGTTGCTTCCTCATCCGACATGACCGCGATCATAGCGCTATGCACCTGCCCCGACGCGCAAACCGGCCAGCGCATCGCGACCGCGCTCGTCGAAGAACGCCTCGCCGCCTGCGTCAACCGTCTCCCAGGCCTCATCTCGACCTATCGCTGGCAAGGCCTTCTCCATCGTGACGAGGAGCAGTTGCTCATCATCAAGACCACGCGCGAGTGTTTCGATGCGCTGCGCGTGCGCATTCTCGCCCTGCATCCCTACGAGTTGCCCGAAATCGTCGCCATCGACATCGCTGTCGCGCATGCGCCGTATCTGGCGTGGATCGAAGCACAGACAAAGCTGCCGCACTCTTGAACCCGCGTCGGTCGATTCGAGCGCAGTAGGTTTTTGCAGGCGCCCTCTTGTACATTCCTCCTCTGCAGCATCCATTTCGCCTCCGAGCCGCACACACCCCGCCATGGCTTCCGTCGTCCTGCGCAATCTCCGCAAGCTCTACGCCGACGGCCGCGTCGCGGTGAAGGACTTCAGCCTCGACGTGAGCGATGGCGAATTCATCGTCTTCGTCGGCCCGTCCGGCTGCGGCAAGTCGACGACGCTACGCATGATCGCCGGGCTCGAGGAGATTTCCGCCGGCACGCTCGAAATCGACGGCAAGGTCGTCAATGACCTCGCCCCGAAGCAGCGCGACGTCGCAATGGTGTTCCAGAACTACGCGCTGTACCCGCACATGAGCGTGCGCGAGAACATGGCCTTCGCGCTCAAGCTGGCCGGCCACAGCAAAGCCGAGATCGATCGGCGCGTGCTCGAAGCCGCGCGCATGCTGCAACTCGAAGCCCTGCTCGAGCGCAAGCCCGCAGCCTTGTCGGGCGGCGAACGCCAGCGCGTCGCGCTCGGCCGCGCGATCGTGCGCGAGCCCAAGCTGTTTCTCATGGACGAGCCGCTGTCGAATCTCGATGCGAAACTGCGCGTCGAGATGCGCGCCTCGATCGGCCGGCTGCACGACCGCCTCGGCGTGACCACGATCTACGTCACCCACGATCAGGTCGAGGCGATGACGATGGGCGACCGCATCGTCGTGATGAAGGACGGCGAGATCCAGCAGATCGCCGCGCCGATCGAACTCTACGAACGCCCGCTCAACAAATTCGTCGGCGGCTTCATCGGCTCGCCGGCGATGAGCTTTCTCGCCGCGCGCTGGCAGGCGGGCACGTTCAGCGGCAGTGGATTCGCGCTGGCATTACCGCCGGGCCGGTGCGAACGACTGAAGCTCGCCGAGCATCAGGACGTCTGGCTTGGCCTGCGTCCCGAAGCGCTGCGCCTCGTCGATGCGGGCACCGGCACCGCACACGGTCGCCTGCTCGGCACTGCCGAAGTGGTCGAGCCGCTTGGCGCGGAAACCATCCTTACCGTCGCAATCGGCACGGAAAACCGCGTCGTCGCACGTATTGGCGGCCATCTGCGCCTGCGCACCGGCGAGCCCATCGAACTGGCGATCGATACCGAAAGGCTGCACGTGTTCGATCGGGCAACCGAACTGAACCTGGACCGCTTTGGCACATGAGCATGCAGTCGCGTACCATGCCTTAGCCGCAGCCAGACCGCAAAAACCGTTATTTCGGCATCGCACCGCCTCGCACCGCCGGGCCTTGCTTTTTGCGGATTGCATGTTCAGGCTATGGCTTGCTTGTCCGTCCTGTTCATCATCTCCACTTACTGGAAAAACCATGGCCACCAAAAAAGCTCCGAAGAAAGCCGCATCGAAAACCGCCGCGAAGCCGGCCGCAGCCAAGCCGATCAAGCAGGCTCTCGGCAAATCCGGATTGGTCGAATACATCGCGAGCTCGTCTGCCGTTGTGGCCAAGGACGTCCGCGCCGTACTCGCTGCGCTTGAAGGTGCGGTGGTCGGTTCGGTCAACAAGAATGGCGCGCGCACGTTTACCCTGCCTGGCCTGTTCAAAGTCACCGTCGCCTCGATTCCCGCCAAGCCGAAGCGCAAGGGCATCAACCCGTTCACCAAGCAGGAGCAGTGGTTTGCCGCGAAGCCGGCTTCGGTCCGGGTGAAAGTGCGTCCGCTGAAGAAGCTCAAAGACGCCGCCGCCTGATCCGGGCCAAACCAGTGCCCAACATCGGTGCTCTATTGAAAGACGAAATCTCGCGTCTGTGCAGACGCGAGATTCGCAAGACAGTGGCGAGCGTCAAGAAAGCGTCAGCCGCTTACCGGCGTGACATCGCCTCACTCAAACGCCAGCTGGCGGTGCTACAGAAAAAGTCAGCCTCGGTCGAGAAGCGAGTCAATGTCGCGAGCGACAGCAGACCTCGAACCCTGCCCGATCGCCCCGTCCGCTTCGTCGCCAAGGGACTGCGTTCGCTGCGTTCGCGGCTCGGGCTGTCTGCGGCGCAAATGGCCTTGCTGCTCGGCGTCAGCGAACAGTCGGTCTACAACTGGGAAACCAAGAAAGCGACGCCGCGGAAGGAACAGCTGGCGGCCATCATCGCGATGCGCGGCCTCGGCAAGCGCGAGGCGCAGGAGCGACTTGGTGCGATCAAGTCATCGCGCTCACCGCGCAGCAGGAAGAGCAGCGCAACGTAGTCAAAGTTGTTTCAGCACACACGGTCAAGCAGGATGCCGCGTATTTTCGGCAGAGCCCTGCTGGCCCTCATTCTGGCTTTGACGAAAGTGAAGCGCCCCACATGCCAAACCTCGCAGGGCATGCGAAGAATGGCAAAGGTTTTTCAGCTATTGCTTAGCCGTTCGGTCGCTGCTGGAAGAATTGCAGGGCGCGCATATTGGCTGTGCGGGTCGGGAACGCCTTGCGAACCAGCGCAGGCTTGCCCTTCAGAGTAAGAGCGTAAACCCGCGTGCAATCCTCCGTCCGTTCGGGAAGCTTGAGGATCTCATCCTTTTCCTCTTCCGTTGGCGCACGCGGTGGCGTCGTACAGTCGCCGAGCTGCAGGGACTCCAGCTCCGACTCCGGGATAGACAGGATCAATTCCGTTGCCTTGTGCATCAATGGCCAGAACCAGGCGGCGTAGGCGGGATCCAACTCCCAGCAGACGAACCCATCGGCGCCATCGAGCACTTCCCCGACAACCGCATGCTCGCCTTGCGTCCCGGCGAGACGGCGCAAGCGTGTGGGGTCGGGCTGGCGCGCAGTCTTGGATTTGAACTTCCTGCTCACCAGCGTTTGCCACGATGCTTTTTGTTTTCGTCGAGCAGCGAAATTCGCATGCAGGACCCGCCTTGCGAGCTTCCATCGAGTGCCGCGATGGCCGCGCGCGCCTCATGGCCTTCCATTTTCAATTGCGCGAAGCCTTTGCATTCGTCACTGAAAAGATCCTTCGCGAGGCGCAGGTCGAACACACGGCCATGTGCCATGAACAGGTGTTCGAGCGTTATCTGGGTCATCGACTTGGGCAACCCACGAACAACCATCGTCAACACTTTGTTGGCTCCTTGAAAAGGACAAGACTCAAAACTTCATCTCCGCGCAGCCGATCACGCTGCGGCGACGTTTTCCGCCTGAGGGCCTTTCTGGCCTTGGGTCAAATCGAAGACGACGCGCTGGCCCTCGGCCAGCGTACGGAAACCCGAGCCGGTTATGGCGCGGAAATGAACAAACACGTCAGGTCCGTTCTCGCGCGAAATGAAGCCGAAGCCCTTCGAATCGTTGAACCATTTGACAGTACCAATCTGGCGGCCAGACATAACTTGCAACTCCGAAAAAAAAGATAACGAGCCGGTCTGCGGACAAACCGACTACTGGGATGCGAAGGGAGTGGAGAGCAGGAATAAAATCGCGCCAATGTGCGCGATCAGGTCACAGACTGCGACCGCCAGGGCAAGCTCAGTGGGAAAAAGTATAACACACTTCTCCTCGACTGCCCGACGCCTCAATATCGGCGAAGCACGAACGTGGCTTTCGGCAAAGCCGTCGACAAAGAATCATGCATCCGATTCTCGGCATCTTCGATATTCACGCTCCTCGCCGGCCCCAGCAGCGAGTAGGTGTGTGCTTTGATATGGCCACCACCGGATTCCACACGACTCACGGCAACGTCATTCGATCCGCAGGCCGCCGACCACAGCTTGAGCAACTCTCTACGGCCGATGCCGTGACTGGCGTCCAGGCGAAAATGAAACAGGGCGACAGGATTCGCCATTGAAGCACTCCATTACGCAAGCGTGCAGTATGCGCTTTTCCACTCACGGCGACCGGTTGGATGCATTGGTCTGAATACCTGATCCGAGCGGATCGGCCGCACTGACGCTATCGACTCCATAGGAGTCCGATACCCTATTAAGCCAGCACGACCAGGACCGCTGCCTCGGCCAGTTCGGTCAATGCTCCCAGTGTGTCGCCCGTCATGCCCCCCAGGCGGCGCGTGCAGGCGAAACGCCAACATGCAAACACCACCAGCACGGCCAGCAATGCGCGTACGCCACGCCTCCCGCTGCATGCTGCCACGGCCACAGCCGCCAGGACGCTTGCTGCACTAGCCAAACGCGGTGCCCGTGCCTGCGCGCTGCCAAGCCCCTGGTTGCGCACATAGGGCGTACACAAGAAGGCCGCCGTGATGGCCGCGCGCGCGAGCATGGGCGCAAGCCAAATGGCTGTTCCGGCGAGCGGCATGCTTGCCAACGCAGCGAACTTGACGAGCAGAACAAGCACGACGGCGGTCACGCCCATCGGCCCGCTACGCGGGTCCTTCATGATCGCGAGCGTACGCTCGCGATCGCCCAGGCCACCGACCCAGGCATCGGCGCTGTCAGCCAAGCCATCCAAATGCAAAGCACCGGTCAAGCCAACCCAAACGAGCAAGAGCAAGGCGGCGGCAAGCAGCGGTGGCACGGCGTGGCCGAGCCACGCCAGCCCCGAAAGCACGCCCCCTACCAGCAACCCCACCACGGGATACCACACCAGCGAGGCGTTCGATGCCTCAATGTCGTCAAAGGCCCACGCAGGTACCGGCACGCGGGTGAGAAAACCAAGGGCGGCAAGCAGGGAACGCATCAGGCCGGAGCTCGCCAACGCAGCGGATGGAGCGAGGCGTGCGGCACGTCGATGCCAGCCATGTCGCCGAAATCGCGCCGTTCGGACTCGCAACGCAGCAGACGGATGGCGCCCCCGTGGGTCACCACGAGCACACGGCGCGACGCAGCCTCCATTGCTATGTCATTCAGCGCAGCATCCAGGCGATCGCGAAACGCTGCAAACGCCTCGGCGCCCGGCGGCGGGCAGTTCACCGGATCAGCCCAGAACTTGCCCAGCGCGTCACCTTGCTCTTGTGCAAGGCGTTCGATGCTCACGCCCTGCCAGTGACCGAAGTGATACTCCGCCAGCCTACTATCGACGCGTAGTGGTACGTTCCGTGCGGCAGCCAGTTCCCGCGCGAAGTCCGCGCAGCGGCGCATGGATGAAGTGACGATGAAGTCCCAGCGCCGGCCTGCGGTCGCCGCGCGCAATTGCGCCCACCCCAACGCGCTGAGTGCATCGTCAAGCTGCCCCCGGTAACTGGTTTGCCCAGTGTCGCCATGGCGAAGCAAGTCGATCTTGCCGCTCACGCGTTGCTCACTCCTGCTTGCGCAAACGTTGCCATGCCCGCGTGCAGATCGCAGGCCAGACGCAATAGGGGGACCGACGTTGCTGCGCCGCTGGCCTCGCCCAGACGCAGGCCGAGATCCAGCAAGGGATCCGCATCCAACGCCGCGAGCAGGCGCGCATGTCCCTGTTCGTGCGAGCGATGCCCGAAAAACATCCAGGCACGACACGCGGGATGAATGCGCACCGCCACCAGAGCGGCGGCGGTAGTGATGAAGCCATCGACGAGCACAGCCATGCCGTGCTGTGCCGCG
>Ga0207695_10010338_pt1 | contig 11423 bp, 8 predicted proteins | sample KBSC54metaG_FD_184354 | JGI IMG/M metagenome (GOLD analysis project Ga0207695, IMG submission 184354) | Corn rhizosphere microbial communities from Kellogg Biological Station, Michigan, USA - KBS C5-4 metaG (SPAdes) (version 2) | ecosystem: Host-associated > Plants > Roots > Rhizosphere > Soil... | reverse complement strand
CGGTGATATACCGCTTATGGAGATCGAGCCCAACGAACGTCATCGCAGCCTCCCGCGAGAGATGCGGTAAAGCTGTGCTCAACCACGATGCCTTGCACTTTCATACAGTCGCATGAAGACGCGGACACAGCAGGACACAACAGACACGACACGAGCAACACCAAGCCTTTGATTTTTTGTCAATGCTTTGTCTGTTGTGTCCTGTTGTGTCCGCGTCTTCACGAGCGTAGCACTCTGCCCTTCCGACCTGCCTCACGATCCATCTTCGATCGTTCGTTTTTCCCCCGGGAAGTGCGGCGGTGCTGGATCCCCCAACACACGGTTACCACGCGAACCTCCTAGCACCCGGTTAGAACAAATCGATTCTGACCCGCAACGGGTCGCCTTCGACATCGAGCAGGTTGGCCAGCGTCCGCTTGCCCCGCCGCGTGAACTGCAGCGACACGCGCGATCCGCCGATCTGCATGCCCTCGATCACCAGGCGGCGCAGAAACGGCGGCAGCAGCGGCTCCCGAATGTGCAGCTCGTGCCCGGGCGCGTCCGGCAGGACCCCCGTCGACGCTTGCAGCAGCATGAAGAACGCGCCCGAGGCCCACGCTTGCGGCGAGCAGCTCACCGGATACAACACCGGACGACGGCCCTCGGTGCGCGGCATGCCGCAATACAACTCGGGCAGGCGCTCGTATCGGACGCCGAGCGCGGCATCGTACAGCGCGTTGAAGATGGGCAGCATCGCCGGCTTCTGCCCCGTGAGCGACAAGCCTAACGCAACGATGCCGTTGTCGTGCGGCCACACCGATCCATCGTGATAGCTCATCGGGTTGTACACCGGGTGCTCGGCGCTCAGCGTACGGAGCCCCCACCCGGAGAACATGTCGGGCGCGAGCAGCCGCTCGCCGGTCTTGGTGGCGCGCAACGCGTCGGGCACGCGGCACCACAGCAGATGCCCGGCGTTCGACGTCACCGTCGGCAGCGGACGCTTGTCGCCGTCCAGCGCCAGCGCGAACGTGCCCAGCTCTTCGAGCCAGAATGCCTCGATGATCCGCTCCCGCAGCCGCGCCGCCTGGGCGCGCAGCGTTTTCGCGCGCGCGTGATCGCCGAGCGCGTGGTACAACGCCGCCATGCGGCGCTTGGCATCGCATGCGTAGCCCTGCACCTCGACCAGCGCGACCGGCGGGTTGGGCAGCGTGCCGTCGGGGAAGGGAACGCCGTCCCACGAGTCCTTCCACCCCTGATTCACCAACCCGTTAGGCGAGGTCTTGGCGTACTCGATGAACCCGTCGCCGTCGATGTCGCCGTAGCGATCCATCCACTCCAGCGCGCGCTCGGCGTTCGGCAGCAGCTCGCGCACCAGCGCGACGTCGCCGGTCCAGCGCCACGTCTCGTGCAGCAGCATGAGCCACAGCGGTGTCGCGTCCACCGTGCCGTAGTACGGCACGTGCGGAATCTCGCCCGCGCGCGCCAGCTCCCCGCGCCGCAGCTCGTGCATGATCCGCCCCGGCTGCTCTTCCGTCTCCGGATTCTCGCGCTGGCCCTGCATCCGCGCCAGATAGCGCAGCGTGTCGCACGCGATCCGCGGATTCATGCCTAACGTCTGCATCGACGTGATGATCGAGTCCCGGCCGAACGGCGTCGAGTACCACGGAATCCCGGCCGAGATGATGGCCTGGCCGTCGACGCGCGTGTACAGCGCACGCAGGTCGATCGTCGCCTGCTCCAGCGCCGTGTTGAAATCCGGCACGTTGCTCACGAACCGCGTACACGAGTCGCGCCAGGCGTCGTACTGCCGCTCGATCGCGTCGTGCCGATGCCGGAAGCTCTGATGGCCGTTCCGCCGCCGATGATGGTCGCCGTCGTCGCGGGGCGGCGACGCGTCCGGAATCACGTGCCACTCCAGGTGGTGCGGCCGGTTAGGCTCGAGCCGGAACCGCCACCGCGCGCCATCCGGCCCGATGTCATCCGGTTCGACGTCGAAGCACACCACACTGCGAATCACACGGCCGTCGCGGCCGCGATACGAAAACGCGATCGATCGCTCGTCGACGTCCGGTTCGTAAAACGTGCCGCGCTCTTTGCGCTTCCAGCCGCGCACCTCGAAGATGTCCGCGAAATCGTTGGCCACCGACAACGCGGCCCAGAACTCGATCGGCGCCGTGAGAAAATTCGTGAACGTCACGCGCTCCGTCAGCTGCTCATCGAGCAGCAGCTGCCGCCGCACGTGCACGGCATTGGCGACGTTCCAGGCGTCGCCGCCAAACACCTTGTCGTCGATCGCCAGGTCGATTTGCGCACTGAACGTCCGAATCACCTGCGCCGACAGTTGGATGGGCGTGCCGCCGGCCACGTTCAAGACGTAGTGGCTCAGCATGCGCGTGTCGTGGTGGAAGAGACCGAGGCCGCAGTGACCCGGCGGGTCGACGTTGCCCTGTGCATCGAGCAGCAGAAAGAGCAGCTCGTGCTTGAGCACCATGCTTTCATGCAATGTCGTCCCGTGCCGGCAATCGATGGACGAATATCCTACTGCGTCCTGCATTGAGATCGGTGCCGGCTCCGTCTTTCTTTCAACCTTCATGATGGTTTGGTAAGAGACGTGTGGCGCTGGAGCGGGCTCCTCGCTTCATGCGAGCACCCGACCGTCCCTTCGCGGCTGCGCGCGCGTACAGGCGCTCGTAGTCGCGCACCATGCGGTCGCGTCCAAAGCGTTCGATCGCTCGCGCTCGACATCGCTCGCGATCGAACTCGTCGAGGATGCTGCCGCGCTGCACGATCTCCCGCATTTCGGTCGCATCTCGCACCACGAATCCCGTCACACCCTCCTCGACGAGCTCCGGCACGCTGCCGTGCGGATACGCGATCACCGGGCATCCGCTCAACATGGCTTCGATCAACGCCAAACCGAAGGGCTCGTTCCACGTGATCGGCGCCAGAAGCGCGCGGGCGTCCCGGAGCAAGGGCACCTTCTCCTCGATGCCGATGCTGCCGAGCATTGTCACGTGGGAGGCCGCGAGACGGTGCGACATTTCACGACTCCCGAACTCGGCGTCCTGCGGATGGACCTCGCCTGCGACGCGGATCGGCACGCCGGCGGCTCCGGCGACGTCGATGGCAACGTGCGGCCCCTTCACCTGAGTAAAGCGTCCCACGAAGCACACGTAGTCGCTCGGCGACGGCGTCCATTCGTACTTCTTCGGGTCGAGCCCGTGGTAGATCACCTCGATGTGCGGGAGCGGAATCTCGCGGCTCGCCTGGTCGTGCGAGATGGCGACATACCAGGCGTCGGGGAAAAAGCGATAGAAGCTCGACAGCTCCTCTTCGCGCACATGATGCAGGGTGTACACGAGGGGCGGCGACTGCGTGGCGCGCCAGCACGCGAGCGCGCTGGCCGAGTTCGCATGCACCACATCGAAGTCGTGCGAGGTGACTTCGTGCAGCGCCCACGAGACGTGATTGATGTCCGCCAGTGCCTGCGGGGGCCACTGTGCGTGCTGGTACAGCGCGCGTCGCTCGACGCACACGCTGGAATCGCCGGTGGCGAACAGCGTGACCTGATGACCACGCTCCGCAAGACCTTCAGCCAATTCGGCTACTACGAGCTCGGTGCCGCCATAACGAGGGGGTGGTACGGCTATGAACGGCGTGGACAGCAATGCGATACGCATGCGACGCGACTACCTCTCCACGACATAGGTTCGGCACGGTTACGCAGCGCAGAACGTGTGCCGAGGGGACCTTGGCGGCCCCGTGCGTCGTGAAGGAGATCGATGCGGCTACTCGCGCACCAGACTCGTCACGTAGGTGAATCGGTCGCCCGGGTGGATGGCGCTGGAGAGCTCGATGAGCGTGCCGTTTTCGCGGTAATAGCGCCGCACGGCGCGCAGCGCTGGACTTCCGGCATCGGCGCGAAGCAAACTCGCCTGCCGCTTGCCCAGCCGGATCGCCTGGATGCTCTGTTCGATGCGCGCGATCCGGATGCCGTACGTCCGCTCCAACATGGCGGAGATCGGGCCGGCGACGGTCTCGAGATGTTTGTCGATGTCGGGCAGGCCGGCATCGACGTAGGCCGTCGTCATGCAGATCGGACGCGAATCGTTAGGCACCGTGCGCAGGCTGTTCAGTCTCAGCCAGGCGTGTCCCTCGCGGCACTCGAGCACGCCGGCCAGTTGGGCATCGCAGATCACGCGCTTTTCGGAGAGAATCTGGATGCGCGTTTCGTCGGCGTACTGCAGCAGGTCGCTGATCGAATTCGTGGGCTGCCGGTAGATGGCCGGCGGCAGCTGGGCGATCACCTTGGTGCCGGTGCGGCGATGCCGCGAGATGAGCCCCGCGTCGCGCAGCTTGCGCAGCGCTTCCCGCACCGTCGAGCGGCTGATGCCGTAGTGCGCGCACAGCTCCATCTCGGTGGGCAGCAACCCGCCCACCGGATATGCGCCGGAGCCGATCATGGCGATCAGCTCGTCGGCGATCTGTTGATACCGGGGCGCGTCGGCCGAGCCGTCGGCGGCAGCGCGTCCCTGGGGCGCACGGGTGGTCATCGTTCGTCGTCTACGTTAGGCGTCGACCATGTCGTGCTGCAAGATCTTGGACAGAAAGTCCCGGGCGCGGTCGGTGTGCGGCTGGTTGAAGAAGGAGGCCGTGTCGCGGTCCTCCAGAATCCTGCCGCGGTCCATGAACAGCACGCGGTCGGCAACGCGGCGCGCGAACGCCATCTCATGGGTCACGATCATCATCGTCATGCCCTGCTCGGCGAGACTGCCCATCACATCCAGCACCTCGGAGATCATTTCGGGATCGAGCGCCGACGTCGGTTCATCGAACAACATGGCGACCGGGTCCATGGCGAGCGCGCGCGCAATCGCCACGCGCTGTTGCTGGCCGCCGGACAGGGCTGCCGGGAACTTGTGCGCGTGGTCCGCCAGTCCGACGCGCTCGAGGAGCGCCATGGATCGCTCGGTCGCGGCAGCGGGCGTGCGTTTGCGCACGTAGATCTGGGCGAGGTTGATGTTATCGAGTGCTGTGCGGTGGGGGAACAACTCGAAGCTCTGAAACACCATTCCGATTCGGGCGCGCAAGGCTGAGAGATCGGCGCCGGGCGCCCGAATCGAGCTCCCGTCGACAAGGATGTCGCCATCGTCGATCGTCTCGAGACTGTTGATGCACCTGATGAGGGTGCTCTTGCCGGAACCCGATGGGCCGCAGAGCACTACCACCGAGCCTGCGGCGATGCTCGCCGAGCAGCCGTCGAGAACCCGGAAGTCGCCGTACGATTTCGACACGTTCCGAATCTCGATCATCGCGCTCATCTCGCGGTCATATGTCCGGACAAGTAGAATGATAAACTTCGGCGCCTTCCGGGTGCGGTGTCAAGCCGACCCGGTCGCCTTACACGAGCGAGCGAATCGACATGGGATCGAGCATGCGTTGGGCAATGGGGGCGTGGGTCCTGGCGGCGGTTACCCTGTCCGCCCAGGCGCCGGCGGCGGCGCACGATACGGCGGCGGAGCTGCTCGTTCCGGCGCGGGTATTCGACGCGCCGGCCGGCACGACGCATGATGGTTGGGCGGTGTTGGTCCGCGGAGACCGCATTGCCTCCGTTGGCCCCAGATCCTCCATCAAACTGTCGGCCGGCACGCGCGTGATCGACCTGCCCAACGCAACGCTGCTGCCGGGACTCATCGAGGGTCACTCGCATCTCTTCCTGCATCCATACGTGGAGACGTCGTGGTCGGACCAGGTGCTCAAGGAGCCGCTCGCGTTGCGTGTGGCCCGCGCGACGGTCGCCGCCCGCCGCACGCTGCAGGCAGGCTTCACCACCGAGCGTGATCTGGGGACCGAGGGCGCCGGCTATGCGGACGCGGGTCTCGAGCAAGCGATCAACGAGGGGATCATTCCTGGCCCGCGTTTACTCGTGGTCACGCGCGCCATCGTTGCAACAGGATCATACGGGCCGAGTGGATTTGATCCGAGGTGGGATGTCCCGCAGGGGGCGGAGGAGGCCGACGGGGTCGAAGGGATCACGCATGCGGTTCGAAACCAGATCAAGCACGGCGCGGACTGGATCAAGCTCTATGCGGACCACGAGTGGGGTCCGAACGGCGAGACGGAGCCGACGTTTACGATCGAGGAGCTCAAGACCGCGGTGGAGGTGGCGCGCAGCTCGGGCCGATACGTGGCGGCGCATGCGCGGGGCAACGAAGGGGTGCGACGCGCGGTGTTGGCCGGCGTGACGACCATCGAGCACGGCGATTCAGTGACTCCCGAAGTTTTCAAGATGATGGTGGACCGAGGCATTCCGCTGTGTCCCACGCTGTCCGGCAACGAGGCCGGTTTCCTTCGCAACGGGTGGCGCAAGGGCATCGATCCGATGCCGCCCGCCGTCGCGCTCAAGCACCGCACGTTCAAGGATGCGTTGGAGGCCGGGGTCATGATCTGCAACGGTAGCGATGTTGGCGCCTACCCGCACGGTGACAACGCGCGAGAGATCGAGTTACTGGTGGAGTACGGGATGACGCCGGTGCAGGCGCTGCAGTCGGCGACTGTGGTTGACGCGCGCGTGTTTCACCTGGCCGATCGCGGCAGTATCGCCCCGGGGCTGCTGGCCGATCTGGTGGCGGTCGAGGGTGATCCGACGCACGACATCCACGCGCTGCACCACGTGCGGTTCGTGATGAAAGGCGGGCAGGTCGTTCCGTTAGGCGAGTGATGCGTGGCTGAGCCGGCCGCGTCCGCCGTGCAGCGAGCGCGGGCCTGGTACGTCGCCGGGTGCGCCGAGACCGATCGGGGCGAGTACGCGACGGCTGCGGCCAGTTTCGAGCGCGCGCTCGCCATCGCGCCCGACTGGTGCGAGGCCCAACACAATCTTGGCCGGGCGCTGTTCGAGATCGGGCGCGTCGATGATGCCGTGGGATGCTTCGAGCGCGCCGCGCTCGGTCCCCAGCCCGGGCTGCCTCGCGCCATGTGCGCCGTGGCGATCCCGGGCAGCAGCGCCGATCACGCGGCGGTGCTCGATGCCCGGCAGAGGTGGGCGCGCGAGTTCCTTCCGCCAATGCAACCCGGGCCGTCGCCCCGCCGCATCGCGCCCGGCGACCGGCTGCGGGTGGGGTACGTGTCGTCGTTTTTCCATCGGCCGAATTGGATGAAGCCCGTATGGGCGCTGCTCAACCATCATGACCGGGACGTCGTTGAGGTGCACCTCCTTGCCGACAGCCCGGGATGGACGGGCGGCGGCGGCTATCGGCCGCACCCCGCGGATCGCGTCCACGCCATCGCCGGGCTGCCTAACGAAGAGGCGGCCGCGGCGATCGAGCGCTTGGGCATCGATGTGCTGGTGGACCTGAATGCGTTCAGCAAACCGGCGCGGTTGCCGCTCTATCAGTGGCGGCCGGCGCCTGTGGTCGCGTCGTGGTTCAACATGTACGCGACGAGCGGCATACCGTGCTTCGACTACATCGTCGGCGACGACACGGTAATTGCCCCGGGCGAGGAGCACCATTACTGCGAGCGCGTGGTGCGCGTGGATGGGACGTATCTGGCGTTCGAGCCGTCGGGCGACGCGCCCGATGTCGTGGACGCGCCGTGCGCGGGCTCCGGCGAGATCACGTTTGGATGCCTCGCGTCGCAATACAAGCTGACGCCGCACGTGTTCGACGCCTGGGGACGCATCCTCGGCCGCGCGCCGTCGAGCCGGCTCCTTCTCCGCAACGCGGCGCTCGGCGCCGCCAGCGTTAGGCGCTACGTGCACGACGAGCTCGCCGCGCGCGGCGTGGCGCCCAGCCGCTTCCAGCTGCTCGGCCGCGCCGATCACGTGGAGTTCCTGCGGACCTACGATGCGATCGATGTCGCGCTCGATCCCTTTCCGTACAGCGGCGGCACGACGACGATGGAGGCGATCTGGCAGGGCGTGCCCGTGCTCACCTTCCGTGGTGACCGTTGGGCATCGCGTACGAGCGCGTCGATCCTGCACGCGGCGGGACTGTCCGAGTTCGTGGCCCGCGACGTTGACGACTACGTCGATCTCGCAATCGGTCTCGCGACGTCGCCTGACAGCTCGACGAGGCTGGCTGCACTGCGGCGGAGCATGCGCGCGCACGTGCGAGACTCCGATGCCTGCAACGGACGGAAGCTCGCACGAAGCATGGAGCGCTTGTACCGCGGCATGCACGGCGCGCGCGCCGAGGACGCGCACCGCGAGCGCCGCGTCTTCCGCGAGTCAGGCCCCGCGGCGTAATTTTTCGGCATCCCGATCATTCTTCCCCCGAGACGGACGCATGCGACCGTGAAGTGGATTCTTTCCTTCCGAAACGTTCCGGTGCTGGCGTGCACGGCCGGGCTCTGCGCGCTCGTGGCCGGCGCTGCCCGGGGCCAGGCCCTTGCGCCGCACGCCAAGGCAGTCACGCTCGTGATCTTCGAGAATCGCGACTACACGGCCATCGTGGGCGCCAAGGAGGCGCCCTATCTCAATGCCGCGCTGGTGCCGCAGGCGGCCGTGATGACGAACAGCCACGCGACCGCGCATCCGAGCCAGCCGAACTACGTCGAGCTGTTTTCGGGCAGCGTGCAGAGCGTGACCGGCGACGAATGTCCGGATTCCTCGCACGCGCCCAACATCGCGACGCAGCTGCTCGCGGCGCACTTCACGTTTCGCGGCTACGCGGAGTCGATGCCTAACGCTGGCTTCACCGGATGCGAGGGCAGCAAGGGGTTGTACCGGCGCAAGCACAACCCGTGGGCCGATTTCTCCAACGTGCCGGGGGCGCTGAGCCAGCCGTTGCCGTGGTCGGCCGCGTCGCTTGCCATCGTGGTTCCCAACATGTGCAACGACATGCACGATTGCAGCACGACCGTGGGCGACACCTGGATGAAGCAGAACCTGCCGGCGATCATGAAGTGGGATGCCGCGCACGACGGCCTGCTGATCGTCACGTGGGACGAGGCCGCGCCGGACGCCGACGGCACGAACCACATCGCGACGCTGCTCATCGGGCCGATGATCAAACCCGGCCGCTATGACCAGCACATCGACCACGATGACGTGCTGCGGACCATCGAACAGATCTACGGCCTGCCGTGTATCGCGAACGCGTGCGGTAAGACGGGCATCACCGGCGTTTGGCGCTGACGGCCTCGCGGGATGCCGGCGGCGGCCTAACTCAGTTCGGCGCCAGCCCCACCGCCTGGCCCGGCGCCGGCATCGTCTGCCCCATCCCGTCGGCGTCCAGGATCGGCACGTGCTCGGCGCCGACGAGCGCCAGGCCCTGCTGGCCGCTCTTGAGCGCGTGCGCGAAGAGTACGCCCATGAGCAGCGGGATCGCGACGAAGATCAACGGGAACCAGGACAGCTCGTGTACCACATACCCTTCGCTGGGCTGCGTCGGGTTGATGTATGCCGTCACGCTGTCGCCGACCCGATAGCGGTGCATGATGCCGTCGGCCCATGTGTAGTTGCTCGACATATTGATGATCGTGGTCCCGGTCGCGATGATCACGCCGTCGCGCGACGCGTAGGCGTACGACACGACCGGGCGATACACCGTTCCATGGTCCCCGCTCGAGCTCACGACGCTCGTGGTCACGATGCGGGCGCGCACCGGCTGCCAGGTGAGATAGCGCTTGACTTGCGACACGTACATCGCCGCGCCGACCACAATGAAAATGCCGAGGAAGGGGAAGAGGATCAGCCGCGTGTTGCGGGCGCCGGCCGCAGCCCGCTGAATCGCCGCGGCATCGCTGGCGCCGGCTGCGTCGGGGAGCGAATGCCAACCCGTAAACGCGCGCACCGCTGCGATACAGTTGGCCTGTCGCTTGAGATCGCCCGTCGACACCGGCGTCCACGGCACACGCGATCCGCTCTTCATGATGAAGACGGGGCGGTACACCGGGGTGCGCTGGTTGCCGCGGCCGCTGCTCATCATCGTCTTCTCGAGCGCGGCATCCGAGATGTCGGACCAGGCGTACGAATCGGTGCCCGGGTTCACCAGGCGGCGGTGCTGAATGGTGACGGTGCGGGCGCGCTTGTCGAACGTGCAGAGGAGATCGCCCGCGAGGACAGCCATCGCGAGGCCCGCCGCCCCGAACGATCCGCCCACCACCACGGCGACCCACGCGTTGTGTTCGTGCACGTGGCCGTGGGTGATGTACCAGAGGATGCCGAAGCCTAACGCAGCGAACAGCGCGCCCATGGCCCTCAGGCCCCAGGGTCCCTGGTGCAGCACCAGGCGGTTGTCGTCGTGCACGGTGACCTGCATGGCGCGCTCCTGACGTTTGGGTTTCGACGCCCGAACACCAGCGACGCAACGCTACGCCACGGCCGCCGCGGCGTCCATAGGCGTCAGGTGTCGCGCAACGCGATCATCGGATCCACGTGGGTCGCGCGCCGTGCCGGCGCCAGGCAGGCCATCGCGGCAATGCCACAGAACAGCGCAGCGACACCGACGAACGTGATCGGGTCCGTCGCGTTCACCTCGAACAGAAAGCGCGACAGCAGCCGCGTGAGCCCGAGCGCCGCGGCGGCGCCGATCACGAGGCCGATGCCCACCAGGCGCAGGCCCTGTCCCAGCACCATGCCCCGAACGCCGCCCGGCTGCGCGCCTAACGCGATGCGAATCCCGATCTCCCGCGTGCGGCGGCTCACCGTGAACGCGATGACGCCCGCGAGCCCCGCCGCCGTGATCATCAGCGCGACCAACGCGAAGGCGCCGACGAGCAGCATCGTGATGCGCGGCGTGGCGACTGCATCGCCGCGCATTTTTGCCAGCGTCTGCACCTCGGTGACGGGCTGCGCCGGATCCATGTCGTGGACGATGGCGTGCAGGTCGCGCGACACGAGTGATGGGTCGCCGCGCGTACGGACCAGCACGCGCATGTCGCTCGTGGTGCTGAGGTTGAACGGCGCGTACAGCGCCGGCATCTCGGGTTGTGCCGGCCCGTATTGCGACACGTCGCCCGCTACGCCGACAACGGTCACCCAGTGCTTGCCGTCGTCGAACGTCAGGCGCGCGCCGATCGGGTTGGCGGCGCCCCAATAGCGCCGCGCGGCAGTCTGATTGATGACCACCGGCTCGTTCGCGGTGTCGCGATCCATGGCCGTGAACGTGCGGCCGCTCACGAGCGCGATGCCGAGCACGCGAAAATAGTCGGTCGAGCCGATGCGCACGTCCATCGTCGGCGCGGTCTGGCTGGCGCCGAGGGCGCGACCGTCGATGCGGAATGGTGCCTTGTTCGGCTGCCCTTCGTTCATCGGCGACGCGTTCGCCACCGCCGCAGCGGTGACGCCGGGCCGGGCGGCGACCCGCTCGAGGAGTGCTTCCTCGAAGTTCCGGATGAGCGGACCATTCTTGTATTTCGTCCAATCGAGATCGATGCGCGCCGTGAGCACGTTCGCCGGATCGAATCCCGGATCCACGCGCTCGAGGTTGACGAAACTGCGC
>Ga0207695_10010337_pt1 | contig 11423 bp, 10 predicted proteins | sample KBSC54metaG_FD_184354 | JGI IMG/M metagenome (GOLD analysis project Ga0207695, IMG submission 184354) | Corn rhizosphere microbial communities from Kellogg Biological Station, Michigan, USA - KBS C5-4 metaG (SPAdes) (version 2) | ecosystem: Host-associated > Plants > Roots > Rhizosphere > Soil... | reverse complement strand
TGACCGCATTGACCCTGACCGCCGCGCCGCCGGCCTGCTGGTCAACGTAGTAAACGCGTCCGTCCTCGATCGTGAAATTCGCTATGGCGACGTTCCTGACCGTCGCGGCGCGCACTGGTCTCGGTGCGCTAGCGGCCAGGTTCGGCGACGCCCCGCGCCCAGGCGGCGACGCGGCGCTCGGCTCCGTCGGATTGCCGGCTGAGCCCACGCGCTTTTTCGCCAGCGTGCTGACGTTAAGTGCACCGGAGGCGTCGCGAATGATGCGGATTTGCGGCTGGCGCACGACCAGCTCGGTAATCCTGATCCGCTTGTGCAGCAACGGCAGCATCTCGACTTTAAGAAAGACGGCGCCCGCCTCGACGAATGGCTGTTGCGAAAAAGCGGGATCGTCGTCGAGCTTCACTCCGGTCACGTCGATAGCGACACCCCAACCCAGGGTCGCCTTGATATCGGCCGCCTCGATCGGCCGCCCGATGGCGGCGCTGGCGCGGTCGAGCAGCCGTGTGCGATTGGCGGCGATGATCGAGTCGAGGTTGAAGTAGGCGTAACCGACGATGGCAGCCGCGACCAGGATCGCAATGCCGGTCACGCCGCCGGCTATCAGCAACAGTCTGCGCATGGAAGACACCTCGGTTGCGCGGAGGAATCCGGCTCGCTCTCAATCAAATCGCCGCGATATGGGTCGGTCAAGCCGGTGTCGAATCGAAGCGGACCAGGGCGGGCGCGATTTCGTCGCACAGCAACTGGGTCAGTTGCGACTCGTAATCTTCGAGCGAATTGATACCGACGCGACGCATCCCGGCGATGTTGATGGTCGAGGGATGCATCAGCGGGATCACGCGGCGCCCGTCAATACCGACGACCGGCTTTCCGTGCATCGCGGCGAGCTTGACCGGCGCGCCGAGCGCGGCGGCCGCCGCACGCGCACCGAACGCGATAATCAGGCGCGGACGTATCAGTTCCAGCTCGCGCGTGAGATGGCGCGCGACGCAGGTCGAATTCTCGGCCGCGTTCGGAGATCGATTGGCGCCGGTGGCCGACGGCGGCCAGCATTTCACGGTGTCACTGAAGTAGAAGATCTGTTCCGGTTCGATCACACGCGGCGCCACCGCGCGGGCGAACGAACGGCGAATTACGAGGTTGCGCGGATTGGAAAAGGGCCGACCGTGTTCCAGTGAGACGCGCCCGGGCGCTTCGCCGAGGATCATCAGGCCGAAGCGTACGGTGCCGCGCCGTCCGAGCGGAAACTTGCGCCACGGCGCGATCGTCGCGCATTCGCGACATCGATTGACGCCGCGCCAGAACGCGAGCATCCGCAGGTCGAGTTCGTTCGGCGGGGCAGCAATGGGAGCCGTTTTCATTTCGGATTAGTCGCGCGCGAGTGGAATCTTTGACAGTAGTGTTGATAGACGATGCGGATTGAAGCATCCCGAGGTGGCGTCGCGCCTGGCACGGCGTCATATTTAGACACAGCCGCCGTACATTACCAGTGACGCAAACGTTGCGGTCCTTTTCGACTGATACATCGCGAACCCGGCCCGCTGACCTGGATGGCAAAGAAACGTAAATCGACCCCGAGGCGCGATGATGAGCGCGGGCCTGCCGCAGAGCCCGTCGCCAAGGCGGTCTTCACCTCGCCGTTTAAGGATCTCAAGAAGTTGATCGAGGAGCGCGCCGCTAGCGCCAAACCGGCAACGCCGAGCGTGGCCAAGCCCGCAGTTAAGGCCGCCGCCAAGTCGGTCGCGCAATCGGTCGCGAAACCAATTCAAGCGGCAGCATTGCCGCCGCCACAAGTTGACGACGAAGCGCTCTTTCGCCAGGCCTTCGAGGGCGTGCGTCCACTGGGCGCGCCCAAGGCCGAGCGGCTGGTGCCCGCTCCGCAAGTCAAACGCGAGATCGTGAGCGAGGACGCCGAGGTGCTCGCCGAGCTTTCGGACCTGGTCTCGGGCCAAGGGACGTTTGAGTTGACCGAGACCGAGGAGTACGTCGAAGGCGCGCGCCTCGGACTGGACCCGCGGCTGTTGAGCCAACTGCGGCGTGGCGAGTTCTCAGTGCAGGCGCATCTCGATTTGCACGGGATGATCCAGGCCGATGCCAAGGAGGCGGTGACAAATTTTATCGTCGATTCGGTCCGCAAGGGCCGGCGCACGGTGCTCATCGTGCATGGACGCGGATTGCGCTCGCCAGGCGGGCTGCCGGTACTCAAACACGCTGCCGCGCAATGGCTCTCGCATGGGATTGCGGGCGGCTACGTATTGGCATTCGCGACGGCGCGGCCCAACGATGGCGGCGCGGGAGCCGTCTATGCGCTGTTGCGGCGCGAACGGCGGCGCGCCAAGTTCGACGTCCTGCAAGGAGCCAAGCGCCGCGACTAGTCGTTTGCGAGGAATCGGATTCTGAAAATAATTGTGGAGAGCGATCCTCTGTGGGCGGCTAAGTCCCGTACCTTGAGCGTCGCGCGGCCTTTGCCGTGGAGAGTCCAACCAAAAGAGAACGGGGCCTCCTATGGAGCCCCGTTCGGTTACTGCCGACGATTGCGCGCGCCGACTCTACATCTTGCCGAGCAGCAAGAACGAAATGACCAGCGAGTACAGCGTCAACGACTCGACGAAGGCGAGTCCGATGATCATCGGGACGAATAGCTGACTGGTGCTGTTGGGGTTGCGGCCGATCGATTCCATCGCGGATGCGGCCAGCTTGCCCTGCCCGATGCCGCAGCCGAACGCCGCGATGCCGAGTCCCAGGCCGATGCCCAGGCCGATAAGTCCGGCGCGCGAGCCACCCATGCCACCGCCGGCGCTTTCCTGCGCCATCGCCCCGAGCGGCGACGCGAGCAACATTGCGATCGCCACCGTCACGTACATCCAGGTCTTGCGAAACATTCCACGTTCCTCCTTCAATACCGCGCCTTTCCTTGGGCCGAGCTATTTAACCCAACCTTCTCATCTTCCACATCTTCGGCCAGACCGAATTACCGGGTTCGCGGCGTAAAATCGATTTGGTAAGTCCTTCGAGACCTGACCCGCAGTCCTTCCGAAAAAAGGCTGGGGGATTGGGGGCGCGATCAGTGTTGCGTCGCGCTCGCCATCCGCACGTAAGTGATCGACAGAATCGTGAAGACCAGGGCCTGCACGATACACACGATCGCGCCGAGCGCATAAAACGCCAGCGGCACAAGCAGGTAGGTCAGCCGGGTGAACAGTCCGAGCACCTGATGGTCGGCGAACATATTTGCGAAGAGACGAACGCCGAGCGAAAACGGCCGAAAGAGGTTATCGGCAATTTCAATCGGCAACATTAGCGGCGCCAAAAGCAACATCGGCCCGAGAAAACTCTTGAGGTAGCTCGCGCCCTGCGTCTTGAAACCCTGGTACAGGTAGAAGGCAAAGCAGATTGCGCCGAGCGCAAACGTCAGGTCGGTATCGCCGGTGGGCGGCTCCATCCCGGGTATCATGCCGAAGAAGTTCGCGGCGAGAATGAACATAAAGATGCTGCCGAAGAACGGCACGAACTTGCGCGAGCCGTGAAGCTCCGAGACGTTGGCGACGAAGCCGTCGAGCCATTCGGTGATGACTTCGCCAAAGCCGCGCAGCGTCATGCCGTCGTCGGGAATCAGCGGATCGATCGCAGCGTCGAGCGCACGGCGTGCCATCACGCCGAAGAACAGCAGCAGACCCATTACGATCCAGGTCCCGACCACGGCGGGCGGAAGTCCGCCTAACCTGGCCGCAATCAGATCGATGAAATTAACCGGCTTCAAACGTTCTGGTCCTCCGGACGCACCGTGACAGCGCGGGTCGCAGCGTGCCAAGTTTCCACAAAGATCGCAACAATCTGGGTCAAGGCGCCAATCATGAATCCACGCAGGTCGAGATGCGTATAAGCGATTAGAATATAAACGACGCCAACGAATAAGAAAAGCTTCATCGGGGCGAGGATCACGCCGACCTTGCCGCCCGCTCCACCCTGGACCATCGCGATAATCGCACGGCCGACGACGGTCAGCAGAAACAGGTTCGCGATCATCAAGGCAGCGCCGACCGCACAGCTAATCGCGGCCATGGGGGAGACAGCTAACGCAAGAATCACCGTGGCGAGCGCGGCGAGAATGCCTGTCGCGCGCTGGATTCCCGCAATCGTCGGCATCGTCCAGTTTTTTTCAGTGTCCAGAGGGATTACTTTCCTGCGCTCGTTATCCGAAGTCCAAATCTGCCAATCGATCGCTCACTTGGGCGGCGGGGGTGGCGATTGGCCGTCGCGCTGAAAGTCGCGCAACTCGACGATCAGCCGGTACATGCCGAGAAACACCCCGAGCAGCAACCCGGTCACGGCCAGCGCGGGTCCCGTATGAAAATACTCGTCGGAATAATAGCCGAGGAGGGAGCCGCCGAGAATCGGGGAGAAGAATTCGACGCCGATCGCGGCGAAGCGCCAGAGCCGGACCGGCGGAATTGGTTCGGGTGCCATCGCAAATCGAGAGGCGCGCGGCGCGGTTCAACCGGCGGCGAGCGCCGTTTGCGCAGCCGCTATCGTAGTGTCGAGATCGGCGTCGCTATGGGCGAGCGATATGAACATCGCTTCGAACTGGGCCGGCGGCAGGTTGACGCCCTGCTCGAACATCGCATGAAAGAAACGGGCGAAGGCCGCCGTGTCCGCGCGTCGCGCGCTATTGCCGTCGGTCACGTGGTCAACGCCGTGAAATAGCGTGAGCAGCGAGCCCGCGCGATTGACGCATCCGGTGCGGCGCGCGGAGTCAAGCGCCGCGCGCAAGCCGGTCTCGAGTCGCGCGCCTGCCGCCTCCAGGCGTTCGTAAACGCCAGGCCGTTGGAGTAGCGTCAGCGTTTCGAGGCCGGCGCGGACCGAGAGCGGATTACCCGAGAGGGTGCCCGCCTGGTACACTGGCCCGACGGGGGCGAGCAGGTCCATCAGGGCGGCACGGCCGGCGACCGCTCCAACCGGCAGTCCGCCGCCGATAATTTTGCCCAACATCACGAGATCCGGATCGGCGTCGAAGAGTTCGTAGGCGGCGCCGTAGCGCAGGCGAAACCCCGAAATTACTTCGTCGCAGATGAGTAATGCGCCGTGGCGATGCACGAGCGCGCCAAGCTCCTTGAGGAACCCGGGCGCGGGTGGCACGACGCCCATGTTGGCGGCGAGCGGTTCGACGATCACGGCCGCGATGCGGCCCGGTTCGGCCTTGAGGTAGCGCTCGACCGCGTCCAGCGAATTGTACGGAGCCACCTGGGTCAACGCGGCGAGCGCCTCGGGCACGCCGGCGCTGTCGGGCACCCCGAGGGTCATGACGCCGGAGCCGGCGCGAACCAACAGCGAATCGCTGTGCCCGTGGTAGCAGCCGTCGAACTTGATAATACCGGGACGGCCGGTGGCGGCGCGCGCGATACGGAGGGCTGTCATGCCGGCTTCGGTACCGGAGTTAACCAGGCGAACTTTTTCGGCGACCGGAATTGCGGCGCTGATACGCTCGGCCAGCGCGACTTCGAGTTCGGTCGGCGCGCCAAAGGAAAGTCCCTGACGCGCCTGGTCGGCCAGTGCCGCGGCAATCGCCGGATGGGCGTGGCCGAGAATCGCAGGCCCGTAGGCGCCGACGTAATCGATCAAGCGGTTACCGTCGGCGTCGAAGAGATAGGCGCCGGCGCCGCGCGCGATAAAGGCGGGCGTTTGGCCGACGGCTTTCCAGGCCCGGACCGGAGAATTGACAGCGCCGGGAATCTTTTTTACGGCGCGGGCGAAGAGGGTGGCAGAGTTTTTTAAGGAAATTTTCATGGCGATGGAAATTCTCCGCCTGACGCGGGCGGATAGACAGTCGATCAAGCGCGATCGGGGATCAAGCGGTGCGATCGCGCAAATTTCCCGATCGCGCATGATGGCTCCCAGAGCCAACGTCTCTCGATGCAAAAATCCAGCATTGGAGCAAGCTATAATCTTTAAAATCTTCGATGGCCAAATTTCCGTGAAAAATCACGTGCTTTTAACATTGCCCACGTGTGCACTTGAATGACCTACAAAAAGAATCTACTCAGTATGCCTTCATTGTTGCATTCTCCCGCGTCGTGGCAGGAGACCAACACAGCAATGGAACTTATCAGGATGATCGTGGCCGACCGGCACGAGCAGGTTTCTTCACTCGCAACGAATCACGATATCAGTGCGATATCAGCAGGGAGGTCTCCGTCCCTGGGAGCGGTGAGTTGATAGTTGACCTGCGTAATTCCGTCAGTGACCGATGGAAGTTGCGAAATTTTGGCTTATCAACAGATGTGGATAAGGCTGTGCGTAATTCGAACCTAAATTATGACTTTCGATTGCCGGCCTTGGGGGACAAGGTCCGGCGTGAGGGGGAGACGAATGAACGGTGTGTGGCAAAAGGCCGCTGACCGGATTCGCGAGACACTGGGCCAAGTGAGCTTCGAGACCTGGATCGGGCCGCTCAGTTTTGTCGCGATGGAAAGTGGCACGGCGACAATTGAAGCGCCCAACCGATTTTTCCGCGATTGGGTAAGCGATCGATATCTCGATCTCCTGCGGCATTCACTTTCGGCCGAGGTGGGAACACCAATCGAGATAAAACTGACCTATGGCAAGGACATCGGCGTGCCCGGCAATGGCCATGGCAACGCGAGCGCAGGGGTCAACGGCCATACCCGCAGCGCGCCGGCCAACGCAGCCACGTCGAAGGCGCGACCGGCGTCGAGCGCCGCGAGTACATCGTCAACCGAGGCGCCGCGGCGCGACCTGCATCCGGGGCTCGCACCGCGCTACACGTTCCCGGAGTTCGTGGTCGGTTCGAGTAATCAATTTGCACATGCGGCGGCACAGGCCGCAGCGAATCAGCCGGGCGAGAAGTACAATCCGCTCTTTATTTACGGCGGTGTCGGTCTGGGCAAGACCCATCTGGCAACGGCCATTGGCCATCATCTGTGGGCCACCAGCAGTCAGCGGCGCAGGGTCCTGTTCATGCCGGCGGAAGTTTTCATGAACGAGCTGATCAGCTCACTCAGGCGCGACAAGATGGGGGAGTTCAAAGAAAAATTTCGCCGGGTGGACGCGCTGATCCTCGACGACGTGCAGTTTCTGGCCGGCCGCGAACGGACCCAGGAAGAGTTCTTCCATACCTTCAACTCGCTGCATAACGATCGGCATCAGATCGTGCTGACCTCGGACAAGGTGCCGCGCGACATTCCGGGGCTTGAGGATCGGCTGCGCAATCGGTTTGAATCGGGACTGATCGCAGACATCGCGCCGCCCGACCTCGAAACGCGGGTGGCGATCATCCAAAAGAAGGCGGCGCTGGAACACCTGCCGCTGCCCGCGGAGGTCGCGCTCTATATCGCGCAGAACGTGTCGGCCAATGTGCGCGAGCTGGAAGGCTGCCTGACCCGGCTATCGGCGCTCGCTTCGATGGAAAAATCGGCGATCACGACGGAGTTCGCTCGCCAGGCCTTGCGCGATTTGATTCGCACGCACGAAATAAAGCCCGATGTCGAAGCAATTCAGAAGACCGTCGCGGATTTTTTCCATATTCGATTGGCCGATCTGAAATCGAAGAAGCGCACGCAGCACATCGCCTTTTGCCGGCAGGTCGCGATGTACCTGTGCCGCAAGATGACCGACAGTTCGTTTCCGGCGATCGGGGAAGCATTCGGCCGCGACCATTCGACGGTGATTCATGCGCATAACCTGATCGCGCGGCGCATCGCGAACGACTCGGCGTTTCGCTTTTCGATCGAGAAAATCGAACGCGAATTGAAGGCGACTCACGCCAACGCGGCCTGATGATAGAGCGGGCAAGCTGTGCACAAGCTTGGTACAATTGCATCGCTATCGACAGAGGTAAACGGCGACGGTTGCGCAGGCGCGAGATGAGGGGGATTCGTAAACATCTTATGCCCAGCAGATTATGCTGTGGCGGCGGGCACTTGGGGCATCGCTGAACAAATCAACAGGCCCTACTGCTGATCCTGATCAGCTCTTCTAGATCAGGATCAATACAGTAGTAGTAGTGGGCGACCGAAACAGGGGATAAATGGAACTCGCTATTGAACGTGTCTCGCTGCAAAACAGCCTCGCGATGGTTCAGGGGATCGTCGAGCGGCGCAACACTGTGCCGATTCTCGGTCACGTGCTGCTTGAACCGGACGGCAACCATTTGCGGCTTTCGGCGACCGATCTCGAAGTCGGGATTCGCACCGAGGTCGCGTGCAAGGCCTCGGCAAAGGGCAGCCTGACGCTCAACGCGCGCAAGTTGTTTGAAATCGTGCGCGAGGCCGAGGGCGACGAGGTGACCTTCAAGTCGCTCGATAACGATTGGGTCGAACTCAAATGCGGGCGGGCGCGGTTCAAGATGATGGGTCTGGATCCGCGGAGCTTCCCTGCGATGCCGGCGCAGGCGGCGAAGGGCAGCAGCGAACCCGCGCGCAAGGCGGTCAAGGGCGATCTCAAAGTGGCGGCGGCGGTGCTTGCCGCGATGATCGACAAAACGCTTTTTGCCGTGAGTCCCGACGAGGCGCGCTACAATCTGAGCGGGGTCTATATCGATTCGCCGGCGGAGGGAATCGCGCGAATGGTCGCGACCGACGGCCATCGGCTCTCGATGGTCGATCGGGAAGTGGCTGGATTTACGATGCAGGGCGGCGCGATTATTCCGCGCAAGGGCATGGCGGAATTGCGCAAGCTGCTGGATCAAGCGGGCGACGGCGAGGTCGAACTCGCGCTCGAAGGTTCACTGGCGTGGATCAAACGCGGCGCGACGGAAGTGTCGATGCGCCTGGTCGAGGGCGAATTTCCCGACTATCGCGGCGTCATCCCGAAACAATCGCGCTACCAGGTTGCGGTGGGGCGCGACCTTCTGCTGAGCGCGATCAAACGCGCCGCGATTTTCTCCAACGAGCGTTATCATGGCGTCAAGTTTGGCTTGTCGAGCGGTACGTTGACGGTATCATCGGCCAGCCCTGAGATGGGCGAGGCCAGTGAGACTATCGATGTCGAGTTCGGCGGCGACGAATTTTCGATCGGCTTCAACGCGTCGTACGTGCAGCAGGTACTCGGAGTAATCCCGGAAGGGACCGATGCGGTGCTCGGACTCAGCGACGAAGTAAGCCCAGGGGTTATCACGACGTCGTCGGACAGCCAGTTCACCTACGTCGTGATGCCAATGCGTCTGTGAGCGCTGCAGGTTGGTGGGGAGCGAAACGAATTACTTGTTCACAGTCGTGCAGATGTTCAAGATCGCCAGGCAGAAGTAAATCCGAAATATCCGCGGGTCACTGATGCATCCAGACGAAAATATTGAAAAAATTAAGGCGACGCTTGCAGCCGCGTTCCCACCATTCCGCTGGGTCACTCAGATATTGGATTACGATCGCGCGCTACGATTCAAGGTTCTTGATAACGACGGTCAATGCATAATTCAAACGAAGACGATTCCGCTCAGGCTTTTGATGGATGACCTTGAAAGCGTAGTCGAAGATACTAAAGCAGAAATTCGTTTGCGGCGGCCAGATTTTCCGTAATTATTTGGTAGGCCTGACATCGAGCAGAACCATCGAGTTGAGGCTGTGCTGCTTGGGGTCCCACGGATAGAGCGTCTCGGCGGCAACCGGGGCGCTCGGGAATTTCATCAACGCGATATCGCGGCGGCGAACGATCAGCCAGCGCACGTTGCCGGTGGCGAGAGCGGTGTTGAGTTCGGCGAGCTTGTCGTATTCCGGAACCGGTTGTGGATATCCCAGATAGAAGACCGGCCCCTGATTCCTGAAGAAGGCCAGACTGGATCCGTCATTGCCGATCAGCGTGCGAACCTTGGCGGCGAATGGTTTTTCGCTGCGGTAGGCGTCGCCGGCGGGCATCGCGAAGACGAAGAAATAGAACATGAAGAGCCACGCGATAGCGCCGACGGCGATGAGAATGCGGTCGGAGCGGAAGCGGCGGATCGCATAAATGAGCGCGGCGATCGACCCGATCCAGAAGATCGCGAAGATGCCGAGACTCGGAGCGGATGGGAGTTGTGCGTAGGGTTGTGGCAGGAAGATGCGCGGCGGAACGAACGCCAGCGTGGAGAGCGCGACCGCGCAGGCGATTACGCCGAAGCCCAGTTCGGTCAGCTTGCGCGCCCACGGAGTAAGTTGATCGAGCGGACGATCGAGCAGGCGTGCGACGAGGATCGCGGCGGCGGGAAGAATCGGCAGGATGTAATAGCTGCGGCGCGACCCTGACAGCGTAAAAAATACGAAGGTCGCCCAGAACATCGCCATCGTAAAGCGATCGCTGCGGGGGCGAGCGGAATCAGTGGGCGCGAGCCGATGTGCCTGTACGAGCGCGGCCGGCAGCAGCGCCGACCACGGCGCCATCAGCGCGAAAATCACGTAGGTGTAGAGGTAAATCGGCCCGCGATGATCGAACGGCTCGAAATAGCGCTGGACGTTCTCGCGATAGACCATCGAGAGGCCCTTGCCGGAGCCGGTCATGCGCTGCGAAATCTCGAAAGGGACGTAGTAGATGGCGCCGGCGATCGCGATCGCGAGTGGCGTCTTCCAGTTGAAGAACCAGCGGTTGCGATCGACGATCCAGCGAAGGCGCTGACGCAGCGGACCGGCCAGCAGCGCGCGGCCGAGCTCGGCCCATCCGTCGGCGAGCACGCAATACGGTCCGATCACGGCAATCGGCAGCACGAAGCCGAGCAGCCCCTTCATCTGCGAGGTCAACGCCATTACGAGCCACAGGGGGACCACCCACCATCCGTCCTGATTGCGTTCGTGGCGAAGGAAAATCGTCAGCGCCGCGAGTTCTCCGGCGATAGTTTCGACGTCGGCGGACGCGCTCCGTGAAAAAAAGACGAAGCTGAAACTGGTCGCGAGGATAAACCCGGCGACGACACCGGTCTTGAAGTCGTAGAGGCGGCGGCCGATCGAAATCAGGAGCGCGATCGCGAGCATCCCGGCAAATGCGCAGGGGAGGCGGGCCGCGGCTTCGTTTATGCCGCCGGTTATCCAGGTTGCGGCGACCACCAGCCAATAGGTGCCGAGCGGCTTGTCATAGTACAGGCGGCCGTTGATAGTCGGCCAGAAGTAGTTCCCGGTGAGCTGCATTTCGCGCGCGATTTCCGCCCAGCGAAATTCCGAGGACCAGAGTGCGCGGGCGCCGAGGCGGGCGAAGAAGAGAACCGCGGCGAGGCCGAGTACCAGCCATGCGAACTTGCGCCAGCGAGCGTCGTCGCCGGATGAATGGGCATCTAGATCTGCAGGAATCGCGGAGTTGGGGGCAGTGCGCGTTGACTCGAGAGGTAGCATCGGGAGAAAGAGTCGCAGTCTGATTTCGCGATCGCAAGTAGGGGCAGGAATGGCGACGGTCCTACAAGGTGGCGCTCGACGCGGTCGCGTGGTGCCCGCGTGCAGCGCATGTTAAAC
>Ga0207695_10010334_pt1 | contig 11427 bp, 14 predicted proteins | sample KBSC54metaG_FD_184354 | JGI IMG/M metagenome (GOLD analysis project Ga0207695, IMG submission 184354) | Corn rhizosphere microbial communities from Kellogg Biological Station, Michigan, USA - KBS C5-4 metaG (SPAdes) (version 2) | ecosystem: Host-associated > Plants > Roots > Rhizosphere > Soil... | reverse complement strand
GTTCTCGCTGTGTGCCTCCAGCCAGCCGATTGCCGGCCGTCGCTGGAGAATCTCCGCGTGGTGCTGGGCTCGCAGACCGATGCCGGCCTGCGAGCTTACTGGCGCACTCCGCTCGCGCGCTCGCGCAGAGAGTGTGGATGAGCACGTGCTCACGATGCGCGCCTTCCAGCCGCGGGTTACTTGGCGGGGGTGGTCGAGCCACCCACGAGGCGCTCGCAAGTGCCCTTGGGCAACTTGACGAACTCCTTGCCGCTGCCGTCCTTGCTGCTCTGGCCGGCACATGCGTGTGCTCCGCCCGCGCAATCGTTCTTGCCCGCCTTGGCGACGCCGTAACACTTTTCGGTGTTCGCGTCGTCGGCGGCAAATACCGGGCCGGCCAGTGCGAACAAGCTGCCCACGGCGGCTGCGAGGATGGCGGTCTTCGAGGTCATGTCACATTACTCCTGATTAGAGGTGAGGTTGGGTCGGGCGTCGCTTCCGCAGGGACTGTCGCCGCCGACGACAGCTTCAAAGCAACAGCCATGCCAACAGTAAAATGTGTGCAGGAACAATGGATTACAGGATGGGGAGCCCCGGCCCGCAACGGGCTGCGGGACACACACCGCAACCAGTTGCGGATCCGCAGCGCGTGCGCCATGCTTCGATGCACAAGCACATCACCGACAAGATGGGGGAGAGCTATTCGATGCCACTGGCCCACCTGTGGCGCGAGCACCTCGAGGCGGGCTGCCCAAGCGGGCTACAGGGAGTTGAGATCGCCGGCAGCGACGTCGTTGCGCTCGACGCGGAAGTCACCGCTTATGTGAGTGCGGTCGTAACTCAGACCTGCATCAATACGGACGAGCGCGTCTCGCGCCGCTTGGAGGAAATCCACACGGCGCTCGAACAGAAGCTCGCGCATGCGCCGGAACCGGTTGCCAGTTATTGCACGCGCCTCGACTGCCTGGTCAGCGCGGCACTCACCCGCCTGCGCACCAATCCGCCGCATCGCAAGTAACTTCAGGCGAGACCGTGACGGCTTCGACCGGGCGAGCTGCTCGTCCGGGCACGTGAGCGATTGCCCAAAGAGGCATGCAACATCACCGGCAATAGAATCGCGAGCGCGATGAGGAACACCAACGGTGTGATCACGAACGTTCGTATCAGTAGCCAAGTCATGATCGTGCCCTCCAGCAGTTCCGCACAGGAATCTACCTGTTGCCAAGCAACACCCATGCCAACACGTCAAACACAGGAAATCACAGGCGCGCGCGGTTTGTGAGGGCGTTGCCCGCAGTGGGCTGTGGCTCGCCCACGACCTGTTGCGGATCCGATCTGGCCGGCGAGTTGGTTACCAGCGAAGCAACCGCCGGCCGGCATAGGCGGACGCACCCGTAACCGCCGCGATCGCAAGGGTATACCAGGTCGCCACAAAGAGCGGGCTGTCGTCGGGGCAAGTCAGCGCGTAAAGCATTGCGCCGATGCCACCGGCCACCAAACCTGCAATCGCCCCTGCCGAGGCAGGCCGAGCTGGTGCTGCGCGCCGCAAGACAACAAACAGGCACACGGCCGGGCCGGCCGCCAGCAGGGGGATCAGGGACAGGCAATGGGCGGCATTGTGTCCGACGAGCCGCTGCAGCCAAAGTCCTGCAGGTTGCGTACAGAGCTCGATACCGACACCTAGCGCGAGCAGAGCGGGTGAAACAATCAACAGACCGAAGCCACGGGCGGAGGTCGGCAGAGGGCGTGCTACCGCAGAGAGCAATGACCCCGCCGTCAGTGCGAGCGCCGCGGCTACGAGGATCTTGTAGACAAACGCGGGCGAGCGCAGTGCCTGGCTCAGGTCCGGTCGTGTATGCAATGACAGCAGAAATACGGTCACGGCAAGTAGAGCGCCGCCCAGGATTCCTCTGAGCAGATAGTGGCTTACAGGCTTGATTGGCCGAGCACCGTCCGCAGCCAAGGCGCGAATGAGGTCCTCAGTCTTCACTGGGTACCGTCCGGAACATCGTTGCCAAAGCTTTCAGACTTCTGTGCAACGTGACGCGCACGGCCACCTCGCTCATCTGGAGACGCTCAGCCGTCTCCCGAGCCGAATACCCCTCGAGTGAAACCGCCCGCACGACATCGCGTTGGCGCTCGCTCAATCTGGCCAACATATCCGAGAGGTCGCCGGCATGTTCTACGTTGTCTCCAGAACCAGTTACGAGCGCCTCCGCGACGCCATCAATGGACACTTCACTGCGGTGGCCACGACGTCTGAGGGCATCGACGACTTTGTTCCGGGCGATCGCAGCAACCCAGGGCGCCAGCGGCGTGCCCCTTATCCAGGTACCCCGTTTCAAGTGCAGGGCCAAGAGGACCTCTTGCACAATATCTTCGATATCGATCCCGACCCCGTGCGCACGACGACGAACGACTCCCCTGAGCCCAACTGTGAGCGACGCCAACAGCTGCTCGTAGGCGCGAGCATCCCCCTGAAGCGACTGCTCCATCAATGTCGTCCAGTAACGCTCACGCTCAGCGGGATCCACAGCCCCTCGGTCCTTCTCTTCGAGGCAGCGGTTCGCTTCGTTACCGAGCTGCCGATTGAGACAGACCGGAGGATGGGCCGATTCATTGCAGCACCCACCCTGTAACGAGACGACGTTCCCTAGCGATGGTTGTCTTCGGACGTTGATCACTCCACGAAGGGAGACTTGGCATGAAGATGATTGAAACCGCTCTTGCGTTCGGCGCACTCGTCACGGTTGTCGCGGCACCGGTCCTCGCCTTTCCCGGTCCGGACGAGGCTCACGGTCAGCACGCCGTATTCGTCATGACCAATGATGCGGAGTCGAACCACATCATCGCGTATGAACGGACGCAGTACGGCACACTGCTGAGTCCCAGAAAATACTCAACGGATGGGCGCGGTAGCGGTGGCAATGTAGATCCGCTCGCATCGCAGGGATCGCTCACCCTGAGCGCCGATCGCTCTTTGCTACTGGCGGTCAACGCAGGCAGCGGAACGCTGTCCGTATTCCGGGTTTTTGGCTCCCATCTTGCGCTCACCGATGTCGTACCCACGGGCGGCAGCGAGCCCAACGCAGTGGCGCAGCACGACAAGCTCGTGTATGTGTTGAATACTGCCGGCAGCAGCAGTGTCGTCGGGTTTCACTTGTTCGAGGGAAAGCTGGTGCGCCTCCCCGACTCGCAGCGCTTTCTGAGCGGCAATGACACTAATTCCGCCTCGCTCGCGTTCAGTGCGGACGGTCGGTACCTCGTGGTGACCGAGCGGGCCACGAACAAGCTGGACCTGTTCAAAGTTCTCGATGACGGCCGATTGTCGGCTCTCGTCAGCAACGCGAGCGTCGGTCCAGGAGCCTTCGCGGTGACGTTTGTCAAGGATACGGCCATCGTGGCGGAGACCGGTGCAGGCGGGCCTGACAGCTCGGCAATGTCCTCCTATTCGATTGCTCCCAACGGTACCCTGGTGGCTGTCAGCCCCAGCGTTCCGACATTGGGTACGGCCAACTGCTGGAATGTCGTAACACCCGATGGGCGTTTCGTATATGCCTCCAATTCGGGCTCTGCATCGATTTCCGGGTTCCAGATCAAGGCTGGAGGGGCGCTAGCGCCGCTGCCGGGTACCGTCGTCGGGTTCAATCCATCGGGGTCGACCAACCTCGATATCGCCATCAGCGCTGACGGTGCCTATCTCTATTCGCTGAACGCGGGCACTGGCACGATCGGCAGCTTCGCGATCCGGGCCTCAGACGGTAGTCTCACGAGCCTCGGCGTCACGCATGGGCTACCTGCCGCTGCCGGGCTCAACGGCATCGCCGCCAACTGAGGCGCACTCCTCATTTCGAGCTGAGGAATGCAACCTCCTGCCACACTTCAGCCATCTCGGCCGCGACTTGCGCGCGGCCGACGTGGACTCCGAGGCAGCTGTCCTGCGAATAGATGGCACCGTTGGCCGCTCTGATGGCCGTATAGGGTCCGAGGCATTCACGCCGGCCGTGTTTGTTGGTCACACGCAGGTAGACCGGTCCGGCGCTTTCGAACGAAATATGCCGCTGCTGGCCCAGATGCCACAGGCCATCGACATAACGGGCGGCGGTGGTGTTGTCCGGTCCGCGCAGGCTGCCGTCCGCACAAATCCTGAAATGCGCGCCCCGCACGACCATCGCCGATCCGTTTTGCAATGGCCGAAAGCTGAGGATGATCAATTTTCTATCCCGACTATCAGCCCGATCTCGCTCTCGATGATTTCGCCCAACGTGTGTGCCGACAACTCGAATCCGGCGCGCCGCCGGTGCGCATCGAAGCAGACCCACAGTGCGACCGTCTCGTCGAGGTCCAGCCCGCTCAGAGTGAGGCACACCGCCGTCGTGCCATCACTGGTTATCCAAAAGCTACGGCTCATCGACTGTTGCCAACGGCGGGTGAAATAGGGCTTGTCGAGCTCGGTCCGAATCTCTTCGGCGTCCGGCACTTCATCCAACAGCCGGCCCACGGCAATGCCATCGGCAACGAGAGCGCGAGTGGTTGAAATCGTTTTGGCGACCATGGTGAAAAGCTCTCCGGCAGCCTTGGGAGGTATGCGCTTCGATTCGGCGGCGGCACGGGTGCATCGAACGGCCTCGCGATGTTTCTGCATGGCCTGATGCTTGGATGGCGGATACGCTGGGAGCCGTGAACGGCCGAACGGGTCGTGCTCGCGGCTAATGTACCCAGACATTTGCAGAAGCAGGCGACGACCAAGGCATCTGATCGCCAGCCACAAACAATACGAACATCGCGCCCCGCTCCATTGGAGCCGGGCGCGATGTCATCGACAGTCTATCAGTAGCGACGTCCGCCGCCGCCACCACCGCGCGGCCCGCCGCCGCCACCACCACCGCGCTCGCGATCCTGGGCCTCGTTCACCTTCAGCGGGCGTCCATCGAAATCCGCCCCATTCAACGCCTGCATGGCGCGAGCTGCATCGGAATTGGACATCTCCACGAACCCGAAGCCGCGCGGGCGGCCCGTTTCGCGATCCGTAATCAGGGAGACTTTCTCCACCGTTCCGTGCTTGGAGAACAAGGCGCGCACGCCCTCATCGGTAGCGGTGAAAGGTAGATTGCCAACGTATAGTTTTGTCACTGCAGATACTCAAGAAAAGCTGGGAAAACCGGCAGTTATGTCCTGCCTCCTGGGGTTCGCGGAGCTTGCGAGGGTGGCAGACATTGGCCGGAAGGTGCGCGCCGGGGCGACGCATGAGGCCAAGGGCAGACAAGCCGAAAGGTTACGAGCCTGGCCGGATGTTACCTGAGTTCGCGCGGGGCCGCCGGATTTTTCGCATGCCGGGATGGCGCCAACTCTGCGCTGTCATTTCGGCGGGACAAAAGGTCTTGCCGGGCGGGCTGCCATGGCGGGGTCGGGCGCGGCCGTGAGCACTGCAAGCTCGATGAGAGGCCGAGTCTGTTTCCTCGTATATTTGCCTTATTCGGCCAAAGCGCGCAATGTCAAAGCTGCATGGGCCGTTGCGGCAGCAAGAGCGCAAGTGGAATGAATCTCAACCTGATCGATGCATTTGGGCGCTTCGGCGCGGCACCGAGTAATCGGCTCCGCGGCCTTTCGGCGATAGCAGCTGATGGCGCTGTCGTGCTCAATTGCTCACAACAGCATTTCGCGCATCCGTCCCGTGGGGTCCTTCGGTACGAAGACAGGCTCTCGAGGGAGCCGCACGATTCCAAAGATGTAGCGCTGCTGGGTCAACATCTGACTTTGGCTCGCGATGGCAGCCTACCGGTCCGCATGGTTGTGGAATTCTCGTCGGACCTGAAGCGGGGGGCGGCCCGCGGCTACCACGTAAGGCCCGATTTGATCGGCAAGGTGGTGAAGTTCGACGGCGACCACTTCATGATCGACTTCACACGGCTGGAGGATAGTCAGGCTGCGGGTTTCAGTGCGCTCAGGTGAAGGTCAGGCGCCCTGATAAGTCGCGGTGATTCTATGCAGCAGGCGTAGCAGGCACGGTTGTCTCGAGGCGCCGTCGCCGATACGGGCTCCGGAGCATTGCAAAACGCCTTCTGTCAGTTGAGAGCGGTCGGCGAGTGCGGCGTTGACGGCCGCGGTCAGATCAAACTGTCCGTCGCAATCGGCGTAAGGACACGGGAAGGCGAAAAACGCCCGCGCCGCGGGATACAAAACGTGGGATTGGGACGTCGGGGTGTTGGCCGCCGCGCCCTCGAACTGCATATCGAGGCGAAGCTGTTGGACGGAAGGAAATGCCGAACGCAGCGCCTGCGCAGCCGCCCGGTCGCGACGCAGCCGCTCGGAACGCTCCTGGCGCGCGGCTGCGGCGCTCAGCGGGGCCGCCGCTCTCACGTCCCATCTCCAGAAACCGCACCTGGTGCGTCGGGGGTCGGCGCCGAAGTCTCTGCAGCGTTGGTGTCAGGAGCACCCGGACGAACAGACCGCTGCTGCTGCTTCGCCTGCTGACGTGTCTTTCTGGCCAATTCTTTCTGCTTTCTGGCTTGATGGTAATTTGGTTTGGGCACGAACTCTCCGGGGATGAATCGGTCGAAGGGTGGCCCCCAAGGAGATATCCGGGGCGCACATGGCAGCAGGTATGCGCGTTGGCGGGTCGAAATCGTTGCGTATTCGTATCATACTACGCCAGGCAGACTACATTGTCCCTATTTACGTCCACCTCGCCGACAGCACGGCAAAGTCAACATCGAGGGTGCGGCCCGGTATTTCAGCCCACGCCGTCGGTGAATTCCGACAAAGCGCCGTCAGCGCCCGCGAATCCGGCTCGCCGGGGACCGGGTTGGCGCGCGGTTCGGGCGAATACCGAACCTAACAAGATCAGGCCTGGTTCGACGGCAGCCGGCATCGCGCGCCTTCCGGCACACTTCGCGAGTGTGTGGGCCGTCTGCAACATCCAGGAGGGTGCCGCGGTCAGGCGTGCCCGGGCGGGGTGAGGCGGCGCGACGGACATGCCGCGTTTTCTGCCGCCGTCGCGCTGATCGCTGCCCCTCGGCAAGCCCCGCGATGCGGGTGAGCGTAAGCGCCCTGCGATGTGTTGTAGAAGAGCACTCGAGGGCGGGCGCAAGGGCTTCCAGGCCCGCAAATGAGATTCGTCCGAAGCATTTGCGCGAACCGTCACGTCGTAGGGTTGACGAGCAGATCACAGTGCAGCCGAACCGCCCGATGCACCATACTGCGGCGCGCAAGCTCCAGTCAGGAGCTTTTTCTTAAAACTATTACTATTTCGCGACGGGTGGGTGTCTATCGTGGTGTCGAACGACTGCCTCAAGCAACAGAAGTGCGACATGATCAGTCGCTATGCCAAGTCCGATGACATCAAAGCATCCATACAAATCATCACGACCTTGGCGCCCTTTGTGATCCTTTGGTGGGCAGCGGTCCGCTCCGCTGGCACCTCCCCCTGGCTCACTGCGGCGCTGATGCTCCTCATCAGTCTTTTTACCCTACGGGCTTTCGGCCTGATGCACGAATGCGGTCACGGCTGCTTGTTTCGCCGCCGGTCGCTCAATCGTGCGGTTGGGTTTCTCCTGGGTGTCGTGTCCGGTATGCCGCAGTACGTCTGGGCGCAGCACCATAACTATCATCATGCGCACAACGGCAATTGGGACAAATACCGCGGACCTTACACGACGCTGTCAGTGGATGAATATGCCGCGCTGACGGGCGCGCAGCAGCGGCTGTACCGCTTCAAATGCACCGTTGCAGTCGCCCCACTCGCGGGCTTCATCTATTTGATTTTCAACCCGCGATTTTCCTGGTTGAAGGGCAGCATCGGGCTGGTGTGCCACGTGATCCGACAGAAAGCGGCCGGGCATCCCGGATCCCTGCGAGAGCACGCGGCCAGTTACCAAACGCGCTACTGGAAATCGGCCCGCGAGTATCGGCACATGCTCGCGAACAACCTCGTGTTGCTGAGCGTCTGGGCGCTGATGTGCTTCGCATGCGGCACGGCGCTGTTCTTCTTCATCTATCTGCTCACCCTGTCGATCGCCGGCGGCGCCGGTATCGTCTTGTTCACCGTGCAGCACAACTTCGAACACTCATATGCGAGTGACAATGCGCATTGGGATCCTGACACCGGAGTGCTCGAGGGAACCAGCTTCCTCATACTGCCGCACTGGCTAAACTGGTTTACCGTCAACATCGGCTACCATCACATCCACCATCTGTCCGCGAACATTCCGAACTATTCCCTGGTGAAGTGTCACGCCGAATATCAACACCTGTTTGCGCGGGTTACCCGCGTGAAGTTATCCCAGGTTCTGGATTCGCTGCATTGCATTCTCTGGGATACGCGCACCCAGCGCATCATCTCCATGGCGGAGTACCGGCAGCAGCAGGTTCGAGTGAGCGCCTAGACGGATCGCGGCGTGCCCGCCTCCAAGGCACGCCAATCCAACGAGATCCGCTCGTGCGAGTGCAGTGCGGCACTCTTTGCATAGCTGACTTCCACATGTATAGGTAGTTTTGCGGGTGGTTGGCACCGACTTTGTTGCTAGGCTCTCATGCACTTGTCAGTGTAAAGGGCATGGCAATGCAAAGTGCAAGTGCAACTGCGTTCCGCTGGTGGGTTGCCTTCGGCGCCCTGTTCATTTTCATGCGCCCTGCGGCGGCTGTGCCGAGCTTCGCACGCCAGACGGGCATGGCCTGCGAGGCGTGCCACACGGTCTTTCCGGAGCTGACGCACTTCGGCAGGCTGTTCAAAGCCAACGGCTATATCCTGGACAACGTCAAGCAGGTTCAGGATGTCAGTGCCAAGAAGGAGCAGCTGTTGGAGCTGGCGGGGATTCCGCCCCTGTCCATCATGCTGGAGATCTCGTACACACAGCTCAAACACCCTCTACCGGACCTGGCAAATGTCGATGTGCCCGGTGAGGCACAGAACGGTACGGTTGGTTTCCCGCAACAGTTCAGCCTGTTCTACGCCGGCAAGATCGCGCCACACGTGGGGGCCTTCATCCAGGCAACCTACGACAATGCTGGTGGTACCTTCAGCATCGACAATACTGATCTCAGATTTGCCGACATGCTGGTGCTGCCGGACGACCACAGCCTCATTTATGGCGTTTCGCTCAACAACAATCCGACGGTACAGGATCTGTGGAACTCCACACCGGCGTTTGGTTTTCCTTATACCACCAGCAATGCGCTGGTCTCGCCGCTTGCGGCGACCCAAATCGACGGATCGTTGGCGCAGGACGTGGCAGGCCTGACGGCGTACGTGTTCTGGAACGAGTCCCTGTACGCAGAGGTGGGTGGCTATCGTTCGGCAAAACAGGGTGCGGCCAACTCACTGACCGGGGCCGCCGGTCCGCTCGACGGCACGACGTCCAATGTGATCTCGGGAGTGTCCCCCTATTGGCGCCTCGCCTATGAGCACAACTGGGGCTCGCATTCGATCGAGGCCGGGCTCTACGGCTTGGACGTAAAGCTGCTACCCGGCGGCTCACCTTCAGCACCCTATCCCTTGGTGGGCCCTTACAACCGTTTCAAGGACATAGCCGAGGACATCCAGTACCAGTACATCGCAGATGAGCATCTCGTGACGGTGACCGGCACCCGCATTCACGAGAGCATGAACCTGGCCGGAAGCTTTGCCTCCGGTGCTGTAGCGAACCCATCGAACAACCTCACTACTACGAGGATGTGGGTCACCTACTATTACCGGCGCTGCATCGGAGCGACGGCTGGATTTTTCCAGACGACCGGTAGCAGCGATCCCACTCTATATCCGGCGGCCGCTAGCGGGGCAGCTGGTGTGATCACGAGCGCGAATGGCTTGCCCACGACGCACGGTTGGATTGCCGAGGCGGATTATCTGCCTTGGCTCAATACGAAGCTTTCTCTTCAGTATACGGGCTACACGCGTTTTAACGGCGGAAGCTCGAACTACGATGGTGTGGGACGTTCGGCGTCCGCGAACAACACGTTGTTCCTCCTGCTCTGGTTTGCGTACTGAGGTGACTCCATGTGTTACGTACTCCGAGTCTGTATTGTGGTGTTGCTGGGACTATGGTTCGCCGATTCGCGCGCTGACGAGCCCGACCCGGCTGCACACGCGTACGCCCGCCGTCTCGCCGTTGGCGTGTGTGGGCCTTGTCACGGGCCTCATGGAAGCAGCGTACAACCCAAGTTCCCGCATCTGGCGGCCCAGAATGCCAACTATCTGATTGCGCAGCTCAAGAATTTCCGCGGGCAAACGCGGGGTGATCCGGATGCGATCAGTTATATGTGGGGGATGGCCGGTCCACTGACAGACGAGACTATCGATGCCCTGGCCGCGTACTACTCGAGCCAGAAGGCTGTATCCAGCAGGGTGGCCGATGCTACGGAGCTCGCCCGCGGACGAGAGATCTACGCAAACGGCGTGCCCTCGGACGGTGTCCCGGCTTGCGCGGCCTGCCACGGGCCGGATGGGCATGGGCTGGGAGATTTCCCGCGGCTTGCCGGGCAGCATTCCCAGTACGTGCTGAAGCAGTTGAGCTCGTTCAAGTCCAACATGAGAAATGTCGCGGTCATGCACGGCGTGGCACAAACTCTGCGAGTCACACAGATGCGTGCGGTGGCGGCGTATGTCGAATCACTTGAATGAGCCGGACGCCGCGTAGGAAGACTGTTCCGCGAAGGTTGTGCTGACGTCGATGAAAGCCTGACGAAAGATTCGATGCGCTGCCGCGAGACCGCGTTAGCATTTCGTTAGCTCCACGGGCCAGGGCGCAAATAACCTGCGCTTGCGGGTGTCACTGACACAAAACCGCAAGATTCTCCTCCTATGGTTGCCGTCTCCTGCAACCAAAGTCTTCCTCCGCCGTAATCGAAAAAGAGGTGCGTGATGCCCATCCAACGCAGAGTGGCTGCATTGGCGTTGACTGCTGTTTCCTTTGCTGTCTCGATCGCGTCCGCCGACGACGATTGGGATCATCATCCGTCCACCCGCCACGTGTTGCTCATCAGCATCGACGGCATGCATGCGCTGGATTTCCAGAACTGCGCCGCGAACGGCACCTGCCCGAACCTCGCCGCTCTGGGCGCGACGGGAGTCAACTACAAACGGACCGCCGCCTCCATGCCCTCGGACTCGTTCCCGGGCCTCATGGCCCTGGTCACTGGAGGAACCCCGAAGTTGGTGGGCGCCTACTACGACGTGGCTTACGACCGCGTCCTTGCTCCGCCGGCGGCCGATACCAGCAACGGCTTACTGCATGGGGATTGCGTGCCAGGACAGGTGAACGGCACGCGGACGGAATTCGAAGAAGGTGTCGAGATCGATCAGACCAAGCTCAATGGCGGCTCACTGGCGTACGGGCTCCTCGACGGTGGCATCAAGTCCATCGACCCGCAGCGCCTGCCGCGGGATCCCTTCAAGGGCTGCGCGCCGGTGTATCCGTGGAACTTCATCCGGGCCAACACGATCTTTGGCGT
>Ga0207695_10010332_pt1 | contig 11428 bp, 9 predicted proteins | sample KBSC54metaG_FD_184354 | JGI IMG/M metagenome (GOLD analysis project Ga0207695, IMG submission 184354) | Corn rhizosphere microbial communities from Kellogg Biological Station, Michigan, USA - KBS C5-4 metaG (SPAdes) (version 2) | ecosystem: Host-associated > Plants > Roots > Rhizosphere > Soil... | reverse complement strand
TTCCGGCTGATCCAGCGGCACGACCACTTCCTCGAACGGGATCTTGAGCTGCTTGAGCGGGATCCAGGGCCTCAGCGACCACGATGAATAGGCCTTGTTGGCGAGGATGAGTTTCAGCGCCATGGCGGGCTCCCGGTGCGGTTGAGCGACACAAACGATTCCGCGCGGGTCGTGCGGCCAAGTCAAGGCCGCCTCCAGACGAGCGCAACTCCGCCTTCCCGATTCGATCCCTCCATTCAAGCAGACGGGGGAACCTTCCAATGTCCGCGGCGTTCTTAGAACTCTGTCTGCAAAACGGAGGAACGCTATGAAAATAGCAACGAAACTGGCGGTCATGCCGGCCGGCGCGCTGGCGCTGCTTGCCCTGTTGCCGGTTGCGGCGCACTCCCAAGACAACCCGGCCAGCGAGGCCGGCGGCGCCGTGGGCGCGATCGTGCGCGCCCCGGTTGACGCAGCCGCCGGACTGGTCGGCGGGTTGACGGGCGCGAACCAGCCGCGATTCCGTCACTACGTGATCGAACGGCGCGTCCCTTCCTACGAATGGCCCGACCATCCACGCGTCGTTGTCGGCGACGTCCTGCCTTCGGAGGGCGTCACGCTGTATCAGGTTCCCCCTGAATACGGCGTCACGACTTACCAATACACGGTCGTCGACAACCAGCCCGTGCTGGTCGATCCCTACTCGAGACGGATCGTGGAAATCGTTCCGTAAGTTTCGCTCTGGCGCTGCATGATGGATGGGGGCCGCCGAAAGCGGCCCCCGACGGACACGACGGACCAGCCGCCGCGCATTGACGCAAGCCCCTCGGCGCATCAAGAAAGGCGCGCTTCAAGCGACCATCGTCGGGGCCTTCGATTTGTCAGCGAAAAAGGTTGGGCTTCTCGTTGTCGCCGGCGGCCGCGGGGCGAGGCTCGGCGGGGAGCGGCCGAAGCAATATCTCAGCCTCGCCGGGCGCCCGCTCATCGCCCGCACGCTTGAGGCGCTGGCCTCGGGCTTTCCCTTCTCCGCGGCGACGGTGGTGATCCGGGCCGAGGATCGCGCGCTTTATGACGAGGCGATCGGCGATCTCAGGCCAGCCGCGGCGGCGGCGCTGACCGCGCCGGCGATTGGCGGGGCGACTCGACAGGAGAGCGTTCTCGCCGGTCTCGAAGCCCTAGCCGCGGCCAAGCCCGAGATCGTGCTCATCCACGACGCGGCGCGGCCGTTCCCCTCCCCTGCCCTCGTCGGGCGCGCGGTCGAAGCGGCCGAGCGCCACGGCGCCGCGGCGCCCGGAACGGCGATGAGCGACACCGTCAAGCAGGTCGATTCCGACGGCCGGGTGCTGGCGACTCCGCCGCGCTCGGGACTGAGAGCCGTGCAGACGCCGCAGGCCTTCCGCTTTCCCTTCATCCTCGACGCGCACCGCCGCGCCGCCGCGGCGGGCGTCGGCGACCTCACCGACGACGTCGCGGTCGCTGAATGGGCGGGCGCGCCGGCTTATGTGTTCGAGGGCGACGGCGCCAATGTGAAGGTGACCACCATGCAGGATCTTGAGGCGGCCGAGGCGCGCCTTTCGGCGGGAGCGGGCGAGACGCGGGTCGGCCAGGGTTTCGACGTGCACGCCTTCGCGCCGGGCGACGGCCTGTGGCTCTGCGGCGTGCGCATCCCTCATTCCGCGGGCCTGACCGGCCATTCCGATGCGGACGTCGCCTTGCACGCGCTCGCCGACGCGATCTATGGCGCCCTCGCCGAGGGCGACATCGGCCAGCATTTCCCGCCCTCAGAGCCTCAGTGGAAGGGGGCGGCGTCGAAGGTCTTCCTCGCCCATGCGGTGGAGAGGGTGCGGGCGCGAGGGGGCCGAATCGTCCATCTCGACGTCACCCTCATCTGCGAGGCGCCGAAGATCGGCCCGCACCGCGAGGCGATGCGGGCGCGGATCGCCGAGATCGCTGGGCTGGACATCGGCCGGGTCGCGGTCAAGGCGACGACCACCGAACGGCTCGGCTTCACCGGCCGCGCCGAGGGGATCGCGTGCCTTGCGGCCGCGACCCTGCGCCTGCCCTGAGCGAGGGCGGCGAGCGGCGCCTTGCCGTCCCCGGCGTTTAGGCGCATTTGTCCCCGTCGTTCTCTCGTGATCAGGAGCCTGACTTGGCCTTCGCCCCGCTTCGCCGGCTTGTCTTCGCCGCCGTCCTTTCCGCCGCGGCGCTCGCCGCCAACGGCGCCCTCGCGGCGGCCACGGCGCCGGAGCCCGACCGGACCGTCGATATGGCCACGGTCCTCAAGCCCGGTCCGTTGCCGGAATTGACAGTGGGCGACGCCGCGGGCGTGCCGGTCGTCGAATACGGCTCGCTGACCTGCCCCCATTGCGCGACCTTCAGCCGCGAGATCTTTCCCCAGCTCAAGAAGGACTTCATCGACACCGGCAAGGTCCGCTTCATCTTTCGCGAATTCCCGCGCAACGCCCTCGACGTCGCGGCTTTCGTGCTGGCGCGCTGCATCGGCGACGACAAGGCGTTCGCCGCCATCGATCTCCTGTTCGCCCAGCAGGACAAGTGGGCCTTTGCCGACAAGCCGCTCGAGCCGCTGATCGCAGCCATGCGGCCCGCCGGCCTCACTCACGATCAGGCGATGACGTGCCTCAAGGATCAAAAGAAAGCCGACGCGATCGTCGCCATCGGCAAGCGGGGGACCGACGAGCTCAAGATGAATGGCACGCCGACCTTCGTAGGGTCCTTACAGCCGCGGCGGGGGCCGCCCGCGAGGCAGAGCGCGGTGAGGATCTCCAGGCCGCTCGGGAACGAAGTGCTTTCGGCATCCGCGTACTCGAAGGCTACGGGGCGACGGAATGCGCCCCCTGCCTGAGCGTGAACACGCCCATGAACCCTCGCCTCGGCACCGCCGGCGAATTGCTGCCCGGCATCGAATGGAAAACCGAAGCCATCGAAGGCGTAACGGAAGGCGGACGACTCTTCGTCCGTGGGCCGAACGTCATGAAAGGCTATTTAAATCCGGACGCGAATGCGAAATTCCAAGCGCTCGGCGGTTGGTACGACACCGGCGACATCGTCCGCGTGGACGAAGATCGTTTCGTCCACATCCTCGGCCGCTTGAAACGCTTCGCCAAAGTGAGCGGCGAAATGGTCAGCCTCACCGCTGTCGAAGACGCACTGGCAGGCGCTTTCCCCCAGTACGGCCTGCGCTTCGCGGCTGCCATCGTCACCAAGCCCGACGAGGACAAAGGCGAACGGCTAATCGTAGTAAGCAACGAGCCCAAACTGACGCTGGAAGAAGTCCGCGCCGCCATCAAAGCGAAAGGCTTGAGCAATCTCGCCGTGCCCCGCGAAATCAAAACCGTCCGCGAAATCCCCAAATTGGGGACGGGGAAGACCAATCATCGGGAGTTGGAGAAGGTGATTAGGGAAGAAGGAACAACGTGATGCGTGAGCCTGAATTCGGAGCGCGAGTTGTCTCAACTCGCAGCGCGCGGATTGGAATGAGCACGCTGACAAACCGGATGCGTTGGTTGCAGGCGGAGCCGCTGCGGTTTGGGACAAACCGCGCTCCGTCCGAACTGCCATGAATGAAATCCGCCTCCGCATTCACGGTTCCCCTGCTCTGCCGACGCTGATCTATCTACCCGGATTGCATGGCGACTGGACGCTGGTCTCGAGCTTCCGGCACGAGATTACCGGCAAAGTCCGCTTCGTTGAAATCACCTACCCGCACACCACAACATGGACGCTGGATGACTACGCGAGAGAAATTGAAAGCGCACTGGCGGCGGAAGGCGTGCGCGAGGGATGGATTATTGGTGAATCATTCGGTTCGCAACCCGCGTGGGCGATGATCGCGCGTGAACAGCGCGGCGAATCGCGGTTGAACATTCACGGTCTCATTCTCGCTGGCGGCTTTGTGAAACATCCGTGGCCGTTGGGCGCAAAATTTCTGCGACTGGTGAATCAAACCATGCCACGCGCCGGCAAGCGACTGTTTCTCAAAGGATATGCGACCTACGCTAAGTTTCGTCACCGTCAGGCGCCGGATACGCTGGCGAATGTCGCCGAATTTGTTGCGAACCGCCTGCATCCCGATGATTCACCAGCCATCTACCGCCGCTTCACATTGATAATTGAAAGCGATGTGGCGCCAACCGCGCGGGCGTGCAAGCTACCCATTTTTCAGCTCGCAGGAATTGCAGATCCCATCGTGCCCGTGCCCTTGATACGCCGTTGGCTCAAACGCAACTGCCCAGGTTTCCGCGAATCAGTTACGCTCTACGCCGCCGATCACAATGTGCTGGGAACTGCGCCGCAGAAGTCAGTGGAATATGTCTTGAAGTGGATGGGGACAACCGCAGGTCGCCCGGCATAAGCCGGGTGTTAGTGACAGTCCTTCCGTGCGGTTGGGTTGAGGGGCAAAGTCTTAGTTCCCGCCGAAGCGTTTGAACCACCCGGCGAGGCCGGAGGTTTTGCGGGCGGGGCGCGTGCTGGCGGTTGGCTTTTTCGCGCCGTTCTCATCGGCGCAAGCCGCGCGGCGGCGGTGTACCTTGATGCGCGTAGGAACAGCGCGCATAAGATTCGCATCGGCAGCATCACCACGGGCACAGATGGAACCAGCCAACCGTTCGAGCGGATCCGTCTTCAGGAGGAAACCGGACGCACCGGAATCAATCGCCTGCCGATGCCAGTCGTCGTTGTAAAACGACGTGAGCATCAGCACGCGTGTAGAACGTGAAAGCGCCTTGATGGTCGGGATCGCGTCGAGGCCACTCTGCGCGCCCATTTGAACAAGCAGGATAACGTCGGGTCCGATTCGGGAAGCAAGTGTGCTCATGACGGCATCCGGCGAACCGAACTGGCGGTTGCAAACGATGCCGCCGTGACGCTCAAGCGATTCGGCGATCAGACCACGTAAATCATCATTGTCATCCACGAGCCACACTTGAACCGGGCCGCTCGAAGGGGCCGGGTTGGTGTTCGCGGTGACAGTTGTCTCTGGCAAAGAGTCGACACTATTCATACTTAATCCTCTCCTATGACCTATCTTAGCGGCTGACGTGCCAACTTGTTAAACGAAGGGCACAACCGTAACAGAAGCATGAAAACGCCATGTAAAACGGGCGAATCGCGAAGGTGAAATTTTAATGACAATTGCGACGAGAAAAAACCGCCCGTCCGGCGTGCTGCAATCTGAACAGGGTGTTAAAGTTTGAGCATGGACTCCGGCGGAGCGCCGAGCACCGTCCCGGCTCGTGCATCAAACGGGATTGAACTGGCCGAGGCGGTGCTCGGCACTCCAATGCGGGGGATGAGTGAACCCGAAAACTTTGACTGCAGACGAGGCCGCTGCGGATTGAGACAATCCGCGCTCCCTTACCTCTCCCCCGCCAAAATTGATTTCGCTGCACGCCGCACGGACTCAATCAACTCAGCAGGTTGGACGACACGTACATTTTCACCCCAGCTCAAAACCCAGCGTTCGATCTCGATGAGACTAGAAAGTTTCAAGCGCAATTCCACGCTGCCGCCTTTGAGTTCGCGCAACTCCTGCGAATCGTGCCAGCGCTTTTCGCGGATGTAATCAGCCACCTTGGGCGTGAAGCGGACCACGACCTCGTATTTCCCTTCGCCGGAGTGCACACCGAAGCTGTTTTGCAAACGCTTCTCCAGCGAGAAGCCGCGCGCGCGTTCGAACGTCTGCCCTGTTTGCTTCGCGGACTTTATGCGCGCAGGCACGAAGGTGCGGATGTCCTTGCGCAGATGATCGAACGCAAAGAGAAACCATTCGCCGTTGATATTGGCGAGATGATACGGGTCCACGACCCGTTTCTCGGGCGTGGAGGTACCTGCTTTGCGATATTCGAGTTCGAGTTGCTTGTGCCGCGACGTCGCTTTGGCGAGGACATCGAAAATTTCGAGATTCAGGATTGGCGACGCGCTCGTCCGGAACGAGATGGCTTCGCCGAGCTCGCCGAGGTTGATGGAGATCGTGTCGGGCAGCGATTGCTGCATTTTCCGCAGGGCGGAAAGCAGCGGTTTTTCGAAGCTGGTACCGCGATATTGCTCGAGCGCCTTTTCCGCAACGCAGAGGGCGAATAGTTCGCCTTCCGTGAGCTGCATCGAAGGAAAGGAACTGACTTCGCCCGTGTAGTAGTACCCGTTGATCCGCGAATCGAACTCGATGGGCAAATTCAGCCGGTCGCGCATGAACGCGATATCGCGGTGGATGGTTTTAACGACGACTTCGATCTCCGCCGAGAGCTTGGAGGCGTTAGGATACTTGCCGGATTGAATGGCCTGATGGATGCGCAACATGCGTTCCAACGGCGGACGGGAACGGAGTTCGGTAGGGACGACGTAATTATGTTTGCTGGGCATGGCCGTAGTGGTACAGGCGTCCTGCCTGTCTGGTAAAGCTCACGTAATCCGGAGGCGGTAAAATTCTCCCACCAAACGCAACCGAACTGCCACACGCAACTGGACAGGCAGGATGCCTGTCCCACGACTACTTCAACTGCGCGAGCAACTCGTCGTTGGTCTTGAATTTCTTGCAGGCGGCCTGGAGCGTCTCCATCGCCTCGATCGGATTCAAGTCCACCATGGTGCGGCGCAGTTTGCGGATGGCGTCGAGGTTCTTCGCCGCAAACAGCTTTTCTTCCTTACGCGTGCCGCTGCGCGGGATGTCCAGCGCGGGGAACAAGCGGCGGTCGGAAAGTTTCCGGTCGAGGATCAATTCCATGTTACCGGTGCCTTTGAATTCCTGGAAAATCAGTTCATCCATGCGCGATCCGGTATCGACGAGCGCGGTGGCCAAAATCGTGAGCGAGCCGCCGTTTTCAATCTTACGGGCGGAGGCGAACATCTTGCGTGGGATTTCGAGCGCGCGGGCATCCACACCGCCGGTCATCGTACGGCCGGAACCGCCGTGGGCGCTGTTGTAGGCGCGAGCCACACGGGTGAGTGAGTCGAGCAGGACGAAAACATCCTTGCCGCTTTCCACCATGCGGCGGCAGCGCTCAATCATGAAACGCGAAAGGCGCACGTGTGTATCGATGTCCTGGTCGTTCGACGACGCCACGACTTCCGCTTTCACCGAGCGTTGGAAATCGGTGACTTCTTCCGGGCGCTCGTCGATGAGCAGCACCATGCAGAACACTTCGGGGTGATTGGTCGTCACCGCGTTGGCAATTTGCTTGAGAATGGTGGTCTTACCCGTGCGCGGTGGCGCGACGATGAGGCCACGCGTGCCTTTGCCGATGGGCGTGACGAGATCGATGATGCGGGTCTCAAGAATGTCGTGCGTGGTCTCGAGTTTGTATTTCTCGATGGGATCGATACTGGTCAGGTTCTCGAAACGGACAGCCTTGACGTAGTCATTGAACACCATGTCGTTGACCTTGAGCACGGTCTTGAGCTGCGGGCTGGTGCCACGATGCGGCGGCTGCGTGCCGCCTTCGATGTGGGCGCCCTCGCGCAGGAAATTGCGCTTGATGGTGTCAGGCGTGACGAAAATGTCGGTGGGCTTGGGATGATAATGGTTTTGCGACGTGCGCAGGAAACCAAAGCCCTTCTCGGAAATCTCAAGATAGCCGGAACCGATATCGGTAGGCTGATTATTACTAGTCGCGTTGTTGTTCGCGTTCGCGTTGGTCGCGTTGTTCATAAGAAACGAATTAAGCCAAAGGAATCCAGAAAAGCCCTAACGAGGCTGAAACATTGAATGTTGAGAAGCCGCTGCGTCCTTCCTTCTGTGAACTACCATCGCAGCTACCAATCCTTCGACAGGCAATGGATAGGGGCAATCTGGCAGGTGTGCAACTAATTTTGAGAAGAAAATAAGGGAAACATCCAACATTCAACATTCAACGCTCAACGCCGGAAGAGAGACATCACGCCTCTTACTCGCCCCAAAAACAATCATTAGCTGCTTATAATAAGCAGCTTACAACGATACGCAAAGAGCACCACATGGGGACGCAACTCAGCTAATTCGACGTTGCGCGTTGAATGTTGGTTGTTGAATGTTTTGACCTTCCCCCAAAAAACAAGGGCCCCAGTCAGACTTTTTAGGGTCCGACCGGGGCCAAAGTGGGGGATGGGAGTTCGCCACACTCTCTTTCCCTTGCTGGCATTTGGCGCCTCTGGGGCTGCCAGCTTCCCGACGCTATTCTCCACGGCAAGCGGAGTCTCCGGCCTCGTAGCAGGGCCGTCCAGCGCGTTACCGCCACTGGATTTCGAGTGAGGCTTTTCAGCTCGCTTTGACCGATGGTTGCGCCACCGGCCTGCGAACCAGACCAAGACACGTCTGTAATTTTGTTCTCCGCGTCTTGGCCACTTAGCTCAAGGCCTGCCGCCGTTTTTGACAGCGCGTTTACCTCAAGCCACGGGTCTCGCCTCTTAACTCTCAGGTCGCTTTTTGCTCACAGTTCAGCGGTGCTTTTTTCAACGCCGCCATCCTTCGGAAGTTTTTCACGAGCCTTGCCGAGGCCCCGTGTCCTTCCCGATCCGAACGCTCACTTTGTCCCGCCTTTCAGCGTCTTTCCTTTGGCAGACCCCGAATTTCTTCCGGGCCGCCAGAGTCGTCCGTCCGTGCTGATGCACAGTAGCAACCGATACCCTCTGGGTAACTGCGATTCGCCCAAACCCGAAACCAGCTTGGACTACTTGACTCGGCTCGGAACGGTTTCTCATCGCTCCTAACCGCCTAGTTCCTTTTTCGCGTTTACTGACAGCGCGCGAACGCTGCCAGAGGAACTGGTGAATTCCTGCCTCCTAAGCCAAATATGTTTCAACTCGACTCCAGAGGGGCTTGGTCAACCAGCCTGACCCTGCCTTTCCCCGGTCACCCGGGCGTATCCTTGAAACGGCTATCGGAAAATTGTTATCAACCGACCGACCGTCTCAGCTCTTTCAATGAACTGGTGTCAGCTTATCAGAGAATGCCCAACTGACCACGGTTTCTTATCCCCACAGTTGTTCACCGATGAAGTAAAAATACTAGGCATTATAAGGCCCGGATTGACGCGCAGAATCAGCTATTGTCACTGTGCAAGTGAAAGTTGTTCACCGCACTTTTTACCCCGAAAAACGCCGCGTGAATAAGTTACCTGTCCCGACCAGGAATTTCTTCTCAATCAACGCAGGGGACCACGGTCCTCCCGCCATGACATAAGTCGGCCATCCGGGCCGAAAACGAAATGCAGGTAGCGGTCAGCTTGCGGAGGAAAATCCGATCGGGCGGGCGGAGCGACCGCCCCGGGCACTGCTGGGTCGCCCATGCCGTAAGTTGCCCTTTGCGGACTGCCCCGTTCCGCCAGCCATGTGACGTCACGGTTGCCATCGGTCTTCTTCAAATCACCAATCGGCTCGCCAAGTTCCGCAACCGCCTGCTCGTAGGTGAGGCTGCCTACGCGCTGGTCCCAATTAGTAGAGGTGGACGCACAGCCTGCCAGCAAAAGCGCCAAGCATAGCCCAAGCAAAAACTTTATTTTCATAGGTGGAAGCTATTTCCGATAACACGCTTTGGCAAATGATGAACCTGTAGTCCATCCGTTACAACAATCTCCCGACCGCCAACGTCACGTGGACACGACATCCTGCCCTCATTTCCCCGCGCGAACACGTATGTATTGGGAGACCCGTTATATTACGGAAAATCTGTTGATTGCCATTCTTGCAGCAGCTAAGTACTTCTGCCTTCGAGGATGCTGACAGTTGAAGAACTGCTGGCGCGGTAGAATTAAACCCAAATCAGACTATGACGACCCTAACTGCTTTGCGCACCATTCGTTTCGCCACCACCCTCAGCCGCTTGATGGCCAGCATTGCAGTATGCCTTACCAGCGTCACTGCTTGGGGCGTCGGCGTCACCTTCGAACTCCATCCTCAACGCGAAAACAGTCCGAGCGAACCTTACTATTATTTTTACGCGGATTTATTCACCAATACGCTCGCAAGCAACGCGCCGCTGGGGATGTATTTCATCTCCTCCCCGCAACAGCCCACTAATGGCATGTTTCGGCAAATGGAACTCACGACGGATGGCTTCAATTTTATCGACGGAGGCGGCAACAGTTATTCTGATTTCAACTCGCTCATGTACGCGCTGACCAATGGCTTTTGGACCCTGCGCATCACGAACACTACCAGTACTAATGTATACCAGTTCCAGGTCAATGGCTCCGGCATGACCAGCAATATGTTTCCAGCATTGACCGTCACGTTTCCGACCGAAGGCCAGACCGGCGTGACCAATCATCCCAACTTCACCTGGCAGGGCCCGACCAACTGGCCGGGCACGATCATCATGTATGACTACTCGGTGAATCCGACAAATTTCAGCTTCGACTTTTTCAGCTACCGATCCCCCGAACCGAGCACCACCACAACCAACTGGGCCTTCCCTGATGTCGCTCCGCCTGGGCTCAATTATTTTTTCATCCAGTTCACCAACGATGCGACGGCGGCGCTTGCCGCCTCGGTTCCGCTCACGACCAACACCTCCACGGCCCTGCCCGGCTGGGCGTACCGGTGCCAACTCGACAATTTTGAGACCCTTAGTTACTCCGTGGCATTTCCCGATACGGTTGGAAACGGCGGTACCGGCCACACCAATCTGGCCTATTATACTTTTGAGGATAACAGCCTTTTTGCGCACGACTATTCCGGACACGGCAACAATATCAATGTCTACGGTAACGCCCCGCAGATCACGGGCGATGCACTGAATGGTTCCTATGCCTTTTTCCCCGCTGGGTCAGGCTGGATTTATCCACCCACCAACAATCTGCTCAGCGTTTTCGCCGGCAGTTTTTCTGTTTCATTGTGGCTCAAGACCTCCGACATCCACGGCAATGACAACGATTCCGTCTATTCTGCTGCGGGCATCGTCTCCACCTTAAGCGGGCCCGGTCAAAATCTCGCCATGCCGATGGGCTTGACCGGCAGTAAGCTTGGTTTTTACACGGGCGGAAGCAGCGGCGACATGCTGCATTCCATCGCGAATATCAACACGGGCAACTACGTTCACGTAGTGGTGACTCGCAACCAGCAGACGGGCGCAAAGAAAATCTACGTTAACGGCGTGCTCGATAACTCCAGCACCGGCACAACGGAATCGCTGGCCGATTCAAATGAAATTACCATTGGTTACAACAACGGCTCCTCTTTCAATGGCAAGCTGGATGAAATCCAGTTTTACGCTGGCGTTCTTTCCGCCAGCGAAGTCTCCCAACTATTTAACAATCCAGGCACCACCATCCCGGACGCCCTCGGCGGTTCCGCCAACGGCCTTGTTGCACATTATGATTTCAATGGCAGTACCGCCTTGGCAACCGATGTTTCGGGCAACGGCAATAATCTGACGATTTCTGGCGACTTCGGCGGCGACGGCCCAGCCACCAATTCCGCTCACATCGGCAGTTCGGGCGGGTCGCTTTATTTCGACGGC
>Ga0207695_10010329_pt1 | contig 11431 bp, 6 predicted proteins | sample KBSC54metaG_FD_184354 | JGI IMG/M metagenome (GOLD analysis project Ga0207695, IMG submission 184354) | Corn rhizosphere microbial communities from Kellogg Biological Station, Michigan, USA - KBS C5-4 metaG (SPAdes) (version 2) | ecosystem: Host-associated > Plants > Roots > Rhizosphere > Soil... | reverse complement strand
TTCGCCGATAGTGGAAAGATTTTCAATCTTTCCGTGACCGTAGGTGTGGTCTTCGTCTGCGGGTAAATCGCTCACGCGCACGGAGAAGAAAGTCATGGCTGCGCCGACCAGGTCGAGCCCGGAGTGAGCCGCGTCCGATAGCACGCCCAGTGATCCTGATAAGATGCCGGTGATCAGCTTCAGCGTAGTCATCAGCGCGGCGGCCAGCATTGAATTCAGGGCCACACGACGCTTTTCAGCTGAGTGCTGTTCGCTCTTTTTAGCGGATCGGCTTGGGGTTGCGGAAGTCACTACGCCTCTTAGATTACAGGAGGGCGGATACCCGTATACAATCCGGCGATTCCGAATGTATAGGGCTGCCAGTTTGCAGTTTGAAAACCTGTGTGCCGCATGAGGCCGAGCATCTGCGGGGGAGGCGGGAAACTGCCGACGGACGCGGGAAGATAGTTGTAGGGGCCGTCTTTGCCACAGATGATCCTGCCGATGGCAGGCAGCACGCGGCGAAAGTACACAGCATATGCCTTGCCGACGAGGCCACCCGGCTCGCTGAACTCGAGTATGCCGAGTTGCCCGCCGGGCTTGAGGACGCGCCAAAACTCGCGCAGGCCTGCTTCGTAGTTGGCCAGGTTGCGAAAGCCGAATGCGGTCACAATCAGGTCGAGTGACGAATCTCTTAGGGGAAGATGAAGTGCATCAGCCTCGATGGGGATGGCGAAAGGCTTCGAGGGTTTGGCAGGTACGGGGCCGAACTTCTGGGCTCCGCGGCTCAGCATGCCGCGCGCGAAATCACCTGCCAGAATAGGCCGCGCTCCCTGCGGACGGCGGCGCAGAAGCGCCATCGTCATGTCGCCGGTACCGCAGCAAATATCGAGTACCGCAGCATCCGGGTTGGCGAGGATGGATCGGAAGTGTCGAGCCGTACGCCACCACCAGAGCCTGTCGATATTGGCAGATAGCACGTGATTGAGCAGATCGTAGCGCGGCGCAATGTTGTCGAACATCTGCCGAACGGCCTGCGCCGCGCTGGCCTCGTCTGACGCTCCCAGCGGTTTGGCTCCTGTCGCCGGCATGGTTTCTCACCTCTGAAAATCTCCGGTGCAATGCCGGCGGATCAGGCCGCTCTACTGAAGCAGCGTAGGCTCGTCGTCCTTCAACTCTTCCGGCGGAATAATCACAGCAGCCGCCACCTTGTCGTTGTCTTCAAGATTGAGCAGGCGAACGCCTTGAGTTGCACGACCGGCAGCCCGCACCTGCTTCGTGTCGATGCGGATGATTTTGCCGTACTGGCTGATCACCATCAGCTCCGATTGTTCATCGACCAGAAGAATTGAGGATGTCTTTCCTACTTTAGGTGTCGCCTTCAGGTTGTTGACACCCTGCGCCCCTCGAGCAGTAAGACGGTATTCATCGATATCCGTGCGCTTTCCAAAGCCGTTTTCAGTAACACTGAGAATCAGGTATTTGGAAACTCCAAGCTTTTCGTCGAGGTCCTTCAGCGCCTTCCATGCATCGTCGACGGCCTTTGATGCTTCTGCTTCGGAGGTCTTGAGAGCAGCGCTATTCGGGTTCTCTCTCCTCTTTTCACGCACCTTTTGCAGCGCGTCTTTTTTTGCGGCGTAGTTGGCACGAAGAGCATTGAGCTTTGAAGTAAGCCCGCGTTTCGCTGCGTGACTGTCGCGCTCCTCGTCCCGTGTCTTGTCTGATGGAGTAATGGCGATGCCGATGACTTCGTCGCCTTTCTTCAAAGAAATGCCGCGGTTGCCGCCCGCATTACGGCCCATCGGCCGAAGCCCGACGCCGCTGCGTTCAGAGTCGTATTCTTCCTCAAACCGGATCGCCATGCCTTCACGGGTGCCCAGGAAGATGGTCTGGAATCCGTCCGTCAGGCTGGCAGCAATCAGGTCATCCTCTTTATCAATGGCAATGGCGATGATGCCGCGCGCCATCACGTTGGAGAAATCCTTGAGCGGGGTTTTCTTGACGGTGCCCAGCCGCGTGGCAAAGAAGACGTACTTGCCTTCTTCCTCCAGATCCTTCAGGGCAAGAATGGCGCGTACGTTTTCGCCGGGCTGCAGGTTGAGCAGGCTCTGCATGCTCTTGCCCTTGCCGGCGGCGCCCACGTCGGGAATTTCGTAGACCTTGAGCCAGTAAACGCGGCCCGTGTTGGTAAAGCAGAGCAGGAAGGCATGCGTTGAGTTGATGATCAACTGCGAAACAAAATCTTCTTCGCGTGTCTTCATTCCCATGCGGCCGGTTCCGCCGCGCCGTTGCTGGCGATAGGTGGAGATCGGCGTGCGCTTCAAATAGCCCTGATGGCTGACTGTTACGGCAACCTGTTCGTCGGCGATGAGATCTTCAAGCTGGAGTTCGGCGCTCTCGTCCACAATCTGCGTGCGCCGCGCGTCGCCGTATTTGTCACGAACCTCTTCGAGTTCCTTCACGATCACAGCGCGCAACTTGGCGTCACTGGCAAGGATAGATTCGTACTCCGCGATCTTTTCGCGTATTTCCTTCAACTCGTTCAGAATCTCATCAACGGACAACTGTGTAAGCCGGTAAAGCTGCAGTTCGAGGATTGCATCAACCTGGCGGAGGGTGAGGCCCCTCTCTTCCTGCGGCAACTGCACACGGTCGAGATTGACGACGATGTCTTTGCCCTTACCCCACGCATACAGATTTTCACGGGCATCCGCTCTCGAGCTTGAACCGCGGATAATCCTGATTACATTGTCCAGATTGTCGAGAGCGATCTTGTAGCCCTCGAGAATGTGTTCGCGCTCGCGAGCTTTGCGGAGCAGGTACACAGTGCGCCGCTGCACCACGTCGACGCGGTGGTTGATGAAAGCGTGGATCGCCTGGTCGAGCCCCAGTTCCCTCGGCTGCCCGTTCAGCACCGCCAGGAAAATCATGGAGAAGCTTTCCTGCATTTGGGTGTGCTTATAGAGCTGGTTGAGAACAATCTCAGGCTGCGAGCCGCGCTTGAGTTCGATGACGATGCGCATACCGTCGCGATCGCTCTCGTCACGGACGTCGCTGATTTCATCAATGATTTTTTCGTTCGTGAGCTCGGCGATGCGCTCGATGAGCTTGGACTTGTTGACCTGATAGGGAATCTCGGTGACGATGATCGCCTGCTTTTCCTTGGTCAGGTTTTCAGTCGCTACTTTGGCGCGCATCATAAAGCGGCCGCGGCCTGTTTTGTAGGCCTGCGCAATTCCGCCCTTGCCGTAAAGGAATCCGCCGGTGGGGAAGTCAGGCCCCTGAACGTGCTTCAGCACTTCAAGAAGCCCCGCGCGGGGATTGTTGACCAATTCGATAGCGGCGTTGACGATTTCAGTAAGGTTATGCGGCGGAATGTTGGTGGCCATGCCGACCGCGATACCGCTTGAGCCGTTGACGATCAGGTTGGGAATGCGCGTGGGAAGAACCGACGGCTCGAATGTGGATTCGTCGTAATTCGGAACAAAGTCCACCGTCTCCATGTCGATGTCTGCCAGCAGTTCGCCTGCAATGCGCTCCATGCGGCACTCGGTGTAGCGCATAGCCGCCGGCGGATCACCATCCACAGAACCGAAGTTTCCCTGGCCATCGACCAGCGGATAACGCAGCGAGAATGGCTGCGCCATACGCACCAGCGTGTCGTAAATGGCGGAGTCGCCGTGGGGATGATAGACACCCATGGCCTGACCCACAACCTTTGCGCACTTGGTGTACTTCTTGTTGTATTGCAGTCCCATCTCGCTCAGGGTGTAGAGCACGCGGCGATGCACGGGCTTCAACCCGTCGCGCGCGTCCGGCAACGCTCGCCCGATGATGACGCTCATCGAGTAGTCGAGATAGGAGCGGCGCATCTCCTCTTCAATGTTGATGGGAATAAGGTTCTGACCGCCGGGTGGCGTGCCGCCGTCGAGAGGAAGCTGGGGGTTCTGATCGTCTGCCATAGGTTTTTCTGAGCTCGCCGGAAGGCGGCAAAAAAGGTCCGGAAAAATGCAGGGCCGGGTCCGCGAGTTCTGTATCTATTCTACGCGTTCAACTTAGCCTTTAGCAAGGTGGATATTTTGAAATAACTTCCTATTTTTCTTAGATTTAGGACGAGGTAGACCGAGATCAAATAACCTTCTTCAACATACCTTCCTAAGTCTGCGGATTGAGGTGCGCGAAGCGCCCGAAAACAAGCCATATTTGGCCCTCGTTTGGACGCCAATTTTACATGTTTCAAGGCCTTTGGGAGGGCTTCAGTTCTACAGGAGCCCTGGCAGGCTCAAAATGCAGAAAACAATCTGCAGCAGTACGATAGCTCCGCCCGCTGCGAGCGCCACCCGATGGCGCGGGGTTTCGTAAGCATCTGCAAACACGCCGCCAATGAAGGTGACCAGAAATGGAATTGCCCAAAGCCACGGGCTGCCTTGCGTGCCGGTAAGGATAAGCACCAATAAGACGAGTGTGCAGAACAACGGCGTCGTATTGCCGAAGTAGCGCGATCGGCCCATCCCAAGATAGAAAGCTATTGATGCTCCCGCAGCAATGGTGATCCCCGCGTTGCTCAGTGTGCCGAAAAAGCGATGTGCTGGTTCCATCGAGAACCAGAGCATGCCCGCGGCCGAGCGGAAAACATAGCTGAATGCATCCGGAGAAAACCCGTAGCAGGCAAAAAGCAGCAGAAACGCCCCAACTGAGCACATCAGCAATACAGGGAGTATCTGGCTGCGATGGCCTTCAGCAACCCACAGCATCAACACGAGCCCCAGCAGCACTAAAACGGGCAAAGCCGCGATGTGAGAAGCCGCTGCCGTGCCAAACAGCAACGTAAGCAAAACCAGTCTCGGCCGCCATTTTCGTCTGGGGCTTTGCATGGCATGGGCCACCCCAATGCACGTGTACACACCACCGTAGATTCCGAGCGCCGCCAGCACTTCGGGGTTGGGCGCTACGCAGGCCTTCAAAATGGGAGGACTGAAGCAGTAGAGGGCCAGCGCCGTATATCCGCCAAAATCACCGAATAGTCGCCGGCTAACCCACCAGACGCATCCGCCGAGCAGGCATCCCGCAAAGAGGAAAGGCAATCGCAGGAGCAGAAGCACATGCGTCATCTGATGGCGCATTTCCCAGGTGCTCAGTTGATCGCTGCCGGTTTGTATTGCGCGGTCTTCGGGCTTGCGGAAGTGGTCCATTCCGCGTTCCACGGCAAAATTGAGCGTGAGCGGAAGTCCCGCCAGTCGATAAGCCAGAATACCGTCGTGGATGTTGCCACAGCTCGTGTAGTAGCCAGCCAGGGCAGATGGCCGTTCCCAGGTTTCACGACCGCAGCGCGCATATTGGTAATCGCGGTCAGTCAGCGTCTGATGGCCAGTGAGCCAGAATCCCTGAACCAAAAACGCCAGCAGAAACCCCGCCGCGATGCGTTGCGGGAGATTGAAGCGAAAGCGTCGAAGGATTCCGAACCGGTGGGTCATCACGTGAGAGTGGCAGGTTCCAGTCTAAACCGCTGGGCCCACACGCGCCCTGCCGTCCAAGTCGGGGCCGCATTGAAGGCCTGAGCGAAAACTTGGCCGGCACTACCGCCAACCGCTACACTTCTCCTCAGCATGGCAATTGCTCACGACAACACACCGGAACGGCTGGTAAGCGCCGCGCGCGCCGACGAGGAACAAAGTTTTGAGCTGAAGCTTCGGCCGCGCTGGCTCGGCGAGTTTATTGGCCAGTCGAAAGCGAAAGAACAACTAGCTATTGCGCTTGAAGCGGCCAAGTCGCGCGGCGAGGCTCTCGATCACGTTCTGCTTTTTGGGCCGCCGGGGTTGGGCAAGACAACCCTCGCCACCATCATTGCCAACGAACTTGATGTGGGATTTCAGCAGACTTCCGGACCGGCGCTGCAGATTCAGGGAGACCTGACTGCCATTCTGACCAACCTGCGTGAACGGCAAGTTCTGTTTCTGGATGAAATCCATCGCATGCAGCCGGTGCTGGAAGAAAAGCTCTACACGGCGCTTGAGGATTACAAGCTCGACATCATTATTGGGCAGGGACCCGCAGCGCGGACACACGTGATGGAGATCAGACCGTTCACGTTTGTTGGCGCAACCACTCGGCCCGGGCTGCTCTCGTCCCCGTTGCGGTCGCGCTTTGGCATTCTGCTGCGGCTGGAGTTTTATACGGAAGACGAACTGCGGGTGATCGTCGCGCGCTCGGCAGAAGTTCTGCAGATTCCGATTGATGAGGACGGTGCGGCAGAAATCGCATTGCGCTCGCGGGGAACACCGCGCATTGCTAACCGCCTGCTCAGGCGCGTTCGTGATTATGCTCAGGTGCGCGGTTCGGGCATCATCGACCGGCCGACTGCAAATGCCGCGCTGACCATGCTGGAAGTGGACGCCCACGGTTTCGATGAAATCGACCGGCGCCTGTTGCTCACCATCATCCAAAAATATGACGGTGGGCCCGTGGGTTTAGGGACGCTGGCAGCAACGCTTGCCGAGGAAGTGGACGCGCTCGAAGAGGTTTACGAACCATTCCTGATTCAGATCGGTTTTCTGGACCGCACACCAAGAGGCCGCGTTGCTACGCGACTCGCCTACGAACATTTCGGCATTGCAGCACCGGGCCGCCAAACTCCACTGTTTTAGAAGGGAAACTCCATGGCACAAACCGCATCCACAATGCTCGAACTTGGAACCATAGCTCCCGACTTTGCGCTCACGAACGTGCTCACAGGCAAGACGGTCCGTCGCGATGATTATCGCGGAAAGAAGGCGCTGCTGGTAATGTTTATCTGCGCGCACTGCCCGTTCGTTAAACACGTTGAAAAGGAACTGGCGAAATTTGGCCGGGATTACTCCATGCAGCCGCTTGGAATTGTCGCAATCAGTGCGAACGATGCTGTGAACTACCCAGCCGATGGTCCTGAGGGACTGAAGAAGCAGGCTGAGACCCTCGGCTTCACCTTCCCTTATCTCCACGATGAGTCACAAGCCGTGGCGCGAGCGTACGACGCAGCGTGCACGCCCGATATCTACTTGTTTGACGCCGATTTCAAGCTTGTCTACCGCGGACAGTTTGACGCAAGCCGGCCAGGCAACAATGTCCCGGTCACGGGCCAGGATCTGCGCGCTGCTGTCGATGCAGTGCTGGCGGGCAAACCCGTTCCCGCTGACCAGAAGCCTTCAATCGGCTGCAACATCAAGTGGAAAGAGTAAAGCGAGACCATCGGGGCGAGGCCACAAAACTCACCGTCATCTTGAGCCGGGTGCCCAGGTTCGGCGCATTACGCGCCTAACCTGGGATACCACAAACCTCACCCCTCCACTGTCATCTTGAGCGCAGCGAAAGATCCGCGGTTGCTAGTTTTTCGCTCCACCCGAACAACAGCGCCGGGCACTCATGTCCCGCTTTCTCCGTTACGATTCGCTTCAGCTTTTTGATGTGTTTCCGTCGGAAAGAAATGCCAAGTTTCCACCCCAATTTCGCACCTGCGGAACTCCGCTTTCACAGTGTCGGTGAGTTATCGCCAAGCATCGCTTCGCGGACAATCTTCACCGGCGGAAATCCCTGCTTCAAAAAATCGTCGTGAAACTTCTGCAGAGAGAACGCCGCTCCCTGTTTCTTCTTCACGTCTTCGCGCAGCTTCATGATTTCGAGCTTGCCAAGCGTGTAGTAGAGGTACGTCGGGTCGCCGGCACCGCGCTTGGTTTCAACCACGGCCGTTTCTTTTGATTGATAACCTTCCTTCTGGAAGAATTCTTCAGCCTGATCGAGGCTCATTTTCCCAGTGTGCATCTGAATTCCAACGATGAAGCGCGCGTTGCGCAGAAGCGCATCCTGCAATTGTCCAAGGCGCAAGAACTTCGCTTCGCGCTCATCCTTTGCGCCTGCGCCGGGTTGGCCGTAGCCGTTGTCGAGCATCATTTGCTCGCAGTAATGCGCCCAGCCCTCAACATCGGTGTTTGCGCCGAGAATCTTACGTACCCGGGTTGGAGCTTGCGGCACCCACAGAAATTGAACGTAGTGTCCCGGATAGGCTTCATGCACCGCGGTCGAGATGACGGTGCCAATGTTGAAGGAATGCATGTAGCCCTCAACTTGTGCGGGTGTCATTTTAGGGTCAGGAAGCGTGACGTTGAAATAAGCCTCTGTTGCGTGCTTCTCAAACGGCCCCGGAGTATCCATGCTGGCGAACGTGGTAGCGCGCATAAAGGGCGGAGTCTCTTCGACAATCGGCCTGACATTTGAGGGAATCGTAACAATGTGATGCGCGCGAATGAATTCGATGAGGCTGCTGAACGTAGCGCGGAACGATTGCAGAAGTTGATCGGGGGCGGGATGGTTTCTGCCCAGCTCTTCAAGAACTTCGGCCGGAGTCTTGCCGGGTTCGAGTTCGTGCGCCACCTGCTTGAATTGCGCCTGGTTGCTGCGCAGATTAGCCCAGCCAATCTCAAGCAGGCGATCGAGCGGGATATCAACCATCTCGTCATACTTCAATTTTTGGCTGAAAGTCTTCGCCCCGATCCGGTAATCACCATTCGATTGTGGCAGCGCGTCTGACTTAAGCCATGCGAGGTAACTTTCAAGGCTCGAGATCACAGCAGTGTTCGATTTTTTAAATTCTGCTTTCAGTGCAGGATCCTTGGCCGCTGCAAAAGCAAGCGGCACATCGTGCTGGAAAAAGCTGACGATCCCGGGCAACTGCTCGATGGCAATTTGCGTAAAGATGCGCGGCGGATTCTTGAGGTTGACCCGAGCTTCGCCGAGCAATGCAGGCATCTGCTTTTCACGCGCAATCAATGAGCGCAGCCGATCATCTGGCGACGCGAACTTGCGCTCCATAAGAACAAACGCGGCGTTAGCACAAGTGCTGGAGTAGTTGTCGGCGTTCTTTTCCCATGGGCGAATGGTTTCGAGAGTGAGCAATTGGGAACGAATATTCCCAAGCACGATCTCGCGATCGCTGCGCGGCACCAAATCTGCCGCATCAGTGCTGGGTTGAATCGCCTCAATTCGCTGTTCGAAGCCCTTCAACGCAGCGATTTCGGCCTCGATGCTCTTACGCGAGTAGTCTTCCAGCTTAGTATCGTACTGGTGATAGCCCACCTGTGTGCCGGCGGTGGGAGAATACGGAAAATACACCTGATCAAAGTACTCGTCTGAAGCTTGTGTGAACTTCTGCTTCCAGTCATCCGTAGCTGCTCGCGCAGACGTTCCCAAGGCCATACATACTCCAATCACAATGAAGGCAAATAGTCGTTTCATCTTTCCTCGTCTTTCGGGCGAAACTTCAGGCATTCGCCGGCGCCTCGGCCAGATTCTCAAGCAACTCACGGATTTCGAGCAGCACTTCGTCTGGCCGAACGGACTTCAATGGATATTTCAACAACCCCTGCGGCGCAAACTGAGCACCACGCTTAGCGTCGCGCGCCACAAGCCGCATTAATGTCTGCGGATCTATTTCGGCGTTCTGTACAAAGCGAACATGCACTTCACTTCGCTTGCGATCAATTTGTGCAACACCGATTCGCTCGCATTCCAGTCGAAGCGAGGCTGCTTCAAGCAGGTAGACAGAGGCGTCAGGCAGCGCACCGTAGCGGTCTTCCATTTCAGCACGCACTTCGCGAATGGCCGCTTCGCTTCGGGCGCCGGCAATTTTTTTGTAGAGCCGCAGGCGCTGATTTTCTTCGGGCACATAGCTCTCGTCAATGCGAAGCGCAATACCCAGATTGAGCTGCGTGGTCGGTTGCTCCTCACCGCCCTCGCCCTTCAGTTCTTTCACAGCCGCTTCCAGCATTGAGGTGTAAAGCTCAAACCCTACCGCTTCAATGTGACCACTCTGTTCGCCCCCCAGCATGTTTCCCGCGCCGCGCAGTTCAAGATCGAGTGCAGCAATTTTGAAGCCCGCGCCAAGGTCGCTGAATTCCTTCAACGCAGCCAACCGCCGGCGGGCAATGTCGGTAAGCTCAGTATCCGGTGGGATCAGCAAATAGGCATAGGCGCGCCGATTCGAACGACCAACACGACCACGCAACTGATACAACTCGCTCAAGCCATGGCGGTCCGCGCGATTGATCAGAATAGTATTTGCCTGCGGAATGTCGAGCCCGTTCTCAATGATGGTGGTCGCTACCAGGACGTCGTATTCGTGATGCATGAAGGCGAGCATGACGCGCTCCAACTCAGTCTCGCCCATTTGTCCGTGGCCCACTACAACGCGCGCCGCAGGAACCAGTTCCTGAATCCTTGACGCGAAGTCGTAAATGGATTCGACGCGGTTATGGACAAAGTAAACCTGTCCACCGCGTTCCAATTCGACCTCAATGGCGGAGCGCACGATCTTTTCATCGAACTTCGCCACCACGGTTTGGATCGCCATGCGATCCTTAGGCGGGGTCTCGATAACGCTCATATCGCGAAGGCCAACCAGCGACATGTGCAACGTGCGGGGAATCGGTGTTGCGCTCATTGCAAGCACATCGATCTCTTTCCGCATCTGCTTCAGGCGTTCTTTGTGACGTACCCCGAACCGCTGTTCTTCGTCGACGACGAGCAAACCGAGATCTTGGAACTTGATGTCTTTTGAGAGCAGGCGATGCGTGCCGATGAGGATGTCGACCTTCCCCGTCTCGACCTTTTCAACGATGACCTTTTGTTCCTTTGCGGTACGGAAGCGGGAAATCATCTCAATATTGATTGGGAATTGCGAAAAGCGCTTCTTAAACGTTTCAAAATGCTGGAAGCTGAGCACCGTGGTTGGGGTAAGCACGGCCACCTGTTTACCGTCTTGCACGGCCTTAAATGCGGCGCGCATTGCCACTTCAGTCTTGCCATACCCCACATCTCCGCACAACAGGCGGTCCATCGGCGTGGTGGACTCCATGTCCTGCTTGATGGCGCCGATCGCGGTGAGCTGATCGTCCGTCTCGTTGTAGTCGAATGCATCCTCGAACTCGCGCTGGAATTCGTTGTCCTTGGAGAACGCCGTGCCTTCTGCGGTATGGCGTTGCGCGTAGAGCTTCAGCAGTTCGGCAGCCATGTCCTGCATGGCCTTGCGAACGCGGGCCTTCGTCTTTGTCCACTGCTGCGAGCCGAGTTTGTTCAGAACCGGTGCGGGACCGGTGTCGGTGGAGCGATATTTCTGAATCAGGTCCAGTCGCGTGAGCGGCACGTAAAGCTTGGCCTGCTCGGCGAATTCAAGGATCATGAACTCGACCGAAAGAGCGTCCTGAACGATTTCCTTGAGCCCCTGATATTGCGCGATACCGTGTTCCACGTGTACGACGTAATCACCGATCGCCAGGTCGCGGAAGTCGGAAACAAACGCGGCTGTCTTGGAACGCTTTGTTTCTGGCCTTGCCGTTACATCGGCGTCGTCAGAAAAGTCGTTGGCCCCAAACAAAACCAGGTTGGCATCGGCAAAGCTTACTCCAGCTGAAATGGGCGAGCGCAC
>Ga0207695_10010324_pt1 | contig 11433 bp, 10 predicted proteins | sample KBSC54metaG_FD_184354 | JGI IMG/M metagenome (GOLD analysis project Ga0207695, IMG submission 184354) | Corn rhizosphere microbial communities from Kellogg Biological Station, Michigan, USA - KBS C5-4 metaG (SPAdes) (version 2) | ecosystem: Host-associated > Plants > Roots > Rhizosphere > Soil... | reverse complement strand
GTCATCTGCCTCGCGATGCCCGCCTCTGGCAAGCGCCGCATACACGGCGATCGCCGCCACGCCGATCCAGATCACGCCGCCGACGCCGAGCATCCACCACCAGAGATGTGCGACCGCTCGTGCTTGCGGCGAAGCCGGATCGAAGAACGAATGCATGGCTTACGGATGTTGCGACGATCCGGGCAGTCCGGTGTTTTTCGGCTTTGCGTTCGGCGTCTGGCTCGGAGCCGCCTTGACCATCATGTGATCGTCCCGACTCGGGCGCGCACCTTTGGGCGTGAGTCCGCTCAGCGAACGCACATACGCAACGAGCTGCCAGATCTGTTCGTTGGTCAACTTGTACTTCCACGACGGCATGCCATTCGCCCGACCTTCGGCGATCGACGCAAAGATCTGATTCGGGGTACTTCCGTAGATCCATTCGTCATCCATCAACGGCGGGCCCATTCCGCCGCCGCCGTTGGAATGACATCCGCTACAGTTCATCTGCGTGAACAGCTGCTGACCTTGCATCGTGCCGAACGCATTGTCGTCGAACGGGCCTTCCGCGGTGTCAGTGACGACGTTCGGCCCGGGTTGCAACGGCGATTGCGACACGAAGGTGACTGGAGGTTGGGGCGGCGGCTCGTTGAGACGTCGCTCTTCGCGCTCGCACGCGACGCCGGAAACGACGAGGGCGGCAAGCATCCAGAAGCCATGATTCGAAAGACGTCTTGACATCGCCTCACTCCTTCGAGGGTCGGGACGTCGATGCAGCCGTCACGACGTCGGCACGCGGGACGCCGTAGGCGGCGAGAATGCTGTCGATCGTCGGGCGGCGACGCTCGATGATTTCATCGAGCTGCCGACGGAACGTGGAGTCGCCGTGACGAACACCCATGGCGATATCGAAGACGAACGGGAGATGCGGCAGATCGAACTGCGGATGCACAGGCACGACGTCGAGCGGTACGCGTGATCGCGAGGCGAAGTAGCCCGCGAGCGGACCCCACACGACGGCGACATCGACCTTCCCATTGGCAACCGCCTCGACAATGCGCGCCGGTGGGTTGGGTACGCGATAGTCGCCGTACACCGTGAAGCCGACCAGGTTGTTGACCATTCCCCGGCTCGTCAGCGCGTGCGCCGGCGGCGTGTTGATGAAATCGTCACCGATCAGCTGCACGCCGATCTTGAGTCGTTTGAGCTTCGGATCGTCGAACGACTGAATGTTCAGGTGCCGATCGCGTCGCGACACGAATACATACGTCGACTTGTAGTACGGGCGCGTCGTGGCAAGCATGTCCATTCCCGCGACGGTGCCGACAACGAGATCGCAGGCGCCGGAGTTCAGCGTGTTGCGAACAAATCCACGGCGCTGGGCCCACCACGTGTACTCGACACGCTCATGGAGCTCGCGACCGAGCATGTCCGCGATCCGATTCTCGAAGCCTCGAGTACCGCGATTCGAGAAGGGAAGGTTGTTCGGATCGGCGCACACCTTGAGTGCGGGACGAAGTTCAGCTTGCGTAGCCAGAAGCGACGCGGCCGGACCACCACCGACGCCGATCACAAGGACGGCGGCGGGAACGCAGAGAAGAATCCATTCCTCCCATCGCGAGACCTCACGCGCCTGACCCGTCGCGTTCCGATCGTCTCTCATAGGCCGAAGATGTACAGCATACCGCCCTTCGTGCTCTTCTGCGGGAGATCACGCATCGCGTTGACGAATCCGGCCGCGGCCGATGAGTCTCGTGCGTCGAGACCGCCCGCGACGATCGCGCCTGACCAGCCGCCGACGCCAGACAGCACTGCCACGTACTGGCGACCGTCAGGCCCCTTGTACGTGATCGGTTGTCCGATGATTCCGGAGCCGGTCTTGAACTGCCAGAGCACAGCGCCGGTGCGTGCGTCGACGGCCTTGAACCATCCGTCCATCGTACCATAGAACGCGACGTCGCCGGCCGTGACGACGGTCCCGCTCCACACGGGCAAGTCTTCTTTGATCGCCCAGACTTGTTTCCCAGTCTGCGGATTCCACGCCTCGAATTCGCCGCGGTTGCCGCCTGGCCCCGCATAGATCTTGACGTTCATCCCGACGTAGGGTGTTCCGGCGATGTAGTTCGCCTGAATGCCCTCCTCGTCCATGCACAAGTTCTGATGCGGTATGTAGACGAGCCCCGTACGCGGCGAGTATGCCGAGGGTTGCCAGTCTTTCATGCCCGGCGCGGCCGGGCAGATTTCACGCACCACCTTCCCAACCTTGGTTTCCTTGTCGGGATTGTATTTGAGCGCACCGGTCTTGAGATCCACGCCGGTGGATGTATTCACGAATCCATATGGCTCGGCAGAGAGCACCTGCCCGTTCGTGCGGTCGATGACGTAGACGTAGCCATTTCGCTCAGGACGAATGAGCACCTTTCGCTTTTGCCCGTTGATCGGCAGATCGACGAGGATTTGTTCGTTGATGCCGTCGTAGTCGTGCAGATCGTGCGGCGAGAGCTGGTACGCCCAAATGGCTTCACCGGTCTCCGGTTTCCGCGCGAAGATGGTCGACGTCCATTTGTTGTCGCCGGGGCGCTGCTCCGGGTTCCACGGACCCGGGTTCGCCGATCCGTAGAAGATCAGATCCTGTTCGGGATCATACGAGATCCAACCCCACATGGTGCCGCCGCCGATCTTCCACGTCTCAGGAGGCCAGGAGGTCACGCCGAGATCTTTCCCCTGATCCTTCGGATAGAACGGCTTGAAGTTCGGACCAATCAACACGTCTTTGTCGGGGCCTGTGTGATACGCGGTCCAAACGACGTTGCCAGAATTCTCATCGAGCGCTTTGAGCCAGCCGCGGACGCCCATCTCACCGCCGGAATCGCCGACGAGCACTTTGCCCTTCACGACCAGCGGCGCCATCGTCATCGTCTCGCCCAGATTGATGTCGCCGACCTTCGTGTCCCACACGGGTTTCCCGGATGCGGCGTCGAGCGCGATGGTGTGATCGTCGAGCGTGTTGAAGAACAGCTTACCGCCGTCGTATACCAATCCGCGATTCACGACGTCGCAGCAAGCGACGCCTTGGGACGCCAGCTCCGGCTTCGGATTGTACGACCATTTCGTCGGGAATCCGGGCTTGGTGAGATCGAGCGCGTAGACGACGTTGGGAAACGGCGTGATGATGTACATCGTGGCGCCGACGACAATTGGCGCGGCTTCATGTCCACGCAGCGCACCAGTCGAGAAGGTGCCGATCGCGCGCAGATTCTTGACGTTTGTCGTATTGATCTCGCTCAGCGCACTGAATCGCGTCGAGCCAAAGTCTTTCGCTGGACGAACCCATTGTCCGTCATCCGCCGGCAGATCGACTTCACCGTTCGCGGGCGCGGATCCTCGCTGTACCGTCGTCGTTCCTGTCGAAGGCGATGGCTCTGTCCTACAGGCCATTGCGCCGAGAACGACGACGCATAGCAGCCATTTACGGTGTGTGCCTTCGATCGTTTGGTGTCGCACGTTGATGCCTCCATCGGACCGGTGGGCAACCGTTGGACGGAAGCGCGCGAATGCACGAACTGTTCCGATTCAAACACATTTTCGCGACGAACGCATCTCGGCCTACAATCCACAGTGGCTGTGGAAAAGCGTCGTTATGATCGCTTGTTAATGGACTGCAGTTCGTATGCGGCCTGTGCTTTGCAGGCGCTGTCTGCGATTCGACAATGACTCATCCTCGGCCAGGTGGTGCGCGAGGCGCGCCACCAACTTTCCATCAACCCTCCACCCTCAACCCTCCACCGTGCTTCCAGTCGGCATACGCTCGCGGCGAGATCTCCGATGGTTTGATCTCGCTCCGCCCGCCCCAAAAGACATTCGTATAAAGAACTGGCATGCCAATCGCCTCGAGATGCGCGTCGATCGCCGCCTTATGAGCGAGCACCAGTTCCTTATCGGTGCCGTGCGCGACCGCCATGATGTTCACGTTGGCGAATTCGTCCCCACCCTCGCGCCAGTATGCGTGCGTCAGAATGTGGTGACGCCCGATCTGTCGTCCCGCTTCGATCTCACGGCCTTCGGGCACACGCCAATGAAAGAGCGCGTTGTATCGCGTAACGCGAGTGCCGGCGCTCGACGGTTTCACATGCTCCAGGAATGTCGAGAATCGGCCGATGACGCCGCGCTCGCTGAGAGAACGCGCAACGCGCACGAATTCGTCGAGCGACAGACCAGCCTCGGCCGCGCGTCCAGCCCATGGGTCGTCGATGATTTCGTCGACCGCGAATTCGCGCTTGAGCGGCTCGAGCACGCGCCAGTCGAGCTCACTCAACTCCACGATGTTCGTGTCGATGACGACCCCAAGCTCATCGCTCTTGCTACCCGGCTCCATTCCTTTGCGTCGCACGTGGCCGACACCGAGCGCGAACAAACACTTCGCTGGCATGGCGCGATACGCATCAGCGCCTATGCGACGCATCAGCAGGTCGCAATGGTCGGCCATCGAGAACCCTTGTGGAACCTTGAGGGTCGTCCACAGCCGATAGGCCGAGCCCGGGGTCTCCGCGTCGGTCGAGCGAATGACGACATGGCCGGAGAACGGATCTTCCTTCACCAAGAAATCGAACGCCGCATCGAGGTCTCGATTGGCGATTCGCCACGCGACCAACGCGCCCGGGGCGAGGTTCGTCGCCATGAGGGTTTGCCGAATCCGTCGAATGGTTCCCGCGGCCAACATCGCGCGCAACCGCTCGTGCACCGTGGCAATGTCGAGCGAGGCCAGCTCGGCAATCTCAGCAAATGGATCGGTGAGGAATCCAGCGATTCGATCTTCCGAGACGGCGAGAATGCGCGCGTTGACGGGATCGGTGATTTCGGTGGGAACGGCGGTATGCAGCATCGGCAGGGAGTATGAGTGGCGGCATCGAAGTCTAACAATTCGGCCGACGAAGCGCTCGACGCCGGCATTCCATGGTCCGTCGCGTGCAACGAACGAGAGATCGTGAGCATGAACCCAACTTCCCGCCGGGCGCTCCCTCGTCGATCTCGCGCGGCAAGGTCGCAGACTGCGATCGCGATGGCGGCGCTGGGCGCCGTCGCCCTTCTCGCTCGAGCTTTACCCGACAAGAATCCGCCATTGATCGACCGGCGCGCGCGACGGATCGCGCGATCGCGACCAATGCGTCGCGCCGGTCGAATCTTGTCCCCGCTCTTTCCGCTTGGGTTGCCGGGTGGCTACATCACGATCGCGTACCTGACCGCGCGCGCGCTGCATCGACGCGGCCAACGCGGAGGGCCGGCGATCGTCACGTCCGCGTGGCTCGGATGGCTCGTGCATCGAGCGGCCAAGCTCGTGTTCGAGCGCGAGCGTCCGCGGCGACGCGGCGCGATGCGGCGCGACGACAGTTACCCAAGCGGACACACGACTGGTGCGACAGCGTTGATGTTGACGACGGCGTATGTCCTCCACCGGCGCGACCTGATCTCGCTGCCGCGCGCGACTGCGATTGCGACGATTGCGCCGATCACGATGGGTGCGTATCGCGTCATCTCAGACGAGCACTGGGCCACCGACGTCGTCGGTGGCTGGCTGCTCGGTGGCGCCGTCGCTCTTGCCTGCAACGCCGCGCTCGCCGATGCAGTTGGCGGCGCGGCGCGCAAGATCAAGGCACCGGGAGCGAGACCGCGAGCATTGTACCGCCATGGCCGTCAGGGACGACCGACGTTCTCAGCAGCAGCCGATCGAGTCGATTCCCCTGATGTCCATGCTGATACTGCACGACCTTTCGCCCGCTGAACGTCCCGATGGCCGCGCCGAGCGCTACGTCGCTCGCCCAGTGTTTGCTGTGATACATGCGTGATAGGCCGACTGCCGTTGCCCCGCCGTACATGAGCGGACCGACAATCCATGTCGAGTGCGGCCACCATCGCGTCGTCTCATTGGTGACGGCCGCCGCGGCCGCGAACGCAGTGCTCGTGTGGCCGGACGGGAATGACGTCCAATCCCCCTGCGAGAATCCTTTGCCCAGGTGGAAATCGTCGGGGTCTTTCCCGTCGGTCAGGAACGGCCGGCTTCTGCCCACGGTGCCCTTGAGCACGAACGTCACGCCCTGCGCGAAGAGCACCGCTTCAGTACCGTGTAAGCCAAGGTCAGCGAGGCGGTCATAGCCGCCGATCCGGCCGACGGCGTAAAGACTTCCGCCGATGACGTACGCGCCAGGACTCGCGATGGCCTCGACCCCGGTCGAAGCGTTCTTGAAAAAGTGATTGGCTTGCGTGCTCGGGTTTCGGAGCTCGAGAGCGGCACGCTTGTCGAATGGCGCTGCCAGGATGGTCGCACCGGCGAAGAGGCCGGCCATGACGACGTCTTTGTGTGTAAAGAACGGCGCTTGCTTCTGCGAGTGCGTCGTATCGCGCACCGAATCAGCTGCACTTTTCTGCGCCGCGCCCGTTGCGGGCATGAGCGCACTGATGAAGAGCCCGATTATCGCGAGCACGCGACCACCGCACCGATGAGTTCGCGTTCGACTCTGTATTTGCATGGCAAACTCCACCGCAAGCTGTCTACCCGCTTCAAATGCACGAATTGGGCGCGGGCAACCAGAGTGTGAAACGTGAGCCTTCACCGTAGACGCTCTCGACGCTGATATCTCCGCCCATCATCTGCGCGAGATTCCGGCTGATTGTGAGGCCGAGCCCGGTTCCGCCATGTGAGCGGGTATAGCCGACATCAACCTGGACGAATGGCTGGAAGATGCGATCGAGATCGTCGCTCACGATTCCTTTCCCGGTGTCCTGGACGGTGATGCACGTCCAGCCCTCTGTGCCATTCGTCGAAGTGATCGGCGCGCTCGCCGCGGTCCCACAACGAATGGACACGCTGCCGCCAACCGGCGTGAACTTGACTGCGTTCGACAACAGGTTCGTGATGATTTGCTGAACTCGTTGTGGATCACCCAAGTATTCGGCGCGTGGATCACCGATCGCTCTTGCGACGAGGTCAATGCCCTTCGTCGTCGCCTGCGGCCGAATGAGGTTGAGCGCCGCGTCGGCCGCGTCGCCGGCGATTCCGATCGTCGGCTCGACGCCCATGCGCCCTGATTCGATCTTGGCGAGATCCAAGATCTCATTCACGAGCGACGTGAGATGCTCACCGCTCGCGCGAATGCGCCCGAGCTGTTTGGCCTGCATGTCGGTGATGGGGCCCGCGATCCTCATCTCGAGCAGCTCGGCGTAGCCCATCATCGCGTTGATCGGCGTTCGAATCTCGTGGCTCATCTTCGCCAAGAAATCGGACTTGGCGTTGCTCGCGGCCTCGGCCTCGAGTCTCAGGGCGAGTGACCGTCGATAGATCAGCGCGTTGTCGATCGCGACCGCGGTGCGCCGCGCGACCTCGCTCGCCAACTCGAGATCGGCGGAGCCGAAGACGCGACCGGAGTCGGTCATCGTGAACGACATGGCGCCAAACGAACGGCCACGCGCGACGAGGGGCACGCACATGAATGACGTCGGTCGAACTTCGTCGAGCAACCTTGCCGTCATCTCGTTTCGCGCCACGCTCCGAATCGAGGCGAAATCCAAGCGCGGGATGATTATCGGCTCCTGCGTTCGAATCACCGCCGCGACTTCGCCCGGTCCGTCGACGCGATACTCGTACTGGCGCACGAGCGCGAGAACGGCGCTCTGCTTCCCCGGATCGTGGTGTACCGTCTCGACGCGGCGGATGGTGCCATCGTCGTCGGCGACGTGGATCGTGCAGTAATCGGCGATCCGCGGAACGCAGCAGCGTGCGAGATCTGGAAGGAGGGTGTCATCGGAGAGTGAGCCTGCCAGAAGGCGGCTTGCTTCGGCGAGAAACTCTTCGGTCTTGACGGACTTCGTCAGCCGCTCGAAGGCGAGTGCGGATTCATCGGACGCATCCTGGACCTGTTCGGCCATTTTATTGAATGCGGTGCCCAAGCGCGCAACCTCGTCGGTCCCACTCGCGCTCACGCGTCGCGAATATTCGCCGTGCGCCATCGCCTCGGCGGCATCGGTCAATTCGCTGAGTGGCCGGACCAACTGTCGGCTCATGGCCCATGCGGTGGCGGCCCCGATCACGGCGAGCAGGAGCCCAACCACCATCAGTACGCGAATCATCGCCGCGGGACGAGCCAGGATCATGTTCATTGGCCGTTCGACCGTGAGCACGAACGGTGTCCCGCGGAGCCTAGTGGTCGAGGCCAACCACTCACCCTTGTCGCCATGGGTGTAGATGCTCAAACTGTCGAGGAACGGCCGCGATCGTGTCGGCGGCGGCACGCTCGCGCCGGTGAGCATCACCCACGCATTTTCGGTCGTGTCGCGGAAATAGAACTCGATGTCGGAGCCGATGAGGCTTCGCACCGGTTGAAGTGTACGGGGACTGTTGTTGAAGCGCCGCTCTTGCGCGATGAAACCGAGAAGCTGGCCGTCGCGATCGCGGACGGGCGCAGCCATCCAGAATGAGGCGCGCCCGTTCGTGACATGTAACCGGCCGACGCGGCCGGAGTCAGAGTTTCCCTGTTGTCGCACTTCATCCAGGAGATGCTGAACGTCAGCCGGAATCTCGAGCGTGATCTTGCCAATCGATTGTCCGTCCGGTCGCCAGAGCTGCGGGACTGTTGCGGTATCGGTGGGCGCTGTGATCAATGAGGCAAGCGTTCGCCTGACACTTTCACTGGCGGCGCGGTCCGGTGTGCGCAGCGCGTTCTGAACTCCGGAATCGCGCGCAATGCGACGCATCAGTGTGAGCCGAGCGTTCGTTTGCTGCTCCATCAGCGACGCGATGACCTGAGACAGCCCGGAAAGGCGCTCGCTAGCCGACAGCTCGGCTGAATGCCGGATCTCGTAATAGGACGCGCTCAAGGATCCCGCGAGGACGAGACCAAACAGCGCGAGGTTCAGTAGCGGCAGCTTCCGCTCGAGCGGAAGCGAGCGCGAAGTCCGAAATGACGGCGATGGTGGGCCGTTGTGTGCCGATGGATTCAAAGCTGCCACGACGATGTCTGTTCCACTTCGTATGGGAAAAGACGAACCACCGTTCGCTGCGTATCGGTGTCAACCGCAGCGCCTGGTCGCGCTAGCGACCCCGGCTATTCCGCTCCGAGTTGACCGTCGCCGTTCTCGAGTGAGCGCCAGAGATACCACGATGCGACGGAGCTATGCGGACTCCACTTGGCACCGATGCGTTTGACCTGTTTAGGTGTTGGGCGTTTACGCATTCGGTACGCTTTGCGGATGGCGTTTTGAATCCCGAGGTCCAATTCCGGGAGTACGTCGGGCCGGCCGAGCCGGAACATGAGAAACATCTGAGCGGTCCATCGGCCAATGCCTTTTACTTGGACGAGATGCGCGATGAGGTCGTCGTCGGCCATGTGCTCGACGGCATCGAGCGGGAGATCGCCTGTGGTGACCTTCAATGAAAGATCTCGCATGTACCCGATCTTCTGTCGCGACAGTCCAACGGCACGCAGCTGTTCGTCGCTCGTCGCGAGGACCGCTTCGGGCGTGGGTGAGTTGGCCGGGTAGAGCGCGTTGAAGCGCCCGAAAATCGTTCCAGCTGCCTTGCCGGAGAGTTGTTGAAAGACGATCGCGCGGGTGAGCGCGTGGTAATGCGTTCCGTCGGTCCGCAGCGCGATGCGGCACGGACCGACTTGTTCGATCACCCGCGCGAGAATCGGATCGACGCGCTTGAGGTGGCGGACGGATGGGCGGTGGTTGACCATGGCGTCAATTTACGCGCACGGTGCGTGGTTTGCTTCCGAGGACTCGCTTTGGCCAGATACCGCCCCACGGCCCTGATGTCCGCCATGAACATCTTCTCCGCCCGCACACGCTGGTCCGGCGGGGCGCGCAGCACCGACGACGGATGCACCGTTGCGAACACCGCTGGCGCGAGCTCGGACTCGATCGGAAGTCCGCGGCTCTTCATCACGCTGAACGTGCGCCCGAGGAGTGCTTTCGCCGCCGTCGCGCCGAGGCAAACGATGACCTGCGGTTGAACGAGCGCAATCTCGTTCTGCAGCCACGGGAAGCATGCGCGAATCTCGCCGGCGTTCGGCGTCTTGTGGATGCGTCGCGCGCTGCGCGCGTCCTTCGCCCACTTGAAGTGCTTGACCGCATTGGTGACGTAAACATCGTCGCGGTCGATGCCGGCACCGTCGAATGCGCGGTCGAGCAATTTCCCCGACGGGCCAACGAATGGCTTACCGGCGCGATCTTCCATGTCGCCGGGTTGCTCACCAACGACCATCACGTGCGCGTTGCCCGGTCCTTCGCCGAAGACTGTTTGGGTGCCGAGCTTGAACAGGTCGCATCCCTGACAGCTCTTCGATGCCGCCCGCAGCTTTGCCAGCGTCGGTCGCGGCGGAATAAAATCAGCGGCGGAGCCGGTTGGCTTCGCTGTTTTGCTCGGCTTCGTCATGTTGCTCGCGATCCTCATGAAGGCGATGATGGCCAGCGATCGGTCGGCCGAACTCGTCGACGTCGTTCCCGCCTTGCGGCGCGCCCTCGGATTCCTCGCTCCCGCCGTGGCGTCCATGCAGCTCTTCGATGAACTCGTCGTGTGTCTTGTCGCCGTGCTGACCTTCGGCGTGATTTTGCGGACCCTTCTGCCGGCCCTTTTTTTTATTGTCCATCTCGACCTCGGGGTTGGAGACCCGCGCGAAAGCGGTCACGAGTGGAACCGCCAGCCGGCGGCCCGGATACCCAATGCGGGCAAAGGCAGGGCCACACTTTCCAGCAACCCATCGGGTGATTTCAAAGTCAAGAATCGCGGTTGGCCTACGCGTCTGTGTTTTGGCGTTGTTTCTCGCGCCGTCTCTACGAGCTCAGCACGACATGTCGCAAATGCCCGGTATGCAAGCGCCGTCATCGATGGCGCCTCTCGGGATTCCGTTCGCGCGGTTCGGCTCGGGGACGTCGTGGCTGCCCGATTCGTCGCCAATGCGTGCGATTCACGGTGACATCGGGGCATGGACGCTGATGCTCCACGGCGCAGCGTTCGGTCAGTTCGATCATCAGGGAACGCGCCGCGGAGACAGTCAGTGGGGATTGACCGATTGGGAGATGCTCACTGCCGCCCACGCCGCGGGCGGCGGACTGTTTCGCGTCAACCTCATGACGAGCGCGGAGGCGCTGATTCTCGGGAAACGTGGATATCCCGAGCTGTTGCAGACCGGAGGCACCTACCGCGGTGCGCGATTGGTCGACCACCAGCATCCGCACGATCTCGTCATGGAGGCGGCGATTGCCTATGATCATTCTTTGACGAGACAACTCGCATCAGGCCTTTACGTTGCGGCGGTCGGTGAGCCGGCCCTCGGTCCGGTTGCGTACATGCACAGACCGAGCGCCGAGGCGGACCCATTCGCACCGCTCGGTCATCATTGGCAGGACGCGGCGCACGAGAGCTATGGCGTCGTGACGGGCGCCCTCTACACGCACGCCGTC
>Ga0207695_10010323_pt1 | contig 11433 bp, 6 predicted proteins | sample KBSC54metaG_FD_184354 | JGI IMG/M metagenome (GOLD analysis project Ga0207695, IMG submission 184354) | Corn rhizosphere microbial communities from Kellogg Biological Station, Michigan, USA - KBS C5-4 metaG (SPAdes) (version 2) | ecosystem: Host-associated > Plants > Roots > Rhizosphere > Soil... | reverse complement strand
TGGATGGCAACGGCGATGGCGAAGGAGAAAACCCGGAGGAGGTGCCGACCGTGCGGTACGTCACCGGCTGAGCACGCGCTCACCCGGCATTGGCCCATCCGGTGGATCTTCCAGTGGTGGCCGCCGGGAATGCCGCTGACAATGAGCACGGTCGCGCACGCTGCGGAGGCATGATGAACTGGCGACGGATGCCCGAGGCCGCCGCGCTCGGCGTGCTCGGGTTCGCCGCGTGGGCGGCGTCCGCGCGGCTGCGCAGAACACGGCGCGTGGCCGAGGACGGGCTCGCGGCGCAGCGGGAGGAGACCGACCGGCTGCTGAAGGTCATCGACAACACCTCCGCCGTCATCTACATGCGGGACAACGACGGCCGCTACCTGCTGGTGAACCGGCAGTACGAGCAGCTGTTCGGGATCCGGCGGCAGGACATCGTGGGGCTGACCGACCACGATCTGTTCCCCAGGGAGATGGCCGACGACTTCCGCGCCAACGACCTCAAGGCGTTGTCGCGGGGCGCGCCGATCCAGATGGAGGAACTGGCCCCGCACCCCGACGGCGTCCACACCTACATCACCGTGAAGTACCCGATCCGGGATCTGGCCGGCCGCCCCTACGCGGTCTGCGGCATCTCCACAGACATCACCCCGCTCAAGCGCGTCGAGGAGCGGGAGCGGCGCCTGAACGCCGAGTTGGAGGGCCGGGTCCGGGACCGCACCGAGGAGCTGGAGGCCACGGCCCGCGAACTGGACGCCTTCGCCTACTCGGTGTCCCACGACCTGCGCGCGCCGCTGCGCGCCGTCACCGGGTTCAGCGAGATGCTCATCGAGGAGCACAGCGGGCAGCTCGACGAGGACGCCCGGGACTATCTGGACCGGGTCCTGGCCGCGACCAAGCACATGGGCCGGCTGATCGACGACCTGCTGAACCTGTCCCGCACCGGCCGCGTCGAGCTGTATCGCCGCCCCGTCGACCTGAGCGCGATGGCGCGCCGCGTGGTCACCGACCTGGCGGCCGCCGACGACTCCGATTCCGCGCCGAGGACGCAGGTCCGGATCGACGACGGGCTCTCGGCCGTCGGCGATCCGGCGTTGCTGGAGATCGTGATGCGCAACCTGATCTCGAACGCCTGGAAGTTCTCCGCCAGGGCGCCGCACCCGGCGATCCATGTCGGCTCGGTCGAGAAGCAGGGCTCGCCGGTGTTGTTCGTCCGGGACAACGGCGCCGGCTTCGACATGCGCAAAGCCGACCGCCTGTTCGCGCCGTTCCAGCGCCTGCACAGCACCGCCGAGTTCGCCGGCAGCGGCGTCGGCCTGGCGCTGGTCGCGCGGATCATCACCCGGCACGGCGGCCGCGTCTGGGCCGAGGGGGAGGTCGGCAAGGGCGCGGTGTTCTACTTCACGCTCCCCCGCTCCCCCGATCCGGACCCCGATCCCGAACCTTCCCCGGCTTCCGATCCTTGCGCGGCCTTCGATCCGCCTCCGGCTCTCGATCCACCGTTCGCCGACGAGGACCCGTGATGCCCGATGCCCGAGCTCGACCTCCAACTCAGGCTCCTGATCTGTGACGACAGCGAGGACGACGCCGTCCTGCTGGTCCGCCACCTGCGGCGCGGCGGCCTGTGGGTGGACCACGAACGGGCCCAGACCGCCGCCGAGGTCGCCCACGCCCTGCGCGACCGTCCCCCCGACCTGGTGATCTCCGACTACGGCATGCCCGGCTTCACCGCCGAGGAGGCCCTGCACCTGCTGCACGCCAGCGGTCTGGACGTGCCGTTCATCGTCGTGTCCGGGCTGATCGGCGAGGAGTCCGCGGTCACCCTGATGCGGGCCGGCGCCCACGACTTCGTGCTCAAGGGCCGCATGGTGCGCCTGGTCCCGGCCGTGCGCCGCGAGCTCGGACAGGCGCAGGCGCGCCGCGACCGCCGAGCCGCCGAGGAAGCGCTGCGCGTCAGCGAGGAACGGTTCCGGCTGCTCACCGAACGCATCCCCGACGCGCTGTTCCGCGTCCGCATCCATCCGAAGCTGGAAGTGGAGTACTTCAGTCCCACCGCGTCGTTGATCCTGGGACGGACCCCGGAGGAGCTGTGCGGCGACCCGAGCACGGTCTTCTCGCTGGTGGCCCCCGAAGACCGGGCGCGCCTGCGGCAGACCTGGGAGAAGCCGGGCCCGGAGCCGCTGACCGTCCGCTGGCACCGGCCCGACGGCGCGAAGGTGTGGACCGAGCAGCGCGCGGTGCCGCTGAGCGACCCGCGCGGCCAAACCGTGGCCATCGAGGGCATCCTGCGCGACATCACCGACCAGGTCGAGACCGCCGCCGAACGCGAAGCACTGGAGCAGCAGCTGCGCCAGGTCGAGCGCCTGGATTCGCTGGGCCGGCTGGCCGGCGGCATCGCCCACGACTTCAACAACCTGCTCGCGGTCATCCTCGGCCACGCCGAGCTGGCCCTGGCCGAGGTGCCCGAGGACAGCGGATCCCGCTCGCACCTGCAGCTGGTCCGCAAACTCGCCGAGCGCGGCGCCGGATTGACCCGGCAGCTGCTGGTGTTCAGCCGCCAGGAGCCGCTGGCCCCGGAGATCGTGGACGTCAACGAGGCGGTCGTGCTCACCGAGCAGGTCCTGCGCGGCGCCATCGGGGAGGACATCGAGTTCGTCACCGACCTGGCCCCGGACCTGTGGCAGGTCACCATCGACCGCAGCGAGCTGGAGCGCCTGCTGCTGAACCTGGTCGTCAACGCGCGCCAGGCGATGCCCGGCGGGGGCTTCCTGACGATCCGCACCCGCAACGTCCCCGCGCACGGGCCGCAGGCCGGCGACGGGACGGCATCGGTGCGCCTGAGCGTGGCCGACACCGGTGTCGGCATGCGCGAAAACGTCATCGAGCACGTCTTCGAGCCTTTCTTCACCACCGACGACTCCGCCGGGATGGGCCTGGGCCTGTCGACCGCCTACGGCATGGTCACCGCGGCCGGCGGCCGGATCACGGTCGAGTCCGCGCCGGGCGTGGGCACGACCGTGCAGGTCGACCTGCCGGCGGTCCCGGACGCGGCACCGCCGGCGACCGGCCCGGAACCCGAGCCGCCGCTCGGCCACGGCCAGACCGTGCTGGTCGTCGAGGACGACGACAACGTCCGGGAGCTGGTCACGCTGATGCTCAGCCGCTCCGGCTACAAGATCGTCCCGGAGCCCTCGCCTGAGCAGGCCCTGGCGCTGACCGAGCAGTCGCCGAACGGATTCGACGCTCTGGTGACCGACATCGTCATGCCCGAGATGTCCGGCACGGCGCTGGCCGAACACGTCTGGGCCGCCAACCCCGACCTGCCGGTGCTCCTGATGTCCGGCTACACGGCGCGCGGACTCTCCGAAGGGTTCGTGCCCCGGGGACCGGTCTCGCTCATCCGCAAACCGTTCACCACCGCCGCCCTGCTGACCGCGCTCAACCAGCTCCTGCGTGCCGGGCAACGGTGAGCGACAGCTCTTGGGCCAACAGCCCTTGAGCAAACACTGAGAAACACTTGAGGGCCGTTGGACCTGCGACGCCGAGCGTGGAGGAAAAGCATCCGTAGCCGGTGTCGCGGGAGCAGCGATGGACGAGCAGAACATCCGGTACGCGCCTCCGACGCTCGGTCCCTACGCCCCGCCGGCCGCCCGCCGCCGGATCGCCGCGGCCAAGAACTCGCTCAGTGCGCGGATCGACCCCGACGAGACGCCGATCCAGGTCACCCAGCTCGACCTCGACGATCAGCGCCGCGCCCCGATCCGGGCCGCCGGTTCGGGTTCCGGTGCTGGTGCTGGTTCTGGTTCCGGTTCTGGTTCCGGACAGATCATTGCGCTGGTGCGGCTGCACCGGCATCCCCTCGGCGTCGTCAGCATCCGAGTCCGCCCCGGCCAGGACATCCGGTCGGCGCTGCGCCGCGCAGCCGTGCGGGAGCTGGCCCCGGAGATCGCCGAGCACAAGCGGCTGGACAGCGAACCCTTCGGACGGCCCGGACGGACCCGGGCCGTCAACGGATACGCCGGCGTACCGGCCTGCCTGTGGCGGCGTGCCGCTGTCCGGGCCGATCCGCCGCGGATCAGCGTCATCATCGGCACCCGGGACCGGCCCGCCAAGCTCGAACGCTGCCTGCGCTCGCTGGCCTGCCTGGACTACCCGAACTACGAGGTCATCGTCGTCGACAACGACCCGGAAACCGAGCAGACCCGCCTGGTCGCCGACCGGGCCCCGGTCTCAGTGCTCTACCTCAGACAGCGGCGCCGGGGCCTCGCGGCGGCACGCAACCTGGGAGCCAGGGCGGCCGGCGGCAAGATCCTGGCCTTCACCGACGACGACGTCGAAGCCGACACCGACTGGCTGCTGGCCCTGGCCGAATCCTTCGCCGACCCCCGCGTCGGCTGCGTCACCGGGCTGATCATGCCCGGCGAGCTGGACAACCGCACCCAGGCGATGCTGGAGCGGCACGGCGAATACTCCCGGGGCTTCCAACCACGCGTGTTCGAAGCCGGCCGGCGCAACGACGATCCGCTGTTCCCCTTCACCGCGGGCCGCATGGGATCCGGGGCCAACATGGCGTTCGAGGCCTCCGCCATGAAGCGGCTCCACGGCTTCGACCCCTCGCTCGGCCCGGGAACGAGCGCGCGCTCCGGTGAAGACCTGCTCGCCCTGTTCAGGGCCATCGCCGCCGGCAACCGTCTGGTGTACCAGCCGGACGCGGTCGTCTGGCACCACCACCACCGCGACCCCGGGGCGCTGGCCACGCAGGCCTTCGGGTACGGCGTCGGACTCGGCGCGTACCTGACCGCGGCCGTGATGCGGGAACCGGCCACCGTGCCGGCGCTGCTGCGACGGCTGCCGCGCGGTCTGGCCTACGCCCTGCGCACCTCCGCCCCCGACCGCGACGACCGCAGCGCGTGGCCGGCGCACCTGGCGTCGCTGCAGCGCCGCGGCATGCTCTACGGCCCGGCCGCCTACCTGCTCGGCCGCTGGCACTCGCGCGGTATGCGCAGCGGGGAGGGACAGTGGTGACGTCCACGGTCACCAAGCCCCGGGACGCCACGCATCGGCCGGGCCGCGCCCTGGGATCCCTGCGGCTGCCGGCCTACCGCGACCAGCTGGTCCGCACCGGCCACCTGCTGACGCTCAGCTCTCTGCTCACCTCGGCGGTCGGCGCGGTGTACTGGGCCGTCGCGACGCGCATCTACGGCCCGGCCAGCATCGGGCGGTCCTACGCGGCGGTCTCGGCGATGACGCTGCTGGCCAGCGTCGGCGGGCTGAACCTGGGAAACGTGCTCGTCCGGTTCCTGCCGAACTCCGGGGCCAGAGCCCGGCGCCTGGTCACCACGATGTACCTCGCGGCGGCCCTGGGAGCCGCGGCGTGCGCGTTCGGCTTCGTGATGCTCGTACCGGAGCTGTCTTCGGGGCTTGCGTTCCTGCACTCGCCGCTCATCGGCGCGGGATTCGTCGTGGGCGCCGCGGCCTATGCCATCTTCGTGCTTCAGGACGGCGCTCTGACCGGGCTGAGCAGGCCCGGGTGGGTCGTGTGGGAGAACGCGCTGTTCGCCGTGCTGAAGATCTTCCTGGTGGCGGTTCTGGCGGTCACGGCGGTGCGGTCCCAGGGGATTCTGGTGTCCTGGATCGTCGCGCTGGTCGCGGCAGTGCTGGTGACCAACGGGTTCCTGTACCGCAGGCTCGCGGCGCTCGCCCGGGCTTCGGATCCCGGTGCAGAGCAGCCGGGTTCGGTCGCGATCCAGCCGGGTTCGGCCGCGACCCGGCCGAGTCCGGTCGCCACCCCGACCGCGGGCTACATCATCGCCGACTACATCGGGCAGCTGCTGTGGATCAGTGCGAACAGCCTGCCGCCGATCCTGGTGCTGGACCGGCTGGGAGCCGTGGACAGCGCGTATTTCTCCGTGTCCTGGTCCATCACCAACGCGCTCTACATGTTCGGCATCAACATGGGGCTGGCGTTCGTCGTGGAGAGCGCGCACCAGCGGACGGTCGATCCGGCCCGGCTTCGGCACATGTTCCGGCACACGATCGCCGTGCTCGGCCCGTGCATCGCGGTGGCCTTTGTGGGCGCGCCGCTGATCCTGGGGATCTACGGCAGCGGCTACGCACAAGGCGGGACGGGCCTGCTGCGGATCCTGGTGCTGTCGGCGCTGCCGAACGTGGTCCTGGTGATGGCGGTGAGCGTGGCGCGGGCGCGGATGCGCATGAAGGTCGTCGCCGTGGTGTACCTGGTGCAGTTCGTCATGCTCATCGCGCTGACCGTCGTGCTGCTGCCGGTGATGGGGGTGACCGGCGCCGGGGTGGCGTGGTTCGCGAGCCTGGCGGCCGTCGCGATCGGGCTGCTGTGGAAGCGCAAGGCCTGGCTGACCGGCGTCGCGCCGGGCGTCGCCGCCTTCGTGCCGGTGATGGCCGGCTCGGGGCGGGCTGAGACAAAGCGGGCACTGCCGAGCGTCAGCGTGATCGTCTGCGCGTACACGCTGGACCGGTGGGACGACATGGTCGCCGCCGTCGACTCGGTACGGCGCCAGACGGTGCGGCCGGACGAGATCGTGCTGGTCGTCGACAACTGCCCGCAGCTGCTCAGCCGGGCGCGCCGGGAGATCGACGGCGTGCGGGTCGTGCCGAATCGGTCGCTGCGGGGGCTGTCCGGGGCCCGGAACACCGGGATCGAGACGGCTTCGCACGACGTGCTGGCGTTCCTGGACGACGACGCCACCGCCGATCCGGACTGGCTGGAGCGGCTGCTGGCGTCGTACGAAGACTCGTCGGTGCTCGGCGTCGGAGGGCTCGTCACGCCGCGCTGGGACATCGGCCGGCCGGCGTGGTTCGCGCCGGAGTTCGACTGGGTCGTCGGGTGCAGCTACCGGGGGATGCAGGTGCCGGTGCGGAACTTCATCGGCGCCAACATGTCCTTCCGGCGCGACGTCGCGGTGCGGCTCGGCGGGTTCCGGACCGATCTGGGGCGCGTCGGCACGCGGCCGGTCGGCGGGGAGGACACGGAGTTCTGTATCCGGGCGTCGAAGGAGAATGACGGCGGCTCGCTGGTGTACCAGGAGGCTGCGCGGGTGCGGCACCGCGTGCCGCGGCATCGGGGGACGCGGCGGTACTTCCTGGCCCGGTGCTTCAACGAGGGGCTGTCGAAGTCCGTGGTGCATCGCATGGCCGGAGGCAGGGCGGGGCTGTCCTCGGAGCGCGGGTACCTCGGGAGCGCGATCCCGGCGGCGCTGGTGCGGCCGCTGCGGCGCGGTCCGGACCGGCCTTCGCTGGCGACGGTGCCGATGCTGGTCGCGGGGGTCTTGTACACGGTCTGCGGGTTCGTGGTGGGGAGTGCGAACAAGGGGCTGGCTTCGAGTGGCGGTGCTGATGCCGGCGCCGGTGATGGTGCCAGTACCAGTGCTGCTTCCGGTGCCGGCGTCGACGTCGGTGCCGTTGTCGGTGCTGGTGTCGGTGCTGGCGCCGGTGTCGGTACTGATGTCGGTGCCGGTGCTGGCGCCGGTGTCGGTGCTGATGCCGGTCCCGGTGCCGGTGCTGGTGCAGGGGTGGAACCGGCGGGGGCGGACAGACCAGCGCCGGAAGGACCGGGGCCCGAAGTGTCGGCGCCGCAAGAATCGGCGCCCGAAGAATCCGGGCCGGGTTCGGCGGTTCGCAGGACGCTCGTCGTCTCGACCGCGGCGGCGCTGCTCACGGCGGTGGGGCTGTGGATCTGGTCGCTGCAGAACGTCCCGTTGAACAGGCTCGGGGATCTGGGGCTGACCGGGATCCTGCCGATGTCGTATTGGGCCGCGGCCGGTGTCCTGACCGTGGGGTTCTGCCTCACGTTGACCGCGGCGCCGGTGCGGAAGGCGGTGCCGCCGGGCGCGTTCGTCGTCGCGCTGATCTTCCTGCAGAACGCGACACCGGTCTTCGTATATCCGACGCTGCGATACCCCTGGGCTTTCAAGCACACAGAGGTCGCCTCCTACATCGCGGCGCACGGGAAGGTCCCGGCGCTGCCGGGGACCAACATCCTGTCCGCGTACAGCGATTGGCCCGGGTTCTTCGCCTTCAACTCGCTGCTGTCGAAGATGGCCGGGGTACAGAGCGCCACGTCGTACGCCGCCTGGGCTCCGCTCGTCTTCAACCTGCTGATGCTGATGCCGCTGGTGCTGCTGTTCCGATCGGTGACGGCGCGGCGCGCGCTGATCTGGACCGGGGTGTGGATCTTCTACCTCGGCGCGTGGATCGGGGAGGACTACTTCTCGCCGCAGTCGTTCTCGCTGCTGCTGTACATCACGTTCCTCGCCGTGTTGGTGCATCGCCTCACGTCGAGCAAGCCGCGTGAGCCGGTTCCGGCGGCTCCGCGCTTCGAGGTGCTGATGCTGCTGATCATCGCGGCGGCGATCGTCTCCAGTCACCAGCTGACGCCTTTCATGCTGGTGGCGACGCTGGTCGCGGTCTCTGTGCGGCGCGCTTATCGCAAGGTCTCGCTGCCTTTGCTGGCCGGGACGACGGTGATGGTGGTCCTCTGGGCGGCGACCGTCGCGCGGCCGTTCATGGCGACGAACCTGCACGACTTCCTCAAGGCCGTCGGCAAGCTCGGGTTCGGAACGAGCGTCGGGGTGATCCGGCTGGCCGCGGTGCCCGCGCACGAGGTGCTGATCGCCGATGTCGACCGGGCTTTGTCGGCGTCGATCCTGATCCTGGCGCTGTTCGGGATGCTGCGGCGGCGGTGGCCGTATCGGGCCGCGCTGGTGCCGCTGGCTTTGGCGCCGATACCGGTGCTCGCGTTGACCACCTACGGGGGCGACGTGATCTTCCGGGTGTATCTGTTCATGCTTCCGGCCACGTCGGTGCTGGCGGCGGCCGTGCTGGTGCCGTGGGGGCCGGTGCTGCGGGGATCGGTGCGGCGAGTATCGGTGCGGCGAGCGGTGTTCGGCACGGTGCATCGGGCTGCCGCGGCGGCGGTGCTGGCGGCCATGTTCGTCGCGTATACGTTCGGCAACTACGGCAACGAGCTGGTGAACTACTCGCCGCCGGACCAGGTGGCCGCGGCGAGGTACATGTACAAGGTGGCGCCGGCCGGGTCGCTGATCCTGGCCGCCAACGACGAGTTCGACGGCGCTTACACCAACTACTGGGACGACCCGCTGATGCAGTTCGATGCGCAGGGCGTCCATGTGATCCAGCGGTTGGCGCAGGATCCGGTCGGAGAGCTGCGGGCGTTGTCGAAAACCGTTCCGAACACGGCGACGTTCGTCATTCTCACGCGCACCCAGGCTGCTTCTGTGGTGAACAGCAGTCTGATGCCGGTCGGGCTGTATGGGCGGATCCAGGCGGCGCTCGACACTTCTCCGGACGTTCAGACCGTCTATCGGTCCGACAACGCGACGGTTTACCGGCTCACGCCGCCTGGCGGCGTGAAGACGCATGCGGAGGTGTCAGGATGAGATTGTCTACCGTTCTGCTGGCCTTGTCGGGGTGGATTGCGCTGGCGGCTACCGCGATGCCGGCTCAGTCGCCAGTGCGGATCGTCGTTGCCGTGGCGTTCTTGATGGGGTGCCCAGGGGCGGCTGCTGTTCTGGCCGCGGATGCGTTGATGGTTCGGCGCGGCGGGCGTCCCTACGGGTGGCTCGCGGCGGTCGTGATCGCGGTGGCGGTGAGCCTGGCCGTGGGGACGCTGGTCAGCGAGGCTTTCGCGCTGACCGGGACGTTCACGATGGTGCGGTGTGTGATCGCGCTCGCGGCTCTGACGACGGCGCTGGCGCTGGCTTCGTGGCTTGCGCGTCTCGGGAAGTTCGGGGAGGCGCGGTCATGAAGCCGTTGGCTGTGTTCTTGTGGCACACGATCAGCGATGATCCGCCGTCGTGGGTGGCGCCGTTCGCGGTCGGCAAGCGGACCTTCCTCGGACAGCTCGACGCGGTGGTGGACAGCGGGCGTCCGGTCGTGACGGCGCGCCAGGTGGTGGCCGCGCGCCGGGGCGGGCCCGCACTGCCGCCGGACGCGGTGGCGCTGACCTTCGACGACGGGTACCTCGACTTCGCCGAGACGGTGGCCCCGGCGCTGGCCGCGCGCTCGCTGCCGGCCGCTTTGTTCGTGACGACCGGGGCACTGCGCCCGCACCATCGCAGCGCGCTTCCCGAGGCTCCGATGCTGAGTATGGACGAGGTGATCGAGCTCGACGGTTCGGGGATCGACATCTGCTCGCACGCCCATGTACACGAACAGCTGGACACTTTGCCGCCGCAGCGCATCACGCAGGAACTGCTGATCCCGAAGTGGATCCTGGAGGAGGGACTGGGGCACGCGGTGCGGCTGTACGCGTACCCCTACGGCTACTCGAGCGCCGAGGTGCGCACGCGGACGCGCACGACCGGCTACCTCGGCTCCTTCGCAGTCCGCAACGCCTTCAGCCCCACGGACGACGACCCGTATCGCATCGCGCGCCTGATGGTGCGACACGCGACGCCGCCGGACACCTTCGCCGCCTGGCTCGCCGGCACGGGAGCCCCCACGGCCACCACCCACGAACACCCGAAGACCACGCTGTGGCGCGACTACCGACGCGGTCGCGCGCGGCTGCACGCGGGGAAAGGGGAAAGCTCGTGGCTGTTTACGGCGGGGTGAGAAAGCGGGGCGGGGCCGCGGGCTTCGTGCGCAACGGAGGATTGCACGGACGGAAACGAGCGCTTCGAGATGCGCGAACGGCGATGGCGGACAAGGCTGGGGCGGGACGGGGCTGTTCAGGGAGGCCGACGATGGGGCGAAGTGCCCGGATACGCACAGCCGCCGAAACCGACGAGCCCGCGCCGGCGCGGTTCGCACAAGCATCGCTGCTTTATTGGGCGGCGCGACGCGGCTGGATTCGTGTAGGTGCTGAGGTTGAGGCGACCGGGATCGTTGCGGGCTGGCTCGTTGGCGCTTGCTGGGGCCCGTTATCTGCGCGCTCCACACGGAAAGGAAGAGCACTCGTGGAAGCCGAACCAGAATCAAAGCCAGCGCCACAGGACGCTGAAGCTCGCCGGGCTGCCGTCGCAAGTCAGAGCCCGTCACCTGTCGCGCCGCGCCCTCACACGGCCGACAAGCCCACCCTGCGGCGTCGCGGCCGCCGTTCGCACTGCGTCGGGAGAAGGCGGCGGTCGTGAGCCTCGACCCCGGCCTGACCCGGGTCCGACAGCAGGGCGTCCAAGGCAGGTCAGCCGCCGCTGCCGAACCGGCGCCGCCGCCGGCCCTCGACCGCGACGTTCCGGTGCTCATCGTGCGCATCGGTCACTACAAGCCGCATCACGGCACCACGGGGCTGATCCGCAGCCTGGGGCGCCTCGGGGTCCCCGTCTACGCGATCACCGCCTCCGCACGCGCGCGTCCCCTGCTCTCCCGCTACCTCACCGGTGCGCTCGCGTGGCCGACCACGGGGTTGGAGGACGAGGCCGAGCTCGTCAGGGGCCTGCGTCGCGT
>Ga0207695_10010320_pt1 | contig 11435 bp, 6 predicted proteins | sample KBSC54metaG_FD_184354 | JGI IMG/M metagenome (GOLD analysis project Ga0207695, IMG submission 184354) | Corn rhizosphere microbial communities from Kellogg Biological Station, Michigan, USA - KBS C5-4 metaG (SPAdes) (version 2) | ecosystem: Host-associated > Plants > Roots > Rhizosphere > Soil... | reverse complement strand
TCTTGGAGACGACCTGGCGCAGCGGCGGGTCGGAGACCAGGGCGTTTTCCAGCAGGCAGGGCTTCACCGGATTGCTGCAGGACAGCTCCAGCGGGGTGGGCGCGCGGTTGGTCTGGGCATAGCCGCCATAGGCCGTGATCCGGGGCGCGATCTTCCAGGCGAGGCCGGCGGCCGGGTTGAACCGGTCGAACCGGTGGCGGCCGCCGAGGTCCGGGCTGATCCCCGTCCGGTCGGAGGTGGCGATCCGCTGGCCGTTCCAGCGGCCGCTGAGGGTCAGGAACAGGCGGTCGGTGAGGTTCAGGGTGTCGGTGGCGTAGGCGCCGGCGTTGCGGGTTGTGGCGCGCAGGTCGACGGGGCTGTAGGCGATGGCGCCGGCGGTGTGGATGACCTGCCCCGCGCCGACCACCGCGCCGGGCGTGGTCCGCACGGAGAGGTCGGGGAAGATCAGGCCGAGCGTGGAGAAGGCGCCGAACCGCACGGCGCTCTCGTCCAGGCTGAGGCCGGCGGTGAGGAGGTTGCCGTGGCCGAACAGCGGCCCGCTGCGCACCGCCTGCAGCGAGACCCCGCCGGTCACGGTGCGCGTCCGCGTGCGGTCGAGGCTGCCGTAGGGAACCCCGTTGCAGGGCCTGGTCTGGCCGGCCGCCAGCGGCGGGCAGCCGATCGGCCAACCGTCCTGGCCCAGGACCTGGAAGGCGGCCGCGGGCGGGCGCAGGGCCGGCGGGAAGTCGTCGTCCTGGACGCAGAGGGTCCCGAACAAGGGGCTCATGGCGTCCCGGCCGCAGCCCTCGAAATTGCCGTCGTTGCCGTCGAGGTGGGTCTGGCGGAAGGCGCGGCCGTAGAGCACGGCCTGCAGGGTCCAGGCCTCGGAGGCCTTGAACGCGCCGCTCAGCGCCAGCAGTCCCGTGCGGTCGCGGGTGGTCTGGGGGAAGGTGAAGACCGATGTGCGGCTGGCGGCCAGGAGGTCGAGCGGCGTCGGCCCGACGACGCCCAGGCTGGTGTCGCCGAGGTTGGCCGCCAGGTGGAGTTCGGTCCGCGCCCCGCTCCAGCCCAGGTCGGCGTAGGCGCGCGCGAGGCTCGAGGCCGAATGCCGCCGCCAGCCGTCCTCGTGGCCGCCGTCGAGGGCGACATAGGCCGACCAGGGCCCCTTGGCCGCGCCATATTCGGCCTCGCCGAACACCCGGCCGAAGGACCCGCCCTCGACGCCGGCCATGCCGCCGGGCGCCGTCCGGCCGGTCTTCATCACCAGGCTCAGGGCGCCGCCCAGGGCGTTCAGGCCGAACGCCGGGTCGCCGGTGACCAGCTCGATCCGGCCGATCGCCGTCTCCGGGATCAGGTCCCAGTTGACCGTGTCGCCGAACGCCTCGTTGAGGCGCACCCCGCCCATGTAGACCGCCAGCCCCTGCGGCGTGCCCTGCAGCGGCGAGGCCGAGAAGCCGCGGTAGTTGAGGGTCTTGGCGAAGCCGTTGCCCTGGGCGTCGGCGAGGCTCAGGCCCGGGGTCCGCTGCTCCAGGGCGTCGGTGATCGACAGCGATCCGCGGCGTTGCAGGTCGGCCGCGTCGAGGGTCTCGGCGGAGGCGGGCAGCTTGTCGGCCTCGAGGCCCGGCCCGGCCAGGGGCGAAGGCGCGATGACCACCAGCGGGCTGACGCTGACCGGCTCCGCGTCCGCGGCGCGGGCGGCGAACGGCGTGGCGGCCAGGATCGCGGCCAGGCCCGCGGACGCGAACGGGCCGCGGGGCATCAGGCGGCGGCGGGGCGGCGGCGCACGCGGGCGAGGCGCCGGAGGCGCCGCCAGAAGCGGGTCTTTTCCGGCTCGGGATAGGGCTGCAGGTTGCGCACGAAGTCCTCGGCGCAGGCCCGCCACGAGAACTTCTCGGCGAACGCCCGCACCTGGCCGCGGTCGAGGGTCAGCGCCTCCAGGCAGGCCTCGCGCAGGCCCTCGGTGGCGCTCTTGGCCAGGACGCCCGCCCCGGAGTTCGGGATGATGTCGATGGGGCCGGGCGCCGGATAGGCCGCCACCGGCGTGCCCGAGGCCATGGCCTCCAGGATGACCAGGCCGAAGGTGTCGGTGAGCGAGGGGAAGACGAAGACGTCGGCGCCCGCGAAATAGGCCGCCAGTTCGTCGCCGGACTTCGAGCCGGTGAACACCGCCTTGGGGTATTTCGCCTCCAGCTCCTCCTTCTGCGGGCCCGGGCCCACCACCACCTTGGTCCCCGGCAGGTCGAGGCCCAGGAAGGCCTCGATGTTCTTCTCCACCGCCACCCGGCCGACCGTCAGGAAGATCGGCCGCGCCATGCCGGCGTAGGGGTCGGGATCGCCCTCGCGGCGCGGGCGGAAGGCCTCGGTGTCGACGCCGCGCGACCAGGACGAGATGTTGCGGAAGCCGTGCTGCGAAAGCTCGTCGCGCATGGTCGGCGTCGCCACCATCAGCCGGCCCGACGGCTTGTGGAACCACTTCATGTAGGCGTAGCCGGCGGCCAGCGGCAGCGGCAGGCGCGCCGAGACATATTCCGGGAAGCGGGTGTGGTAGCTGGTGGTGAAGGGCAGCTTCCATTCCACGCAGATGCGCCGCGCGGCGAGCCCGATCGGCCCCTCGGTGGCGATGTGGATGGCCTCCGGCTCGAAGGCCTTGAAGCGCTCCTGCACCGGTTCGTAGACCCCGATCGCCACCTTGATCTCGGCATAGGTCGGCAGCGGGAAGGTCTTGAACTGGTCGGGGCTGATCACCTCGACGGCGTGACCCATGCCCTTCAGTTCGGCGACCACGCGGGTGAGCGTGCGGACCACGCCGTTGACCTGCGGCTCCCAGGCGTCGGTGGCGAGCAGGATCCGCATGGGCCGGTTGGCCTCGTGCGTCGCCTTGATCGCCTCGCGGATGCGCGGCAGGGAGTGCGGCGGCTTGCGCAGCTCCGGCGGGGCGACGGCCTGGCTCTGCATCCAGGCCCAGAAGGCGCCCAGGAGCGCCTCCTTGGTGGGAAAGTAGCGATAGACCGTGCGTTCGCCGACATGGGCGTCCTTGGCGATCTCGGCGAAGCTCAGGTCCTCCAGCGGGCCCTGTTCCAGCTGGTGGCCCACCGCGCGCAGGATCTGCTCGCGGGTTTCCTCCCGTTGGCGGTCGCGCAGGTTCTGGGGGGAGGCCGGCGGTTTCATGACAGTCGCACTGTCATGGGTTCGACCCGCGTGTCAATCGGCCAAGCTGGGGCAGCCAGGCTCGGGCGGCGACGCTCAGGCGGCGAGCGGCGCGATCAGGCCGGGCGGCTCCGGCGCGACCGGCCGGATGCGCGCCTTGGCCCAGTCCAGGATCTCCAGCCGGCCGTCCGCATGTTCGACCAGCGCCGTGCAGCTCTCCACCCAGTCGCCGTCGTTGATGTAGGCCACCCCGTCGATCGTGCGACTCTCGGCCTTGTGGATGTGGCCGCAGATCACCCCGTCGACGCCGCGGCGGCGCGCCTCGTCGGCGACCGCCTGCTCGAAGTTCTCGATGAACTGCAGGGCCTTCTTCACCCGGGTCTTGGCGAAGGCCGAAAAGCTCCAGTAGCCGAAGCCCAACCTGCGACGCACCCGGTTGATCAAGGTGTTGGAGCCGAGCAGCGCGCGGTAGGCCCAGTCGCCCAGCAGGGCCAGCCACCGGGCGTGCTGCACGACGGCGTCGAACTCGTCGCCGTGGGTGACCAGGAACCGCCGGCCGTCGGCGGTCTCGTGGATGGCGTCGCGCGCCACCACCACGCCGCCGAAGTGCACCCCGCAGAAGTCGCGGATGACCTCGTCGTGGTTGCCCGGCACATAGATCACCGACACGCCCTTGCGGGCCAGCCGCAGGATCTTCTGCACCACGTCGTTGTGCGACTGCGGCCAGTACCAGCCGGACTTGATCTTCCAGCCGTCGACGATGTCGCCCACCAGGTAGAGGGTCTCGCACTCCATCTGGCGGATGAAGTCCAGCAGCAGCTCGGCCTGGCAGCCTCGCGTGCCCAGGTGGACATCGGAGATGAACACGCTGCGATAACGGCGTATGGCGGTTTCGGTCACGGACGCGTCCCCCGTCGCCCAATATCCAGGCACTGCCTGGGCCGATTCCATGTCGGTTTTGCGAAGCCGCCCCTCACGCTGGCGCTTGCGCGACCCTACCTGCTAGGAATTCCGCAAGAGCAGACCCTCCCCAGGTCGCCCGAGAGTTGGTCCAGATGGACGCCAGAACCTATCCCGCCCGGGCGACGCCCAAGTCGCTCAGGACCCGCGCGCGCATCCTCGAGGCGGCGATGCGGCTGTTCGCCGAGGTGGGCTACCACGCGGCCACCAACGCGGTGATCTCCGACGCCGCCAAGCTGACCCGCGGCGCCATGCTCTACCACTTCGCCACCCGCGAGGAGCTGGTGGAGGCCGCCGTGGCGCACATCGACCTGGCCCGCGCGCGGCTGTTCGAGCAGGCGGCCCAGGCGCCTGCGGCGCGCGGCGCGGACGCCTCCGAGGCGGCCATCGACGCCTACTGGGCGCTGCTGCACGAGACGCCGTTCATGGCCTTCGCCGAACTGGAGGCCGCGGCGCGCACCGATGCGATGTTGCGCGAGCGGCTGGCCGCGGCCCAGGCCGCCTTCGACCGCGCCCAGGTGGGCGACCGGTTCGCGGGGCTCGCCCAGGCCGGCGCCGACCCGCGGTTCCAGACCAGCCGCGACCTCGGCCGGTTCCTGCTGGAAGGCGTCGCCCGCGGAGCCATGACCTATGACGAGCCGGCCCGCCGCGAGCGCCTGCTGGCCGTGGTCAAGCGCGCGGTGCGCATGCTCAACCGCAAGGGCGACGTCCACGACCTGTGGGACTGAGCAGGATCCCTCCCCTCTGGGGAGGGATGACCACGAAAAAGGCCCGACCTTTCGGTCGGGCCTTCCTCAACTCAATCTCGGTCGGCGGCCTACTTGCCGCCGGCCGTGGGGGTCGCCGGCGCGGCCGCCGGAGCGGCCGGGGCCGCCGCGGCTTCGCGCTTGCGGCGCTGTCCGCCCATCATCTGCTGCATGGCGGCGAGCTCTTCCTTGTCGAGCGCGCCGTCGTGGTTCTTGTCCAGCACATCGAAGTACTTGGCGATCATGTCGCCCATCTGGCCCTTCAGCTCGGCCTTCTGGATCTTGCCGTCGATGTTCTGGTCCAGCATGCCGAGCATGCGGTCCTTATCCAGGTCCTTGTCGAAGTCGTTCATCTTGTCGGAGGTCTCGCCGACCCAGCGATAGCGGAGCGCGGTGTAGAACATCTCCTCCCAGGACTGGTCGCCCCAGACCACGGTCTTGTTCGGGTCGGGGTTGTTCGGGTTGCGCTTGGAGTTGTCGTAGATGAAGTGCGCGATCAGCTTCGACCCCGCCGGCACCTTGACCGGCTCGGCGAAGGTGTAGGCGCGCTGCCAGCTGAAGTCGTAGCGCGGCAGGCTGAGGATCTCCTTCTCCTTGCCGTCCGGCGTGCGCAGCCACAGGTCCGCCGAGGCGCCGCGGTAGTGGGCGTGCGGGAAGGCCGAGAACAGCAGCATGTCGTGCGGGATGTCGAGGTAGGTGGTTTCCAGGTGGTGCCCGTCGTTCGGCGGCAGGACGATCGAGTTGTTCACGATCACCGAGTTGTGCATCACCATCTTCGGCTTTTCGTTGTCCTTGTAGAAGTAGAGCGCGACCTGGCTGTGGTCGGTCACTTCCTTGCCGAACGGGGTGTAGTGGGTCTGGAAGCCGATGGCGCCGCCCGGCGGGAGATAGGCCCCGACGTCCTTCGGCGCGATTTCGGATTCGGCGCCGACGGCGTAGCCGCCCACCGACACGCCCCACTTGTTCTCGAACGCCTGCTGGCCGGGTTTCGGGACCTCGGTCATGTAGCCGGTCAGGATGTGGTGCACGCCCTGGCGGCTCTCGACCTTGATCGTCGAGGCCCGCAGCCACTTGCCTTCGGTCAGCGGATTGGCGACGAACGGATGCTGGTAGTCGACCACGCCCGAGGCCGGGATCTTGTAGGCCGGCACGTTCAGCACGACATCCGGCTTGCCCAGCGGCCATTCCGGAGCCACGTGCTTCTTGGCGCCCAGCGGATCGACGCCGTCGCCGCGCGGCGCGCCTTCCTCGACCCAGTGGACGATCGTCTTGATCTCCTTGGGCGTCAGGCTCTTGTCGTCGGAGAACTTCCCGATGTGCGGATCGGCGTTGTAGGGCGGCATCCGGTCGGTGCGGATCACCTCGCGGATCATCGGCGAGAAGCCCTTGACCATGGCGTAGTTGGTCATGGCGAAGGGGCCGATGCCGCCCTCCTCGTGGCAGGCCACGCACTTGGCCTCCAGGATCGGGGCGACGTCCTTCACGTAGGAAATCTTGGCGGCCTTGCCGCGCTCGGGAAAGTCCACCAGGCAGCCCTTGGAGGCCTGGGTGGCCGCCGGGGCCGGCTTGCCGGCCAGCACGGCGGCCAGCGCGTCGTTGGCGAACTCGTGGGTCGCGGCCTTCTGCACGCCGTAGTCGGCGGCGTCGCTGACCGGGCCGTGATAGGCGACGGTCCAGGTCTTCGGCGTGACCACGAACACCTCGGCCGTGCGGGTGACGCCCAGGCTCTCGCCGACGATCTGGTTGGAATCCATCAGGATCGGGATGTCGATGCCGTATTCCTTGGCCTCGGCGGCGATGGACTCGCGGGTGTCCTGCAGGTTGGAGTCGACCAGGAACATCTCCACGCCCTGGGCCTTGTACTTGTCGCGCAGCGCCTTCAGCGCCGGGGTCATGGCGCGCGCGATCGGGCAGCCGACGCCGGTCGAGACCAGCACGATCGCCTTGTCGTCCGCCAGCCGGTAGAGCTCGTGAGCTTCCAGATGCTGGGCGTCCACCAGCATGAAGTTGTCGATGCGGGCAGGCGTGATCGCCGCCGTGGCGCTGGTCAGGGTGTCGTTCCCGGCCGAGCCGTGGAGCTGGTTGCTCCCGGTCGAGCAGCCGTAGACCAGCAGCGCGCTCGCCGCCGCACCCAATACGCCAAGTCGCGCAGACATCATGCTCAGTTCCCTCCAGAACGGATTCTTCGACTCTCGCGGCCAGAAATAGGCGCAGAGAGGCTAAAGCCGTCCTAACTTAACACCGTTCAGGCGCCGAAATCCACGGCGCTTTGGTTGCAAGTTTGTCACGTTCGCGGACCGGTGTTGTCGCGGGCCTTCTCCGAGACGATCCAGGCGTCGATGCGGGTCTCCAGGAGGTCCAGCGGCAGGGGTCCGGCCAGCAGCACCGCATCGTGGAACCGCCGGATGTCGAAGCGCGGGCCGAGCGCCTCGCGGGCCCGGGCCCGCAACGCCAGGATCTTCAGCTCGCCCACCTTGTAGGCCAGGGCCTGGCCGGGCCAGGAGACGTAGCGGGCGAGCTCGACCTCGATGTTCAGCGGCGACAGCGCCGTATTCTCCGTGAAGCAGGCGCGCGCCTGGTCGAGGCTCCAGCCCATCCAATGCAGGCCGGTGTCCGCCACCAGCCGGCAGGCGCGCCACATCTCGTAGGAGAGCTTGCCGAACCGCTCGTAGGGGTCTCGGTAGATGCCCATCTCGCCGCCCAGGGTCTCGGAATAGAGACCCCAGCCCTCGGTGAAGGCGGTGGCGTCGGCGTCGCGCCGGAAGGCCGGGACGCCCGGCAGCTCCTGGCCCAGCGCGATCTGCAGGTGATGGCCGGGCACGGCCTCGTGCAGGGTGAGCGCCGGCAGCTCGTAGAGCGGCCGCTGATCGAGGTGGGAGGTGTTGACCATGAAGCCGCCGGACACCCCCTGCTTGGGATTGCCCTCGAAGTAGCGGCCGGTGGTGTAGGTCTCCTCGATCTCGGCGGGCACCGGGCGCACGCCGTAGGTGAGCCTGGGCAGGGTGGCGAACCAGCGCGGCAGCTTGTCGTCGATCCGCTTGGCGATCTCGGAGGCCTTTTCCAGCAGCTGCTGGCGCGAGGTCGCATAGAACCGCGGGTCCGCCCGCAGCATGGCGGTGAAGCCGGCCAGGTCGCCCTTCCAGCCGGCGTCGGCCATGGCCGCCTGCATGGCCGCGTGCAGGCGGGCCACCTCGGACAGGCCGATGGCGTGGATCTGGTCCGGCGTCAGGTCGGTGGTGGTGTGGTCGCGGACCAGCCAGCGGTAGTAGGCCTCGCCGTTCGGCAGGCTGCGGGCGCTGAGCGCCTTGCGGCTGGCCGGCAGGTACTCGGTGGCGAGGAAGGCCGCGAAGTCGCGCTGGGCCGGGCGGACCCGGTCGCGGATCACCGCGACCGCCTCGGCGCGCAGCGGAGCCAGGGTCGCCGGATCGAGCTTGGCCGCGTCGAAGGGCCGGAGCAGCGGATCGCTCTCGACGGGCCTCTCGGCGGCGACCCGGGCGCGGGCCAGCACCGACTCGCTGGTGGCGCGCGGCTGGGTGAAGCCGGCGGCCACGCCGCGCCGGGCGTTGGCGACATGCTCGGCATAGTACCGGGGCGTGTCGTTCAGCCGGTCGATCCAGGCGCGCGCGTCGGCCACGCTGTCGATGACCGTCGAGCCGGCGAAGTAGTTCAGCTCCTGGTCGAAGCCGCCGTCGCTGTTGAACGGCATGCGTCTCACGTCGAACGCCAGGCTCTGGAGCTTGTGATCCAGCGCCCAGGCCAGGAACCCGCGGTTCAGCTTCGCCTCCTGCGACAGGCCCGCCGGGGCGATGGCGTTCAGCCGGCCGAGGAACTGCTGGTAGGCGGCCTTGCGCCGGGCCTCCTGCGCCGGGGTCACGTCGGGCAGGCGCGACAGGGCCGCGCGGTCGCCCTCGTGGCCGGCCTCGATCGGGTCCTGGCTGAGCGCATAGGCCTCGTAGTCGGCCACCAGCTTGTTCAGCGGTCCGTCGTCGGCCCAGGCCGGAGCCGCAGCGAAGAGGACGAAGGCGAGGGCGATCAGCAGACGACGCATGGGGGCTCCTGGACGGGCGGCCAAGCTGGCCTATGCCCTAGCCGGCGCCAAGGCCCCAGGAAATCCAGGGTCTTGGCGAGCATGCGCGACGCGGGCCATGGTGGCCGAAGGACCCCGGGGGGAAGAGTTCATGAGCTTCGTCACACGCAAGAAGCCGGTCGAGGCCGAGATCCGCACCGACGGCGGCCAGCGCCTGAAGGCGACGCTCTCCTGGCCGCACCTGATCGCGCTGGGCATCGGGGCGATCATCGGCACCGGCATCTACACCCTCACCGGCGTGGCGGCGGGCCTGGCGGGGCCGGCGGTGATCCTATCCTTCGCAGTCGCCGGCGCGGTCTGCGCGGTGGCGGCCTTGAGCTATTCGGAGATGGCCACGCTGATGCCCCACGCGGGCAGCGCCTACAGCTATTCCTATGCGACGCTCGGCGAACTGGTGGCCTGGGTGATCGGCTGGAGCCTGATCCTCGAATACACCCTGGTCTGCAGCGCGGTTTCGGTGGGCTGGTCGGGCTACGCCACCGGCCTGATCCACGGGGCGCACATCCCGATCCCCGAGGCCTTGCTCGCGGGGCCCGGCGCGGGCGGCCTCGTCAACCTGCCGGCGGTGTTCATCGCGCTGCTGGTCACCGGCATGCTGCTGGTCGGCACGCGGGAAAGCGCGACCGTCAACTTCATCCTGGTCTGTGTGAAGCTGGTCGCCCTGGCGGGCTTCGTGGCGCTGACCCTGCCGCACTTCGACGCGACGCACTTCGATCCCTTCGCGCCCTTCGGCTTCGGGGCGCACGAGGAGGGCGGCAAGAAATACGGAATGATGGGCGCCGCGGCGATCATCTTCTTCGCCTTCTACGGTTTCGACGCCATCTCGACGGCGGCCGAGGAGACCAAGAACCCCAGCCGCGACCTGACCATCGGCATCATCGGCTCGATGGTGCTTTGCACCCTGATCTACATGGTGGTCGCCGCCTGCGCGCTCGGCGCCTCGCCCTTCGACGTGTTCTCCAAGAGCCCGGAGCCGCTGGCCTTCGTGCTGCGCGAGCTTCATCAGCCGGTCGCCGCCTCGCTGATCGCCGGGGCGGCGGTCATCGCCATGCCGACGGTGATCATGGTCTTCATGTTCGGCCAGAGCCGGGTGTTCTTCGCCATGGCCCGCGACGGCCTGCTGCCCAAGTTCCTGGCCGGCGTCAGCGCGCGGGGCGTGCCCAGGGCGGTGACCATCCTGACCGGCGTCATCGCCGCGGTGATCGCCGGCGCCGTTCCGCTGGCCGACATCGCCGCCCTGGCCAACGCCGGGACGCTCGCGGCCTTCATCTCCACCATCGTGGCGGTGATGATCCTGCGCCGGATCATGCCCGCCCTGCCGAGGCCCTTCCGGACGCCGGCGATCTGGATCGTCGGCCCGGCGGGCATCGCGGGCTGCCTCTATCTGTTCACCAGCCTCTCGACCAAGACGATGATCTTCTTCGCGGCCTGGAACACCTTCGGCGTCGTCGTCTACCTCCTTTACGGCCGCGCCCAGAGCCGGCTGGCGGCGGCCTAGAAACGCCTCCTCCCCCGGCCCTGCCGAGCGGGAGAGGCCAAGGTCCGTGCGTGGTTTTCCGACGCAGGTGAGCAAGCGGCGCTTTGCGTGACGCCCGGTTGGGGGCTATCCCCAGCCCATGACGGCCGCCGACACCGGAGCGCGGAGACCAGGACCCCCGGGCGGCTGGCAAGGCCGCAAGGGGCCTGACCTGACCGTGGGCCCGATCGGGGCGACCCTGATCACCTTCGCCCTGCCGGTGCTGGGCTCCAACATCCTGCAGTCGCTGAACGGCTCGGCCAACGCCATCTGGGTCAGCCACGTGCTGGGCGAGGCCGCGCTCACCGCCACCTCGAACGCCAACCAGATCTTCTTCATGATGCTGGGCGCGGCGTTCGGCGTGACCATGGCCGCCAACATCATGATCGGCCAGGCGATCGGCGCCCGCGACGACGCGATGGCCAAGAAGGTCGTCGGCACCTCCACCACCTTCTTCGTGCTGATCTCGCTCCTCATCGGGGTCGCCGGCGGGATCGCCACGCCGCACATCCTCGACGCCATGAGGACCCCGGCCGAGGCGCGGGTCGACGCCATCGCCTACCTGCGGGTGATCTTCGCGGCGATGCCGTTCATGTACTTCTTCTCCTTCGTGATGATGGCCCAGCGCGGGACCGGCGATTCCAAGACGCCGTTCTATTTCTCGCTGCTGGCGGTCGGCCTGGACGTGACCCTGAACCCGCTGCTGATCATGGGCGTCGGGCCGTTCCCGAAGATGGGCATCGCGGGCTCGGCGACCTCGACGCTGATCTCCCAGACCTTCACGCTCGCGGTGATGCTGATCCACCTCTACCGGCAGCGTTCGATCCTGGTGATCCGCCCGTCCGAATGGCGGCTGCTGATCCCGGACTTCAAGATCATCCGCACCCTGGTGACCAAGGGCACGCCGATGGCCTTCCAGATGATGGTCATCAGCTTCGCGGCGGTGACCATGATGAGCTTCGTCAACCGCTACGGGGTGCACACCTCGGCGGCCTACGGG
>Ga0207695_10010315_pt1 | contig 11440 bp, 6 predicted proteins | sample KBSC54metaG_FD_184354 | JGI IMG/M metagenome (GOLD analysis project Ga0207695, IMG submission 184354) | Corn rhizosphere microbial communities from Kellogg Biological Station, Michigan, USA - KBS C5-4 metaG (SPAdes) (version 2) | ecosystem: Host-associated > Plants > Roots > Rhizosphere > Soil... | reverse complement strand
CAACATTCCGAACACGAGCGCGCCAGCGGGGCGCGCAGCGAGCGTCAACGTTATCGCAACGGCTACGGCCTTGACATCAGTCCCGAACTCCTTCGCGATGGCGCCGAGCATGAACACCATGAGAAAGAAATCGAATGCGTCGAGAGTCCAGCCGAGGAAGCTTGCGACGAGCGCGCTTCGCTGGTTATGGTCGAACTCCTTCCACTCGCTCATCACACTCATCCGAGCAGGTCGAACCTCACCCCGCGCCTTGCTCGGCGGCGTTTTCTGGGACCGTACCTGAAGAGTTGTGCTGGCCGGCCGCGACCCTCGCTGCGCCATTCATCCGTGGGCTCGACGAGTGCGGCGGCGGTGAGCGCGCGACGAAAGCTCGCCTTGTGCAGTCTCCGTCCGAGCAGCAGCTCGTACATGTGCTGCAGCTCGCTCAACGTGAACGTTGCCGGCAACAATCTGAATGCGACCGGATACAGGTCCAGCCGATCGCGGACGGCGTTCACGGACTCCTGCAGCATCTGATTCTGCCGCTCGGTGAGCGGCGGGAGCTCGCTCAGGAGGAACCACTGGAACTCGTCGCCCTGCACCGTTGCCTCGCCCATCGGAACGAGGGCGACGTACACGATCGACAGATCGGAGCCGCCAGGATGAGGACCTTCGCTGAAAGCGCCGACCTGTGTGTTCCAGACAGATGCGGCGCCCACGCTTCGCCTGATCGCATGCTGCGCAAGATCGTCGAGTCCCTCGCCGTTCCGCGATGCACTCCACGGAAGTACCCAGCGCACAGACTTCTCTCGACCTTCGCTGCGCTGCTCGAGCAACACCGCGAGCTGGTTGTCGCGTGGAGTAAGTGCGACTACGTCAACGGTGTAATGCTGACGTTTTCCCCGGGGCTCTCTGGTCACGCAGCATATTAGTCACATATTGTGACTAATGTCAAGGATGGAATACAAATGCGTCGTGACAACTTCGGTGCAGGTGATATACGACTTCAGGGAGTGATGGTCAACCCGTCGCCGCGCTTCGCCACTGGCGGTATTGTGATCGGAAGATGGCCCGATGCAGGCAAGAGGCCAGTTATGACTTGAGCTGCCGACTGCTGGCTGACGTTTGCACCGTCCCAGCCGACGACGTAGGTGGGAGTGCTTGGAATCTGCGAAAGCAGGTACGGATTCCCGAACGAAACCACAACAACCTTGCGGCCCCTGGCGACGAGACTGGAGAGCCAGTCGGCGAACGCCTGTGGCGCATCGACGCTCGTCACGTTCCAGCTCTGCCCTACGTATGATGAAACGATGGTCACATCTGCAGAGTCGGCCATCGCTGCGAGGCGGGGATAGTTGACGGCTGGATCGTCCGACATGACGAACTCCGTACGAGTTGCGGGCGCCAGCTTGGCGAGCTCGGCGTTGAAGATCTGGCCAGCACCGAGATCGGTACGACGCGCAACCGTCACCGAGAGGACCTTCGTGTTCGTCGAGAGCTTGAGCGGCAGGATGTGCGACGAGTCGCGGACGACAGTTATCGATCTGTTCGCCGCCTGCTGCGCCAGCGCGAGATGCGCACTGTCGCCCACTGTGGTACGCAGCGAGTCGAGGTTTGCGAAACGGTTGCGGTCGAGATTCAGCTTGCGCTTCATGGCGAGTATGCGCCTCGCCGCCTCCGATACGCGAGTCTCGCTGTAGCGTCCCTCGCTCACGCCGGCTACTACCGCGTCGATCGCTGCGGGAACGTCGAGGGGCTGGATCAGCACGTCGACTCCGGCTGCTACGGCGCGCTTGATGGCTTCCGTCGAGCCGTACTTGTCGGTCACGCCCTTCATGTCCATTGCATCGGAGATGACGAGCCCGGTGAAGCCCAGCTCATTGCGCAGCAGTCCTGTTACCACGTTGGACGAGAGCGTTCCTGGAGCGCCGCTGCTATCGAGCGCCGGCATGGAGCCGTGGAACGTCATCACAGCGCCGACTCCGGCCTTGATCGCGGCGCGGAACGGGACCAGCTCCACCGTATCGAGCCGAGCTCGGCTCACGTTCACGATCGGGAGAGCGAGGTGAGAGTTGGTCTCCGTGTCGCCGTGCCCCGGGAAGTGTTTCGCGGTGGCGATCATCCCGTTGTCCTGCAATCCATGGATGAAGGAAACCCCGAGGCGCGCGACCTCGTGTGGATCCTCACCGTACGAGCGAGTGTTGATGACGGGGTTCGCCGGATTGTTGTTGACGTCGAGGACCGGCGAAAAGTCGATGTGGATACCGAGTGCGCGGCCTTCGATCGCGGTGACCCGTCCCTCGGTGTACGTGAGCGCCGTGTCATTTGCCGCGCCGTACGCCATCTCTGATGGAAAGACCGTGGCGCCGCCGAGGTCGATGCCGTTGGGGACGAAGTAGCCGCCGCGGGCACGCATGCCTGCGCCCGTTTCGAGATCGGCGCCGACCAGCAGCGGAAGGGCGCTCATACGCTGGAGCGCGTTGAGCTTGACGGCCATCTCGATGGGTGATCCGATGGACATCAGGATCCCGCCCACCTTTTGATCGGCGACGTACGACGTAACCTTGCGCCAGCTCTTGGCATCGGCCGGTACGTAGTCGGCGTAGATGTTGGGCCAGACCATCTGGGCAGCGCGATCCCTGAGCGTCATGGTGGTCAGAACAGAGTCTGCCCACCGGTTGGCGTCCGATTCGACTGCTGCCCGCGACTTGCCGGTTGCCTGCGCAGCGGCGGACGATATCGGCACTGCCAGCGGGCAGAGCGTGGCGATCGCCACGAACATGGCGGCTGTCAGATGGGTGGGGGTGGTCGCAAGTCTCGATTGCATGAAGTCAAAGGTAATTGCCGGCAAAGTCGTCGGAAAAGATCATCGACCATTGTGGGATTCATGCAACAGATGGCGCCGTTTTGGCCATATGTAGCCACACTTTCCGTGGCAAGACCGTCGTAGATCGCGGCGTTTTCGGTACTTTCGGCGATTTTCGTTAGTCAACGGGCCAATTTGTTGATGCGCGATGCGGAATCCAGGACTATTTTACTCATAACCTTTTGTTTCCGACGCGTGGCCCAGAGTGTGTTAACTGGAACGCTACGTTTGAAGCTGCGCGCTCTTTTTGGCAATTCGGTTCTTATGAAGCAGCATATTCTCACGGCAGGATCATTAGCGGTACTTCTCCTTGCTGCCTTTCCGGCTGCAACGCCGGTATCTGCGCAGGCCGTGAGGCGCGATACTGTACCGCGTGCGGGTCAGAATCCGATCGCGCGACGTGCGTCCGTCGACTCGCTGGTCGAGTGCTCGCCGGTCGCGACTGCGGTCAAGAAGAAGCCGGTTGTGCGGCGCAAGGCTCCGGTCCGCAAGGTGGCCTCGAACGTGGCACCCAAGCCGAAGCCGAAGACAGCGAGCAAGGCGCACCGTCCGGTAGTACGTCGCGCGCGTCGTGTCGTCCCCAAGGCCAAGCCAGCTGCCGCGCATTCGACGACCGTCGTAATGTGTCGTCCGGTGGGTCCAACGCCGGCGCTCGCCGAGGGTACGCCTACGGAGCAATCGGTGATTCCAGTGCCGCAGCTTGCTACCGCCACTCCGCCTGCAGCACCGGTTGTCGAGGAAGAGGGGCCGCCGCTCTTCGTATCGACGGCGCCTGGAATGCCGATGGCTACGGCTGGTGGTGGGCGGTCATGGCTGCCGTTTGGGCTGGTTCCCGCGATCTTCATCCCATTCGTTCACAACGGCAGGACCCACAACGGGTTTACGACGCCAACTACTCCGCCAGACACGACGCCGGTGATACCTCCTCCGGTCGTGCCTCCCACAACTGTGCCGGAGCCGGGTACTCTGGTATTGCTGGGATCAGGATTGGTGGGACTGGCGGGCGTGGTGCAGCGCCGTCGCAAGAAGTAGTCGTTGTTACGACTTTGATGTCCGGGCTCGATCGCACGTAAATGGTGCAGGCGCGGATATATCCGCGCCCTACCGCGGCAGTCGTGTTTCGATCCGCCGGTCCGGGACCAGCCAGATGAGTGCGACAGTGGCGTAGATGGCATCGGCGATCCAGGGGTGCACAAAGGCCAGTGCGATTCCCGAGGCGTAGAGCAGCAGCGATGCGAGGCCTTTCCTGTCCTGTCCGATAGCCTTGGCGAGGCGCGAGTTTCGTCCTTCTTCCCGGATTATCGCCGTCTGAAGAATGGTGTATGCAAGTGCAGCCATGATGAGCACGGCGCCGTACAGCACTGTCGGCACCGACTCTTCATAATTGCGGCCCATCCACGCGGTGACGAACGGGACGAGCGAGAGCCAGAACAGCAGATGCAGATTGGCCCACAGGATCGCGCCGTTGACGCTATCCGTTGCCTGGAGCATGTGGTGGTGATTATTCCAGTAGATGCCGAGGTATATGAAGCTCAGCACGTACGTGAGGACTGATGGAATGATCGGTCTGAGCGCGGCCCAGTCGTAGCCTACGGGCGGGTGCAGCTCGAGGATCATGATGGTGATCAGAATTGCGACGACTCCGTCGCTGAACGCTTCCATTCGGTGCTTGTCCAAGAAAGTGTTCCTCGTTCGTCGATCGCAGGAGAGCTGCAGGTGTCGTCATTCCCGCGAAGGCGGGAATCCATCTGTTGCCGATGCGCTTACTGATGCTACTGCGTCAGAGAGATCGATAACATGGATTCCCGCTTTCGCGGGAATGACGAGGGACACATGGATTCCCGCTTTCGCGGGAATGACGAGGGGCACATCGATTCCCGCTTTCGCGGGAATGACGAGGGGCACATCGATTCCCGCCGTCACGGGAATGACGAGCGCTTATCCTTCAAAATACGGCTGGGTCGGTGCGGTTGGGCTTCGCGGATCTGGTTTGACGAGGAAGCTCTGGGTGTAGCTCTTTCCGTTGACGGTGAGCTTTGCGGTGAACGTGCCTGATATCGGCGTGCCGCGACGACGGAAGCCGCCGCCACCTGCACCTGCTTCCACCTTTATCGGATCCCAGACGACGCGGTGCATTCCAGCGGCGGTTGCGAACGGCGCTGGCGGCTCACGCCAGAGTGCAGACGTGTTTGGAATGCCGCCTGCGTTACCCCGTCGTCCACCTGCTGCTGCCTCGCGTTGCGGCTCGCTCGAGAACGTGTGCAACACGGCACCGGTGGAATCGAGGATGTCGATCGTCACTGGACCGGTTGCGGCAGTCTTGAGATAGTAGTCGATGGCTGCGCCATTCGGCGGGTTCGGGGCTTGCGGCTCATCCTTCTGCAATGGCGTGCCGTTGTCGCCGCCCTCGATCATGTTGATCGAATCACCGGGCTTGAACAGATATGCTTCGGCATTTCCGATCGTGTCGTTGATCTGACGCAGCGGGCTGATGTCATCGATCACCCAGAAGCCGCGGCCATGCGTCGCCAGGATGAGATCGTTCTCGTAGATCTCGAAGTCGCGCATCGACGTGACGGGGAGATTCAACTGGAACGGTTGCCAGCTCTCTCCGTCATCGAACGAGATGTGAACACCGAGCTCGGTGCCGGCGAAGAGAAGCCCCTGCCGTTTCGGATCTTCCTTGATGGTGTGCACGTAGCCATTTGCAGGGAGACCAGTCGTGATCTTCTGCCATGTCTTGCCCGCGTCGCGAGTACGATAGATGTACGGCGTGAAATCCTGCAGCTGATGCCTGTCGACACTCGCGTACGCAACGTTGAAGTCGAAGTGTGACGCTTCGATCATGGTGACGCGACTCCACGGCGTCATCGCCTTTGGTGTCACATCGGTCCAGCTCTTTCCATCATTCATGGTGAGCTGGATCAACCCGTCATCGGTGCCGATCCAGACCATCGGTACCAACAAGGGCGACGGCGCGATTGTGTAGATGACACCGCGCTTGTCGTTGCCGACGTCCGCTGCGGCCGCTGCATCGAGTGTGCGCGGCACACCGGGATCCTTGCGCGTGAGATCGGGACTTATCTGATTCCACGTTACCGCGTTGTCGGTGGTCTTGAACAGGAACTGGTTTCCGTAGTACAACGCCCGCGGATCTGCACGTGAGAATACCAGCGGCTGAGTCCAGTCCTTGCGGCCTGTCTCCGGTGATTTCTGCACCGTGGTGCCGGGTATCATGCGATTCTCTTCCATGTTGTAGCGCTCGCCGGTGCCGCCGAAGATGATGCCGGGGTGCAGCACGTCACCTGCGGTGTAACCGCTCTCGCCGCCAGCCGCGACGGGCTCCCAGTCGCGCATGGAGATCTCGGCGAACTTGCCGCGCGATCGTACTGCAACCGCGCCACTGTCCTGCTGCGCGCCGGTGACCCAGTACGGGAATCGGTAATCGACCGACACGTGATAGATCTGCGCGATAGGCTGATTGTACCACGAGCTCCACGTCACCTCGCGCGGATCTTCGGTCTTTGCGTTGCGCGTGATGATGGTGCCCTGATCGCTCGCGGAGATCATAGTATTGCTATCGTCCGGCGAGACCCAGACCTGGTGGTAATCATCGCCGCCGGGCGAGCCGCGCAGCGCAACCCAGCTCTTGCCACCGTCCATCGAGCGTGAGATGGAAACGTTCGCGACATACACGATGTCGGCGTTCTTCGGATCGACGTCGATGTGCTCGAAGTACCAGCCGCGTCCCCAGAGCGCCTGATCCGACGACAGTCTGCTCCACGTCTCGCCACCGTCATCGGATCGGAAGAAGCCGCCAAGTCCGGACGGCGAACCGAATGGATTGGGTGGTCCCGGCGGTGGCTTGGGTGCAGATGGATCGGGATTGAGATTGTCGATCACCGCGTAAACGCGCTGCGGATTGGATGGACATACCGCAATTCCGGATTTGCCCATTCCTTCGTTTGGCAAGCCCTTGGTGAGCTGCTTCCACGTATTTCCACCATCGGTCGACTTGTAGATTCCGCCGCCCGGCCCGTTGCTCGGCGCGTACACGAACCACGGTGGCCGACGTGTGTTCCACAGACCCGCGTACACGACGTCCGGATTCGTCTTGTCGATCACGACTTCGATTGCGCCGACATCTTCGTTCTTGTAGAGGACCTTTTCCCAGCTCTTGCCGCCGTCTTTCGAGCGGAAAATTCCACGGTCAGGATTTCCAGCGTAGAAGTGGCCGATGGCTGCGACGTAAACGATGTCGGGATTGTGCGGATGAACGGCGATCTTGCCGATGTGCTGTGTGTTCTCGAGGCCGATGTGCGTCCATGTCTTGCCGGCGTCGGTGGATTTGTACATGCCGTTGCCGTATCCGGTGGAATCGCGCAACGTGCATTCGCCGCTTCCGACGTACACAACGTCAGGTGCGGAAGCGGCAACCGCGATCGCGCCGATCGATGCAACGGGTTGGGAATCGAAAACCGGCAGCCAGACTCGACCCGCGTCGATCGTCTTCCACACGCCGCCATTCACTGATCCGAAGTAGAACTCGTTCGGACGACCAGGCACACCAGTGACTGCATCGGTGCGACCGCCACGGAATGGCCCAAGCATGCGCCAACGGAGACCGGAGTAAAGGTCAGTGTAGCTCCTGGGTGCGGGGTCGGCCGTCAGCGGTCGGTGCGCTAGCGAACCCTGCGCACCTGCTGTTTGCAGGAAGTGGCTGATGCCAGGAGAAGCGACGGAGAGCGCCGCACCTACCTGCGTGGCTCTTACGAAGAAGCCACGACGTGAAAGAACATGCTGGTCCGGCGGCTGCGCACCGGCACCTGCGAGATGAGTATCTGGTTGGTCGGACGTCGAGCGCTTTTTCTTCACGATCCACTCCACACGGTGGGCTAGGGTTCAACAAAACATACGGGAAAAGTCTTTACAGCGTTCGGAGTTGGTGGAGGGGCGCGGGGTCCGGAATTGTCATGTCGGCGAAAGCGCTCTCGGACTCGTCATTCCCGCGAACGCGGGAATCCATCTGTTGCCGACCAGCTTCCTGCTGTCATCGCAGCCAGAGACTGATAACATGGATTCCCGCTTTCGCGGGAATGACGACGGGCAGATGGATTCCCGAGGCGCGGATGCATCCGCGCCCTACAGCGGGAATGACGGTGGAGGACAGGTAGCCGATTTTACGGCAACGCCGCGCGGGGTTACCGCCCGCTGAGTGGCTCGAACAGGTAGCTCAGCTTCACGAAGAATCCGTCCTGCGTGCGGCGCAGGCGTCGGAACGCCAGCGCATCGGGCTCGGTCATCGAGTTTCCGTAGCCGGCGAAGAACACTGTGCCTGGCGATGGGCGGTACGAGAAGAGCCAGTCGGTGCGTAATCCATTCGCGATGTTTTCGATCGACGGGACGTATGACGTGTCGTTGCGGATCAACAGAGGAAGTCCGGTGCGCGGATCCAGCAATGATGAGCGCAGGGTCGCGGTGTATTGCGTGACGACGCGCACGAAGATCGATCGCGTAACCTGATACTCCACCTTCACCCGCGGAATTCGCGTCGACGTCGAGAGCGCTCCGTCACTGCGACGTGTGAACCTGCTGCTCACGTATGTCGCACCGACGCGCAGCTGCTGGGTCGGACGCAGATTGAGACTGGCGTTGTAATCCAGTCGTCGAACGCGTGACGTCTCGAGAAAATCGACGTCGTTGCCGGTGGCGACGCCGAGTGACGCGTCGTATTTCGCGAACTGTGGTGTAGATATCTTGAACGCGTTTGTAAATGTAGTGATTCGTGGCGACGGCTGGAACGGGATATTGCTTCCCTGTGCCGTGCTGACGAAGTCACCGAGATATGCCGCAGGATCGAATGCATAGCTCGCGATCGTAGGCGTCACGCCGAGCGACCATCCGCCACGCAATGTAAAGCTGGTATTTGCGGATGCGTTGTCTTCGAGCAGGCTCTTTGCGGCGAAGAAATCGTCATAGCGCCAGACGCCCTTTGTCGAGAAGAATATGTTGAATTTCTCGAGCAGTGCGCCCGGTGGTCCGTACAGGCTCAGGCGATTGGAGATGCCTGGCGCGACGATACCGGTGCGTGACACGAATCCGTTGTCGGCGGCGAACGCATTGCCGATACCGAGAACGTTGTAGTGGAATCCAAACGCGCGCCCGGTGCGATCCACGACAGCCTCCCACATCGGCGCGGTCTTGCTCGACCCATTCTGCGTGGTATTGCTGACCGCGGCCTGCGCCTGAGCGTAGTACAATTTTCCGAACACGTAGTGAACGTCGCCGTCGATAACGCGATTGGATCTGCCACCGCCGACGCGATCGCTATAAAGCAATCCGGCGGTGCTCTGCCCACCGAATCCGCTGTTGAGTCGTATGATGTCAACCAGCGGCTGATCGCCGTTCGGCGTAGTGCTCGCCGCATCGAGCGCGGATAGCACCGCTACGTCTGTGCGGCCGAGCTTGCCGGTGAGTTTCATTGCAGCATTGGGCTGCACGATGGTGCGCGTGTACACGAGCGTGTTGGGCACGTTGAACTGGTCGCTGCCTTCCACGAAGAACGGGCGCTTCTCGGGATAGAACAGTGCGAAACGCGCATCTGCCGCTATCTGTGTTGCGTCCGCTTCAACCTGCGAAAAGTCAGGCTTCACCGTTCCGTTGAGTACGAAGTTGCTGCCCATCGCCCAGCGGACGTTGCCACCCAGCTGGGGCTTGGAGGTGTACTTCCAACCGGTGAGCGATGAATTGCAGCACGGCTTCCCGATGACAGTGTTCGTCAGCTCCGGGTTGAGTCCAATCACCTGACCGTGATGCATGTCGTGCATTCCCACCAGCGTTCCCGCCTGATTGGCGAAGCTTGCCGCACCGCTTCGCGCTTCAGTCCACGTTTCCTTGTAACCGCTGTGCTGCACGTTGCGCTGGATCTGAATTCCCCAGTCCTCGATCGACTTGTTGGGATAGCGCAGGCTGCTGAACGGGATTCGGATCTCGACCTCGTAACCCCACGGCGTGACGTGGCCCTTGGACTCCCAGAGGAAGTCCGCGCTCAGGTCTATCTGTCCCGGCCCGACGTTGGACCCGGGTATGAAGCCGCCGGTCTCGTTCGTGGTGCCGTCGGCCTGGACACCCAACGGATTGACGGCGAATACGAGCGAGCGGTTGCGTTCGTTATAGGGGTCAAGACGAATCTCGATGTTGTCACCCGAGCTGATGTTGTCACGATCAGCGAGTGTGGCGCGCACAGGGCCGTGTGGCTCATACGCGCGAATGCCGAAGTAGATCGCGGTTCGTGAGTACCAGACGTACACGTCAGTCGAATCCGGCGAGGGGCGCTGATCGGCTGGAGAGTACTCGGAGAAGCCAGTGAGCACGGCTGCGCGGCTCCAGACTGGCTCATCGAGATTGCCATCTATAGTTACAGTCGTATCAATGCGCGGAGCCTGCGCGGCGATCTGGCCGGCGCGTCCATTATATACGGGAGCCGGCTGGGCCGCGGCGATCTGAAACGCGCCGAGAAATGCTAGGAGCATGGTGCAGTAAATGTAGCCTGGCGCGTGACGGCGACCATCTGTTGTCGCAGTACATTTCAGCATGCGTACATCCCGATTCCGTTGTGGCCTGGCCGCGCTCCCGGTGGCGGGTGCGTTGTTCCTTACCCCCCCACCGGCCGGCGCTCAGAAGGCCGCCGTCGCGCTCACGAAGCAGGAACGAGCTGTCGCCAAGGCGGTGGATTCGCACAACGCCGCAGCTCTCGCCCTGCTCGAGCGCACTGTCAACATCAACAGCGGCTCACTCAACTTCGTCGGCGTGCGTCAGGTTGGCGACATCTTCCGCGCACAGTACGACTCACTCGGATTCACCACACGCTGGGTCGATGGCGCGGCGTTCCACCGTGCGGGACATCTCGTCGCCGAGCATCCCGGGCCGGGTCCCAAGATCCTGTTGATAGGCCATCTGGATACGGTGTTCGAGCCGAGCAGCCCGTTTCAGAAGTTCACCATGGTGAACGATTCGACGGCTACAGGGCCGGGCGTCATCGACATGAAGGGGGGCGACGTCATCGCACTGTACGCGTTGCGCGCGCTCAAGGACGCCGGTTTGCTGGACAGGATGAACGTCACCGTCGTGTACCACGGCGACGAGGAAGAATCGGGCGCCCCGTTGAGTCTCGCGCGCAAGACACTGATCGATGCTGCCCATGGCGCGACCGCGGCACTCGGCTTCGAGGATGCTGCGGGCGATCCGCATACGGCTGTCATATCGCGTCGGGGAGATGACGGATGGACGCTACGCACGACCGGAGTTCCGGCGCACTCGTCGCAGATATTCACGAGCGATGTTGGAGCGGGCGCGGTGTACGAGGCGTCGCGCATCCTGAATCAGTTCTATCAGAAACTCTCCAGCGAACAGTATCTCACCTTCAATCCCGGCCTCGCACTCGGCGGCACGTCGGTGAAAGCCGATACCAGCGGCACTGAAGGAAGTGCGGCCGGCAAGAGCAACGTCGTCGCGAAGGAGATGATCGTCACGGGAGATCTGCGCACGCTATCGCCCGAACAGCTGGCGCAAGCGCGCAGGACGATGACCGATATT
>Ga0207695_10010312_pt1 | contig 11440 bp, 11 predicted proteins | sample KBSC54metaG_FD_184354 | JGI IMG/M metagenome (GOLD analysis project Ga0207695, IMG submission 184354) | Corn rhizosphere microbial communities from Kellogg Biological Station, Michigan, USA - KBS C5-4 metaG (SPAdes) (version 2) | ecosystem: Host-associated > Plants > Roots > Rhizosphere > Soil... | reverse complement strand
CGGGCGGCGCGGGCTGGCGCAGATACATGAACTTGCGCGGTCCGTGCAGGATCGCCTGATATTGCGCGACGGTGCGCTCGGGCATCAGCTGGTTGAGCGAGACCGCGAGCTTGTCCCTGTTGCCGAGCACCTTCTGCGGGTTGATCGCGATCGAATAGAGCTTGATCGTGGTCGCGAGCGGCTGGCCGTTGCGATCGACGATTTCGCCACGATCCGCATCGACAGCGGCGGCGGTATGCGTATCCGGCCCGCCGAACAGACAAATCTGGATCAGACGCAATGCGATCAGCGCGGTGATCAGCATGAACAGGAGCATCAGCCCCATCAGGCGCTGCTGGGCAATTCCCAGCGCACCGGCAGGCGCAGCCGCAGCCGTATCGCGAACCTCAACGCGCTCGGCGCGGTCGATACGGAGTGCGGCGGGCGCGTTCACCGCGCCGCCTTGGAGCCATGCGCTTCGCGCGCGGCGAGCGCGCCGATATCGGCCGGCAACAAGGATTTAGGCAAAGGATCGCGCGCGGCGAGCTTGACCGGCTCGGCCTTCGGTTTGGCCCTGGCCGGCGTTGCCGCCTTTTCGGCGGTCTCGAACTTCACCGTAACCTTGGCCGCAGGCGCCTTCCTGTCCGCGCTCCTGGGCGCCGGCTTTTGCTCGGGCTTGGCGGGCTTGTCGGCCAGATCGACATGCGTGGCGGGCGGCGCGGTCTTGATCACCTCGAACGACGCCTTCTGCAGCGTCGGCGCGGCGTCGACCGCAACCCCGCCCAGGCGGCTCGGCGCGGGGCGGACATAGGTTGCGGTGCGGAGCGCGGGCTGTGCCGGGGCGGGTGCGGAGGCTTCGGCCGTCTGCGGTACGGGCGGCGCCGGTTGCACCTGCTGTGGCGCGGGCTGGTAGGAGACGTTGGTCGGCGAGCCCTGCTGCGATGCGATCGCGGGATCAAGCTGGAGCGCGGGCTGGCCGCGATGACCGTAGAGGCTGGCAAGCTGGATGCCGCTCGACACGAACTGGCTGGGGCGCGGCGCCTGCAACGCCAGCACGTCGCGGTTCCAGGCTTCGAGCTGGCCCTGGCGGGCGCGGACGCCGATCTCGGTCTGCAACTTGGCGATATCGTCGTGCGTCTGGGCGATCTGGCGATCGACCTTGTCGAGCGCGCCGCGCTCCGAGGCGACCGACTGCGACACCAGATAGCAACAGAGCGCCGCACCCGCGACGCCCGCCACCTGCCACACCGCGCTAAGACGCGTCGCGACGATCATGACGCACGACCTTTCGTCGCCCAGGGACTGGCCGCGGTGCGCCGGGCGACGCGCAACGTAGCGGAACGGGAACGGGGATTGCGGGCAAGCTCGGCCTCGCCGGCGCGGACCGGCTTGGCGACGGCCTCGAAGCTGGGGGTGCGGCGGGCGACCTCGGGCAGATGGCGCGAGCCAGACGGCGTGCTGCCGCTGCGTTCCTGGAGGAAGCGCTTCACGATCCGGTCCTCAAGGCTGTGGAACGAGACCACCGCCAGCCGACCGCCGGGTGCGAGCGAGGCTTCGGCGGCGGCGAGGCCGTCCTCCAGCTCGCCCAGTTCGCGGTTCACATGGATGCGGATCGCCTGGAAGGTGCGGGTGGCAGGATCCTTCTTGTCATGCTCGCGATAGCCGAGCGCGCGGCGCACGACCTGGGCGAGCTCGCCGGTGCGCGTGATCGGGCGCGCGGCGACGATGGCGCGGGCGACGCGGCGCGACTGGCGCTCCTCGCCGAAATGGAACAGGACGTCCGCAATCTCGGCCTCGTCCGCTTCGTTGACGAAGTCGGCCGCGCTCATGCCCGACTGGCCCATGCGCATGTCGAGTGGGCCGTCGGCCTGGAAGGAGAAGCCGCGATCGGCGCGGTCGAGCTGCATCGAGGAGACGCCGACGTCGAGCGTGACGCCGTCGACATGATCGATGCCGCGATCGGCGAGCGCCTCGCCCATGCGCGAATAGACGTCGGGCACGAGCGTGAGCTTGCCTTTGGCCTCGGCGACCAGGGCCTGACCCTCGGCGATCGCGTCGGGATCGCGATCGAAGGCGATCACGTTCGCCCCCGTCGCAAGGATCGCGCGGGTATAGCCGCCGGCGCCGAAGGTGCCGTCGATATGCGTCTCACCGGGCCGGGGCGCCAGACCGGCCATCACCTCGTCGAGCAGGACGGGAATATGGGGGGCGGCGTGGCTCATGCCTCACCCCGCTCTTCGAGATAGAAATCGAGCATCTCGAGCACGACCGGATTGTCGGCGAAGCCGATGCGCGCGTTTTCCGGGCTCCAGATCTCGAAATAATCCTCCATGCCGACGAAGAAGGCGAGGTCGCCGATCTTCCCGAGCTTGCGGAGGATGGGGGACAGCACCATGCGGCCGGCGCTGTCGAAGGCAATGGGCGTGAGGGCGGTCAGCTCATTGCGGCGAACGCCCTCATGGGCTTCGCGGCGCGCGGCGGCCGGCAGGTCGGCCACGCTGTCGCGCAATTCGGTGGAGAGGTCGCGCAGGCCTACGGAATCGAAGGCGCGCAGGCGGTCGCGCTTCGGATGGGGCGCGATCATCAGCTCTTTTTCGGCGTCCTTGCCGTCTTCCTTGGTGCGGCGCTCGATCTGGGTGCGGAAGGCAGCCGGCACCGACACGCGGCCCTTCGCATCGACCGCGTTCAGTGCATGCCCAACGAAGAAAGTCTCCCTCGCCACCCAGTAAGTCCACCCTGCTTTCCGCGGGAGGACGACGCGCCCCGTCCCCCGTCGGCCGGCGATGGGGTGCGCATGGGTACGCAGCCTCCATCGCTGGATCAGCATGGATTAGCATGGGTTTTATATGGGTTTCAATGCCATTCTATGGGTCAGGCTGTGTATTTCATGGCGGTGGGCAAGTAGAACGGAGGCGTAAAAATCCCCGGAATCCGGGGAATCCCGACCGGGTAAGACCTGTGGATAAGAATGTGGGACGAATTTTCGCGACGCCCGGCCGTGTCGGGCCGAGCCGACTCGTCGGAAGGACAAGCATCAATGTGCCGCGGGGCGCGGCTTGGCTTTGGCTGGAGCGGGCGTCGCGGGCCGATCGTCCTGGTCAGGATTGCCGGGGGCAACCCCCAGCTCCGCCAACGGATCGCTTGGCGCATTGTCGTTGGTCGCGGCGGCATGGTTGGCATCGGGCTCGTCGCCGCCCGCGACATGGACGAACGTGGTCGCCAGCATCACCAGCAGGAAGACCCAGGCAAGCCCGATCAGGCCGACACGCACGCGGTGCATCAGCTCGTCGGGACGATGCGTGAAGTTGGCGCCATGCCCCCTAGATAGGCCTCAACTGGCCGCTTGTGAATCTCGATTCAACGGGGGCGGCGCTGCCTGAGGCACAGGCAGGCGAAATTTGAAGATGCTGCCGGTGGGTTGTGCACGGCAGGCGGTGAGGCTTCCGCCATGCGCGAGCGCGATCTGCCGGGCGAGCGCGAGCCCGACGCCCGCCCCGCCCGCCTTGGTCGTGAAAAAGGGCACGAAGATATCCTCAAGCAGATCCTCTTCGATCCCGCCACCATTGTCGCCGACTTCGATGCTGAGCGCCTCCCGATCCCGAATCGCGACCAGCCATACGACCGGTGCAGCTACATCACCGACCGCATCGGCCGCATTGCGGATCAGGTTGATAATAGCCTGCTCGACCAAAGCGGGATCGAAGCTGGCCGAGCCGTTTTTGGGAAGTTTCAGGTCAAGGGATATGCCGCGCTTTCCCAATTCAGGCCCGACCAACCGGCTTATCCCGCCCAGGAAATCCGCGACGTTCACCGCCTGAAGAGCCGGGCGTGGCAAATCGACGATGGCACGGTAGCGTTCCACGAAGTCCATCAGATGCCGACTCCGCCGGCCGATCGTGGCGACCGCGCCCGCGATTTTCGGACTGCGATCGCCGGCCGCGACGAGGCTTTCGACGCTCTCCGCCATCGAGGCGATTGGCGTGAGCGAGTTCATCATCTCGTGGGCGAGCACGCGTGTCATGGCATGCCAGGCGCCGATCTGGACGGCGTCCAATTCACCGGCCACCGATTGGAGCGAGACCAGCCGCTGCGGTTCGGCCCCGGCGTGACGGATCGAGCCGACCCATGCCAGCAGCGAACGGCCGTCCGTGCTGGCGATCATCTGCCGGCCGCCGATGGGGAGTTTCAGGATCGTCGCGGCGCCGGCTTCGCCGAGCACGGCAATATCCCGAAGCCGCCCCGCTTCGAATCCGGCGAGCTCGCGCGCCGCGCGATTCATGAAACGGATGCGATCGTCCGCGCCGAGGACGAACAATGCGACGGTGACGGTATCGATCAGTGCGAGCGCGGCATCGAGCTGGGCGGGCGCCCGCAGGACCGCCGGTTCGACGCCGATGTCAGTCGCGTCCGCGGGGCGCATCACCAGTCGCCACAGATCGAACAGGAGCAGGCCCGACGCCAGGACGATCGTCAACGCCGCCAGATAATGTTGCTGCGCCAATACATGCGCGAGCGCTGCCGCCAGGATCGCCACGAAAAGCAGGCGCCAGCCCGCGCCCGAAATCAGAGCGAGCCGTTCTTGCGGCCTAGAGGCCATGCTTGGCCAGGCGGCGATAGAGGGCGGGCCGGCTCAAGCCGAGCGAGCGCGCCGCTTGCGTCAGATTGCCCTTGTGGCGCTGAACCGTGTCGATCAGCGCTGACCGTTCGAGCGCATCGAGCGTGGTCGGCGCGCGCATCGCACGGGTCCGCGCGGCGGCGGAGGTCACCGCCGAAATCAGGGCGTCGTTCTTCCACGGCTTCAGCAGAAAATCCCGCGCCCCGGCCTTGAGGCTGGCGACCGCGACGGCGACGGCGCCATAGGCCGTCATCATCACAACCGAAACCATCGGATCGATCGCGCCGATCCGTGCGAGCCCGTCGATCCCTTCGGCACCGCTGCGCCGGCCGGCGGCAAAGTTCATATCGAGCAGCACGCAATCATAGCGGGTCTGCCGCAGATGGTCCTCGGCGACCTCGATCGAGCCGACGGCGTCGATCCGCCCGGCATGCCCACCCAGCGCAAGCTGCGCGGCGTCCAGCACGTCTACATCATCGTCGATAATCAGGAGGGAAACGAGGGGGTCCATGGCCGTCAGGTTAGCGAGCCGCGGGGCGCCGTCAAACCCGTCCGAAATCGGACGCCCCGCACCTCGCATCGTTATGCTATGCATCGTAAATATCTGGGAAAGCTAATTTTTTCTGCGGAGCCAGTTGGGCTATCCTGAGGCGATGTCTTTTGCCGGAGCGCCCGTGATCACGCTGGACGAAATCACCAAATCCTACGCCACGGCGGATATCGAAACACGTGCACTGGATGCCGTTTCGCTCGAAGTAGCCGAAGGCGAGTTCGTGGCGGTGATGGGGCCGTCGGGTTGCGGCAAATCGACCCTTCTCAATGTGCTCGGGCTGCTCGATCGGCCAAGCGGCGGATCCTACCGGCTGGCGGGCATCGAAATGACCGGCCTTTCCCCCGCGAGGCTGGCGCGGCTGCGCGGCGAGCACATCGCCTTCGTCTTCCAGAATTTCAACCTGATCGATGACCTGACCGTGGCGGAGAATGTGGAAGTCTCTTTACTCTACCGTCACGGCGAGGCCGCGACGAAGGATCGCGTCGCGGAGGTGCTGGATCAGGTCGGATTGGGGCATCGGGCGCACCATCGGCCGCAGCAATTGTCGGGAGGCCAGCAGCAGCGTGTCGCCATCGCCCGCGCGCTTGCCGGCAAGCCAAGCCTTATCCTGGCGGACGAACCGACCGGCAATCTCGACAGCGCCAATGGCGAGCAGGTGATCGAACTGCTCCAGCAGGTTGCGGCCGCCGGCACCACGGTGATCATGGTCACCCATTCGCACCGCGATGCCGCCGCCGCGCAGCGGATCGTGCAGATGCTCGATGGGCGTATCGTGGGGGAGACGCAGCTGTGAGCGGAGCGATCGGCTTCTGGGGAAAGGCCCGCCACTTCGCCACGGCCTATGCCCGCAACCTGCAGGCGACGCGGCTCTTGTCTGCGATCGCGGTCGCGGGGCTGGCGGTCGGGCTCGCGGGCGCGCTGATGCTGGCGCTGGTCGCGCGCAACGCGCTCAGCTTCAACGGTTTCGTGCCGGACCACGAGCGCATCTATCTGGGAATCTCCATATTGAGTGGGCCGGGGATGGTACCAGAGGTCGACCCGACCAGCCCTCGCCGCGCGGCCGGGTTGATCCGGGCGAACCTGCCCGACGTCGAAGCCGTCGGTCGCCTGTCCGCAGCCGAGGTGGCGTTGCGTCGCAAAGGCGAGGCGATCCGCACCAAGATCTATTGGGCGGACCCGGAAATCTTCAATATCCTGCGGGTGCCGGTCGTCGCGGGCCGCCCCCAGGAGGCGTTGAACAGTCCGGATGGCCTGGTCATGACCCAAAGCGAGGCGATCCGGTTTTTCGGACGGGCAGATCCGCTTGGTGCCGTGATCGAGATCGACGGCGCGCCGATGGTGCTACGCGCGGTGATTGCCGATCTGCCGACGGGAATGACCGATCTGGACAGAGGTATTTTCGCATCGGGCAGATCGGCCAAGTCCGACTTTGGCGCATCCGACGCGCCCGGCGGCTTCTCCATATCCGCGCGCACCTATTTGCGGCTACGGCAGGGAGCTTCGCCCACGGCGGTGGAGCGTGGACTAGCGCGCCTGATCGAAGGCCTCGTGCCGGTCGATTTGCACGGCCAGTACGCAATGCGTCTGGTGCCGATCGGAGCGCTCGCACTGCACCCCGGGCTTCACCCCGGCGCGCGCGCGCGGCTGGAAGTGGGCAGCCTGGTCGCGGCATTCATCCTGTTCATCGCCGTCACCAATTACATGAACCTGAGTACCGCTTTATCGGCGCGCCGTTGGCGGGAGATCGGCGTGCGCGCGGGGTGCGGCGCCACGCGCGGCCAGATCGCGCGGCAGTTCCTGCTGGAAGCGGTCGCGACGATATTGATCGCGCTCCTGCTCAGCGCCGCATTGATCGAGCTTGCGCTCCCCAGCCTCAACGCCTTGTTCGAGACGCAAGCGACGTTCGATTATCTCGCGCATCCCATGCTGCTGCTGTGGCTGTTCGCCGGCGGAGTGGCGTTGGGCCTCGCTGCTGGAGCCTATCCGGCCTTTGTCCTGTCCGGCCTGTCGCCCGCCGCCTTGCTCCGCGACCGCGGGGTCCGAATGATGGGGCGGTCTCTAGTCGCCGATCTGCTGGTGGCGGTGCAGTTCGCGATCCTGATCGGACTGATGATCGCGCTCGCAGTGGTCCATCAGCAACGCCGGTTCGCGACGACCGAGGCGTTGCGGCTGAATATCGATCAGGTGCTCGTCGTCGACGCGCCCTGCCCGGCGAGCTTCCGCCAGGAAGTCGCGAAGCTGCCGGGCGTGCTCGGCACGTCGTGCGCCGGCCGAGGGCTGTTGGAAACCAACTTCAGTTTCGTTCCGAGCGGCGCCCACCAGATACCGACCGACATCGTCACCATCCTGCCTTCGGGCTTCTCCTTGTTCGGTATCGCGCCGATTGCGGGGAGCATTTCCACGCTTCCGGCGGATGGCGAGAAATCGTCCAGGGGGTTCATCGTCAACGAAACGCTGGTGCGCCGTTTCGGCCTCGGCAGCCCGAAGGCCGCGGTCGGAAAGCTCCTGCGGCTGTCATCCGATTCCTCCGATCACGGAGCGCCTATCGTCGCGGTGATGCCCGACTTCAGCTTTCATTCGGTCGAGGCCGCGATCAAGCCCACCATCTATTTCGATCAGCCATCTTCCCAAGGAGAATCCGGCATCGTGCTGATCAAGCTGGCCGGCCGCGACATACCGGAGAGCCTGGCGGCAATCGATCGGATCTGGCGCCAGACCGGTCAGCAGCAGCCGATCCACCGTCAATTTCTCTCGGACCGTATCGAGGAATTATATCGGAACCTTGAGCGCAACAGTTGGATTTTCGCGCTCTTCTCGGGCGTGGCTGCCTTGCTTTCCGCCACCGGCATCGCGGGCATGGCGATCGCCACCGCCGAACGGCGCACGAAGGAAATCGGCATCCGTAAGGCGCTGGGCGCACGCACGGAGCAGGTGCTGACGCTATTGCTCGCGCGGATGAGCCGTCCGGTTTTGTGGGCCAACCTGATCGCGTGGCCGTGCGCGTGGTGGATGATGCGCAACTGGCTGAACGGCTTCGCCTATCGCGTTCCACTCCATTGGTGGCTTTTCCCCGCCGCGGCCTTGATCGCGCTGGCGATCACCTTGTGCAGCGCGGGCCTGCAGGCCTGGAACGTCGCGCGACGGCGGCCGATCGAGGCGCTGCGCTACGAATGAGGCGGGGGCGGTGCATGTTACCGCCAGCAAGGTCCCTCATCTCAGTGCCGATCGCGGCGCGGGTTCGTTCGGTTGAAGATATAGGCTTTGCCGTAGCCGTAGAGCTGGATGCGGGAAGGATATGGCAGCCGATCGAGCCGCAGCCTGGCAACCGGTCGGCTGCCGTCGACCTCGAAGCCGATCTGTTCGTAACCACCGACATAGGCTTGTGGCAGGACATAGGGACCCTGCGCGTCGCGGCCCAAAGTGTAGTGCGTCGCGCGTTTGCCGTTGAGGATCATCGCCCCATCGCGCAGCTCGAGCGTGCCGCAGCAATCGTTCGCGTACACACCATTTTCCCGTCCGGCGGGCATGGTCGGCCGATCCAGGACTGCCCCGACGGCAAGGACGATGGCGGCGATGCCCGCGGCGCCGATCTTCCAGCGGGTCGCGATTGCGGCGCGCGGCAGAATATTCGTCGTCATGGCCTACCCTCCCGTCAACTCGGTCGTCTGGGCACATAACGACATATGTAGATTTAATAGTCAAATGCTGCTATTGGGGCCTTTGTGACAGAAGGTTCGCAGAGGAGAGGCCCGACGTGCCGGCGGGCCGGGCAGTGTCCGGCGGAGCGCCCGCGCCGATCAGCGCACCAGCCAATCCGGTACCGGCAAGTCCTTCGCCGCCAGCCACTCCGGATTGAAGAGCGTGGAGAGGTAACGCATCCCGGAATCGCACAGGATGGTCACGATCGTCTTGCCCGGCCCCATCTCGCGCGCCAGCGCCATCGCGCCCGCGACGTTGATGCCCGACGACAGGCCGACGCACAGGCCTTCCCGCTTGAGAAGCGCGAAGACCTGTTCCAGCCCTTCCTCATCCGAGATGCGGAATTGCGTGTCGATCGGCGCGCTTTCGAGGTTGGCGGTGATGCGGCTCTGCCCGATCCCTTCCGCCACCGAGGAGCCTTCGGCGCGCAATTCGCCATGTGCATAATATTCGTAGAGCGCGGCACCGTGCGGATCGGTCAGCGCGATCGTCACGTCCTCGCTATATTCCTTGAGGCCGAGCCCGACGCCCGCGATCGTCCCGCCGGTGCCCGCGGCGCAGGTGAAGCCGTCGACCTTGCCGCCGGTCTGCGCCCAGATTTCGGGCGCGGTGGTGCGGATATGCGCGAGCCGGTTGGCGATATTGTCGAACTGGTTGGACCAGAGCGCGCCCGGCGTCTCCTCCGCGATCCGGCGCGAGGTGTGCACATAATGGGCGGGGTTGGAATAAGAGGTCGGCGGAACCTCGATCAGCTCGGCGCCGAGCGCGCGGAGCGTATCCTTCTTTTCCTGGCTCTGCGTCTCGGGAATGACGATGGTGGTGCGATAGCCCTTGGCATTGCCGATCAAGGCGAGGCCGATGCCGGTATTGCCGGCCGTTCCCTCCACGATCAGGCCGCCGGGTTCCAACGTGCCATTGGCTTCGGCATCCTCGATGATGAACAAGGCGGCGCGATCCTTGACCGACCCGCCGGGGTTCATGAATTCGCATTTGCCGTAGATTTCGCAGCCGGTGGCGGCGCTGGGGCCGGCAAGGCGGACAAGCGGCGTATTGCCGACGAGAGCGGGCACGCCTGGAGCGGGGGTCACCATGCGCGCCGGGATAGAGAGGCTGGCGGGATGGGGCAAGCAAGCTTCGGTTTCAGCGGGGTTGGGTTTGATTGGGGCGAGCCCTTTTGGGGCCGCCATGCCGATAGCAGACGGCACACACGTGCTGTCGGCTTCGCGCGTGCGATCTGGCCACGGGACGGACCCGGCATTCGCCGGAGTGACGGATCGGGGATTCAACGGCACCGAAGCGGCCTCAATCCCAACGGTTCGTCGCATTGCAGCGACTTTTGTTCAAGCCGAACGTGGTCGTTCATGTCACAAGAGCGTCAACACTCTTGACGTACTTTGCCGCACCCGCGAAAACCGGAACCGCTATGAAGCTCCAAATCCTCCGCGCTACGCCGCTCGCCGCCCTCCTGCTGCTCGCAGCCTGTGATTCCAAGCCGACGACCATCGTCGCCGGCGGCCCGGCCGATCCCGACGCCGACAAGATCAAGGCCGCCAAGCCGATCAAGCTGCCGCCGGCGATGCTGGCCAGCAAGTCCTATCGCTGCAAGGACAACAGCCTAATCTATGTCGACTGGTTCAACGACAACCAGACCGCCAACCTGCATCTCAAGGAAAAGGGCTCGAACCCGACCATGCTGAACGCGGCCAAGCCGGGCGATCCTTATGTCGGCGGCGATTACACGCTGACCGGCACCGCGACCGCCAAGTCGGTCACGCTCAAGAAGGGCGGCGCCGCGCAGGATTGCGACGCCTGATCATCTGATCACCTGTAAAATTTGAACCCCAAGGGCCGGCGAAGCGATTTCGCCGGCCTTTTTCTTTGACCTGCGGGCAGGCTCGGCTATCGGCACCGGGCATGAGCGAGATCACGCCTGCCATCGTCGCCGAACACGGCTTTTCCCCCGAAGAATATCAGCGCGTGCTGAAATCGCTGGGGCGCGAGCCCAATCTGACCGAGCTGGGCATCTTCTCCGTGATGTGGTCCGAGCATTGCAGCTATAAAAGCTCGCGCATTCATCTGAAGAAGCTGCCCACCAAGGGCCCGCAGGTGATTTGCGGACCGGGCGAGAATGCGGGCGTGGTCGATATCGGCGACGGCCAGGCCGCCATCTTCAAGATGGAGAGCCACAACCACCCCTCCTACATCGAACCCTATCAGGGCGCCGCGACCGGCGTCGGCGGGATCCTGCGCGACGTGTTCACGATGGGCGCGCGGCCGGTGGCGAACCTGAATGCGCTCCGCTTCGGCCGGCCAGACCATCCCAAGATGCGCCACCTGATCGCGGGCGTGGTTCACGGCATTGGCGGCTACGGCAATTGCGTGGGCGTGCCGACGGTGGGCGGCGAAGTCAATTTCCACGCCGCCTATGACGGCAACATCCTGGTCAACGCGATGACCGTGGGTGTCGCCGAGACGAACAAGATCTTCTATTCGGCCGCCTCAGGCGAGGGTAATCCGATCGTCTATGTCGGCTCCAAGACCGGCCGCGACGGCATCCATGGCGCGACCATGGCATCGGCCGATTTCGGCGAGGA
>Ga0207695_10010305_pt1 | contig 11443 bp, 8 predicted proteins | sample KBSC54metaG_FD_184354 | JGI IMG/M metagenome (GOLD analysis project Ga0207695, IMG submission 184354) | Corn rhizosphere microbial communities from Kellogg Biological Station, Michigan, USA - KBS C5-4 metaG (SPAdes) (version 2) | ecosystem: Host-associated > Plants > Roots > Rhizosphere > Soil... | reverse complement strand
CTGCACCGTCCAGCCGACCACATCGCGATAGAATTTTTCTGCCGCTTTGGGATCGGTGGTAATGAGTTCGTGCCAGAAGAATTGACCGGCCATGTCCGGTTCCTTTCTTTATTCCGCGGCGTTCTGATATTCGTCGTGACGGCGGACGAAGCTCAATGTGCCGGTTTCATTGCGGCCCAGCGGCGCGCGATCCAGGATCATCAACGTGCCGATGATCTCTTCGGGTCCCCGCGCATAGCTGGAATAGGTGTGGAAGACTTCGCCATCCTTGTTCCTGAAGAAGGCGCTGAGGCCGGGAAGTTCACCATTGGCCCGCTCTGAGGGCGTTTGCTGGAAATTGTAGTCCACCGAGCCTTGCGCCAGCTGCTCCTTGGTGAAGGAGGCGTGATAGTCGTAATTGAAATCCTCGTCGAACGAAGAGGCCCAGGGGAATTTCCATCCCATGCGGGTCTTGTAGGCTTGGATTTCGCTGAGCGGCGCGCGCGACACCGCCGTCCATGTCACGTCGTGATTGTTCAGATGGGGCAGGGCGCCATCGACATGGTCGGAAAGAAATGAGCAGCCCGGGCAGCCCGCTTTTGCGCCGGGCGCCAGCATGAAGTGGTAGACCATCAACTGGCTGCGCCCGTCGAACAGGCCGGCAAGGTTCTTGCGCCCTTGCGGGGTGTCAAAATGATAATCCTTTTCCACGCGAACCCAGGGCAAGGCCTGGCGGGCGGCGCGCACGGCATCGCGCAGATGGGTTTCTTCCTTTTCCTTGAGCAAAAGCGCCTTGCGCGCCTTCAGCCATTCTGTGCGGTCGACGACGGGATGATCCATGGCGGCACCTCCTGGCAGCATTCAAGAACCGAAACAGGTTGATGTCAACCTTTGCACTTTTGCGACACTGTTGCCGGATTGCGGTTCCGTCTTGCCTTACTGGTGGCGCTGAAGGCCCCGGTTGATCAGCTGGAAGAAGACCGGCACGAAGAAGATCGCAAGGATCGTGGCGGTCAGCATGCCGCCGATCACGCCCGTGCCGATGTCATTCTGGCTGCCTGCGCCCGCCCCGGACGCCACCGCCAGCGGGAACACGCCCGCGATGAAGGCGATGGAGGTCATCAGGATGGGCCGCAGGCGCAGGCGCGCGGCTTCCAGAGCCGCTTCCCGCGCCGTCATGCCCCTCTTCTCCGCATCCACCGCGAACTCCACGATCAGGATTGCGTTCTTGGCGGACAGGCCGATGGTGGTGAGCAGGCCGACCTGGAAATAGATATCGTTGAACAGGCCCCTGAGGCTTGTCGCGGCCAAGGCGCCGATCACGCCCAGGGGAATGACCAGCATCACCGAGAGCGGAATCGCCCAGCTTTCATAGAGTGCCGCCAGGCAGAGATAGACGATCAGGATCGAGAGCGCATAAAGCGCGGGCGCCTGCGCCCCGGACTGCTGTTCCTGATAGGACAAGCCGGTCCGCTCGTTCGTGATGCCCGCGGGCAGCTTCTGGAAGATCTTGTCCATCTCCGCCAGCGCCGTACCCGAACTGACGCCCGGCGCGCCCTGGCCCTGAATCTCGATCGAAGGATAGCCATTATAGCGATTGAGCGTGAGCGGTCCCATCGCCCAGGACGCGCGCGCGAAGGACGAGAAGGGCGCCATGGTGCCGGTATTTGTGCGCACATACCACCGGTCGAGATCATCCGGCTTCATGCGGTATGGCGCGTCGCCTTGCATGTAGACGCGTTTGACGCGGTCGCGGTCGATGAAGTTGTTCACAAAGGAGCCGCCCCAGGCCGCCGACAATGTGGAGTTGATACTGGCCGTCGAGACGCCAAGCGTGTTGGCTTTTTCCTGATCGATATCGACATGGAGCTGCTGGGAATCGTCCAGGCTGGCAGGGCGCACCTGCGCCAGCATGCGGTTCTGCATCGCCATGCCCAGGAGCTGATTGCGGGCCTGCATCAGGGTTTCATGGCCAAGATTGCCGCGATCCTGCATCTGCAGGTCAAATCCGGTCGAAAAGCCAAGTTCCGGCACGGACGGAAACACCAACGGGAATATCTGGGCTTGCGGGTTTCCGAAGAAATGCATGAAGGCGCGCTGGGCGATCGACGCTGCGCTGTTCTGCTTGCCGGGGCGCTTGCCCCAATCGATGAATTTCGTAAAGGCGACACCGGAATTCTGGCTGACGCCCGAAATCGGATTGACGCCGGCAACGGTGAAGGTGAGTTCGACGTTTTTCTTCTCCTGCTGGAGATAATATTGCGTGACCTGGTTTGCCACATCCAAGGTCTTCGCCTGGGTGGCGCCGGTGGGCAGGTTGATCAAGGTCATGATGAAGCCTTGATCCTCGTCCGGCAAAAAGCCGGTGGGCAGCCGGTAGAACATCACGCCGACAGCGATCAGGATCACGGCATAGACTGCCATCACAAGCCTGGAATGGTTCAGCACCTTTTCCAGATTGCGGCGATACCAGGCCTGAGTCTGGTCGTAGCTGCTGTTGAACCAGTGGAAGAAGCGTCCCGCCGGGCCGCGATGATGCGGATGTTCGCCGGCTTCCGCCGGCTTGAGCAATGTGGCGCACAGCGACGGTGTCAGGATCAACGCGACGAAGATCGACAGCGACATGGCCGAGACGATGGTGACGGAGAATTGCCGGTAGATCACGCCGGTCGAGCTGCCGAAGAAGGCCATTGGCAGGAACACCGCCGTCAGCACCAGGCCGATGCCGATCAGGGCGCCGGTAATTTCCTGCATGGAGCGGAGTGTCGCTTCGCGAGGCGGTAATCCTTCCTCGCGCATGATGCGTTCGACATTCTCGACCACCACGATGGCGTCGTCGACCAAGAGTCCTATCACAAGCACGAGAGCGAACAGGGTCAGGGTGTTAATCGAGTATCCGAACGCCGCCAGGATGCCGAAGGTGCCGAGCAGCACCACCGGCACCGCCACGGCGGGCACCAATGTGGTGCGCCAGCTCTGCAGGAAGAGATACATCACCAAAACCACCAGCAGGATCGCTTCGATCAGCGTCTCGACCACGTCCTTGATGGAAAGCCGGATGAACTCGGTATTGTCGACCGGGAATGCCACCTGCATGCCCGGCGGGAAGGTGGGCTCCAGGGTTTTCACGCGCGCCTTGATCTCGTCGACCACCTTCAACGCATTTGCGCCCGGCGCCGGCATGATGGCAAAGCCCGCCGCGGGCATTCCGTTCATGAAGCTGGCGACCGCATAGCTGTCGGCGCCCAGTTCGACGCGTCCCACATCGGAAAGATGCACCACCGCGCCGTCCGGCGTGGATTTCAGGATGATGTTGCGGAATTGTTCCGGCCGCTGAAGCTGCGACTGCGCGGTGACTGTCGCGTTCAGGGCCTGGCCGGACACAGACGGCAATCCGCCGATGGAGCCGGCGGAAACCTGAACATTCTGCGTCTGGATGGCGGCGGCGACGTCGGAAGGTTGCAATGAATAATGCTGGAGCTTGTAGGGATCGAGCCAGATGCGCATCGCATACTGAGCGCCGAAATTCTGCGTGTTGCCCACGCCCGTGACGCGGGCCAGCTGATCCTGCATCTTGGAGGTCATGAAATCCGAGATGTCGATATTGGTATATCGATGGGTCGGATCGAACATCGCCACGACCAAGAGGAAGTTGGTTTGGGCTTTGGCGACCGTGACACCCAGCTGCTGCACCTGGCTGGGCAATTGCGCCACCGCCTGCTGCACTTTGTTCTGCACCTGCACCTGGGCGATGTCGGCATTGGTGCCCGGTGCGAAGGTCACCGTAATGATCATCGAGCCGTCGGAGTTGGACGCCGACGAGAAATAGAGAAGGTTATCGATGCCGGTGAGCTGCTGTTCGATCACCTGGGTGACGGAATTCTGCACCGTCTTCGCATCCGCGCCCGGATAGATGGCGGAGATCGAGACCGCCGGCGGTGCGATCGTGGGATATTGTTCGATGGGCAGGGTAAAGGCCGCGATTCCGCCCGCCAGCATCACGACAATGGCGATAACCCAGGCGAAAACCGGTCGGTCGATAAAGAAGCGTGACAATGACATGGACGCTCCTTATTTCATTTCGCGGGTGTAGTGGGTGCGGCAGGCCTGGCAGCCGCGGTCTGGACTGGCGAGGGCGCCACTTTCATGTCCGGCCGGATGCTCTGCAGGCCTTGCACGATGACCTTATCCCCCGCCTTCAATCCGTCGGTCACTTGCCAGTCGCCGCCGATGGCACGGCCGGTCTTGATCTCGCGCAGCCGCGCCATATTTTCCGCATCCACCACCAGAACGGTGGGCTCGCCCTTCGGATTGCGGCCTACCGCCAATTGCGGAATTAGAATGCCGTGCGGATCGACGCCTTCATTGATCGTGGCGCGCACATAAAGGCCCGGCAGCAGAATATTCTGCGGGTTAGGGAAGATGGCGCGCAACCGGACGGCTCCGGTGGTCGGGTCCACCGTCACATCGGTGAATTGCAGCTTGCCCTTCTCGGCGTAAAGCGAGCCGTCGTCCAAGGTCAGAGTGACTTCGGCTGTCAGGGGTCCGCGGCGATCGATCTGCCCCGCCTGGGCCGCGCGTTCCAGCGCCAGCAACTCCGACGAAGACTGGTCGATATCGACATAAATCGGATCGAGGGTCGAAATCGTGGCCAGCGAGCTGGTCTGATTGGCGGTGACCAGCGCCCCCACGGTGACCGACGAAGCGCCGATGCGTCCAACGATGGGCGCTACGATGCGGGTGTAGGCGAGATTGATGCGCGCGGTTTCCACATTGGCGAGCGCGAGCTTGTAGGCGGCCTGCGCATCGTCATTGTCTTGCGGCGCGATCGCGTTGGCCTTGAGCAGTTCGGCGTAGCGCGTGGCTTTGATCTTGGCGCTGGAAAGTGTCGCCGCCGCGCTGTCATAGGCGGCCTGATAGGGCGCGGGATCGATCTGATACAGCGGCTGGCCTACCTTGACGGTGCTGCCTTCTACAAACAGGCGCGCCTTGATGATGCCGCTGACCTGCGGGCGTACCTCTGAGACGGCAGTGGGGTCGGTACGGCCCGGCAGCTCCGACTTGAGTTCGACCGGTTGCTCCTTGACGACGATGAAGCCGGCCGGGGGCGTCATCTGCTGTTGTTGCGGCGGACTGCATGCCGCCACGATGACTGCGATCGCCACGATGACCGAATAGTTGCGCACCATGAAATCCCCTCAAAATACCGGCAACGCCGGCCCCGATTTGCGCGCTCTCCTATCAGAAGCCGCGCCGAACCCCAACCTCTCGCCGGGCAAATGCCCGGAAAAGGCCCGATTTTTGCCGACGCCTTAAATAGGTCGGGCAGAACCGATTGAAAGGGGTGGCCCCGCCAAAGAGCCGGTCTTTACAGATGTTTTACACAGACGCCGCGATAGGGGCCGCGATGGGAGCGGAAAGCGGCGCGTCCAGCCAGAATTTCGTGACGGTTTTTTCTAGAAGGATCGGATTTTCGATCCGGCACAGTGTTGCTTTGATCTCACGGCGTGTTGCCGCCGTGCCGAAGGGTGCGTTTTCGACATACCAGCCCAGATGCTTGCGAAAGACCCTGAGGCCCAATGCGTCCCCGTAAAATTTCAAGGAGGCGGCCAGATGGTCCAGCAAAATGGTCAACCGGGCGCCGATATCGGGCTCCGGCTCCGCGCCGTTCTGCGCCAGCGCCCGGCCAAGACCGGATGCGATCCAAGGGCGGCCATAGCTGCCGCGCCCGATCATCACAGCATCGGCACCTGACTGTGCCAGCGCGGTCTGCGCCGAATTGAGATCGGTGATGTCGCCATTGACGATCACGGGAATTTTCACGGCCTGCTTCACCTCGGCGACCGCATGCCAGTCGGCGTTGCCCTTATAGAATTGCTGCCGGGTCCGGCCATGCACGGTGATGGCTTTGACGCCCAGCTGTTCGGCCCGCGCCGCGATCTCAGGCGCGTTCTTCCAATGCTCATCCCAGCCCAGCCGCATCTTCAGCGTGACCGGTCGGGATGTACCGTTCACTGCCGCTGCGATCAGGCGCGCAGCCAATTCTTCGTCCCGCATCAGAGCCGATCCGGACAATGCGCCGGTCACTTCCTTGGCAGGGCATCCCATGTTGAAATCGATGATGTGCGCGCCGGCCTGTTCGGCCAGGCGCGCGCCTTTGGCGATCCATTCGGCTTCGCGCCCCACCAGCTGGATCACCATCAAGGGCAGGCCGTCTCCCACCGCTGCGCGGCGCACCACGTCCGGCCGGCCGCGCGCGAAGCTGTCACAGGCTACCATTTCCGTCGCCACATAGGGCGCGCCCTGCTGCGACGCGGCCTGACGGAACGGCAAATCCGAGACGCCGGTCATGGGCGCAATCAGCACCCGTCCGGGAACGGTCACATCGCCGATCTGAAGACTGGTCATGGCGGCGCAAATAGCGCTTTTCCTGCTGTTTTTCCAATAGTTAAGGCTTTGGACCTTAGAAAGAGCCATGCTGTCGGTCCGCCTCAACCGCCTTTTAGCCCGGCTGACGCCTGCACATTCCGTCAGGCTGGCCGGGACGCGGCCCATTGCCAGCCTCACCTTCGACGATTTCCCCAAATCGGCCTGGGTCCAGGGCGGGCCGATCCTCGCCCAATATAAAGTGCGCGGCACCTACTACACGGCGGGCGGCTTTTGCGGCCGCACCGTGGACGGGACGGTTTTCTATGACACCGACGATCTGCACGCCCTGACTGCCGCAGGTCATGAGATCGGCTGTCACAGTTTCGCCCATCAGCCGACGCCGACCCTGTCGTCGCAGGAATTGGCGCGGGACGCGGCGCGCAACGCCGAATTCCTCAAACCGTTTCTGAACGGTGAGACACCGCAGAGTTATGCCTTTCCCTATGGCCTGGCTTCGCCCCGCACCAAGAAATTCTTCGCGCCGCGCTTCACCAATGTGCGCGGCGTCCATCCCGGGCTGAACAGCGGGCGCGCCGACCTGGCTTTGCTCAATGTCGTGTCCATCGAGATGCGATGCTGGGATCGCGAGCAGATCATGCGCGCCATCACGCGCGCCCGGCATGATCGCGCCTGGATCGTCTTCTACACCCACGACATCGGCGAGAAGCCCAGCGAATATGGTTCCACGCCTGCCATGCTGACGGAGCTGCTGGACCGGTTGGCCGAAGCGCGCATCGAGATCTTGCCAATGCGCGAAGCGGTCAAGGCGGCTATCGGTTAGCGCGCGGCGTGTCCGCGCCCATTCAACCTACCAACACTTTTTCGGTATAGGCGAGATCGTTGAGCCTGGGCTTATGCGGGCCTTTATAAAGACGCGGTTCTTTGCCTTCGCCATACACGGACGGCATGCCTTTCACCTTGCCGTCCAGGATAAAGCCAAGAGAGCCTCGGCTCAGGAACCAGCGGCCCAAGGCAGCGCCGCAACGTTCGAAATCCGACGTGTCGCGGCAATAGATCAATTCCATGATCGGTAATTTGAAGCGCGTGACGTGGCGGCGACGGAAAACGAACGGAAAAACCGCGCCCTCTTTTCTGCACACGACGCTGATGCAGCCCCAGGCGCGGTGATCTTCGAGCAGATCGCGTTCAGGCAGATCGTCCGGAATATCCTCGCGCACATTTCCGCTGCCCCATGTGAGGACGGGAAAGGCGACGCTGCGTCCGAAATTGTATTGCGTCCAGCCCATCGATGTCATGGATTTGCGCGTGTGATCGGCAGGCGATGTATTCAGGTAAAGCGGTCCGTCGATACTGGTTGCCGTGATCGGCAGCGATTGGGCATGGGGGCGCCGGTATGGCCGGTCCACATACCAGGAGGACAGATTGCAGATGACCTCATCGCCTCTGCGCGACCAGAGTGTAAGGATCACGCCCACAAGCCCCGATTCGGCTTCCAGCGCATAGCCAATGCGGGGCATGCCTTCGACGCCGGGACGCGCCGCAATGCGTGCCAGGCTTTTGTCCCAGAAATCACGTGGATGAATTTGGAACCCGTCCGTCAACATGCCCGAAAGCGCGTCCAGGTCGCTTTCCGCAATCTGGCGGCATTTTACGCGCGAAACGGCGGAAGGTTCAGCGGACAAGGGTTCGAAAGTCCTTCCTGACAGGCTGTTATCGCTGCTTGTCCATTAGCGGAACGTTAAAGCTACCGGGCCTAGGCTGAACGGGAGTTCCCCGGTTTTGTGCATGATCACGCCATCCATGATTTTCAGGCATGTCGCGCGGATGGCGCGGGCAGGGGAGAAACGGCTGACGGCCGGACATTCTTTCGAATGTGGGGCAGTCTGATGCCGCGCGAGGACAAACCTGTCGAGAATTTTTCATTCGGCCGGCGCGGCGCGCGGGCCACGTTGCATATCGGGCTGGTCAACAATATGCCCGACATGTTCCTGCGCACCGCTGAATTGCAATTCGCACGATTGTTGAAAGAAGCTGCGGGCGGTTTCGATGTGCGCCTGCATCTCTTCGCCACGTCCGAGATACGCCGCAGCGACGAAGTGCGGGCGCGCATGGATGGTTTTTACGCCGATGCCGCAGCCGTTCCCGAGATGGGGATGGATGCGCTGATCTTCACAGGCGCCGAGCAGCATGCCGACCGGTTGAGCGACGAGCCTTATTGGCGGGCACTGACCCGCCTGATGGATTGGGCGGAAGCGGGCACGGTTACCACCTTGTTCTCCGGCCAGGCTGCGCATGCTGCGGTTCAGCATTTCGACGGTATCCGGCGGCGCGCTCTCCCCAAAAAGCTCAGCGGCGTCTTCGCCAGTCTGCGCGCCGCAGATGATGCATTGCTGGCCGGCGTGCCCGCGCGTGCCACCACTCCACATTCGCGCCGGCATGGCCTGCTGGAAAGCGATCTGACATCGCACGGCTATCGCGTGCAGGCCCGGCTGATGGACGGATCCGTTGATCTTTTCGTGCGCGAGGGCCGCAGCCGTCTCGTTTTCCTGCAGGGACATCCGGAATATGGCGCCGACACGCTGGGGCGCGAATATCTCAGCGACATGGCGCTGTTCCTGGACGGAGAGGGCGAGCGACCTTCCATTCCCGAGAATTACTTCGACCGGGTCACCGAAAACGCACTCCAGGCCCTTGCCGGGCGCCAAGCGCAGGTCGCGGACTATACAGAAGTGGTGACGGGCGCTGTCCCGCTCCAGTCATGGCACGGCACCACCCTCAGGCTGTTCGCCAACTGGATTGCCAGCATTGCCGCGGAAAAACCCCGCCGCCGCATTGCCCGCGCCGCGGCCACGCACCGGTCCGCCTGAGCCTCCCCGAGGGGTGCGGTACATCGGCAACATTACTTAATTGTCGCGAACTGTACCGACCGGGCCCCCTTCACCCTGTCTGCCCCCTCCATTACATAGGGTGCTTCGGCGGGGGCCGGAAGAATGATGGCAACGCTATTCATCTGGACGGGCAGCCTTTTTGCTGGCCTCGCGCTTTTGGGCGCGGGCTATGCCCTGGCGGCTGCCCTGTTTGCAGGCCGCTTCATGCGGGGCCGCAATACGCCGGCGTCCGCCTCTCCCGCGGTAACCATTCTCAAGCCCCTGCATCTGGGCGAGCCTGGACTGTCCGAGAATCTGGAAAGCTTCTTTGCGCAGGATTATCCGGGCAACGTCCAAATCGTATTCGGCGTGCATGATCCCAGCGATCCGGCCATCGCGGTGGTCGAAGCCTTGCAGGCGCGCTATCCCCATCGCGACACCGTGATCGTCACAGATGGCGCGCGGCATGGCTCGAACGCCAAAGTGTCGAACCTGATCAACATGCTGCCCTCGGCACGGCACGACATATTGGTGCTGTCGGACAGCGATATCCGGGTGACGCCGCGCTGGCTGCGTGATGTGACGGATGCTCTGGCGCAGCCGGGTGTGGGCCTGGTGACTTGCCTCTACACGGGCGAAGTGGTGCGGGGCCAAAATCGCATCTGGTCGACCTTGGCGGCGATGGGCACATCTTATGACTTCCTGCCCAATGTGATGCTGGGTGCAAGCCTGGGATTGGCCGAACCTTGCATGGGCTCCACCATTGCGCTCAGCCGCACCACCTTGGACGAGATTGGCGGCTTCATGGCGTTCGCCGATTATCTGGCCGACGATTACGAAATGGGCCGTGCCGTCCGCGCCAGAGGGCATGTTCTGGCCATTCCCGCCATCGGCGTGGGCCATACCACGACCGAATCGAGCGCGCGGGACCTGTTCCGGCACGAGTTGCGCTGGACACGCACCATCCGCACCGTCAATCCCCTGGGTCATCTTGGCACCATCGTCACCTTCGGGTTCCCGATTGCGCTGATTTCCGCGATCTTGCTGGATTTTTCCTGGTTCAGCATGGCTGTCCTGTGTATGACGCTGGCGGCGCGGCTGTTTCTCAAGCGCCGCATTGATGGTATTTTTGGCACGTATGCAGGTCCGTCCTGGCTTTTGCCGGCGCGTGACCTTTTGAGTTTTGCAGTGTTCATGACGTCGCTGTTCGGCGAGACGGTCCATTGGCGGGGAACCCGCTTTTCGGTCGAGCCCAGCGGCGCCTTGTCCCAATTCTAAAGGTCGTCATTCCATGTCCATGAAGTCGCTTTTCCTCCAGGCTCCGTCGTTCGACGGTTACGATGGTGGCGCAGGCGCGCGCTATCAGATGAAGCGGGAGGTGAAATCCTTCTGGTTCCCCACTTGGCTGGCTCAGGCGGCGGCGATGGTGCCGGGTTCGCGTCTGATCGACGCGCCGCCGCACAATCTGTCCTTCAAGGATATCGAAGACGATGTGAAGGCACACGAACTGATCGTGATTCACACCTCGACGCCCAGCTTCAAATCCGACTGCAAGACCGCGCGTCTGGTGCGCGGCATCAATCCCACCGCCATGATCGGTTTCATCGGGGCCAAGGTGGCGGTCGAGCCGGTCGAAAGCATGGAAGCTTGCCCCGAACTCGATTTCGTGGCGCGCAACGAATACGACTTCACCATCAAGGAATTGGCGGAAGGCGCGGACTGGTCCACCATCAAGGGCCTGACCTACCGTGACGCCAATCGCCAGATCGTCTCCAACCCGGAACGCGAAATCCTGGTGGATATGGACAAGCTGCCCTCCGTGCTGCCGCTCTACAAGCAGCTCGATGTGAAGAAGTATTTCGGCGGCTATCTGCTGCACCCCTACATGAGCTGGTACACCGGCCGCGGCTGTAAATCGCGCTGCACCTTCTGCCTCTGGCCTCAGACGATCGGCGGTCACAAATACCGCTTCATGTCGATCGAGCGCGTGGTCCGGGATGTTCAGTATGTGAAGGATAATTTTCCGGAAGTGCGGGAGATCTTCTTCGATGACGACACCTTGACCGACAATCACGACCGCGTGGAGGAATTAGCCCGCGCGCTCGGCCCATTGGGGATCACTTGGTCCTGTAATGCCAAGGCGAATGTTCCGCGCAAGACCCTGGAAGTGATGAAGGCCAATGGCCTCAGACTGCTGCTGGTCGGTT
>Ga0207695_10010304_pt1 | contig 11443 bp, 7 predicted proteins | sample KBSC54metaG_FD_184354 | JGI IMG/M metagenome (GOLD analysis project Ga0207695, IMG submission 184354) | Corn rhizosphere microbial communities from Kellogg Biological Station, Michigan, USA - KBS C5-4 metaG (SPAdes) (version 2) | ecosystem: Host-associated > Plants > Roots > Rhizosphere > Soil... | reverse complement strand
CGATAAGATCTACGATATGATCGATCCTGATGATAAAGTGATCAAAGCGAGAGTGAAAATCGCTAACCCCGGCAATAAGCTCAAACCGGGCATGTTTGCCAGCGTGATCATTAAAGCCAGTTCGGGCGAAAATCTGCCTGTGATCAATACCCGTGCTTTGATCTTTGATAATGATAAAAACTATGTGGTAGTGGTTGATGGTAAAGCTCACGCACGTATCCAGCAGATCGACATCGCAAAAAAGGTGGAAGACCGTGCCTACATCCGTGCAGGCCTAAAACCAGGCGATCGCATTGTGGCATCAAGGCAAGTGTATCTTTTTGAATCGCTGAAAGACTGATAGGCGCAGGGCGGTTGGCGCGTGGTGAGTATAAAAGAAAGTATTAAAACTTAAATCCGAATTCGAAATTCCGAATTCCGCAATAAAAGATGAATCAATTCATAAAAAGGGTTTTATCATTCGCATTAAAGAATAAGTATTTTATATTCTTTGTGACTGCTTTACTTGCAGCCGGGGGGTATATCAGCTTTAAAAATATAAGTATTGACGCGTTCCCGGATGTGACTAACACTTCGGTTACCATCATTTCGCAATGGCCGGGGCGTAGTGCAGAGGAGGTAGAGAAATTTGTAACCCGTCCGCTGGAAATTGCCATGAACCCGGCGGAAAAGAAAACCAGTATCCGGTCATCTTCTTTGTTCGGCCTCTCAGTAGTAAAAGTAACCTTTGATGATGATGTGGACTATGCTTTTGCCCGTCTGCAGATCAATAACCACATCGGCGATGCTAACCTACCTGATGGCGTAAATCCATCCATAGAGCCTCCTTATGGCCCGACGGGTGAGATATATCGCTTTACATTGACCAGTAATAAACGCTCTGTCCGCGATCTGAAAACAATAGAAGACTGGGTAGTTGACCGTGAAATACGTGCGGTACCTGGTGTGGCTGACGTGAATAGTTTTGGCGGCGAGGTGAAAACTTACCAGATCACCGTCGATCCGCAAAAAGCATTACAATACGGTGTTTCCGCATTGGAGCTTTATGAGGCGGTATCAAAAAGTAACGTGAACGTAGGCGGTGATGTGATTGAGCAAAGCGGCCAGGCTTATGTGGTGCGCGGTATCGGTTTGCTGAACAATATCGACGAGATCAAAAACGTGGTCATCAACAACGTAAAGGGTACGCCTATTTATGTGAAGACCATCGGTGAAGTAACTGAATCTTCATTGCCTAGGTTGGGCCAGGTGGGACGCGACCGTGACCCGGATGTAGTAGAAGGTATAGTGGTAATGCGCAAGGGCGAAAACCCAAGTGTAGTGATAGCGGCGTTGAAGGACAAAATACACGATCTGAACTATAATATTTTACCGTCAGACGTAAAGATCAAGACCTTTTATGACCGTGAGGACCTGGTAAATTTTGCCACGCATACGGTACTCCACAATATGTTCGAGGGTATCATCTTCGTAACGGTTATCGTCTTCCTTTTCATGGCTGATTGGCGCACTACGCTTATTGTATCACTGATCATTCCGTTGGCTTTGTTGTTTGCCTTTATCTGTCTCAAGTTAAAAGGCATGTCGGCCAACCTGCTTTCCATGGGCGCTATCGACTTTGGTATTATCATAGACGGTGCCGTGGTGATGGTGGAAGGTATATTCGTGGTGCTCGATCATCGCGCCAGGGAGGTGGGTATGGAAAAATACAACCGCCTGAGTAAACTGGGTATGATCAAAGAAGCCTGTTTGGTAAACGGTAAAGGTATATTCTTCGCCAAGCTGATCATCATCACAGGTTTATTGCCCATCTTTAGCTTCGAGAAGGTGGAAGGTAAAATGTTTTCTCCTTTGGCCTGGACACTGGGCTTTGCTTTGCTGGGTGCATTGATCATGACTTTCACTTTTGTGCCAGCATTTGCAAGTGTGCTCCTCAATAAAAATGTGAAGGAAAAGCACAATGTTTTTGTAGAGTTTATTAACGGGTTCTGTATGCGCATCTACACCTGGTGTTTCAAATTCAGGAAGCTGATGCTGCCATTTACCATAGGCACTTTGTTTATCTGTCTGGCTTGTTTTGAGCTACTGGGTACCGAGTTTTTACCGGAACTGAACGAGGGTTCGATATATGTCAGAGCGACCGGTCCGTTAAGTACCTCACTGGGTGAATCAGTAAAGCTGGCGAATGAAATGCGCAAGATATTCCTGAGCTTCTCGGAAGTGAAACAAGTTCTTTCGCAAACAGGTCGCCCGAATGACGGTACGGATGCAACCGGTTTCTATAATATAGAGTTCCACGTTGATATATATCCACAGGACAAATGGGCGAGGGGCGAGACCAAAGAAGAACTGATCCAGCGAATGCAGGAAAAATTGAAATTTTTCCCGGGGATCGATCTCAACTTCTCACAGCCAATCTCGGATAACGTGGAGGAAGCGGTATCGGGTGTAAAAGGCTCCATCGTGGTGAAAATGTTTGGGGATGATTATAAATTCATCGAAGGCAAAGAAGACACGATTTTCAATATTTTAAAGGGTGTAAAAGGTATCGAGGACCTAGGCGTTTTGCGCGATATGGGTCAGCCTGAGCTGCAGATCAACCTGAACCAGGTTAAGATGGCCCAATATGGTGTTACAGCTGCCGATGCTAATGCAGTAATCGAGACGGCTATAGGTGGTAAAGCTGCTACCCAGATATATGAAGGTGAGCGTAAATTCGACCTGCGTATACGTTACCCTGAAGACTTCCGGAACAATACACAATCCATCGGCGACCTGCGCGTGCCATCTATCAGCGGCAATAAAGTTCCGCTTCGCGAGATTGCGGATATCACCAAAACTACGGGCATCAGCATGATCTACCGCGATGCTCATAAACGTTATGGAGCAATCAAATTCTCTATTCGCGGCAGGGACATGGGTAGTACCATTAAAGAAGCGCAGGATAAGGTAAATGCAAAGATCAAACTACCAAAAGGCTACTTTTTGGAATGGGCGGGTGATTTTGAGAACCAGCAGCGAGCCTCTAAGCGATTGGCTCAGGTGGTGCCGATCAGCTTGCTGATTATCTTCTTCATCCTGTTCATCCTGTTTGGCAATGTAAAGGATTCATTATTGGTATTAAATAACGTACCATTCGCAATAGCTGGAGGTATTCTCGCTTTGCTCATTACAGGGGTCAATTTCAATATATCGGCGGGTATCGGCTTCATCGCACTGTTTGGTATATGTGTGCAGAACGGGGTAATCCTGATAACCAAATTCAAAAGTAATATTAAGGAACTGCGATTCCATTCGGCGCGCCGCTTCTCGGATGCGTTAAGATTAGGTGTTGCTGATCGTTTGCGCGCTGTGGTAATGACTGCCTTGATGGCTGCTATTGGTTTGTTGCCTGCGGCAATTTCAAATGGCATCGGTTCAGAAGCATCGAAACCATTGGCTATTGTGGTGATAGGCGGATTGATCACCAACACAACATTTAACCTGTTCATCTTCCCGATCATATTCTACGGCGCCTATAAAAAACGTGTGGAGCAAGGGAATATCGGGCGGATATAAAAGAGACTAATACCCCTGAGTATCGGTATTGTTGAGGGCGGTGCGGTGCAGTGAGGTCTGCACTCGCCCGATACAATTAAGGTGCGTATTCAAGCGGCGGGTACTATACCTGTCGCTTTTGTTTTATCTATTCGTTTCGAAGGCTTTCAACAGGATTAATAGTCGCCGCCCTGATAGTTTTGAAGGAAATGGTAATGAAGGCAACAATCAACCCGGACAATAACGAGATTGCAAATACCCACCAGCTGATGCTAACCTTATAAGGAAAATCGCTCAGCCAGCTACGCATAAAATACCAGCCTGACGGCAGCGCGATCAGGTTAGCAACAAGCACGAGTCTGAAATATTGCTTGTAAAATAATACCACAATATTGCTTACACTGGCTCCAAGCACTTTGCGTATACCTATTTCGCGGGCTTTACGGGTAAGGCTGTAGGTGATCAGTCCAAGCAATCCTAAACAAGAAATAAAGATGGCCATGGTGGCAAATATACCGGTCATCTTTTGGGTGCTTTGATCGCGGGAGTAATCACTTTGGAAAATAGCATCCAGGAAGCCATAAGAAAAAGGTGTATCAGGATTTAGTTTCTTCCATTGGTCGGATACAAATTGCACAGCAGATGATGCCTGGTGTCCGGTTACTTTGGCTACTATGGACGTGCATCTCAATGGATTGCAAGCCATAATACCACACGGGCCGATTGAGGCGTGTAACGAGAAATAATGATAATTCTTCACCACACCTACAATCTTATAGTTATATACTATGCCATTATGCAGGTGCGATACATATTTGCCTGCTGCGGTGTATGGGTCGAGACCTAATAACTTTACAGCTTCTTCGTTCAGAATGATCTCCTTGCCGAAATCATGCAGCTCCATGTCTTCCTGCATATTGTTGTTGGTAAATGTTGCGGGACTGATATTACTGCCTGAGATCAATTGCAGGCCCAGGGTTTTCAAATAGTTTTCATCGGTGAAATCCATAAAAACGATCTGTTTATCGCTGATCGATTTCCCTGACGCATATAAATTCATATCTCCTGATACGAGTGGTGCGGTGGCACGGGTAATGGTTTTAAAATTTGCGTTACCATTCATTTGCTTCATCAGCACATCGCTATTTTTCTGGGATTGCGCACTGTTGAGATTGATCACTAATTGCTGGTCCTTGTCAAAACCCGTTTTGGCGTTGACCATAAAATGCAATTGTTTCCAGATCACGATAGTGGAGAATATCAGGCAAGTGGAAATGATGAATTGGGTTACGATCAATACCTTCCGTATATTAAACATACCCGGAGAATCGGTAATGTTGCCTTTTAGCACCTTAACAGGATTGAATCCCGAGAGGTAAAATGCCGGATACAAGCCTGATGCCAGACCGGTTACAACGGAGATAAGCGCCATCCACAGAATAAGACTGCTATTCTCTTTTGCAAAGAAGGACAGCGACTGCCCTGTAAGGCTATTAAACTCAGGCAGGAACAGAAATGCCAGTGCGATCGAAATTAATAAGGAGCAAATACTGATGATACTTGACTCCGTTAAAAACTGGTAACGGATAGCCGATTTTGCTGCACCCAGCACGCGACGCACACCGGCCTCACGCGCTCGGCTCATGGCTTGCGCGGTGGTCAGGTTCATGTAGTTTATGCTGGCAAGCAGTAGGATTAAGAAGGCTACCGAGGCCAGCAGGAAGATATATTTGATATTGCCCTGTTTGTAAGCCAGGTAATCCATATAATCAGATGAATGGAGATGGATGTCCTTTAAAGCCTGCAATGAGTTGGTGATATGATCGCTGTGCTCCTTCATCTCCGCGCCGCCATGACGTTGCAGGTAATCGTTCAGCGCTTTGGTTACATGCGAAATGTTGCTATTGGGTTTCAGCTTTACATAGGTGTAAAAGTTATCATTAACCACCCAGCTGTTATTATTGGCGATATGCTCGCGGGCGCCATCGCTATTATTTGAAGCGAAGAAATCAGCCTGGATGTGATTCAGAAAATCTTCCTTAAAAACACCGGTTATAGTATAAATGACCGTTCCGACTTTTACAGTTTTACCAACCGGATATGCATCGCCATAAAGCTTTTTTGCAAGTGTTTGTGATAGGATAACGGTATTTGGTGCTTTGAAAGCAGTATTCCTATCGCCATATTGAAAATGGAATGATAGGATATTGAAAAATTCAGGGTCAACCCAATAACCAGAATCTTCTGCATAAGGCGTATTAGTTCCGGTTTTTTGTGCCTGTACTATCACCGTGCCATTGGTAGCGTCCAGGCGGCTTACTTCCTCTATCTCGGGGATTTCAGCCTTTAAATATTTAGCATAGGGCATTCCTACGGTAGGTGCCTTACTGCCGTCACTAAAGGTTGACGTTACGCGGTAGATGTTTTCTCCGTTATCAAATCCTTTATCAAAACTTGCTTCATGCTGATAATAAAGGAAGACCAGGGCGCAGCAAGCCAGACCGACAGCCAATCCAGAGATATTAATTAAAGTTGTGGTTTTGTGCTTCCAACGGTTACGCAACGCGAGTTTGATATAGGTTTTGAACATAAGCGGAGGGTTATATTCAAAAATAGAAGCTTTGAATTAAATAAGTGGCATAGCGTCACTTATTTAACAAAGTTTAACGCTATGATATGGTCAGTTCGCCGCGCAGGTCCGTCTCCAGTAATTCTTTAATAACAGCAGGTTCTTTGTATTGTCCCAGCAGGTACATCATTTTGGTGATAGCGGCCTCGTAGGTCATATCATAACCGTTGGCTACGCCCATGTCTTTCAGCTCTTTGCTGGTTTCGTACCGGCCCAATTCTACTGTGCCTACCTTGCATTGGGAAATATCCAGTATTACTTTACCGTTGTTGATGGCGTTTTTTAGCAGGTCGATAAACCATTGATCGGTAGTGGTATTACCCGCGCCGAAAGTTTCCATTACAATGCCCCGAACATCGGCTGAAAGAATGTTCTCCACCACCTTTGGACTGATACCAGGATATAGTTTCAACACGGCTACATCATTCGCCAAATCGCTATGAACTATAAAATGATCATCAACAGGTTGCCTTATATCGTTCAAGCTGAATTTGAGATGCACGCCAGACTCAGCGAGAATAGGGTAGTTGGGTGAGCGGAACGCCTCGAATTTGGACGAATTATACTTAAATGCCCGGTTACCTCTGAATAGCTTATAATCAAAATAGATACAAACCTCCGGCACGCGTGCGCGGTCATGCTTTTTCGCTTTGGCTATTTCAATAGCCGTCATCAAATTTTCCTTCGCATCAGTACGGATAGCGCTGATAGGTAATTGCGAACCTGTGAAGATAACCGGTTTCGCCAAATTCTCGAGCATAAAGCTGAGCGCAGATGCGGTAAAGGCCATAGTATCTGAGCCATGCAATATCACAAAGCCATCTACCTTATCATAATGATCCCTGATGAGGTGAGCCAGCTGACACCAGATCTCAGGATTCATGTTGGATGAATCGATGATATGCTCGAAAGAATGAACCAGTATCTTGCAGTTTAACTTCTCCAGTTCAGGTACATTCTCCATGATCTGTTCGAAGTTAATCGGCTTAAGCGCCTTGATTGTGGGGTCGGTCATCATACCGATTGTCCCTCCGGTATAGATGATCAGTATCTGGTTCATGAATCGGGGCTAATCAAATAAAATGTAAATATAAAATGTTCACACACCAAACACAATTTTTGAGTTGGCGGTGGTCACCGCAGCAACCTCTTCAACACTCATTTGGTGCAGATCAGCCACCTTTTCGGCAACGTATTTTAAATACGAGCTCTCATTGCGTTTACCACGATGCGGAACGGGCGTAAGATAGGGAGAATCCGTTTCTAAAACGATATGCTTTAAGTCAATTTCCTGTACAACCTTGTCTAATCCCGAGTTTTTGTAAGTAACAACACCGCCAATGCCGAGGTAAAAACCAAGATCGATCAGCTTGTATGCCTGTTCAATATTGCCGGTAAAGCAATGGAGAATCCCGCGCAAGTCATCATCTTTTTCCTCTTCTAAAACAGCAAACACTTCATCAAACGAGTCACGGCAATGGATCACGATAGGTAATTTTAATTCCTTCGCCCAATTTATCTGTATTTTAAAAGCTTCTATTTGAATGTCCAGTGTGCTTTTATCCCAATACAGGTCGATGCCTATTTCGCCAATAGCGTATATTTCATACTTGGGAATAGCATTATAGATGGTCTCCAACTCCTGCTGCCAGTTCTCTTTCACATCGCAGGGATGCAGACCAAGCATCGGGAAACAGTATTCAGGAAATGTTGCCACCTGGCTCATCACCAGGTCAATAGATGCCGAATCAACATTAGGCAAAAACAAACGGCTGATACCGTTATCCAGGCAGCGCTGCATCAGTTCCTGCCTTTTCGCCGGATCGGTTTCGTAATATTGATGGGTATGTGTGTCGGTCAATATCATGGTGCAAAAATAAAAAGCCCCGGCGAACCGGGGCCTATATATTAGCTTTTCTTTTTTGCGACCGTATGTTTTTTGGTCGCCGTTGCCGGCTTTTTGGGAGCTGGCTTTGCTGCCGCATGTTTTATTGGCTTGATTTTCACCAATTCCACATCAAATACCAATGTGCTGAATGGCCCAATGTCTTCACCCGCACCGTCTGCGCCGTAACCCAGATCAGATGGTATGATCAATTTTGCTTTTGAACCTTCGTTTAATAACAATAACCCTTCATTCCAGCCTTTTATGATTGGAGTGGTGCCTAATATTACTTGCAAAGGCTCGTAATTACGGCCAGGTTGATTTAGACCTGCCTTTTGAGCCTCAGCCTGTATACTTGAATCGAACACCTTATCACTGGTGGTACGACCAACATAATTGACCAGTACGGTATCGCCCAGTTGTGGTTTTGGTTTTACCGAAGTTTGGGTAATTACATACTTCAATCCCGAAGGAGTAGTTTTAGGGATCAGTTTGTGAGATGCAATATATTTATCACGGTCAGCAGCTTCTGATGCTTTCACCTTTTCATTTGCTGCATTTTTCTCGTCCATAGCTTCCTGCAGCGATTGTATCTTATCGATCTTAACATCGAACACCAGCCAGCTGCCTTTTTTTAGGAAAGCAGGGCGTTGTTCTTCATGTTCCTTAAAGATCGAATCGGTAGGTACTTTTATAAGTGCGCTATCCTTTACAGCTAGTAAAGGTAACGCATCCATCAGGTCGCCAACGTTTTGACAAGGTTGTACCTGTATTTTTAATGGATGCCCCATCGTGTAGCTGCTGAAAAGCACAGAGTCTTTTTCAGTTTTTTGCACCACTTCAAAAGTGATCACATCATTCAGTTTGATCTTATCACCCGGGTTGGCGCTTACCACTTTTACAAGCGCACCTTTAGGCGTTTTTACCGAATTATCCTGGGCGTTTGCACAAATCCCTGCTGTTAAGGATAATAAAGCTATTAAAGCAAATTTCTTCATCATAGTATATAAAATAAAAGCCCTCCGTTTTACGCAGAGGGCTATATATTAGTTGTTATTTCTTAGCCGGCGCCTGCTGTTGCTTTGCCTGCTCCTGTAATTGCTGCAGGGTTAATGGTGCAGGCATCGTAGGTTTTTTAGCGTTCGGATCAGGGTGAACAATATTAACCACTTCCACGTCAAACACCAATGGGGTAAACGGTTGAATGATCTGGTTGCCCTGTTCGCCATAAGCTAAGTTAGAAGGGATAACGAAAGTAGCTTTTTCACCTTTGTTCATCAGCTGTAAGCCTTCGTCCCAGCCAGGGATAACCGCTTTAACACCAACTGCAACCGGAATCGGTTTGTATTGCATCATTGGGTTGAAGGTCTTTTCTTTCTGGGCAACTTCCTTCACGTTAGTTTCGAAAAGTTTGCCGGTAACAAATTTGCCTACATAGTTTACGTATACCGTATCGCCAACATTAGGTTTGTCGCCTGTGCCTGGTTTTGTAATAACGTAGTTTAAACCAGATGCAGTAGTAGTTACTGTCAGTTTACTGTCGTCAATATATTTCTTGATTTTAGCAGGCTCAGCTTTTTTCAAAATCTCAGTCTGGCCTTTCAAATAAGCAGTGATAGCGCTGTTGAAAGCGGTATCGGCCATTTTACCTTTCGGTATTACTTTATCAACCTTTACTTCATAAACGATATACTTACCTTTTAAAGGAGGTCTGCGCATACCTTTTTTCATAATCGAGTCGATGTTGGTTTTGATAGTCGCGCTATCGCCTTCACCCAATAATTTAACGCCGGCAAAAATGTCGCCTGGAGTTTGGGCTTTTTGAAGAAGGGTAAGGATTGGGCGTCCCTGCTCGTAAGTGCTCATTAAAACAGAGTCACCATCGGTTTTAGCGATAAGCTGAAGACTAATAAAGTCGCCCTCTTTTATTCTTGTGGCACCTTTGTCAACGTGTATATCATATAGCATACCGCCATTGCCTTTTTTAAATCCGCCGTTGCAGCTTGCTAATCCAATTGCTGCAAGAGCTAAAAACATTAAGTTTTTCTTCATCATTTATTGTATTAATAGTTTTTTATATTCAGGTAAAATTTGTTTGAATTGATTGATCACCTCTTCCAGGCTATCGGTTGATGTGCCTCCCGCTGCATTGCGGTGACCGCCTCCGTTAAAATATTTTTTGCAGATCTCGTTCGCAGGAAACTCACCCCTCGACCTTAACGAAAGTTTTACTTTATCAGTACGTTCAACTATAAATGCAGCTAAGCGGATACCTGTAATTGACAATGCGTAGTTCACAATTCCTTCTGTATCACCTGTAATTACATCATACTCCTCCAATTCCTGCTTATTAACGGAGATAAACGCAGTATTGTATTCGTATAGTACTTCCAATTTGTTTTTTAGACAATGGCCAAGGAATCTTAAGCGGTCTTCTGACGAATTACTGTAAACCAATTCGTGAATATGCCAGTTTACAGCCCCCGCTTCAATCAGGTCGGCAGCAATGCGATGTACGGCAGGCGTAGTGTTAGGCAGGCGGAATGATGCAGAGTCAGTCATGATGCCTGTATAAAGGCAGGTAGCTACATCTTTATTCACCAACGCTTTATTATGCATTTGATTCGCTATAAAATCATACACCAATTGCGCGCTGGCACAGGCATTGATATCCCAATGACGATAATCATCAAAATCTTCAGGCTCCAGGTGATGGTCGATCATCACTTTAATGGCGCTGCTGGCACGAACCAGTTCGCCAAGTTCATTTATGCGGCTCAGCGTATTAAAGTCGAGGCAGAATATAATTTCAGCATCTGCAACCAGTGCTGCAGATGCTTCCAGGTGCTCAGTAAAAATGATGACGTTCTCATTGCCGGGCATCCAGGCCAGGAAATCAGGATAATCTGTTGGGGTAATTACTTGTGCATGATGCCCCTGCTGTATTAAATAATTGTATAAGCCCAGCGACGAACCCATTGCATCACCATCAGGTTTATGATGAGTGGTGATCACAATTTTACGCGGTTGGCTTAAGAGATTTTTAAGTGCAGCTAAATCCAGCATCAATTTTCAAAATAGCTGCAAAGCTAAAGAAATAAATCAAATACGAAGTATCTAATTATAAAGCTAAAAGGGTTTATTTTATAAAGTTTAAACGCTACTTTTGCGGCAATTTAATAAATACAATGGAAACTAATAAAACATTCACTATGATTAAGCCCGACGCGGTGGCTAATGGCCATATCGGTGCTATTTTAGATCATATTATAAAAGGTGGCTTCAAGATCACTGCAATGAAATACCTGTGGCTTACTCCTGAGAAAGCCGGCGAATTTTATGCTGTTCACAAAGCCCGTCCTTTCTACAACGACCTGGTAACTTTCATGTCT
>Ga0207695_10010303_pt1 | contig 11445 bp, 10 predicted proteins | sample KBSC54metaG_FD_184354 | JGI IMG/M metagenome (GOLD analysis project Ga0207695, IMG submission 184354) | Corn rhizosphere microbial communities from Kellogg Biological Station, Michigan, USA - KBS C5-4 metaG (SPAdes) (version 2) | ecosystem: Host-associated > Plants > Roots > Rhizosphere > Soil... | reverse complement strand
GGCCGGCGGTCATCAGGACCGCGCCGCCGGTCACTGCCCAGGTCTTGCCGATCCAGCGATCCGCGATGAGGCCGCCGGCGATGGGCGTCAGATACACCAGTCCCGCGTAGAGACCGAAGATCGCCGAGGCGAGCTCGATGGTGGACAGCGGTCCTCCGTAGAGGTGCTCGAGGGCGGCACGCAGCGGGGCGAATCCTGCGATGTGCTCGATGTGGCCCGGTAGCAGCAGCTGGCGGACCATGTAGAGCACCAGCAGCGTCTGCATGCTGTAGTACGAGAATCGCTCCCAGCCTTCGGCGAACGACAGATAGCCCAGGCCCTTCGGGTGACCGACGAACGCGCGGTCCTGGTCCGCCCGCCCTGCGAGGACCTCTGTATTCATTCGCGCAAGGGTACTCGCTTGTCCCTCGCGGCGTAGACCTATTACCGCAGCCGGACCTATCGCGCGAAGACATCGCGGCATCCTGTGCAATGTTGGGGACGTGGTGGAAATCGCGGATCGTTGCGATGCGGTTGCCGCTTGTCATGATCTCGATGAAGTACAGCGGCTGTGTCTCCCCCGGAGCTTTGAGCACCGCCAGGACCTCCCGCCCGTCGAGCCACGCCGGCTGCATGTGCCAGTCAGGAGTCTGCTGTAGTTGGTGAAACGGGAGTTGCGTCGGCCACCGATCCGAGAGGCGGCTTCCGTCCGCGCAAGGTCCGGAGGCCCCAGGTTGTACTTCGCCTTCACGAGCGTCTCGATAGGTGAGCGCCCGGTTTGGGTGATCGCCGCGGCCTCCCACAACTTGAAGTCTCCGTCCACCAGCGCCGGGACCTTGGCGACGACGGTGTGCAGAATCATGGTGTGCTCCGCTAGCCTGGATGAGGATACGGTGCAAGGACGAATTGCGGGGCCAAAGGATCGGTCCTGGCCCCACAATCACTCCCTGGAGCAACAAAATTGCAGCGTGCCCGTCGGATCGGCGCCGGTTCGCGCGTCTTCAAGGAGGACCTGCGCGGGGGCGCTCCTCGCGACGGCGAAGCTCGAGCGAACGCGGAGAAAAGCGCATGACATCAGCCATCGATACCCAGGCCCTTCCCAGAATCGTCTCCGAGAGCGAGTGGCGCGCGGCCCGCGAGGCGCTGCTTGCCAAAGAAAAGGAGCTCACCCACGCACGGGATGCGCTGGCCGCCGAACGGCGCCGCCTGCCGATGGTGCGCGTCGCAAAGGAGTACGTCTTCGCTGCTCCGCACGGCAATGTGAGCCTCCGGGATCTCTTCGAGGGCCGGCGGCAGCTGCTGCTGTATCACTTCATGTTTGCGCCGGGAGTGCACGGTTGGCCCTCGGCGGGATGTCCGGGCTGCTCCATGTTCACCGACAACATCGGGCAGTTCACAGCGGTGCATCTGCAGGCGCGCGACGTTTCGCTCGCGCTGGTCTCGCGAGCACCTCTGGCGAATATCCAGGCGTATCGCCAGCGCATGTCGTGGCCGCATCCATGGGTGTCGTCGGAGGGGAATACGTTCAACCTCGACTACGGGCTGACGAGCGCGGATGGGGAGGGGCATGGGCTGAGTGTGTTCCTGCGCGACGGCAATGAGATCTTCCGTACGTACTTCACTTCGGCTCGCGGCAGCGAGGGGCTGGGCAATGTGTGGGGCTTCCTGGACGCAACTCCCTTCGGACGGCAGGAAACGTGGGAGAGCTCGCCGCAAGGATGGCCGCAGACGCCGCCATACCGATGGTGGCGCCGGCACGATGAATACGGATCCTAACGCTGGAGGGCTGCCCGAAGGGGCGAGTGTGGGGGCCATGGATTGACCTCGCGCGCAGCGCTGTCCAACCCTTGGTCTGACGATGAGCTTGTCGCGAATAGCGGGCAAATGCGGGCTTGCGACGCCTGCGCGTCCGGGCGCAACATTGCGGGCCCAAACGATCTGCGACCGCTGGTCACCTCCGGAGAGAAACCATGTGCGACAACGATTCGATGGACGACATGATCGAGTATCGGCTGAAGTCTGCGGCACTGTCACGACGAGAGTTCGGGGCCCTGACGGTCGGTGCCGGCGTGGCGAGCGTGTTGTCACCGGTTGCGAACGCCGCGGAGGTGAAGGGATCTGACGTCGACATCAAGACTCCCGACGGGACGTGCGATGCCTACTTCGTGCATCCCGCCAAGGGCAAGGGCGCGGGTGTGCTCGTGTGGCCGGACATTTTCGGTCTGCGGCCGGCCTTCAAGAAGATGGCCGATCGGCTCGCCGAGTCGGGTTATTCGGTGCTGGTGATCAACCCCTTCTATCGCGCCAAGCACGCCCCGACGGCGCCCGAGAAGCCGGATTTCAACGATCCGGAGACGCGCAAGGCGCTGTTTGCGCTGGCCGGCGGCCTCAACGTGCAGACGACGGAGACGGACGCGAAGGCCCTCATCGGCTGGCTCGACAGTCAGAATACCGTCGACAAGAAGCGGAAGATGGGTACGACTGGCTACTGCATGGGTGGCCCCTTGATGATGCGCACCGCAGCGGCGTTCCCGGATCGAGTCGGCGGCGGCTGCTCTTTCCACGGCGGCAATCTGGTCACCGACAAGCCCGACAGCCCGCACCTGCTGGTGCCGAAAATGAACGGCTCCTACCTGTTCGCCATCGCCGCGAACGACGACATGCGCGATCCGAAGGCGAAGGACGTGCTGCGCAAGACGTTTGACGACGCGCACGGTCACGCGAAGGCGGAGATCGAGGTCTACACGGGAACCATGCACGGCTGGTGTCCGACGGACGCGGCCGTCTACAACCACGAGATGGCGGAGAAAGCCTGGACCCGCCAGCTCGCGACGTTCAAGACCGCGCTGGCCTGACCAACCGTACGGACGGCGCCCGTTCCCGGGCCCCGTCCGTGCGCCTCCCCCAGGGGCATCTGTATGCCCATACAGACAGGGCTTCCCGAACAGCTCACCTGGATCGACGACGTCAATCGCGGCGACCATTCCTTCCTCACGAAGGAGGATCGCTGCGCGTTCTTCGGCGAGCTCCAGGCAAGCACGGGGTGGGGCGGCGGCGCGACCAATCAACTCATCGCCAATTTCAAACGCTCGCCTGCACAGATCGGGCGCGAGCCCTGCGGTGAGCGGCTGCGGCGCCATCGCGAGCGCGCCATCAACGAGGTCGCCGCCGCGCTGCGCAGCCAGTTCACCCGCGAAGAGGTCGAGCTGCGCTGCACGTTCGTTCCCCTCCCGACGTCCAAGCAGCCCGGACACCCCGAGTATTGCGATCGCCTCGAGCGCTCGCTGCGACTCGCCTTCGCCGGCTATCGCGCCGATATCCGGCCGTTGCTGCAGCTGGCGGCGAGCACGCGTGCCGATCATCTGAGCGCCGTTGAGCGCCTCCGATACCAACACCTGCTGGCACTGACGAGCCTCGACGTGCGTCAGCTTGCCGGCGAGCTGCGGCCCATGGTCGTGTTGTTCGACGATGTGCTGGCGAGCGGCAAGCACTACCGGGTCGCCAAGACCCGCATCCGTGAAGTGTTCCCCGGGCAAGGGATCCTGGGGATTTTCGTGGCGCGCCGCGCGCTCAGAAGCTCCTGCCGTCGACCTGCTTCCCTCGCAGCGACTCGAGGCTCACGCCCTCCAGTCAGCGCACGTTGATGGCGGCCATCGGAGCGCCGTCACTGGGCCGTGTGCCTTGCGCGAGCGACTGGATGCCGCAGGTGGTGCAGAAGCGGTGCTTGATCAGCTCGGCGGTTGAACTCGTAGGTCGCCAGGTCGCCCTCGCCCGAGAGCAGCCTGAACTGTGACGCTGGCGCGAACGCGAGCGGGGACGCGAGCCGACCGCAGCGTGAGCAGTTGCAGGCGATGACGCCCCGGATGGCGGAGACATCCGCGGGGTACGGGACGGGAGCGCTCGCCCAGCTCCAACTCGACTTCGTAACGAACTTTGCCGCACTGGCAACCGCCTGAAAAGGTCTGCGCGATGTTCGCTCCCGAACGCAAAAAGAGGATGAGGATCGGAACTTAGCGCCGGGGCCCGAGGTCCGTCCACATACTGCGTGGAATGTGGCAGCGACGTTCAAGGGGAGCTTGCACTGTGGTTGTGCTATTCGCTTTCTTGTTGCGCCAACGGCGCTCACCGCAGCTCGCGGAATTCAGCGGCGCGCGCGCCTTGGAGGCCGCAAGCAGCTGGCACAGGGATTGCAACCACGAAGACTGCGGAAGTGGCCCCCTCCACGCCCGCAAATGCATGGTTCCTCCGGGGTACCAGGCAACGCCGCCGGACGCAGCTCGTGATCCCCCTCCCGAGACTGCGTCCGGCGGTGGATCTCGAGTCGGTCTGCAGCGACAGGTGCCGATCGACTTTACGAACGCGTACCGTAGCGCGCTCACCAAGAAAGGAGTCCTCGGGATGGGCATGAAGAAAGACACGCCACTGAATGGTCATGCGAGCTTGCGCGCGCCTGGCGCAATTCACGAAAGGATCCTGCGCCTGTTGGGAATGACGCAGCGTCCGCTCAGATCTGGCGAGCTCGAGAGCGCGCTTGGGTTGGTCGCCGGCGAGGCCCGCAGCGCTTGTCATTGGCTCACCGAGAATGGCTACATCACGAGCACGGTCCGCATGGGCAGAGCTGCGGCTCACTGGGCGCGCACGTTCTGGTCGCTCGCGGACAAGGGCCGCTCCTGGGCTCGAGCCCAAGGAGCGTTGGTCACCTAAAATCGGACGCCGCCCGCGAACCGCCACGCGCTCTGCGCAGCGAAGTTCTGATAGGGATCGCGCGCGAGGCGCACGAACCAGGCCGGCCAGTCCCAGGTGGCGCTGAATCCCCAGGCGGTGATGTAGCCCGCGTCGCTCAAGCCGCTCTTGCGCAGGATGTCGAGCGTTGCGCGCATGTCGCTGACGCGAATGCGCACATTGAAGTGCCAGTCTCTCTGGTGTGTGTGCAGGCGGTCGTCGGCGACGACGAACAGGGTATAAATCGTACCGTCGGTGCTGTGATGGCCCGCGCCGAACGTGAGCGCGTCATTGGGGTCGAAATTCAGATTGAAATAGGGCTTGAGGTTGGTGCGGCCGATGCCAGCCAGGGCAAACCAGCTGTCGCCCGCCTGTGCATTCAGACTGCCGCCCAGGAATCCCCGTGTGGCCACCTGCAGCGATGGTTGGAGCTCGACGCAGCCTCCGAGGTCGACGGAGCTGTCGACACCCGCGCGCCCCTGAGTCCCGAACGAGCGGTCGGTGTACGCACCGAGCCACGCGTGCGTGTCGTTGTGCTGCCAGCGCAAGTTGAGATCCTGGCCTGAGTAGCCGCTGTACTGGTAGTCGCCGAGTGTGAGCTTCCATTGCCGCCCGCCACCAAACCCCGTGTCGGGCGCGAGCGTCTGGTCCGCGACCCCCGGGTCTGCCGCCAATGCGGTCTCGCCCAGGCCAACCAATAGGGCACTCAGCGTCAGGAGTTTGGCTCTGCTCACGCGCATATGATATCCATTGCGCGTGCGCGGCCATGCCGTCGCATTGGGGGATCTTATGAAAGCTTTCGCGTATGGGATCGCGCTTGCGGGGCTCGTGCTCGTCGCGCGCTCGGCCACTGCAGATCCGTCGCTCGATCGGGTGCGTGCGTGCATGCCCCAGCAGAACGATGCAGCGCGCCTGGCCTGTTACGACAAAGAGCTGGGCCGAACCACGGCCCCGGCCGCCGCGACGGCCCCAGCTGCAGCACCCACGGCCGCGCCGGCCAGAGCGGTCGCCGCCACCGCCCCTGCCGGCGCGACCGTCCCCGCCGCCGCGACCGTCGCGGCTTCGGCGCCTACTGCCGCGGCTGCGCCGTCCACCGCAAGTGCAGGACACACCGCGAGCGCTGCGTCCGCCGCAGCTGCCAAATCGGCCGATTTCGGAATGACGCCCGAGCTCCTGCACAAACAGCAGGCACAGGCAGGGATCAAACCCTCACCACCGCCGCCGGAGAGCCTGTCGGCGAAAGTCGCGAAAATCGGCACCTACGGTAACGGCTTGCTCCTGGTGACGCTCGACAACGGGCAGGTATGGGAGCAGCAAGAGAGCGGTGACGCGCAACTCGCTGTGGGGGATGGCGTAAAGATCTCGCGCGGCATGTTTGGCGCTTTGTGGATGGATGACGCTTCGCATAGACGCATGCGCGTGAAGCGCGTTCAGTAGGCGCGGGCTACGGTTGCGGACTCGCCCGCGAAGGCGGAAACGACTTGCCGTCGAGGCTCAACTTGCCGTGATCGAACCTCAGGTGCGTCGTTAGCGCATTGCCCTCGTGCGCGATATATCCCTGAGCCTCGAGCTGGCGAGCCGCAATGGCGAGTCGGTCACCGTTTCCGGGCGTGCCCTCCGTCATCTTGTCGAGCAGCCCCGTATCGATCCTGATGTCGGCGTTGGCTTGCAAGTGTTGTGTGAGGGCGGCGACGAGCGCTGGGCTGCCGCGCTCGAGATCCTCGCGCTTCAATTCGGGCGCCGTCAGTCTCGCGGACAGGCGGAACGCGCCTTGCGGCGAATCGTAATCAAGGTGAGGGATCTCAATCACGGGATCGTGCAGCAGCAGCTCGATGCCGTCGCTGCGCACGGCGTCCCAGAACTGCCGTTGCAGTTGGTCCGCGGACGGTGCGCTCGGGGCAGCATTGGCGACCCCGCGCAGGCTGTCGACGAGGTGCGCGAGCGAAGGGCCATGGATGTGCGTTGCCGTGTACTCGAGTTGCTCCCGGGTTGCGGTGAGCTTCGCGGCCTGCACTGGCCCCGCCCCGAGCTTGCCGCTGTAGGAAAGGTAGTCGCCCGTCGCTGAGGAATGGTCGATGATCTGGAGGCTCTGAACGGACAATAGCAGCCGCTGCTCGGGGGCTTTGCGGTGAGCCTCGAGGCGGCCGATGCTGACCGAAGAGTCGCCGAGGCGCAGACTCCCGAACGCTCGCTGCTTCACTGATTTCACGCGCACGTCATCGAGCTGCGCCTGGAACTCTTCAGTGCTTGCGCCGAGTCCTTTGGCGCTGAAGTCGAGCGCGATCGACTGCTGGCCGCGGGTCACGGTCGCGGTCCCCGACATGCCGCCGGAGCGGATGGTCGTGCCGGGTGCCGGCTCGCCGCTGGCGGGCGGACTCGAGAATTCAATCCGGTATCCACCCAACCAGCCGAGGCTCGTGCGCAGTGTGTAGGGTTTTTGGCCGGGGAAGAGGGCATCCAGGTCCTTCTGGGCCTCAGCGGGCAGGACCAGCTCCGTATCGATCGTTGCCAGGGCGAATGTGCGGCCCCCTGGGAATGGGCCATGGTGCAGGGTATTGCGCGCTGTCAGCCTGTAGGACGACAGAGCGATCAAGGCAGCGGCTGCGGGAGTTTTGAGCCCCTTGGTGTCGATCCCGAAGGTCACGACCTCGGTGGCTCCGAAGACACCTCGGCGATAGGTGCGCTCCTCGACGGTGAAGTAGGGACCGGCTCGTTGCAGGGCCGCTTGCTCACGGGCCTGTACCTGCTCCTGGACGATGAAACCGATGATCCACGCGGCCAGGGGATACCCGATGAGGATCGCGGTGGCAGCCAGGAGCCAGAGGCGGGTTCGGGTGCTCATCGTTCCTTGAGGCGGTGGTTCTGCGGGGTGCCACAGTGTAGCGAAGGCGTGAACGTTGCCAGTGTTCACCTTAGAATCAAAAGGTTACAAAGTCTGCAGGGTGGCCGGAAGCGGCGCGCAGCGGTTAACGGGATTTAATGTTCCGCCAATGTAGTAGAAAGTGGCCGGCCGTTATCTTCGCCAGCGGACCCCGATCGGCATGCCCTCGTGATTCGTACCCTCCATCCCACTCTGTTGCGAGTTCCGGCTCTGCGCGCGGCTGCTTTGGGCTCACGCGTACGCCGGCCGCTTTTTGGCGCGCTCCTGATCGGCTTCGGGCTCTCGGCCTGCACCGTCGGTCCGTTCTACAAGAAACCGGACGTGGCTGCCCCTGCTGCCTGGCGCCAGAGCGACACCGGCCCTGCTGTCTTAGGCACCGGTAGCGCCCCGTCCGAGGCCATTCCCCTCTGGCCCGCCGCCCAGTGGTGGCAGGGCTTCAAGTCCCCGCAGCTCGATGACCTGATGACTCAGGCGCAGAAGGCCAACGACGACCTTGCCGCGGCCGTGGCCCGTGTGCGCGAAGCGGATGCTCAGGTGCGCATTGCGGGCGCGCCACTGTTTCCCTCGCTGGAGGCGAGCGGTACGGCCACCCGTGAGAGGACCAAACCCGCGAACGCGCCTTCGGGAACTCCCGCGACGACTTTCAACCAGTTTGGCGCGGAGCTCGGCGCCAGCTACGAGCTGGACTTCTGGGGCAAGAACCTGGCGGCGCGCCGCTCGGCGAGCTTCTCGGCCGAGGCGAGCCGCTACGATCGGGCGACGGTCGAGCTGACCGTCATGACGAGCGTCGCGATCACTTATTTCCAGGCGATGGAGAGCCATGACCGGCTGGAGGTGGCGCAGCAGGATCTCGCGACTGCCCAGGAGGTCCTCAAGGATCTGAAGACAGAGCTGTCGGTCGGAATCGTCAACGCGCTGGATGTCGCCCAGCAGGAGACCACTGTCGCGGTGCTGAGCGCGACGATACCGCCGCTGCAGCAGCAGTTCCGTCAATCGGTCAATGCGCTCGCGGTGCTGGTCGGCAGGCCGCCGCAGGGACTGGAGTTCCCCGGGGGATCGCTCACCGCGCTGTCCGAGCCGCAGGTGCGTCCAGGCATGCCCTCGGAGCTGCTGGTGCGTCGTCCGGACGTTGCTTCCTCCGAGGCGCAGCTCAAGGCGGCCAACGCCGACATTCAGGCCGCGCGTGCAGCCTTCTTCCCGAGCATCGATCTGACCGCGGATGGCGGGTTCGTGAGCACGGCGCTCTCGACGCTGATCACTCCGGCCAACCGGGTGTTCAACATCAGTGGACAGGTCGCACAGCAGATCTTCGCGGGAGGCGCGCTAACGGGAAGGTACCAGCTGACGAAGGCGCGTTACTCGGAGCTGCTGGCCGACTACCACAAGACGGTGCTCACGGCCTTCGGCGACGTCGAGAACGCGCTGGTAGCGTTGCAGCAGACCGCAGACCAGTACCAGCGCGAGGAAGAGGCCGTCGCTACGGCGCGCCGTGCCTATGACTTCACCCAGACGCAGTTGCACGCCGGGGTGGTCAACATTCTCACGGTGTTGAACACGCAGAGCGCGCTGTTCAACGCCCAGGACGCACTGGTGCAGGTCAGATTCGCGCATCTGCAGGCGCTCATACAGCTCTACAGCGCCTTGGGCGGCGGCTGGACGCAGCAGGTCATAGTACAAAGGTGACAAGTTGAACAGGGCGAGCGATTGGAGTAGTTGGATCACGCGCCATCGGGTACGTGTGACGTTGCTTGCAGTGGGAGCCGCGGTCCTGCTGGTCCTGAGCCTGCACGCGCTGCCGCGCAGCGATGCTGCAGACCGCAAGAAGCAGGGTGCCGGCGACACGGTCGCCATCGAGGCCGCTGCGGTCACGCGCACGAACGTGCCGATCAACGTCGAAGGACTGGGTACCGTGCAGGCGTTCAACACGGTCACCGTGACCTCGCGTGTCGATGGGGCCCTGCAGAAGCTCGGGTTTACCGAGGGCCAGATGGTGCACAAGGGCGAGCTGCTGGCCCAGATCGATCCGCGCCCGTTCCAGGCAGCTCTCGGGCTGGCGCAGGCGGCGAAAGCCAAGGACGAAGCGCAGCTCGCGAGCGCCAAACAGGACCTGCAGCGCTACATGCTGCTCGCGCCGCAGAACCTGGCGAGCCAGCAGGTGCTGGACGCGCAGAAGGCGACGGTCGCCGCGCTCGAAGCGCAGGTCAAGGGCGATCAGGCGAGCATCGACAACGCCCGCACCCAGCTGGATTACTCCACCATCACTTCGCCGATCGACGGCCGTACCGGCATCCGCAAGGTCGATGTCGGCAACAACGTGCACGCGACGGATACCTCCGGGATCGTCGTCGTCACCCAGGTGCAGCCGATCAACGTGATCTTCACGCTTCCCGAAGAGGATCTGCCGAGGATCAACGAGGCGATGAGCGCCGGTGAGCTGTCGGTCGCCGCCTATGCGCGCGATGAGAGCACGAAGTTCGACAGCGGTACCGTGCAGCTGGTGGACAATCAGATCGACCAGGCGACCGGCACCATCCGCCTGAAGGCGGTCTTCCCCAACAAGACCAACAAGCTGTGGCCCGGCCAGTACGTCAATGCGCGCGTTCTGCTGCGCACACAGCAGAACGCGCTGACTATCCCGGACGCCGCGGTGCAACGCGGCCCCGATGGACTGTTTGCCTACGTCATCAAGCCGGATTCCACGGTCGAGATGCGCCCGCTGCAGGTCGGACAGGAGAGCGGCGGCGTCGCCGTGGTGCAGAGCGGTCTGCGAGAGGGCGAGCGCGTGGCGACCAGCAATCAGTATCGGCTCGAGCCCGGCGCGCACGTGCGCATCCTGGAGCCGGCCAGCACGTCGACGGAAGTCGCCAAGCGCGGCGACAGGTCCTGACGGTGAGCATTTCCGAACCCTTCATCCGCAGGCCGATCGCCACCTCGCTGTTGATGGCGGGTATCCTGCTCGTGGGCATCGTTGCCTTTCCGCTGTTGCCCGTCGCACCTCTGCCGCAGGTGGACTTCCCGACGATCCAGGTCACCGCGCAGCTTCCGGGTGCGGATCCGGAGACGATGGCCTCCTCCGTGGCGCAGCCGCTGGAGTACCAGTTTGCCGCCATTCCCGGAGTGTCGCAGCTCACCTCCAGCAGCGTTCTGGGCACCACTCAGATCGTCGTGCAGTTCGATCTGAACCGCAACATCGATTCGGCTGCGCAGGACATCCAGTCCGCGATCGAGGCGGCCGGCGGGCAGCTCCCGAAGAACCTGCCCTCGCCGCCGTTCATCAAGAAAGTGAATCCGGCCGACTCGCCGGTGATGATCATGTCGGTGTACTCGGACGTGCTGCCGTTGACGGAGGTCGATGAGTACGCGGAGAACATTCTTGCCCAGCAGATCTCACGCATCCCGGGTGTTGCGCAGGTGGCGCTCGGCGGACAGCAGAAGCCGGCGGTGCGTGTGCAGGTGGACCCTTCGCGCATTGCCGCCCTCGGGATTCAGCTCGAAGACATTGCCAGCGTCATCCAGCAGGCCACCGTCGATGCCCCCAAGGGCTCGATCAACGGCACGGCGCACGGGTTTGCGATCTACGATAACGACCAGCTGCTGAAGGCCGCGCCCTGGAACGACGTCATCGTCGCCTACAAGAACGGCGCGCCGGTGCGCATTCGCGACATCGGCGTGGCGGTCGATGGGCCCGAGAACGTGCTGATGCTCTCCCGGCAGAACGGCCACAACGGCATTCTGCTGCAGATCTACAAGGAAGCCGGCGCGAACGTCATCGACACGGTGCAGCGCATTCAGGAGCTGCTCCCGCAGGCGATGAAGTCGGTGCCCGTGTCGATCAAGCTGCAGACCGTGGTCAACCGCACGAC
>Ga0207695_10010301_pt1 | contig 11445 bp, 15 predicted proteins | sample KBSC54metaG_FD_184354 | JGI IMG/M metagenome (GOLD analysis project Ga0207695, IMG submission 184354) | Corn rhizosphere microbial communities from Kellogg Biological Station, Michigan, USA - KBS C5-4 metaG (SPAdes) (version 2) | ecosystem: Host-associated > Plants > Roots > Rhizosphere > Soil... | reverse complement strand
CGCACCGCGCCGGCCGATCGCGCCGACGGCGCGTATGCGCAGGGCAAATGGACGCTCAAGGAAGTCGTCGGCCACATGATCGACGTCGAGCGGGTGATGAGCTATCGCGCGCTCCGATTCTCGCGCAACGACGCAACCGATCTACCAGGCTTCGACGAGAACGCGTTCGTCGCCAACTCGAACTTCAGCCGGCGGACGTTGTCTGATCTGGTCGACGAGCTCGAGGCGGTGAGACTGGCGACCGTGCATCTCGCCAAGCACATCGATGCCGATGCGCTGACGCGTCGGGGAACGGCGAACAACATGGCTGTCACCGTTCGAGGATTGCTCTATATCATCGCGGGTCACGAACTGCACCACGTGGCGCTGATCCGTGAGCGATATTTATAGAACGAGCCGTTGAGGGTCGCGCATCGACCAGGAGCAAGGGGGACATATGATGCGCTTATGGGTGAACTCGTATTCGAGATCGACGCCTGTTGCGACCAGCGCGACGCTCAGCACTGTCGCGCACGTCGCCATCATTGCACTGTGGGTCATCGCGACGCTGCCATCGAGCGACGTGCCCCGCAACAGCATCGCCAATCGCGTCGTCTACATCCCGCCGCCGGATCGCGTGCCTACGCAACGTTCGTCCGCTCCGGCCGTTCGCTACGTCGAGCTCGCGCCGCCTGGACCAGGGTTCGGAATGGGACCGCGCATGATGGGCGATGCGCGTCCATCGACCGCCGACGAAACCAAGGGCAACCAGGCGCGGGATTCGGTAACGGCGCCGGCGGAAGCCGCAGCTTTGCCGCCCGGCCCCGACTCCGTCTTTTCGATTCTCGAAGTCGACACCGCCGTCGTTCGATCGGCAAACAGCGCCGCACCGGCATACCCGCTCAGCCTGCTCAACGCGCACATCACCGGTTCGGTGTCGGCGCAATACGTCGTCGACACTACAGGCTTTGCCGACACCACGTCGTTCACCGTCCTCAAGGCCACCAATCCGGAATTTGTGACCGCGGTAAAAGAAGCGCTGCCGTACATGCGCTTCTCTCCGGCCAAGATCGGCTCGACGAAGGTGCGCCAGCTCGTCGAGCAGCAGTTCAGCTTCCACATCGCCGACACGGCAACGATCGCGGCACCGGTCGCGGTGAAGAAGAAGCCCTGATCGCTCGCAACGACGGTCGTACCAAAATGTTGCATCGCTGCGCGGCGTCCGGATCGTCGACTACCTTTCTCGGATGCGCCACACCGTGCGTTTGCAGACTGTCGTCGTGGGGTACTCGGAGCTCGAGCATATCGATCCGGACCTCGGCCGAGCATGGGGCACGTTCCGCCCGGGTTTGGGTTATGAGCTCGTGCAACCGGTCTTTCGATTGTTCGCGCAAGCGATCCCGCGTGACGGCTCAGCGAAGAACGCGGAGATGCTCGAGCGATACTACAGCGCGCGCGACGCGTTGCATCTTCAGCTCGAAGATCCCAACGGCCGCGTGATCAAGACGTCGACGATTCATATCGCGGACTACACGGTCGAAGAGGGAAGCGACGCGTTGGTGCTGGACATCCTGATTTCCGAAGACGCGTACTGGAAGCAGCGCGCGGGTCTAGCCTAGGTACTCTTCCAATCGGGCGATCAACTGTGCCTGCGCGGCGATCATCTTGACCCGCGCCGTGTCGGTGTCGAACCACGCGCAGCGATCGACTTCCGGGAATGTCAGATACTTGCCCGAGCCGCGCGGCCACTCTGTGCGCATCGCATTGCTCACGACCGCGTCCGCATCGGCATCGCCTTCCCATGCCCACGCGTGCACGGTCTTGCCGGCTTTTTGTCTGACGGAGCCGAGTGGAATGAATGGACCGTGTGGTATGACCGCGGTCTCTTCCTGAAATTCGCGACGCGCGGCGTCGAGTAAGTCTTCGCCTTCGTCGACTTGGCCCTTCGGAATCGTCCAGGCACCGTCGTCACGGTTCGTCCAAAATGGACCACCGGGATGGGCCAAGAATACTTCGAGGCCGTGCGGCGATCGTCGAAAGAGCAGAAGTCCCGAGCTGACGGCGGTGCGCGAACTCACGTGTGACGCAAACCCAAACCTTCAGCCACGCTGTCGGCCATGCTGTCGACGACGTCGAGCGTGCGGGAGATGAAACGCTGAATCACGTTTGCATCTTCGAGACGCATCTCGCGCGGACGACGCGGTGGAAGCGGCGCCGGCGTCGCGGCGGCGATCGCCGTCCCCGGGATTTTGGGCGGCGGCATGTGCGCGCCCGACGGCTGAGTGGGCGGAGTCAAGTCGTCTTCGAAACTGTCGAAGCGATCGAAGGAGTCTCTCATACGCATTCTCTACGTTCGCATTCCATCGTTTGTGTCCCGCCGCCGGGCGCGCCACTACGCGGCGGACTCCGCGGCACGATGGAAGGATAGCTCGAGTGCCTCACCCGGCGGTACGGCTTTCCATCGGTCGAATAGCTCCGCGCGCAGCTCACGAATTCGGGCGATCTGCTCGTCGGTGATGCGGAGCGGAGTTGACAGACCACGATCCGCGCGAACGGTTCTCAGCTGCTCGTTCATTTGCTCTGCGTTGCCGCGCTCGCCCGTCATTCGCTCCAGATCAAACAATCCAACGACGCTTTCGACCAATCCCGCTTCGTCGGGAATTTTCCCACGCGACCCGGCCGTACCGAAATCCGAGAGATCCCATCCTTCCGCGACCAGACCATAAAACGCGCGCTGAAAGCCCATCACGCTCTCGACGGCGTAGTGCGTGAGGTCGTGCAACGGAAAGAAGCGGCCGAGCTGTCCTTCCTGGCGCTGCCAGGTCGTCGAGCCGTCGGGACGGATGCAGCTCAGCGCCGCGGAGCCATCCGTCTTTTTCTTGATCCGAATGATGAGATCAGCCATTGGATACCTGGCGCATGACGCGATTTCTGCGATGTCTCGTTTCCCATAGCTGCCCAGCGATGAGTCCTATTGCGGCGCCGACGATGCTACCCGTGATCGCCCCGGCCAGCGCCGCCACCTCGAAGTCGAGCAGGCCGCGTGTGGCGACGCCGCGCCGCATTCCCGTGAGCACGACACCCCACGTCGCCGCCGCCCACCAGAGTGCGCCGAACACTCCACCGGCGACGGCGAACCCGGTGATGAGCGATTCGCGACGCGGCTCGTAGAAGTTATTCGCAAGCGTCCCGAGCCGCAGTTGCTCGTCGCGCCAACGGCCGTCTCGGAGCCATCCTGACCGCAAGATGAGGACGCCGCAGATCGCCGCGACCTCAGCGCTCCAAAGTACGGGGGTTTGCTTCGCCGGGAGCAACGCCTGCTTCGTATTCTGCAATACGACGATGGCTGTCATCGTAATCAACGCGAGCTGTTGAAACCATGCGGTGCGCGCGGCGGAGTACGTCGTCATGCTGGTCCGTTCTCCGCCGTGCGCTACGTGCGGGCTACTTGGAGCTGTTCGTCGTCATGACCGGCGGCGTCTGCCGCTCCCAAACGAAGCGATGCAAAAAGTCGCTGCTTCGGCTGAAGATGTCGATCCAGCGGCTATGCAGGAGCGACTCGTGAACGTCGTCGGGAATGACGGTGAGCTCGTAATACACGCCGTGTGCGCGCAGAAGATCGACCAGCCCGACCATCTGCGAGAAGTCGACGTTGCGGTCGTCGTCGCCCTGCTCGAGGAACACCGGGGACTTCCATGTATCGATGTGCGCGGCGGCTGACGACTGAAACGCGAGGTTGGTCGAGTCGACCGAATTGCCGTAGAGATGTACGCCCGCCAAGTCGACTCCGGCGACGAAGATGTCGGAGTTGCGCGCCAATGCCTGCGCGGTGAGCAGTCCGCCGTACGACAAACCCCAAATTCCGACGTGCGTTGGGTCGACGTCGGGGCGCGACTGCAGATACTTGCCGCCCGCGACGACATCTTGGTACTCGGAGTTCCCGCGGCCTTCGGTGTTCGGCGCGCGACGGAACGAATTTCCGTACCCGATGCCGCTGCGGTAGTTGATCGAAAGCACGACATAGCCCTGCGACGCGAGCCACTGGTTGTATGCGTACGCCCAGTGGTAGAACTGCATGTAATGGTACGCTGGCAGCATCTGTCGCGACGGTCCACCGTGAACGAAGACGATCGCCGGACGCTTCTCGCCCGGCTTCAGATCTTTGGGCAGGAAGAGTTGATTATGAATCTCTAATCCGTCGGCGGCGTGGGTGATGACGATCTCGGGCGTCACGTGCGCGCTCTTCGGGAAATCCTTTGGCAGCGTCGGATAGACGACTTTCGTCGCGCCTCCTTCGGTCGGCACGATGCCGATCGACGCCGGCTGACTGGCGTTGAAGTAGAGCACGGCCATCTGCTTGCCCGACGGCAGCGGCGTCGGCGACACCTCCACGCCATCGTCGGTCGAGATCTGCCGTGGCGTGCCACCAGATGTCGGCACGGACCAGATGTGGCGCTTCTCGATGTCCTTGGCGTTGGTGCAGTAGTAGAGCGTCTTGCCGTCGCGCGAGAGCGCCGTCGTCACGAAGGTGCGATCGGCGACGCCGTCGTTGATCAATCCGTCGGTCGTCGTGAGCAGCACCGGTTCTGGCTGCGGATTCGAAATGCTGACCGAGAAGTATCGATCCCATTCGTCGCCCGGCACGTTCGCGGTGAAGACGACGTTGTCGCCGGCCCAGGTGATGGCGTTGACGCTGGCGAATTTTCGGTCGTGCGGCTGATTGTGCCAGAATTCCTGCGCCTTGCCGGTCGCGACGTCGGCGACCATGAACGAGACCGTATAGCCCCCCGGGAACGCCGCGTTGTGCAGGCCGTCGATGCGCACCGCCGTCGTATCCTCGGCGTCGCCTCGACCGCGTCCCGCACCGCGACCGCCGCCCGCCGCGCCGCGTCCGCCGCGACCAGCGGCTGGTCCTCCGGGATTGCCGATCCCACCCTGACCTTGCTGGGTCTGAAGAGCGAACGGAGTTCCGGGCCGACGAACGAACGCGATGCGTTTTCCATCGGGCGACCAGGTTGGGCTGGCGTCGAAGTCGACGCTTGGCGACAGGAAATCGACTTTGCGTGACTTCATGTCGTAGACGCCGATGAGCGAGTGATTGTCCCGCACGCTGACGAACGCGAGCTTCGAGCCGTCGGGTGACCATATCGGGAAACTCTGGCGTCCCCATTCTTTGATGAACGGAATTCCGCCCGTGTCCATCGGCGCGGTGACGCCGCGCGCAACGCGCGCCTGATAGATCTGACCATCGCGCACGAACACCACGTGCTTGCCGTCGGGCGAAAGCTCGGGCCCGCTACCGCCACGACCTCCGAAGCCGGGGAGCTCGTTACCGGTGAGGACGGCAAGACGCCAGGCGCCGCTGCCGTCGGTGCGGGCGGCCCAGACGGCCCGCTCACCGCCATTGGGGTCGTGCGTCGGGTTGGCGACCCACCCGGCCCGATTCTGTCCCGATCCGCGAACGAATACAGCTACGGTGCCGTCATCGGAGAGACGCACGGAGCTGACGTCGACGCCGTTGTCGTCGAGGAACTTGGTTAGCCGCACCGCCTTGAAGTCGGGCGCGGCCGCCGTGTAGATGTTGCGCATTCCGCGCTCGTACGTGACCCAGGCGATGCGATCCGCCTTCTTCGCGGCGCTCACCTCGAGCGGCGACGCCGGCGACAGGAATTGATCGATGGTGTACTGGGTTGCGACGTGCGTCGACGGCATCGGCATCTTCGGGCCGTTGGCTGGCCGAAGCTGGGCGTCGAGCGCGTGGGGGAAAGCGAGCGGCGCGACCGCGAAGGTCGCGGCGGCGATTGATGCGCGAATGGAAATTTGAGACATTGAGACCTCGGGCGGGGACGGACCGATTGGATCGTTTCGGGCCTTTCGAGAACAAACGCGCCACTGGCGTAAGCTGTTGGAGCGGCGTTCCTTGATTCTGGCCACTGAACCAGGCGGACGCCAGCCGATTTGCGAATTCGAGTGTCCGGGCGTCAAACTTGGTCAATTGGGTCAATTGGGGTCAGACCCCAATTCAACCCCGCCGCAGCAAACAGCAACCCGTATGAACCGATCGTACTACATCCTTGGCTGGGGCTACGTGCTCGCCTGCTGCTGGTTGATTACCCGCACGCATGCCGCCAGCTCACAATACGGCGGCAATCCTGACTATGGCGTCCCCAGTAGCGATGCGGCGCAGTGGTTCCGTCGGGCAAAGCCATACTGCAACAGCGTCGAGGTGCAAACGTTTCAGCAGCAGTCACCGCCGCCGAGTGGTGTCGCGGGCACGGGCTACCAAGCGGCTTGCTACGCGCTCGCTGGTCATATCGACGACGCGAGGCGCGTGATCGACAAACTCGCGGGTGACGAGCGCTATAAGGCAACCGAGATCGTGTTCGACGTGGGCCACCCCGTGGCGGACGCCGGCGACGACCGATCGGCCGGGCCGATCATGGAGCTCGTGATCGACTACTGGCCCAATCACTACATGGCGCTCTATCACGCCGGCATGGCGGAGTACATGCTCGGCCAGCGCGATCTCGCGCGTCACAATCTGCAAGAATTTCAGAAGTACTATCACGAGCAAGATGGCTGGACTCGAAACGCGGTCGACGTGCTCAAACGCCTCGACGCACCGTCCGAGGCGCCAGTCCGGCGGCCGTCTGATCCACAATGACTTCGCCATCGGCGCTGTCGGCGAATAGCCGAAACACAGGCGCGAAGACCCCCGGCAGTGTCGTGATCATGCTGGCCGCCGTGTCGTTCGTTGGCACTTATGCCGCGTTCACAGTGTCACCGCTACTGATCGCGACGACGTTCATCGTGGTGTTTTTGATCGCGCGCTCGGCACGCACGGCGCCGAAGTCTGTCATAGTATCGCCGCAGTTTCCCGAACTGCCGCCGTCATTGCGGGCGACCGTCGACCGGACGATCGAGCAATTGCCTGAGGGCGACGCGCGACGACTGTTGTTCAACGCGATCGTCCAGGCGCGGCCGCTGCTCGCTCCGCACGCCGCGGCACTCGATGAGCAGCAGGAGCGCGCAACGCGCGACAACGTCTGCTCGCTGGTCGAAGCCTGCTGCACGACAGCGCTCGAGATGGCGCGTCTCGATCTCGCGTCGTCGGCCGGCGATCAAGCGAGCGGATCAGACGAAGCGCAACATCTCGCGGCGGCTCGCGACCTGTTGGCTGGGCGGTTGTCGCACGCGGCCAGCGCTCTCTCTTCGCTCTACGTGGCGGGCGTCGAGCACGGATCGCCGGCCTCGGATCGGGTCGCCGAGTTGGTGGGCGAGATCAATGCCGACGCGAGCGCGCGTCGTGCGGCGGCGACCGAGATGGGCGCGCTGTTGCGCGACAGAGAGGCCACTTAGAGCTATTCCGGCGGCGGTCCTCCGCGTCCGTCCGGCGGCCCGCCATGACCAAATGGTGGCGGTCCGCCACGACCACGCCCAGGTCCGAATGGCGGTATCCGGCCAACCTCGCGTGCCAGGCGATCGCGTTGCGCCTGATCGAGCACAGGCGCGAGGGCAACGCGCATCGAGTCGAGTGCGGCGCGCAGGTGATCGTTGGCGTCGTGCATGATCGTTCCGTTCTGTTGAGCGGCGTGCTCGAGCAGTGGCCGAATCGAATCGCGTTGCGCGTCACTGTGCGGTTGGATCACGTCCTCCATGTGCGCAACGAATCCCGGCGGCCGTCGCAAGGCGCCGAGCTGCGCACGACGCCCGCGCACGAGTGTCGCGTCCGCGAACAAGCCGAGTGTGAATCCGACCACCAGCGTTGCCGCGAGCAGCACGAGTGATTTGAACTGCGTGGTCATTGGGTCTCCGTATCGGCGGCAGCGGCTCCGTACAACACTGACGGCGAATAGGCCGATGCAAGTGTGATCTGCGGGAGATTGAGCACGGCTTCGATCGGAGACGACGAAGTCTCGCGCGCGCCCCACCAGTTGTATGCGGCGAGCATCAGTGACGCCGCGGCGGCGATCGGCACAATCCGGAGGAATTGTCGCTGGAGCACAGCCGGCAAAGCCGGCTGCCGTTCGGCGTGAAGCCGCGCGGCCACGCGGTCCCGGAAGCCAGACTCGAACCGCTCGGGTGCCGACGCCCGGACGAGCGCCGCGAGTGGATCGTTGGCCAAACTCTCATCATGATCGATCATCGAATCGTCTCCGGTACGCCGGCACCGCTGTCGATGTATGGCGCAAGCAGCGCCTCGAGCTCTTTCATCGCGCGCGACAAGCGCGAGAGGACGGTTCCTTCGGGGATGCCGAGGATCTTCGCGGCGTCGCGTGTCGAGCAATCGTCGAACATACGAAGGACGACGACCGCGCGATGCTTCTCGTTCAGTTGCGAGACCGCGCGCCGCACGAGCACCCGCAGCTCTTCCACGTCCACATTGCCATCCGGCCCCACGCTCGGCTCGGCGGACTCGATCGGCGTCTCGTCGCGACTGATGAATCGCAACACCGAGCGACGCCGGCGACGAAGCGCGTTCAACGAAAGATTCATGGCGATGTGCACGAGGTAGGTCTTGAGCGACGATTCGCCGCGAAAGTGATCGAGTGAGCGATGAAACCGAATGAACGCCTCCTGTCCGACGTCGTCCGCATCGTCACCGGGCCCGAGCATGCCGGCGGCGGTCGCGGCGACCGCGCTCTCATAACGCTCGACGAGCGCCGCGAACGCACGATCGTCGCCCGCGCGCGCACTCGCGAGCAGGTCAGCGTCGGTGGTGCGTTCAGGCATGATGGCGGTCGGCGTCGTCGAATCCAGAGAACGTCCTCGCAATAGACACCGGAATGACCTAGGGCATTCCATCGATGCCGCAGCAGGTCCATGGAATGACGAGCCAGCGAGCCGTGTCTATCAATCGCGAAGCCGACTCACGAGGCATTGGGTGCCACAATCTCACGTCTTGGAGAAACGATGCAACCCCGAATTCCCTTGGCGACGGGGCTGGTAACAGCAATCGCCGCGGTTGGTCTGGTCGCCGCCTGTGCGGCCGCGACGTCGGCCACTGACAGCGCGGCGGATGGCAACGCGACGGAACTTCCGAGCGCATACGCCAAGTTCACCTCGGCCGTGACCGTGACGCAGAGTGGTGACAATGTCGTGATTCGGTCGGCCGGCGTGCCCGATCACAAGAGCGTGTACTTCGCGCCGACCGATTCCCGATACGAGCCGTATACCGGCACAAACAAGAACTTCAGCTCGAACGGGTTTCAAATCGTGGAGCAGCAGCTCACGTTCACGATTCCACTCAATCCGAAGGCCGCAACGACACATGCGGCCACGCCGCTGGGACCGATCGGCGTCGCGGTCAACGGCGTTCCGATCTTCAATCAGTACAATGGTCAGAACCGGCCGCTGACCGTCGAGATCAATTCGTTCGATCAATACAACGGGCATCCTCAACAGACTGGCCAGTACCACTATCACGTCGAACCGCTTGGCATCACGCAGAAGAATGGATCGTCGGCGCTCATTGGCTTTCTTCTCGACGGGTTTCCAGTGTATGGTCCGATCGAGAATGGCAAACGCATCACGAACGCGGATCTCGACGAGCTGCACGGTCATACGGGCGCGACGGCCGATTATCCGAAAGGCATCTATCACTATCACGTCACGAGCGAAGATCCATACATCAACGGTGCGGGCTTCTACGGCACCCCGGGATCCATCGGTCGATGATTGGGCGATCCGCAGTCCTCGCGCTATCGGTGCTCGTCTCAACCTATGCTTCCCCGCGGGGCGGCGTGCGAACGGTGTTCGGCCGGTGGCCGAGCGGCGCGATCGCCTACGAGCGTCACTACGTCGGCGATCTCGAGGAGGGAATGGAGATTGGTCGCTGGGAAGATGGGTCGGTCCGCTTCATCTATCATTACGCGCACGGTGTGATGGTGGGCGTCGCCCGCGACTGGGATCGCAACGGCCAATTGTATCGAGAGACGCATTACCTGAACGGGCGAGAGGAGGGACAGCAGCAGATGTGGTGGCCGGACGGGACGCTTCGCGCCAGCTACGTCGTGCGCGACGGACGTCGCTACGGACTACTCGGCGCAAAAGGCTGCGTGAGTGCCGATTCGACCGGAGCCGACAAATGAAACGACAGCTCGTGCTGGTGGTGCTCACTCTTACCGCATGTCGTCACGCTACGAGTCTCCCGTATTACTCCGACCGAACGCTCACTCCGCGCTTCATCGCGGACGATTCCCCTGTGCTCGACACGTTGCATCGCATCGGCGACTTCAGCTTCGTCGACCAGCGCGGCCGAGGCGTCACGCGCCGAACGGTAAGCGACAAAATCGTCGTGGCGAGCTTCTTCTACGCAAGCTGCCGACAGCTTTGTCCAACGCTGCGCTCACAGCTTCGGCGCGTCCAATCGGCATTTCGGGATGACGATGGCCTGGTGATTCTCTCACACACTATCGCGCCGGAATCGGACAGCGTCGAAGTGCTCGAGCGATACGCGCGACAGAATCATCTTGACGATGAGCGTTGGCTGCTGCTCACCGGGGCACGCTCGGAGCTCGAGCGCATGGCGCGCGACGATTATTTCGTGGAGCTCACGGACAGCGGCGGCAAGACGAATGGCAAGTTGCTGCACACCGAGACGTTCGTGCTCGTCGATCAGCGGGGACGCATCCGCGGCGTCTACGACGGATCGCTTGCCTATGACGTGAGTCGTCTGATCGAGGACATTCAAACGCTGCGACGCAAACCGCGTCGCAGTATCCTTGCCGCTACGGGCGAACCTGCGTCTCAGTGAGTCGATACATCAATAAGGCGGCACGCTTGGTCAGCGGACCGAACATGCGAAGGTCGGCAGTCTCCTTCTCGGTGTGATCGTCGTGGCCCGAGAGCCCAATGCCGTCGATGATCATCGGCACTTTGCTGGCGACGAACGACACGTCGGCTGCGCCGGCGCGTGACGGATCGACGGCGACGACCGAACCGAATCCAAGATCGCGGCTCGCCTTGTCGTACATCGTGAGCAAGCGTCGATTCCCGTCGGTCGGCGCCATTGGCGGATAGCCATCATCGAACTCGATCGTCGCCGAGGTCTGCGGCAGATGATGCGACACGATGTCCTGCATCGTCTTCTTCGCCTTGGCGTGCTGCTCCGGCGATAACGTCCGCAAATCGCCCGTCACCTCCATGTGCTCGGCCACGACATTCCGTTTGCCCGAGGCGGATCCCTCGGTGCCGGTCGTGTCGACCTCGAGCAGTGTGCCGCCGAGCGCAAGACCGGGGTTGAACGTGAGATATTGTTCCGTGGACAGCTTGGTATAGAACTCGTGCAGGATCCGGGACGCCTCATAGACCGCGCCAGCGCCGACTTCGGGTTTGAAGATCTGTGACGAATGCGCAGGAAGGCCAGTGGTCTTGAGCGTCCACGAGCCGGCGCTGCGGCGCGAGATGACTGCGGTCTTCGGGTCAGCGGCCCCGTCCTCGAAGCCGAGCGCGACCTGCGCTCCA
>Ga0207695_10010300_pt1 | contig 11445 bp, 11 predicted proteins | sample KBSC54metaG_FD_184354 | JGI IMG/M metagenome (GOLD analysis project Ga0207695, IMG submission 184354) | Corn rhizosphere microbial communities from Kellogg Biological Station, Michigan, USA - KBS C5-4 metaG (SPAdes) (version 2) | ecosystem: Host-associated > Plants > Roots > Rhizosphere > Soil... | reverse complement strand
GCTCGTCGCCGGTTGCGGTACGTCGTCGCCCACGAAAGTGGACTACAAGAGCGATTCGAAATCGAAGGAAGCGTCGCTCGCAGTGCCGCCCAACATGCTCGACGAGACGGCCGATCAGCGTTCGCTGCCGCCCCAGGGCGGCGCGACTTCCCTGTCTGCGCTTCAGCAGGTCCAGCAGGCAGCGCCTGCGCTGGATACCGTCGCGCCAGCCGTGGCCGGCATGCATATCCAGCGCGACGGCACCGAGAGCTGGCTCGTGATCGACGGCAAGCAGCCGGCCGCCATCTGGCCGCAGGTGCGTCGTTTCTGGCAGGAGCAGGGCTTCCTGCTCGTCGTCGACCAGCGCGACAAGGGCGTGATGGAAACCGACTGGAACGAAACCCATCCACAGATCAACGACGGCCTGATCCGCAGCGTGATCTCGAAGGCGATGGGCAACTCGTACGTGACGGCCGAGCGCAACAAGTACCGCACGCGTCTCGATTCGGCACCGAACGGCGGCACCTACGTGTTCATCAGCCAGAAGGGGATGCGCGAGGCGATCACCGGCGCGAACAACGATTCGAGCAAGTGGGAGCCGAAGCCGAACGATCCGGCGCTCGAGACCGAGTACCTGAAGCGGTTGATGGCCGTGCTCGCGCAGAACGAGCAGCGTGCGAAGAACGGCGAGCCGCCGATCGCGAACATCAAGGACAACGAGGTGCCGAAGGACAAGAAGGCCGACGCCGACGCATCGTCGAAGGCTGCCGCCGCGATCGCCGCGCAGAACGTCTCGCGCACGTCGGCGCAGGGTAACGATGCGGCCGACGCGGCCGTGCCGTCCGAAGTCACGCTCGGCGAGCCGTACGACCGATCGTGGCTGCACGTCGGTCTCGCGCTTGATCGCGCGAACTTCACGGTCGACGATCGCGATCGCTCGAAGGGGTTGTATTTCGTGCGCTATGTCGATCCGAAGGACCTGAGCTCGGCCGAGCAGGGCTTCTGGAGCCAGCTGTTCCACGGCAAGAAGGAAAAGCAGGCGAAGCAGTACCGCGTCAACGTGAAGGCGCTCACGGCCGACCAGACGCGCGTCGCGGTCGTCGACGATTCGGGTTCTATCGACACGTCGTCGCCGGCGCGTCAGATCATGGGGCTGCTCGTGAATCAGCTCCGCTGATCCCGACGTTTCCCCGCATTCGTGCGAAGCCCGCCATTCGGCGGGCTTTTTTTATGACCGCTCGCCGGCGTGCGGCTTGCGCGCGCATGTGCGAGAGGTTCGGTCCCCCATCGTGACGTTACGTAACATCCGTGCGTTACGGCGGCAGAACGCGTGTCACATTGTTGTCGACCGAAAAATTGTCCTTATGAATCAATGGTATGGCCGGTGTTCGATGCTTGGCACGCAAACTGCTTTATATGTTGGAATCGTTAGAGCAGGGAGGATGACGTCAGATGCCGGGCGAGCGTCGCGAGCGCTCGATCAACGGTCTCGACGTTTTCAAATGCCGGCACAACCAGTGCCGGCGCAACTGATGACGATCCGTGCGCCAGCGCGCGGATCTCGATGGCCCCGTCGCCTATCCTCGTAGGGCGACGGTTTCGCCCGCGCTTCTCCGAAGCGCGGGCTATTTTTTTGGCCGTCGTGTAGTGCGGCATCGGCGTGGCCGATGCATGATGCGTGATTCGCGTATTCTCGGAATTTTCTGGATGAAGGAGTCGGGAATGGCGGAAATTGCAGTCGTGGCGCTGATCGTCGCGAAGCCGGGCGCCGAGGACAAGCTGCGCACCGTGCTCGAAGGGATCGTCGAGCCGACCCGCAACGAAGCCGGTGCCTTGCAGTACGACCTGCACCGGGATCTGAAGGAGCCCGCTCGGTTCGTGTTCGTCGAGCGCTGGGAGAGCGAGGAGGCGCTGGCCGCCCATGCGCGTTCCGCGCACATTCTCGCTTATCGCGAAGCGGCCGCGGACTGGATCGAAAGTTCCGAAATCCGCGTGCTGTCGAAGCTCGTCTGAGCAGGGTGGGGCGACCGGACGTGTCCGGTCGCAGTAGCGCGTCAGTGCGACGTGCCGGGTACGTCGAGGATCAGGATGATCGTCCAGTCGGCGTCGCCGTCGTGATGATACTGGCGCTCGGCGACGATGAACGGTTGCTGCTTGCCTTGCGGGCCGAGGAAAAGCACGTCGCCCTCCATCGGCAGGCACTCGATCGGCGGCAGCGCGAGGAATGCGTCGGCCGAGCCGCGGGGCATCAGTTGCTTGATCTGGCGAGTGGCGGCTTCGGTCCACTCGATGTCGAGTTGAATGTTGCTCATGCTGTCCTCCGCACCGGGGTGCGCACGGGTGGAAAATTTCGGTGCGCGACTTTAGCACAGCGCGCGGGCACCGCAACCAAAAAAGCCGAACCCGGTCGCCCGGATTCGGCTTTTCGCTTGTGCGGTATCGCCGAACTTACTGGCTGGCAGCTTCTGCCGGAGCGGCCTTGGCAGCCTTCTTGCCGGCCTTCTTCGCAGCAGCCTTGTGGTGAGCAGCCTTCTTGCCGTGATGCTCTTCCTGCATCGCCGGCTGAGCGGCTTCAGCCGCTTGTTGCTGCTGCAGCGCCTGTGCGCGCTGCTCGATCTCGGAGATCTTGGCCGGATCGGTAATGGTCTTGATTTCCGTGCTCTCTTGCGCATACGCTGCGCCAGTCAGCGCCGACATCGCTACCAGGATAGCCAGGGACGTCTTCTTCATTGCTTTACCTCCGCTAAGTGGTGATGAACCCGAATGTTGCCGTTTTGTCTGGCGACTGCAAACGAGTGCGTGTCGAGTGTAACAAAAGTGACGGATCAATGTGCACCGGATCTTGGCGCGACGCAAGGCCGCGTTGAAGTCGCGCAACACTTCGCGCACTTCGTCACGCGCCTGCCATCCTGGGCAGTACTGCCATTCCGCTCCCCTTTCCGCGCAGTTGTCAGAACCACCCGAGCCATCGGTAGACGTGGAATTGCGCGATGCCGACCAACTCGTGCAGCGCCTGCTCGGCGTTGGCCACATTGCGCCAGCGTGGCAGCCAGCCCGTTTGCGCGCGCCGTCGATTTGCATAAACGGGCTGCGGATCGATGCCGAATCGGCGGAAATCGAGCAGGGCACGGCGCATCTGGTACGACGAGGTGACGAGAATGCGTGCGTCGTCATACTGTGGGCGTAGTATAGACGCAGTGAATTTCGCGTTTTCGTAGGTTGTGCGGCTGTTCGGTTCGAGAACGAGGTCGCCGGGGGCGATGCCCTCCGCGACGAGCTGGCGTCCGTATACGGCCGCCTCGGTTTCGCCATGATGCTGCGGGTCGCCGCCCGACATCAATACGGTGCAGCGCTCGGCCTGCTGCCGGCACACGCGATAAAGTGCCGCCACCTTGTGGATGCGCGCAATGCCATCGGGCGGCGGTTGCAGCCCGGAGTCGGTGCGGTGCGTGCCGGTGCCGATGAGAATCAGCGTGGTTCGCCCATGCATGTCCGGGTGCTCGACCGGCACGACGCCCGCCTCGCTCCACGCGATCAGCGGCGCGGTGAGCCAGCCTGTCGCGAGCAGCCAGAACAGCGCAACGGCGGCGATCGAGATGACTCGTCGCCGCTTGCGGCAGAGCATGAAACAGATGAAGAGAAGTACAAATGAATCGAACAGAATCAATTTGATTGGGGTATGGTGTCTTTTTATGGACGGCTGACGATCCGGCCCTGAAGCGACGCCGAACGTCGGCCTCCAGAATCGGTGGCGGTATCGGCGGGCGGAGACCCTGCCCGGCGCACCGCTTCGCATTGTCGCTGCACTTTAAGAAAGAATCGAGATGGCCACGTATTCCAACGAAGCGGTGCTCGACGCATTGAGACGAGTGCAGTACCGCCAGGTACCGTGGGCACGCCGCCCGGGCGTGTTCGAGTATCTCCGTTCGCTCGGGCTGATGGACACGGTCAGGCAGAAGACCGTTGCCCCGGCGCCGGGTTTTCACGCACCGGTGGACATCGCCGTGCTGACCGACAGTGGTCGAGCCGAATTTTCGCGCCTCGAGCGCGACGAGAAATTACTTTCCTGGACCGATCGCCGCATGGACGACTACGCATTGAGCGAAGCCAGCGCCGTGGCGATTCTCGAAAGCCGCCTGTAGCGGCGTAGACCATCCCGCTTCGGGCGTCGCCGCGCAAGCCGGCGACGTCAAAAAAAAGCCCGTATCGCGAGGATACGGGCGTACCGGATACTTTTGCTGTTGCCACGCTGTGCTCATGGCAACGATGTGACTCGTCGCATGCGGCGCAGTTCCCGAAAACGGCCATTTTCTTCGGCGATATCCTGAAATTGGCAGGACTACGGATGACGCGGCATGTCGGACGGCTGCGAGCCGATGCGCGCCCGCGCATTGCTGGCGATATCGCCGCGCAGGTCGCCGCGCGGCACGGTTTGCCGGCCGGACGGGGCGGCAGACGGCGGCTGGCGGAGAGTATTGCGGTGATCCTGCTGGCGATGAGGCGGTTTCGCGCGATCGTCGGCGTGAACTGGAGCGGTCAGCGCCAGGGAAATGACAATGCCGCATGCGACAAGCAGTGACATTGGTTTCATGGCGGGGGCTCCCTTCAAGCCGTCGGCGCGGCCTGTTGATATTTCGCTAAGGTAAGCGTGGGAGTGCAGGCTTGCTGTAAATATTGGTAAATAGTTGTATCGCGGCACGACAACGGTATTCGACAGCAACGCAGGCGTCGCGAAAAGATCGCGTCGCGGAAAGAAACCGGGCGGCCGAAGCCGCCCGATCGAGCATTCGTTACGCCATCTTGACGGGGGCGCGCCAGGATTCCGGATTGGTCCAGAAGGCGCCGCGCAGCCGGTCGCGGCTCGGCGGTGCGGGCGGCTTCGCGGCGCTCGCGCCGATGCGCCCGCGCAGCGAGATCTGCCGGCCGCTCGTGCCGAGTCGCTTCACGATTTCGGCGAGCGTGCCGTCTGCCTGCCATTCGTCGAAGCGACGGCGGCAGGTCGGCGGCGACGGATAGCGGCCCGGCAGCTTCGACCAGCCTTCACCCGTCGACAGCACCCACAACACGGCGTTTACCACCGAGCGTGCTTCCACCCGGGGGCGGCCGCGCCGTTCACTCCGTGCGGGTTCCGAGCAAAACAGACCTTCGACCAGCGCCCACTCGTTATCTCTCAAATCGTCGAACAGCATCATGTCCTCACCTCAGCGAAGCTAACTCCGGTGCGCTGCCCTGCGCCGCGCACTCTTCAAGCACTCGATCGTCGAGTGCCGGGTGGGGGCGTCCGGTTGGCCGGCAGCGGCGTTTCTGCCTTTCCATCCGACGAAACCTACGCCCTGTGCGCCAGGTAATGCACGAAGCGTGCCACGTCGGAGGCGAATCCCTCGAGAGCCGCTTGGCAGCGAGCTAACGGCTAAGTCAGCTAGGGGCGTATAAGACGCCAAAATAACCCGCCAGCAAATCGGGACAATCACCAATCTTGTGCAGTTCGCCCGCGCTGCGTGCGTTTGCTTGTGTATTGCACCGCAGCGAAACATGTGCGGCCGGTGCCGGATTCGTACGTCGAAGCCGGTCGCGCATTAAAATCGTGCATCGATATCGACGATTGATGAGGTCAGGAGATGAACGTCACGCTGCGCCAGCTTCGCGTATTCATCGAGGTAGCGCGGCTCAAGAGCTTCAGTCGCGCGGGCGACGAAATCGGGCTCACGCAGTCCGCGGTCAGCCGCTGCGTGCGAGAACTCGAGGCCGAGCTTGGGCTGAAGTTGATCGACCGCACGACGCGCGACGTGCAACTGACCGACGTCGGCGCGAACCTGATCGCGAGCGTGTCGCGTCTGATCGACGATCTCGACGACACGCTGCGCGAGATTCGCGAGATCGGTGAGCAGCGCCGCGGGCGCGTGATCGTCGCGGCGAGCCCGACGATCGCCTGCAGGCTGATGCCGCGCGTGGTTGCATCGTGCGAGCGCCAGTTTCCGTTCGTGACGCTTGGCCTGCGAGACGACGTGCAGAGCGACGTGCTGCGCAAGGTGAAGTCGAGCGAAGTCGATTTCGGCGTCGTGATCGGGCCGCTTACGGTCGCCGATCTCGTCTGCGAACCGCTGATGACCGATTCGTTTTGCCTCGTCGCGCGTGCCGATCATCCGCTCGCGGCGCGTTCCGAGGTGCCGTGGACGGCGCTGGACGGCGAGCGCCTCGTGCTCCTCGATCACGCGTCGGGAAGCCGGCCGCTGATCGATGCCGCGCTGGCCGCCCATCATGTCAATGCGACGGTGATGCAGGAGCTCGGGCATTCGGCGACCGTGTTCGGGCTCGTCGAGGCCGGCGTCGGCGTGAGCGTGCAGCCGTGGCTGTCGCTGCCGCTGCCGGCCGGCTCGACACTCGTCGCGCGGCCGCTCACGCCGCGCACCGAGCGCACGGTCGAACTGGTGCGTCGCCGCGACAGGTCGTTGTCGCCTGCGGCGCAGGCGATCTGGGAACTCGTGCGGCAGATGCCGGCGAGGGCGGAAGACCTCGACTGACGTGCGCGGAAGCGACGCGGCCCGGCTTGCGGGCCGGTACACTACGCGGATCGTGTTCCTGGGCGGTGGTTCTCGATGACGCATTCCGCAGGTTTTTCCCCGACGACCGATGAGCCGGCGGCGCGCGCCGCGGTACACGCGCTGCGTCCGTCGCTGATCCGGGAGGTGGCGAACGCCGGCTTCGGCGTGCCTGACATGCTGCCGTTCTGGTTCGGCGAGTCCGATCGCGTGACGCCGGATTTCATCCGCGGCGCCGCGGCAGCGGCGCTGCACGACGGCGCGACCTTCTACACGCACAACCTCGGCACCGCGCCGTTGCGCGATGCGATTGCGGCCTACGTGAGCGCGCGTCATGGTGCGACCGCGGCCGACACGGTCGCCGTGACGAGTTCGGGCGTGAACGCGCTGATGCTGGCCGCGCAGATGCTGGTCGGCCCGGGCGAGCGTGTCGTCGCGGTCACACCGCTGTGGCCGAATCTCGTCGAGATTCCGAAGATTCTCGGAGCGCAGGTCGAATGCGTGCCGCTCGGCTATGGCGACGCAGGCTGGCAGCTCGATGTCGAGCGGCTGCTCGCCGCGCTGACGCCCGATACGCGGATGCTGCTGGTCAACTCGCCGAACAATCCGACCGGCTGGACGATGTCGCGCGACGATCAGCGGGCCGTGCTTGCCCATTGTCGGCGTCACGGCATCTGGCTGGTCGCCGACGAGGTGTACGAACGGCTTGCGTTCGGCGACGGCGGCGCGCCGTCGTTCCTCGATATCGCATCGCGCGACGAGCGGATCGTTGTCGTGAATTCGTTCTCGAAGGCGTGGGCGATGACGGGCTGGCGGCTGGGGTGGCTCATTGCGCCTGCATCGGTGATGGGCGATCTGTCGAAGCTCGTCGAATACAACACGTCGTGCGCGCCGGGCTTCGTGCAGGCAGCGGGCGAGGTCGCGCTGCGGGACGGCGAGCCGTTCGTGCGGTCGTTCGTCGCGGCGCTGCGCGAAGCGCGCGATCACCTGGTCGCCGCGCTGCGGACGCTGCCGGGCGTCGAGGTGCCGCCTCCGCCGGGCGCGATGTACCTGTTCCTGCGCCTGCCGGGCGCGGCCGACAGTCTCGCGTTCTGCAAGGCGCTGGTGCGCGATGCGGGGCTCGGCCTTGCGCCCGGGCGGGCATTCGGCCCGGAGGGGGAAGGATTCGTGCGCTGGTGCTACGCATGCGATCCGGCACGACTCGACGTGGGCGTCGAGCGGCTGCGCCGGTTCCTCGCGCGCGGCGCGGCTGCCCGCTGAAGCAGGGCCGGAGCGGGCGCGGCGCACTGGCGGCGGGCCAATCTGCTCATCTTTACGCACCGGGCAATTTTGCGTAATATGGCGCTCAGTCACGCGGTTCCGTCGTTGAGCCGTGCTGTTCCGTCCGGTTTGGGCCTGGCCTGAAGTTGGTTCGCCGCCCCCGGTTCGTGCTCCCATCAATATGACCGATCAGAATCGGGCGAGCGCGTCTTCCGTTCCTTTCGTCTGTTTGTTGATCCGGTTCGTTTGACCACAGGGTCTGGCCTAGCTGCATGAATACCCAAGAGGCGAAGATCGTCCTCGAGACTGCTTTGATCTGCGCGCAGGAACCGCTGAAGCTCGGCGATTTGCGCAAGCTCTTTGCCGACGGCGTGTCGGCTGACACGGTCCGCACGTTGCTCGAAGATCTGAAACAGGATTGGTCCGGCCGCGGCGTCGAACTGGTGGCGCTGGCGACCGGATGGCGCTTCCAGAGCAAGCCGGCGATGCGTCACTATCTGGACCGCCTGCATCCCGAGAAGCCGCCGAAATATTCGCGCGCGGTGCTCGAAACGCTCGCGATCATCGCGTACCGGCAGCCCGTCACGCGCGGCGACATCGAAGAGATTCGCGGCGTCACGGTCAATACGCAGGTGGTCAAGCAACTCGAGGATCGCGGCTGGATCGAGGTGATCGGTCATCGTGACGTGCCGGGGCGTCCGGCGCTGTATGCGACGACCAAGCAGTTCCTCGACGATCTCGGCCTGAAGGCGCTGGACGAGCTGCCAGCGCTCGAAGAGCCGGCCGCGAACATCGAGGCCGCGCTGCTCGCGCAGCACGCAATGGACTTCGACGGCGGCGTACCGGTTGCCGACGACACGCCGCAAGCCGGTGACGCAACAGACGATGTGCCGCAGGCGCAGGCGGATGAAGCGTCTACCGGCCAATTGGCCGAATTGCCGGGGGATGTCGCGTCGACGCAGGAAATGCCGAACCGCGATACGCTCGATGCTGATCGCCGGCAAACGGAACAAACGGAACAGGTTGGCGCCGAAGCAGTGCCGACCGATGTGCAGCCCGAGCCGTTGCGCGCGGATCGGAGCGAGGAAGATCGCAAGCCGGCCGCCGAAGCGGCTGCCGGAGACGGAGCGGAAGCGGCCGGCGACATGCCCGGCGAGGTTGGCCAGGCCGACGCCTCCCGTTCCCGTCCCGCGGACGGCGAGATGCTGGACGACACGTCCGACAGTCTCGCCGATGCCGTACGAAGCGCCAGTGCGCCCATCGGCGCCGACGCGCTGCCGGACGACGAAGCAGAACCCGAACAGCGTCGCGCCTGAACGCGGCCAACTTCTTGGCGCGCCCGCGCCGGGCGCGAGACCTGACATTTTGAGGTTGTTTTGACAGATATCCACGATATTGAATCGTCCGCGCCTGCCGTGCAGGCAGCGCGTGCCGACGATGCGCCGGAGCAGGACGCTTCGGCCGCGGGTGGCGACGAGCGTCCCCGCCGCGGTCTGCGGCGAGGCCCGCGCAGCCTGATCGCACGGCGTCGCGCGGCGGCCAAGTCGAAGGGCGCCGAAGGCGAGCCGCAGGGCGGCGAAGGCGCGGACGCGCAGCCGGCCGAGGCCGTCGAAGCGCAGCCCGCGCGCGCGCCGCGCAAGGAAGGCGCGGCCAAGGGCGGCCGCAAGCCGGCCGGCAAGCGCGAAGGTGCTGCCAAGGGCGGCCAGGGTGCACAAGGCGGCCAGGGCCGCCGTGGCGGCGCACCGAAGGCTGAAGGCGGCTCGGCCAAGGCGGAGGGCGATGCGTCCCAGGACGAACTGTTCGCATACGTGACGTCGCCCGCATTCGACGCGGACAACTCCGCGGGCGGCAGCGGCGTGCGTGCGCCGATGCTGCGTCGCGGCCGCAGCCAGCCGGCGAACAAGCGCGTGCTGTCGCCGGACGACGACGCGCCGAAGCTGCACAAGGTGCTGGCGGAAGCGGGCATGGGCTCGCGTCGCGAAATGGAAGAGCTGATCGTCGCCGGCCGCGTGTCGGTGAACGGCGAGCCCGCGCACATCGGTCAGCGCATCATGCCGACCGACCAGGTGCGGATCAACGGCAAGCCGGTCAAGCGCAAGCTGCCGAACAAGCCGCCGCGCGTGCTGCTGTACCACAAGCCGACGGGCGAAATCGTCAGCCATGCGGATCCGGAAGGCCGTCCGTCGGTGTTCGACCGCCTGCCGCCGATGAAGACGGCGAAATGGCTTGCGGTGGGCCGCCTCGACTTCAATACCGAAGGTCTGCTGATGCTGACGACGTCGGGCGACCTCGCGAACCGCTTCATGCATCCGCGCTACAGCGTCGAGCGTGAGTACGCGGTGCGGGTGGTCGGCGAGCTCACCGAAGGCAACCGGCAGAAGCTGCTGCACGGCGTCGAGCTGGACGACGGCCCCGCCAATTTCCTGCGCATCCGCGATGGCGGCGGCGAAGGCACGAACCACTGGTATCACGTCGCGCTGGCCGAAGGCCGCAACCGCGAGGTGCGCCGGATGTTCGAGGCGGCCGGCCTGATGGTGAGCCGCCTGATCCGTACGCGTCACGGCCCGATCCCGCTGCCGCGCGGTCTGAAGCGCGGCCGCTGGGAGGAACTCGACGACGCGCAGGTGCGCAAGCTGATGGCGACCGTCGGCCTGAAGGCGCCGTCCGAGGAGAAAGGCAAGCGCGGCGGTGCCGGCCAGGCAGAGCGCCGCCAGCCCGATCCGATGCTGACGTCGATGGGCTTCATCAGTCGCGAGCCGGTGCTGACGACGCACGGGCAGCTCGACCAGCCGCGCCGTGGCGGTGGCCGTCGTGGCGGGCCGGGTCTGCCGGGCCTGAGCGGCTACGGCAGCCTGCCGGTTGCGCCGTCGGGCTACGGCAACCGTGCTGGCGGCGGCCGCGACGGTAACCGCTCGGGCGGTGGCCGAGATGGCAACCGCGCTGGCGGCGGCCGTGATGTCGACGGCAATCGCGCGTCGTACGGCGCTGGCCCCAAGCGTGAGGGCCCGGCGGGCGGCAAGCGAGGCGGCAGCAAGGGCGGCAATCGCAATCCGAACGGCAATCGTGCCGAAGGCGCCGGCAACAGCGGCGGCCCGCGTCCGCAGCGCAGCCGCACGCGCAGCCGCTAAGCGTCTCGCGGCATGCGGCGGCACAAAGCCGCCGACGTGCGGCAGGATCGGCATCCGTCCGGTTTTGTCGGCGCGACGCGTTGCGTTTTTTGATTGCGACTGTATATATATGCCGCGTGCCGCTGGATGGCGGCCGGCATGCCCGATCTCCGGTGCGGCCGGATTGCGCCGGTTGATCGGGTAGCCGGATTTCGCATTTTCGGTCCGTAAAGGCAGTCGAAACGCTGCTTTCACCGGCTGGCTTGGCGTTTGCGCCAAAAATCGCTATAATCGCGGAGTCGCTGGGCGTACGGATTCAATGTGCGGCTCAGGTGCGACCACCAGTAAGAAAGATGGGCGTTCCGCCCATTTTTTTTTGCTGAAACGGTTAGGCATCTCGGGTAGCGCTTCCTGCGCCGGCTAAGGCGCGCGCCCGCGGGTGAATCGCGAGCGGCGGGCGCGAACACCTGAGAGGACACTGTGCAACTGACGGAACTGATAGAAACCACGGTCACCGGGCTCGGCTACGAGCTGGTGGATCTCGAGCGCACCGGGCGCGG
>Ga0207695_10010294_pt1 | contig 11450 bp, 8 predicted proteins | sample KBSC54metaG_FD_184354 | JGI IMG/M metagenome (GOLD analysis project Ga0207695, IMG submission 184354) | Corn rhizosphere microbial communities from Kellogg Biological Station, Michigan, USA - KBS C5-4 metaG (SPAdes) (version 2) | ecosystem: Host-associated > Plants > Roots > Rhizosphere > Soil... | reverse complement strand
TCCGGTACGGCAGCTTCGACCACCGAAGGAATTGCTCGATCGTGTCGTCGTCGAACGCCGGGCCGAAGTAGGCGTGCTCCATCCGATAGTGCGACGCGCCGCCGCGCGCACTCGCGTCGACCAGTAAGGCAGCGCCGAGCGCCGTACCGGCGTCGCCCGCCGCGGGTTGGACCCAGATGTCATCGAAGAGGCCGGTGTCGCGCAGCCGCGCGTTCATCACACAATTGAGTGCGACGCCTCCAGCCATGCAGAGCCGCGGCGATTGCGTTCGGTCGCGCAGCCAAGCGCCAAGTGCGATGACGGTTTCCTCGAGAACGACCTGCAGTGATCGCGCGATGTCATAGTGGCGCTGTTCTACCGCGCCGCCGCGCGTGCGGCGCGCGCCGAACCGTTGCTCGAGATCCAATTTCGCAATCGTGTATTGCCCGTCGTCACCGATGTCGATGAGGCGCCGGAATTCCTCGACGAACACCGGCCGCCCGTACGACGCCAGCGCCATCACTTTGTACTCATCGGACGAGCGCAGAAACCCGAGATAGTCAGTGACATCTTCGTAGAGCAAGCCGAGTGAATGCGGCAGGTGCACTGCGCCTAACGGCTCGACGCCCGCGTCGCAGCCCGTCCAATAGCTGGTCGTGGCGCGTTCGCCCCGGCCGTCCAGGCAAAGCACGGCGGCGTCGGCATACGGCGACGCGAGGAAGGCACTCGCCGCGTGGGCGTCGTGATGCCCAACGAAGTGCCACGTGAAATCGGCGCGGCGGACGCCCCGCCACCGCCGTTCCAAGTGATGCGGAACGCCATCGACGAGGTGCCCGGGCGCGTTCACGATGTGCGACAGGAACAGCGGCGCCCAGGCATCGCCGCCGGCCAGGGCGGCGCGAGATCCGTCGAGTGGAATCGCGACCGTTCGACTGCCGGCGCGCTTGCCTAACAGAAGGCCGGGATCGAACGAATAGGCTACGTGATCCACGTCGCGCAACGCGATGTCCGCGGCCGCCAGACAGGCGTCGATCGCATGGAACGGCAGCTCCCAGGTCGAGAACGGGACGGGCCGCTTGCCATGCTTGATCTTCGTGAACCGTTCTTCTTCGGCGGCGGCGATCACATCGCCATCGCGCACGAGACACGCGGCGGGATCATGAAAGGCGGCGTTGATACCGAGCGTGTACATGCCGTCAAGGCTCCGTTAGCAGAGTTGTGTCGTGCGATGACGCGCCGAGTCGGGACTGCAACAGCTCCAGAGCGGCTTCGGCAACGGCCGATGGCGGCACCAGACGCAAGCAGGCATGATGCTCGCGCGGGCACACGCTCTTGAAGCAGTTGCGGCACGGCACATCGTGCGAGAGCACCCGACTCGGCACCTGCCACGGCGTGTGTTGCGGATTCGTGAGCGCGTAGAGCACCACCACGGGCGTACCCATGGCGGCGGCGACGTGCGCCGGTCCGGTATTGTTAGTGATCACGAGCGGAGCCGCGTGCACGAGCGCGGCGAACGTACCGAGATCGAGACGCCCGGCGAGATCGATCGCAGCCGAACCGATCAGCCCGCATACGTCGCGAACCAATTCCCGTTCCTCCGCCGCACCGGTCACGACGATGCGAACGCCGCTCCTGGCCGCGAGCGCGCGCGCCGCGGCGGCGAACGACGCCGGCGGATATCGCCGAGACGGCGCTGTCGCGCCGGGATGCAGGACGACCCATGCATCGTCATCTATGCCTAACGAATGCAACGTCGCCGCTGCGCCGTCGCGGTGTCGCGGCGTCACGCGTAGCGAGAGGCGCGTGTCCGCCGGCATCCAGCCGACGGCTGCGACCAGCGCCAGCTGCCGCTCCACCTCGTGCCGGATACCGCCCTGTGGCTCCGGGTCCGCCACCCACGTCGTGAGCAACTGGTACGGATTCTCGCGCGCGTGCGCGAGCCGGAGCGGGATGTCCGCCAAATAGCAGAGCAGCGCCGCCGGCAGTGCGCTCTGGCTGAATACCGTGAACACCACGGCGGCGTCGAATCCGCGCGCCCGGAGCATGTGCGCCATCGCATGGTCCACCGCGCTCGTCGGTCGCTGGCGCGTCGCCTTGAGCCACGGCGCGTCATACACGATGATGTCATCGACGCTCGGCGACAGCTCGGCCACGGCCGCGCCGGCTGGCGACGTGAGCAAGGTCACGTGCCGCTCGCCCGCCGGCCCCTTGACGGCGCCTAACGCAGGCGTCGTCATCAGGACATCCCCCACGCTGTCCAACCGCACGCACAGCACGCGGCTGACCGCCGACCAGTCGCCCATCATGGCCGCACGCCCGCCAATCGGTCATCGAGGATGATGTCGGCCACGCCCTGGAACGTCGTGGCGACGTAGTCCGGGGTCCGAAGCGGTGAACGCAGCCAATCGGTTTCGCCGCCCGTGTCGAACAGGATCGCGCGCGCTCCGGCCCGGTGCGCGGCTTCCACATCGTCCAGGATGTCCCCCACGACCCACGCCGAGCGCGGATCTACGCCTAACAGGCGCGCCGCGCGCTGCACCAAGCCGGGCGCCGGTTTGCGGCAGTCGCACACCTGTCGGTAGCGAGGCAGCAATCCATGGGGGTGGTGCGGACAATAGCAGAACGCGTCCAACGACACGCCGGCCTCGCCCAACATCGCGCGGAGGCGATCTTCGACGGCGACGAGCGCGTGCTCCGGATAACAGCCGAGCGCGATGCCCGCCTGGTTGGTGACGACGCCGAACCGAAAGCCGTGCGCGGCCAATCGCACGAGCGCGTCGACCGCGCCATCCATGAGACGCATCCGATCCGGGTCTGCGCTCAACGGGACGTTCTCAATGAGCACGCCGTCCTTGTCGAGCAGCACGACGCCGTTCCTCATGGCAGCGTTGCTCTCGCTCGGCGCGGGTGAGTCCGGTGCCGCGTCGCACCGAGGACGTCGTCGTACAATACGTCGACGGCGCGGGCCACGTGACGCCACCTGAACCAACTGCGTACGCGTGCCATCGCGCGACGCGACATGCGAGCGCGCAGCGCGCTGTCGGTGAGAAGCGCCGCGGCGCTCGCCGCAATGACGCGTGGGTTGTGGGGCGGCACCAGTAATCCGGTTTCGCCGTGCACGACAGTGTGCTTGATGCCGCCCACGGCCGAGCCGATGACCGGCGTGCCGCACGCCATGGCTTCCAACGGCGTGATGCCGAACGGTTCGTACCATGGCGTGGTGACAAATACGTCGGCGGCACTATAGTAGTAGCGCAATACCGAAGGGGACTTCCCGCCGGTGAAGATCACGCGGTCGGCCACTCCGCTTCCGTCGGCGACCGCCCGCAGCGTGCGCAGGTACGGCGTCGCCGCCTCGTCCGGCTCGTCCGTGTCGCCGCCGACGATCACCAGCTGTGCGTCGATGTCATAGGCGCGGCGGAGGATGGGCAGGCTCCGAATGACGTCGTCGATCCCCTTGCGCGGCACGAGCCTGCCTAACTGAAGCAGCACGGGGCCCTCGATCGGCAAACCGAGTTTGCCCCGCGCGCGCGCCGGCGCCACGGGATGGAAGCGGCGGATGTCCACGCCGCAGGGGATCTGCCGCAGGCGCCGCTCATCGGCGCCGTAGAGGACACGCAGGTCGAACGCATCCTGCGGGCACTCGGCGATCACGGCGTCGGCGGACTCGACGATCTGTGCTTCGAGCGCGCCGCGCTCCGCAGGAAAGCCATCATCGGCGCCTTGGTACAGACGGCGCACGCGCCCCAGCGCGTGGAAGGTGACGACGAACGGCAGGCCGATCTCGATCTTGAGCCGCTGCGCGGCAAGGGCGGACGTCCAGAAATGCGCGTGGACAATGTCGTACGTACTCGACCCACGGTCGACGAAGTCGAGCATCCATTCGGCAAACGGCGACATGAACGGGAGCAGCTGCTCTTTGGGCACGCGCCGCGGAGGGCCTGCATCGACGTGCACAATGCGGACGCGGGGGCCCCAGTCGACGATCGTCGGCGTGTCGGCCGACTCGCGCCGCGTGAAAACGTCCACCGCGTGGCCGCGGTGCGCCAATTGGCGAGCCAGGTACGCCACGTAGACGTTCTGGCCGCCGCTGTCGACGCCGCCTAACGCAGCCAGCGGCGACGCGTGTTCGCTGATCATGGCGATGCGCTTCCTCATGCTGCGACCTCCCTCAACACACCGTCCCAATCGGAAACGAAACGCTCGATGCCGAACCGCTCGGTCGCGATCTTGCGCGCCCCGTCGCCTAACCGCCTGGCCTCGGCCGGGTCAGCCAGCAGCGCGTGCGCGGCGTCGAGCACGCGCGGCAGCGACGAATCGACGAACCCCGACTCGCCGTTGCGAACCACCGACGCCAGCTCGCACGTGGCGAGCCCCACGATCGGCAGCCCGATCATCATGGCCTCAACGACCGCGAGGGCGAGACTCGTGTGACGCACCGGGCTGAACGCGAAGCGGTAGCGAGCCTGGAACGCGGCCAGCGCCGGCGGATCGATTTCACCGATGCCGCCTAACGACGTGGCATCCATGCCGACGAGATCGATCGGCACGCTCGCGCACGCCGTGGTGAGGATGTCCGCACCCATCCGGCGCGCGCGCGTCCGCAGGTTGTTGATCGCGCAAATCCCGCGGCGCAGCTCACCCGTGTACCGCACGTCCGCAGGGATCAGCACGCCGTGCTCGATCACACGAACCGGCGACCGGCCGCAATCCCACATCATCGCGTTCCAGGCGGTCACGTGGACCACCGGCACCTCGGGATCGTCCACCGCATGCCGTTGGGCGAACGGATGCGCGAGCGGCGGGTCGTGCTCGAGATAGATGCGCGGCAGCCGGCGCTGTGCCGGCGTGAGCAACTCGAATTGATCGACCGTAAAATTCTCGTGCGTCTGGTACAACACGCAGTCGAACTGCGCACGTCGCAGGTCGGCGGCGGCGACTTCGTACACGTTGTCCGGCCACGGGAACGTCCCGGCGCGCCCGCCATAGGGATGCGGGCGACCGGGCTTCACCGGCAGGAGAAAGTCGTGCGGCACCTGCGACAGGTACCACAGGTAGTTCCCGTGGACGTGCCACGTGAGCACGCGGATCCGGCGACGTCTACCGCGCTTCATGGCACTGCTCCAGCAGTCGGTCCGCCTGCGCGATCGCATCCGCCACGCCGACGCCGGCGGCGCACTCGTGACGCGTCGGACACGTCACGTGCATGCAGGGGCGGCATGCGACGTCGTGCCACAACACCCGATGACGCACGCGGTCGAGCGGTGCCCAACGCGATACGTCCGACCCGGATGACACGACGATGCTCGGCGTGCCGAGCGCGACGGCGACGTGCGACATGCCCGTGTCATTGCAGGCGACGAGTGCCGCGTCGCTCACCAGCGCGCCTAACGCACCCAGTCCCAGCCGGCCGGTCAGATCGATCGGCGCCGCGTGCATCGCGTCGCGGACGGCGGCCGTGATCGGCGCCTCGGCGCGCGTGCCGGTCAACACGATCGTGAGGCCGCGGTCGGCAAGCGCGTCGGCGAGTGCCGCGAAGCGCTCGGGCGCCCAGCGACGCGATGGGAAGCGCGCGCCCGCGTGCACGCACGCATAGCCTCGTTCCGACAGCGATGCCGCCTCCGCAACTTCACCTAACGCTTCACGGTCCGAGGCGTTCGTCGCCAGCGACAACTCGCGACCGGCGTCGGGACATCCGAGCGCCAGCGGCAGCGCCATGAGGCGCTCGATTTCGCTGCCCCATGTGGGCCACGGGACGGCGATGCCCGCGTGATCCGCCGGCGCGGCGTCATCGCCCTTCCGATAGAGCGCCGTCCGGCGCGCGCCCAGCAGGAGCGTGAACTCGTTGATGTGCGACCCGCTCCCGTGAAGCTGAACGGCGAGATCGAACCGCCGCGCCTGCATCCGCGAGAGAAACGCGGTGACGTCCGCGGCGTCGAACGGACACTCGGGAATTCCTGGAAACCCAGGGAACACCTCGAACGCATCGACGAACGGGTCCAGCCACGGCATGAGCTCGGCCGCCCAGCCGAGACCGATCAGCGTGATGTGTGCGTCGGGGAATCCGGCCCGCAACGTGCGCAGCGCCGGAACGGCGCAGAGCATGTCGCCGAGGTGAAGCGCTCTGACGACGACGACGCCGCCAGTACGGCCTCCATCCACTACATCCCATCTACTCCAACCACCACGACTCGACACCGATGCCCCGCGCGCTGCAATCCGACTCGACTCTCTTGGATCGCGCACGATGCGCAAACGACGGACCGCTTCCACCGTTTCCCGTTCGCTTCGCGCGGCCGCATCGCGAGCGCGGAGAAGCGCGGCACGTGATCTGCCGCGCGCCGGGTCATGCCGTCGCGTGAACCGCGACTCTGGTCCAGCGACGCCGGCGCGAGTTGGCGGCGCGTCGCTGGACTCGTCGATGCGAACGGCATCGCGCAAACCGTCATGGTGCAGCTCACCGGCGGTGTGTTTCTCACCGGCCTGGCCCTCGCCCTTGGCGCGGACGCGATCGTCATTGGCGTGCTCGCCGCACTCCCGCTCGCGGCGAAGGTGTCGCAGCTCGTCCTGTCGTGGTGGATCGAGCGCGCCGGCCGCTGGCGCCGGTGGTCCATAGCCAGCGGCGCCATCGCTCGCGCGGCGTTGATCGCCGTGCCCGTGCTCGTGCTGGCTCCGGGTCCGGCGGCGCTGCGCCTAACGCTGCTCACGCTCGTGATGGGCATCTCCGCCCTCGCCGGCGCCGTGTTCGAGCTGTCGTTTCTGACCTGGCTCGCGGAGCTCATCCCCGAGCCGTTGCGCGGCGTGTTCTGGGGAAAGCGTGGGCGCAATGCCGGCGTCGTCGGCACGATCGCTTCCATTGTCGCCGCGATTCGTCTCGACCAATCGCCGACGGCGTCATCATCACAAATTGGATTCGCCATTGTGTTCGGCGCCGGCGGCGTGCTCGGACTCATCGGCATTCTGTTCCTCCGACACCTGCCGCGTCCGCGTCGGCACGAGACACGAACTGCCCCGCTCGACCTCGCCACCGCGCTCCGTGCGCCGATTCACGACAAGAATTACCGCACGATGTTGATCTTCAGCGCCTGGTGGAGCTTCGCCTCAGGATACATGGCGCCGTTCTACATGGTCTACATGCTGCGCACGCTCGGCTTGTCGTTTCTCGCCGTGACGCTCCTCACGACCATCACGAATTCCATCATGGCGTTGACGCAGACGCGATGGGGCACGCTCGGCGATCACTTCGGGACGAAGCCGGTGTTGCGCATCGGCAGCTATCTCATCGCATGCACACCGGTGCTGTGGCTCATCAGTGCGCCGTCCCGCATCTGGCCCGTCGTGCTCGTGGAAGTGCTGTCAGGCCTGGGATGGAGCGCGTATCACGTGAGTCTGTCGAATCTCGCGCTCAAACTGGCGCCGGACGAGAGCCGGCCGTCATACCTCGGCGCGTTCGGCGCGTTCAGCGGCTTGGCCGAGGGCGTGGCGCCGCTGGTCAGCGGCGCGCTGCTCACGATGCTCGCTCCGACCGCCACGCCATCGTTAGGCGCGTTCCGGGCCATGATGATCGTCCAACTCGTGTTGTTCGGCATTGCCACCGCGCTTCCGCAGTGGATTCGCGAGCCGCGGGGGACACCCGTTGGGCACCTCATTCGCGTCATCGCCCGTTTCCAGGCCATGGATTCGAGCCGGCCCGTCTCGCTGCTCTTCGAGTACGGCTACACCCACTTGGCCCGCATCGCCGATCTCATCGCCCGCGAGTTTCCGCGTGATGCAGAACAAATCTGACCTTCGTTATCGCCGCCACGGCACTCCGTCTTCACCCGAAGACAGCCGGCAAACCCAGCGCCGCGTCACTTCCCTGAAGCGCGTATCCGCGTCACGCGGTGCCCCGCGCGCCAGACTGCGAATGTTCCCGGCTTCGTGCGTCCACCCGAACATCCATCCACATACTCGAGCTCGCCGATAATGGCGACGCCCTCGTTCGCGGAACGGCCGCCCAGTGTGAGGGTGCCCGAACAGTGCTTGGCGGCCAGCGACCAGGTCGCCGATACGGTCAGACTGTCACCGATGAAACGCCCCGTGCCGTGACCCACGGCGCCGACGCCCGGAAGCGTGAACGAGAGGCTGACTCCGTTAGGCTCGCGTGCGATGGTCCACGCTGCGTCATAGCGCGCTCGGTCGAGCACCATCTGCCCCTCGTACCGGCCCGGCCCGATTGCTGACACGTGTCGAACGGCGGCGTGCGCTCGAGGAAGTGCGAACGCCACGACGTAGTCGCCCGGCGCGTCGCGGCCGCCCGATGCCGCGTACAGCTCGCGGTGTCCGCCGGCCGCCACCACCACGAACTGTCGTCCGCTCGCGGTCACGTACGTCATGGGCGACGCGTGGACGCCCGCGGGCAGCCTGGCCGACCACAACTCCGTGCCGGTCTCGACATCGTACGCGTGCAGGCGCTGGTCGAGCGCGCCGGCGGCGAAGACGATGCCGCCCGCCGTGATCATCGCGCCGCCCAAGTTAGGCGAGCCCCACGCCTCGGACCCACCGGCAAGGCCCGCCACGCTGCCGAACGGTCGCTCCCACTTCACGCGGCCGCTCTCGAGGTCGATGGCCGTGAGCGTCCCCCACGGCGGCGGCGAGCACGGCGCCCCATCGGCGGCGATGAGAAAGGTGCGGCGCATCGCGTACGGTGTGCCGCGCTGCGGGGAGAACTGATCGAATCGCGTTCCGGACATCGCCCGCGATCGCGCATCCGCGCGCGGAATGAGCTGCACGATCGTGATCACGCGATTGGATGGAATGACGGCCACATGTCGCGCCGGGTCGATGGCCAGACCGCTCCAGTTCGAGCCGCCGATGTTGCCCGGATAGATCACGGTGCCGCGGAGCGACGGCGGCGTGAAGATCCCCTCGTTGCGCACCCCTGCGAGCTGCTGCCGGCACCACGCTTTGTCGTTGGGCGAGACGCCGAACACGTCGTCGGCCTCGAAGCGCTCCGGGACTAACGGAGCGGGGAGGGTCGGGAACGGCTGCGTGGGCCATGCGGTGTCGCCGGGTACGTCGCTCGGCGGCACCGGGCGTTCGACCACGGGAAAGAGCGGCCGGCCGGTCTCGCGATCGAGGAGAAAGAGGTGCCCCATCTTGGTGGTCGCCGCGACCGCCGGCACATCGCGCCCGTCGTGACGCCACGTGAACAGCACCGGCTCGGCGGGAACATCGTAATCCCAGAGGTCGTGATGCACCGCCTGAAAGTGCCAGACCATCGCACCCGTCGATGCGCGTAGCGCCACGACCGAGTTGGCGTAGAGGTTCTGGCCAAGCCGGTCGCCGCCGAAGAAGTCCGGACTCGCACTCCCGGTCGGCACGAACACGAGGTCGCGCGCCGAATCGACGCTGATGATCGACCAGGCGTTAGCCGCGCCGGTCTCGTGCGCGCCGGGCCCGCGCCACGTTCCGTAGCCGGCATCGCTCGCGTGGCGCGGGACCGGATCCCACGCCCAACGCAGCGCACCGGTTCGCGCATCGAACGCGCGCACCACCCCGCTCGGCGCCTGCGCGCGGACGTTGTCGGCAACGGTCGAGCCGACGATCAGCAGGCCGTGGACCACCGCCGGCGGCGATGTGATCTCGTATTCGCCGGTGTACTGCGCCGGATTGCGAATGTCGCCTAACCGAACGACGCCGTGGTCGCCGAAGTCCGCACAGGGTTCGCCGGTGCGCGCGTCGAGCGCGATGAGCCGCGCGTCCACCGACGCGACGTAGATGCGCCGGTGGCACGCCGCGCCGGACGGCCGTTCGGGGTCGACCCACGTTGAAACCCCGCGATTGGTGAAATCGCCGTAGTCTCCGGACGGATCGAGTTGCGAGTCGAACGACCACCGCTCACTGCCCGTCTCCGGGTCCAGCGCACGCACGCCGCCGAAGGGTGTCGAGACGTAGAGCAGGCCGTCCACGAACAGTGGTGTCGTCTCGTCGCGCGTCATGCCGTCGCCTAACGCAAAATCGCCGGTGCGATACGTCCAGACCGGCACCAGCCGCGCGACGTTTGCCCGCGTGATCTGCGAGGCCGGCGAGAATCTCGAGCCGCCGGCGTCGTGCGCGTACGCCGGCCACTCGATCGCCGGCCGCTGGGCCGGCATCGGTCGCGCCGAAATCAAGGCGCCTAACGTGGCGCACATCACGACGCCTCCTTTCCTCATGATCTGGCTCCCGCCGGGCGCCCGGCGCCGGCGGCAGCGCCGAAACGGCTCCGATATTGTGAAGGAGTCACCCCGAACCGCCGCTCGAACGCGCGGCGGAATACGTCCTCGCTCGAGTAGCCCACCGACCGCGCCACCGCATCGACGCTCACCCGCCGCGCCGCCGAGGTGAAGCGCCGCCCGGCTTCCGCGAGACGCGCCTCCTCGACGAATTCGGCCGGCGTCATGCCGAATTCGTGCTTGAAGGCGCGCGCAAACTGCCGAACGCTGAGGCAGGCGCGCTCAGCCAACGTATCCACCGTCAACCGCGACCGCAGGTGCCCATGGATCCACGCGGCGAGATCCACGAACCGGTCCGCCGAGCTCAACTGAAACTGCAGCGGCTCCGAGAATTGCTGTTGACCACCGGGTCGCTTGAGGTACACCACCAGCTCGCGCGCAACTGCCAACGCGATCCGTGCGCCGTGATCCTCTTCGATCAACGCGAGGGCGAGGTCGATGCCCGCCGTGACACCGGCCGATGTGTAGAACCGGCCATCTTTGATGTAGAGCACGTCCGGATCCACGCGGAGTCGCGGATAGCGTTGGGCAATGTCGGCCACCGCGCTCCAATGCGTGGCCACGCGCCGGCCATCGAGGAGACCGGTGGCCGCCAACCCGTAGAGTCCCGTGCACACACTCGCCACCCGTCGTACGCGCGGCGCCATGCTCACGATCCATCGTGCCGCGCGCTCGCCGACGCCGGGCCGCCGGAGTCCCGCGCCGCCGGGGATGATCAGCGTGTCCAAAGCGACAATGGAAGGGACCAACGCGTCGGCGCGGATCACGAGGCCCGAGCTCGTCGTGAATCGGCGTCCGTTGAGCCCGATCACCACCACGTCGTACGGGACCCACGGCTTCGCGTCGTGGTCGCCGCGATCGATGGTTGCGAATGCGTCGGATGCAAACGCGTCCGACGGTCCGACGAGGTCCAGGGCCTGAACGCCATCGAAGCCCAGAAACCCGATGCGCCGAACGTCTGTGCGGCGCCGTTTCGCGAGATGAGGTTTCACGTCCTGTTTCACAGCCGGCGGGTTGCGCGGAATGTGCGTCCGCGGGCCGATGGCCGCAATGACATATTTCCGACGTTTTCGGCCATCGCCCCCGACGCAAGAAAAAAGGGAAGGCAGCCGGCGACGTTTCGCCAACTGCCTTCCCCGTCCACCTCACCGTCCCGCTCCTATGCGGCCTTTTTCCCCGACTGTTGCCAGCTCACCTGCTCGTTCAGTCCCTCGC
>Ga0207695_10010288_pt1 | contig 11456 bp, 12 predicted proteins | sample KBSC54metaG_FD_184354 | JGI IMG/M metagenome (GOLD analysis project Ga0207695, IMG submission 184354) | Corn rhizosphere microbial communities from Kellogg Biological Station, Michigan, USA - KBS C5-4 metaG (SPAdes) (version 2) | ecosystem: Host-associated > Plants > Roots > Rhizosphere > Soil... | reverse complement strand
CAGGTGCTGACGCGGCTCGGCGCGCAGGCGAAGCCCGGCCGCAATGTCGGCCGCGGCATCATCTGCGGCGAGTGCCGCACGCTGCCGCGCACCGTCGGTCTCCGCTAAGCCACTTCGAAATGGCGAGATTTTTTTGGGATTAAGTTCGCCTCCGCCGTCGTTCTCCTCATGCAGGCCGGCAATCCGGCACAAAGGAGGATTACGATGACCAAGCGCAATCAAACGCGCCTTTCGCTGCTGGTCGCAGCGGCGTTCGCAGTCACGACCATGCCGGCGAGCGCCCAGCTGCTGGGCGGCGGCGGCGGTGCTGTCGGCGGCCTCGGCGGCGCGGTCGGCGGGCTTGGCGGCTCGCTCGGTGGCTCGCTCAATGGCGCGGGCTCGCTCGGTGGCGATCTCGGCGGCACGGTCAACGGCGCCGCCAACTCGGTCGGCTCGGCGACGGGCAGCACCAGCAACAGCGTCAGCGGCCATGGGTCGGCCAAGGCCAACAAGTCGGTCGACACCAAGAGCGGCCACGCCAGCGCCAACGGCGATCTCGCCGGCAGCGTGACCGGCGCGACCAATAATGCGGTCGGCGCCAGCGGTCCGCTCGGCTCGGCCAACGGCAATCTCGCCGGCACGGTCGGCGGCAGCGTCAGCAAGAGCGTCGGCGCGGATGTCCAGGGCGTCGGCACCGATCAGGTGAGCAACACCGTCAACGGCGTGCGCAATCGCGCCGCGACGACCGCGGGCAATGCTCGCAATCGCGCCGGCACGGCGGCGACCAATGCCACCAATCGCGTGAAGGGCGTGGCGGCCAATGCCGCCGGCACCGCCAGCGGCACGGCCTCCGGCATGGCCAATGGCGCAGGCGGCTCGGCCTCCGGCGATCTCGCCGGCTCGGTCACCAGCAACGCCTCGGGAAGCATGCAATAATCGTCTGACTCCCCGCTCCAGACGATGAGGGCGTCGCCGGCTCAACCGGCGGCGCCCTTTTTATTGTGCTTCCGGCCACTGCATTTATCCGCGATCACGGAATTTCCGCCGCTGCCTCTCGTCACATGTGGAGCACCGCTCATCCACCGCTTGACGGAGCGGCCCGATTGGCGGCCTGCTTGGTGTTGCGTACATGAAAGAAGAGGGCCGGTCAGGTGGATGTCGACCTCGTAATCCGCAATGGAACCATCGTCGACGGCATGGGCGGCGAACCCTTTGCGGGTGACGTTGCGGTCAAGGATGGTCGGATCGCCGGTGTCGGCCCGGCGCTCGCCGTCCGGGCAACCGAAGAGATCGATGCCACAGGGCAGATCGTGACGCCCGGCTTCGTCGACATGCACACCCATTATGACGGCCAGGTCACCTGGGACCATCGGCTCTGGCCATCATCGCTGCACGGCGTGACGACGGTGATGATGGGCAATTGCGGCGTCGGCTTTGCTCCCTGCCGGCCGCAGGATCGCGAGAAGCTGGTCCATCTCATGGAAGGCGTGGAGGATCTGCCCGAGATCGTGCTCACCGAAGGGTTGCCCTGGAGCTGGGAGACCTTCCCCGAATATCTCGACTTCCTCGATGGCCGCAGCTTCGACATCGACGTCGCCGCGCTCGCACCGCATTCCGCCTTTCGCATCTATGTCATGGGCGATCGCGCCAGCGACCGCGAGATGGCGACGGCAGACGATCGCGCGAGGATGGCGACGCTCGTCGGCGAAGCGATCGAGGCCGGCGCGCTGGGTTTCGGAACGTCGCGCACCATCAGCCACAAGTCGAGCGACGGCAGTCTCGTGCCGACGCTCCGCGCTGCCGAGGCCGAGCTTGCCGAAATCGGCGGCGCCCTGGCGCAGCTCGGGCGCGGCATCATCCAGGTCTCCGATTTCCAGAACGCGGAGGAGGAACTGCCGCGGCTGCGTCGCATCGCCGAACAGACCGGCCGTCCGGTGTCGCTGACGGTTCTCCTCAAGCATCACACCGATCAATGGGACACGGCCCTGCAGTGGGTCGAGGACTGCATCGCCGCCGGGCTCGACGTGCAGGCGCAGGTATCTGGGCGGCCGATCGGCGCGCTGCTGGGCTTCGAGCTGAGCCGCAATCCCTTCTGGCAGTCGCCGACGTTCAAGCAGTTGAAGGCGCTTCCGCGCGAGGAGCGACTGGCGGCACTGCGCCAGGCCGATGTCCGGGCACGCATCATCTCCGAACCGCTCGATCACGACGAATCGGTCGGCGGCGACCTCGTGCGGCGCTGGGCCGGGATGTATCCGCTGGGCGACCCGCCGAATTATGAGCCGACGCCGGATGATTCGATCGCCGCCATCGCGGCGCGTAGCGGGGTCGCGCCGGAGGAGCTGGCCTACGACACGATGCTGGAGCAGGACGGGGAGGGCGTGCTCATCGTCCCGACCTCCGGCCTGGTCGGCGGCAATCTCGACACGGCCGGCAATGTGTTGCAGCGCCCCTACACCGTGCAGGCGCTTGGCGACGGCGGCGCGCATGTCGGCATTCTCTGCGATGCGAGCTACCCGAGCTTTCTGCTGCAATATTGGGGTCGCGAGCGGCGCAGCGGCTCGGGGACCATTCCGCTGGCTGCGCTGGTTCGTTGCCTGAGCTGGGAGACCGCGCAATCGGTCGGCCTGGGCGACCGCGGCGCCTTGCGGCCGGGTCTGCGCGCGGACATCAACGTAATCGACTTCGACAAGCTGCAGCTTGGCGCGCCGCGCGTGCAGCGCGATCTGCCCGCGGGTGGCGCTCGCGTGCTGCAGCGGGCGAGCGGCTATACCGCGACGATCGTCGGCGGACAGGTGACCTATCGCGACGGCGTTCCGACCGGCGCCTTGCCCGGACGCCTCGTTCGCGGCGCGCGGCCAAAACCTGCGAGCTGAGCGAAAGCAGTCGGATGTTCGCCTTGAGCCAATACAGCCGGATCGCGGTCGAACCGCTCACCGGCGCGATCGGCGCGGAAATCTCGGGCGTTGATCTCCGCAGGATCGACGATGAACTGTTCGCCGAAATCCGTCGCGCGTTCCTCGATCACGCCGTCATCTTCTTTCGCGATCAGGATCTGGACGAGGCGAGCCTGACCGCCTTTGCCGCGCGCTTCGCGCCGCCGACATTGTCGCCCCAGGCGAAGAATGACGGCAGCGTGGTCCATCGCCTGCATCGCGCCGCCGATGTCCCGCGGACGATCCGGAACCTCGGCGATCGCTGGCATGCCGACCAAAGCTCGCGCGAGCGGCCCAACATGGGCGCGGTGCTCTATTGCCTCGAAGCGCCGCCTTATGGTGGGGATACGCTCTTCGCCAGCCTCTGTGCTGCCTATGACCAGCTGTCTCGGGAGATGCGCGATGATTGCGACCGGCTGATCGCCATCCACAGCCTCATCGGCGTCTATGGGCCCGATGGCATGGGCGGGTCCCCGACGACGCGGCCGTTCCACTATGAGAACAACGCGGTCAGCTATAACGAGACCTATGCGCAGCTCGGCGAGGAAACGCTCGCGCTGATCCGCAAGCAGGTCGAGCATCCGCTGGTCTGCACCCATCCCGAGACTGGCCGGCCGATCCTCTACGTCACCGGCAACCACATCATTGGCGTGAAAGGTATGACCGAGCTCGAGAGCACGCAGCTGCTCGACGTCCTCAATCGGCACGTCACTCGGCCGGAATTCACCTGCCGCTTCCGCTGGAGGAAGGGCTCGCTGGCGATCTGGGACAATCGCTGCGCGCTGCATTATGCCGCCAACGACTATGAAGGTTTCGCCCGCACGATGTGGCGGATCGAGCTGGAGGGCAGCCGGCCGTTCGGACCAGCGATGCCGGCGGACGCGGAGGCGACGCAATGAACTGGATCGAAGTCTCCCGCGCCGCGCTCAATGGCGACGGCCTCGAACCCTATGTCGCCGGCGAGATCACCAATCTGTTCGACTGGGCGGAGAATCCGGCCGGCAGCTCGGCGCATCTGATGGCTCATCGCGGACGCTTCCTGGTCGATATCGTCACGATCGAGGCCAATGCCGTTCACCAGCCGAGCAAGCCCGGCGACGAGATTGTGGTCGTGCTCGAAGGCAAGCTGCAGCTGACCGACGACGCCGACGGAAGACAGCAGAACTTCGCGCCAGGCGAAGCGGTGCTGATACCGGCCGGCTGGGCGGGACTCTATCGCGTCATCCCCGGCGATGGCGATTTTCGCGAGCTCGCGATCGTCCCGCATGATTATTTCGACGAAGCCGCGGCGCCACCGCCGAGCGGCCTGTCGCCGCGCCGCCTCGATCCGCCGCCGACGGCTGGGCAGCACGAGCTCCACAATGGCCGCTATCACGTGACCGCCCTTGCCGGCCGTACCGCGCGGCACCCGGTCGACGTGCCATCGGAAATGGTCGTCCGGATATTGTCCGGCAAGCTGAGCCTGTACGGCGCTGATCGCGCAGCGGAATACCACCCCGGTGACGTGCTCGTCTTGCCGGCAGGGCTCGCGGCGGAAGCGGTGACGAGCGACGATTATTGCGCGCTCATCGCACGTTGGATCGGCTGACATCCGACCCGCACCACATCGGTGTCGACTGTGCGCCAAGTTGGTGTTGGCGGCGCCGATGAGAACTTGGTCCACCCGGGACAACAAGCTAGGCTGGTTGGGTAGCTGTGCTCGTCACGCCGTGACCGCGTGGCGACGAAGCGAGCAGCGTCCGGCGAGGCGCGCACGAAGGATGAGGATGCCCTCGGTGACGATGATCGATCTCGACTCGCTGGCAGAGACCAGCGCCGCGATGCCGGCCGCATTCTCCTACGATCCGACCGCGCCCGTCCCGCCGTCCACGACGCGAATGGGTTTCGCCACCGCGCCCTCGCGTCAGAACCAGCGCCGGCGCCGGTCGATGATCCTTGCGACGATCCGTCAGCTGATCATGGAAGAGGGCGGCGATGGCGTGACGGTGCGGCGGATTGCCGAATGCTCCGGCCACGCTATCCAGACGATCTATAATCTGGTCGGTCCGCGCGACACCGCGATCGCCGAGGCGATCGGCGAATATACGCGCTATGTCGGCCTCAGCGAATTCGACCCGGCCAATCCCGAGGCGACCGCCGATGTCGTCGAGCACCAGCTGAGCTCGATCGAGCAGAATCCCGAATTCTGCCGCAAGGTCTGCCTGATGTATTTCACCGGGTCGCGCGACATCTATTACGCGTTCAAGGACAAGCAGACCAAGACATTGGCGACCTACTTCGCCCGCCAGCAGAAGCTCGGTTTGCTTCGCCCGGACGTCGACGTGCGCGAGATCGCGTCGCAGATCATGCTCTATTGCAGCGCGCTGTGCCTCGAATGGGCGGATCGCGGCTTCCCGCTCGATGAGCTGCGCCAGCGCTTCTACCAGGGCTATTACAATCTTCTGTCGAGTGCGATCGCTTCGCCGGGCAAGGGGCTGCTGTTTGCGTTGACATCGCGCGGCGCGCTCAATTGACAGCACGGCGATGACGCCGCTGCGTTTCGACGGCCGCACGGCGATCGTCACTGGCGCCGGCGGCAATCCCGGGCTCGGTCGTGCGCACGCGCTGCTGCTCGCCGCGCGCGGTGCGAATGTCGTGGTCAATGATGTCGGCGCCGATCCGGCGGCGGTGGCTGACGAGATTCGCGCGGCCGGGGGTACGGCCGTCGCCAATACCGTCTCGGTGGCGAGCGAGGAGGGCGCCGCCGCGATCGTCGCTGCCGCGCTCGATGCGTTCGGCGGCATCGACATCCTCGTCAACAACGCCGCGATCTCGCTGGCAGCGCCGATCGACGTCATGACCGCCGAGGATCTCAGCCGACATATCGCGGTCAATCTGATGGGCGCAATGTGGACCTGCCGCGCCGCCTGGCCGCATATGAAGGCGCGCGGCTACGGCCGGATCGTCAACACTACCTCGGCCGCAATGACCGGCTTCGCCAATCAGGCGGCCTATGCGACGAGCAAAGGCGGGCTCTGGTCGTTGACCCGGGCGCTGGCCGCCGAGGGCGCTGCTTTCGGCATCAAGGTCAATGCGGTCAGCCCCGGCGCCTTTACCCGATTGGTCGCGGCGATGCTGGAAGAGGATTCGCCGCTGCTCCAGCACAGCAAGGCGAACCTCCCGGCCGAGCTGGCGTCGCCCGTCGTCGCCTTTCTCGCCCATCAGGACTGCCCGGTGACCGGCGAGTGCATCGATGCGGTCGGCGGTGAGGTGCAGCGCACGCTGGTGGCGCGCACGCCAGGCTTCACAGACCACGCGCTCACGCCCGAGACGGTTGCCGCACGCTGGGCTGAGGTGATGGCGGCGGAGGCTGCCCAAACCGTCGGCATCGCCACCTTCGACACGTCGGGCTGGAAGCTCAAACCCTATGAACCGCGCTGAGCGGGGCGCCGCTCGGCCCTGATATTGGGACAAGCCACCAAGTCGTTCTAATATGCCGTCACATGGGCGGCGCATCGCTGGCCCCGAGGCGGTAGAGATCGCTGCATGACATTTGCGACGCGCAACAAGGATTTCATGCAGCTTTGCTGGGTCGTGCCCGACCTCGAAAGCGCGATCGGCCATTGGGTGCGGACTGCCGGCGCCGGGCCCTTCTTCGTCTTCGGCGATCTGCATTTCGACGACGCTCGCTATCGCGGCGCGCCGGCCGATGTGCAGTCCTGCCGCGCCTCGATCGGCCAGCTTGGCGACATGCAGATCGAGCTCATCCAGCCGCTCGACGGTGGTCCCGGCCTGTGGACCGATGTCATCGCGAAGGGCAGTGCCGGGCTCCATCACGTCGGCCTCTACTCGACCGACTATGACGTCGACCGCGCCGCCTATATGGCCGATGGCGCCGAGATGGCTTTCGAGGGCCTGATGATGGGCCACAAGACCTGCTACATCGACACCGTTTCAACGCTCGGCTTCATGACCGAGCTGATCACCGCCAACCCGGTGGCAGCCTCGGTGTTCGAGGCGATCCGTGTCGCGTCGCAGGGGTGGGACGGCAGCGATCCGATCCGGAGCATGGGATGAGCGCGCTGCTGCCCGAGGGGTTCGCTGTTGCGGAACCGTTCGTCGCCGACTGGGTGCTGCCCGATGCCGCCGCGCGCATGGCGAAGCGCCAGGCGAGCAACCTCGCCGAGCTGCAGAGCTTCTACGACATGATGCTGCCGCTCGGCGAAGCGGCGCTCGCCTGGCTGCGCGGTTATGAGCTGGGCGATTTGCCCGAGGAGGGCGAACGGCTGCTGAAGCTGATGCTCATGCTCGCCGAGGTCGCGCCGGCGGTCGAATGGTATAATGGCCCGCGCGTCACCGACGGATTCCCGATCGAGCGCGTCCGCTATCTCCGCCAGATCCCCGACAACGCCCCACAGATTTGACGAGGAAGGCCGCGCGATGAACGAGATGAAGCGCCCACCCGTCCCGCCGATCGGGCTCACCGCCAAACATCCCGAGATCGGCACCGGGCCGGTGGACACCCGCATCTACCATGACCCCGAGGTCTATACGAAGGAGATCGAGGCGATCTTCAAGCGCAGCTGGTTCATGATCGGCCGCGTCGAGCAGATCCCCAATGCCGGCGATTTCTTCACCTATGTGCTGCCGACCTTCCGCCTCGAGGTGCTGATCGTCCGCGACCGCGACGGCGAGGTGAACGCCTTTCACAATGTCTGCACCCACCGCGGCAATCTTGCCGAGCATCGCAGCGAGGGGCGCTGCAGCGGCCTCTTCATGTGCCGCTTCCACGGCTGGTCCTACGACCTCAAGGGCAATCTCGTCCGGGTGCGCGACGAAGAGGGTTTCTTCGATCTCGACAAGAGCCAGCTCGGCCTGAAGCGCGTCCCGATCGGCATCTGGGAGGGCTTCATCTTCGTCTCGCCGGTCGACGAGCCGGCGCAGAGCCTGGAAGACTATCTCGGCGAGCAGGGCCGCGACACTGCCGGCTACCCTTGGGGCGCCTGCACGCAGAGCTACCAGCTCGAGGTCGAGATCCAGGCCAATTGGAAGCTGGTCGTCGACAGTCCCTCCGAGGTCTATCACATCCCAGTGCTGCACCCGACCTCGGCGGCGCCGACGATGATGGCGTCGGGCAATCCGATGGGCCGGCTGCTCGACTCCCAGATCAAGGGCCTGCACCGCACCAACTCGCATTACAGCGTGATGGCCGAGCCGAAGCCAGTGCAGAAGCTCGCCTATTTCCATGCCGCCGCGGCGCAGAACGTCGCGCAGACCGATCGCGGCTATGAGTTTCCGGTCGGCATCAATCCCACGCGGTCGGATTTCTGGACGGTTGACCTGATCGTCTTCTTCCCGACGCTGCAATTCACGCTCTCGGCGCATATGTACACCGCGCATCAGGTCTGGCCGCTGGGCCCCAACCGCAGCCTCTATCAGCAACGTGTCTTCGTCCGTCCCGCGCGCACCGCCGCCGAACGCTTCGGCCAGGAAAATTCGATGGTCGAATATCGCGACGTGGTGATGGAGGATTTCTCGACGCTGGAGCGCATCCAGCGCGCCTGCGACACCGGCCGGATCAAGCAGTTCCACTTCCACGATCACGAGCTGGCGCTGCGCCACCAGCACAAGGTCGTGACCGATATTCTGGACGACTATGATCGCGAGGCCGCAAAGGCATGACGCTGAACGCCGAAATCTCCGCGAGCGGCGAGGTGGATGGCTATCCCTGTCGTATGGTGACGCCGGCGGAAATCGCGCATTACCATGAGTTTGGCTGGGTGCAGCTCAGGGCCTTCGTCGACCCGGAGATGCTCGCGCATCTGCTGCGCAAGGCGCAGGGTCTCATGGGCGAGGATGGCGACAGCAATCCGCCTTACGGTATCGACCAGCCCTATTTCAACGCGCAGGCGGCCGGCGGTCTCGCCGATCCCGCAATGCGCCGGCTGATCGAGGCGATCGGGCGCAACGCCAAGGCGCTGATGGCGCGCAAGGCCGACACCAAGGTGCGCTATTTCACCGACTTCTTCGCGCCCAAGCTGCCGGCGGCGAAGAAGACCCGCAATATGGGCAATGGCGCCACCAGCTTTCACCAGGACTTCATCACCTTCGCGGTCGACCGCTCGGGCGGCATGACCTTCTGGATTCCGCTCGAGGCCTATGGGCCGGTCACCGGGACGATGTCCTTCCTCAACCGCTCGCACCGGCTCGGCGTGCTCGGCAATTACACGAGCTATGGCGGCAAGGACATTCGCGACGTCTTCCCCGAGCTGCGCGATTGCGAGGAGAGCCCGCAGATCGACTATGCGCTCGGCGACGTGACGGTCCACAGCCACCTCATGGTGCATGGCGCCGGCATGAACATGACCGACCGGCCGCGTTGGGCCTATCTCGTGCTGCCTCAGCCGGCCGACGCGGTGTGGAACGGCGCGCCGCCCGAGGCCTTCGACCCGACCGGCATGACGCCCTATGCGCCGTTCGACGACGCGCGCTTCCCGATCATCGCGGAGTGACGCGATGAAGAAGACCGCCTTCGTCACCGGAGCGGGCTCGGGCATCGGCCGCGCCACCGCGATCGCCTTCGCTCGGGCCGGCCATGCCGTCGCGCTGGTCGATCGTGCCGAGGACGCCGGTCGCGCCGCCGCGGACGAGCTCGCAGGCGCAGGTCACGACGCACTGTTCATTGCCTGCGACGTCACCGATGACGCCGCTGTCGAGCAGGCCGTCGCCCAAACCGTCCAGCGCTTCGGCCGTCTCGACGCCGCGTTCAACGCCGCCGGCATCGACGGCGAGCAGGGCAAGCTGACCGCCGACATCTCGCCCGAGAACTGGCACCGCGTGCTCGCCATCAACCTCACCGGCACCTGGTCATGCATGCGTCATCAGTTGCCGGCGATGTTGCAGTCGGGCGGCGGGTCAATCGTCAACTGCGCTTCGGTCGCCGGGCTCGTCGGAGCCTTCGGCTTCGCCGCCTATGTTGCGAGCAAGCACGGCATCGTCGGGCTCACCAAGAGTGCGGCGCTCGAATATGTCCGTCAGGGCGTGCGCGTGAACGCGGTGTGCCCGGGAACGATCAATACGCCGATGAACGCGGGCCTTGACCCTGCGCTGCTGCAGTCGTTGCTCGCCGCCGCACCGGCTGGTCGGCTTGGCTCGCCCGACGAAGTCGCCGGCACCGTGCTGTGGCTGTGCAGCGAGGCTGGAGGCTTCGTCAACGGACAGGCGATCGCCATTGACGGTGGCTGGACGACGCAGTGACCGAACCGGTCCCTCTGGATGTGCTTGACCTGTTCTATCTGCCGATGGAAACGCCCGAGTTCGCGAGCGACCCCTATCCCTTCCTCGCGCAAGCTCGCGCGGTACATCCATGGATCGCCAGGGGCGCGTTCGGCTATGTCGTCCACCAGAACAAGGCGATCCAGGATCTGCTGCGGCAGGACACGGTGATGCTGTCCGACTATGCCGGCGTCGTCGCGGTGATGGGCGCCGAGGGCACGCCCTGGGGCGAGTGGACCAAACGCCATTTGCTTTCGGCGCAGAGCGATCAGCATGCGCGCATTCGCGCGGTGCTCACGCCCAAGTTCGGGCCGCGCCAGGCGAATGACAACCGCGCGCTGATGCGCGAGGTGATCGCCCGCTTGCTCGACGAATGGGTGCCGAGGGGCGGTTTCGATTTCGAGGAGTTCGCCTCCTATTTTCCGATCACGGTGATGTGCACCATGATCGGCGCCGATCCGGCGGCGGTCCCGTCACTGCGCAAGTCGCTCGAGGCGCTGGGCCTGTCGGCGAGCATGATGCGCGAGCATCTGCCGGCGCTCGACGCGGCCTATGTTCACATCGATGGTTTCGCGCGCGAGATCGTCGAAGCGCGGCGCGGCGGCGCGCGGCTGCGGCCGCAGCGCGACATGCTCGACGATCTGATCGACGCGGTCAGCAGCGGCGGGCTGTCCGACCTCGAGCTGCGCGATTTGCTCGTCTTCATCTTCGTCGCCGGCTTCGACACCTCGAAGAACATGCTGACGCTGATCATGAACCTGATGATCGATCATCCGCAGGACTATCGCCGCTGCGCCGAGGATCATGACTATTGCCGCAAGGCGATGGAAGAAGCGCTGCGTTACTGCAACCCCGGCACCATCCCGCGCGTCACCCGCGACGACGTCACCTATCGCGAGGTGACGATCCCGGCCGGGACGCCCTTATTCTTCCCGGTCAGCATTGCCGGGCGCGACCCGACCGCGACCGACGAACCTGATCGCTTCGATCCGGAGCGCGACAGCAAGGCCCATCTCGCCTTCGGCATGGGGATGCACATCTGCCTCGGCCAGTTCATCGCCCGCGCCGTGATCCAGGAAGGGCTCCACCTCATCGCCCAGCGCATCCGCGCGCCGCAGCGCGCTGGCCCCTCGGGCTGGCGCCCGTTCTACGGAGTCTGGGGCATGCGTGGATTGCCGATCAGCTTCACCCCCGCCGAGGCCGCCTGACAGGAGCGCAATCATGGCCGACAGACCTTCGACTGCCCGCTTTCCTCGTCGCGTGCCGCCGCTCTCGCCCGAGGATTTCTCA
>Ga0207695_10010286_pt1 | contig 11457 bp, 11 predicted proteins | sample KBSC54metaG_FD_184354 | JGI IMG/M metagenome (GOLD analysis project Ga0207695, IMG submission 184354) | Corn rhizosphere microbial communities from Kellogg Biological Station, Michigan, USA - KBS C5-4 metaG (SPAdes) (version 2) | ecosystem: Host-associated > Plants > Roots > Rhizosphere > Soil... | reverse complement strand
CATCCAGGCCCCGGCGCGCCAGATCGCCCAGAATGCGGGCGACGATGGTTCGGTGGTGGTCGGCAAGCTTCTGGAGAAGAGCGACTATAATTGGGGCTATAACGCGGCCACCGGCGAATATCAGGACCTGGTGAAGGCGGGCATCATCGATCCCGCGAAAGTGGTGCGCACGGCGCTGCAGGACGCATCGTCTGTGGCTTCGCTGCTTATCACCACGGAGGCGTTGATCGCCGAAAAGCCCAAGCGGGAAAAGACGCCCGCGCCCATGCCCGGCGCCGGCGAGATGGACTTCTGAAAGTCTGCGGGAGCTCGGCTAACCGCCGGGCTCCCGTCGTCGATAGAGGTTCGAAGCATGAAAATGGATAACGTGATCGCCTTGGACCGCGGCAGGCCGGGGCGATCCTGGAACTTTCAATATCCGCACCAACTGGTGCGTGACCCCGGTCTGGATATGGACCAGAAGCGCGCGATCCTGACGGCGTGGGCGTCGGATAAAAACGCCGTGCAATCCATGCCGATGCTGAGACACCTGCCCGGCACGCCCGTTGCGGTTACCGTCTCCGCGATCATGGACGCATGGATACAACTTGATCGATTGGCCGGCGTCGCGAACGATGACGAGCCGCCGCCTTCTCCCGCAAACCGGCAACGGCGGGGGCATCTGCGTGCCTGGGAAATGGCCGCCTAGGGGAAAAGCAGCGGGCAAGCTCGCCGGCAGAAAATCGGCGCTCAGAGGCTTGTAGAAGAGGAAGGCTCCGTCATCGCTCCGCCCTCACCAGATACAAGGGGCGCGGAGGAGGGCACATAGGGGAGCCCGCGAAAGGCCGCGTCGAGCCGGCGGATGGCGGGCGGGCAATCGCCGAAATTCTTCCGGTAATAGTCCCAAAGCCCGCGCATCATGCCGCGGGTGGGCGGGTCGAGAAGAAAACCGGCTTCCCAGGAACGCCGGACATTCCAATAAAAAGCCGCAAGGCGGGATTTCAGCGTCTGCCGGCGCTCTTCGGCCGATCCGTGCTTTTGCGCGAACAGCAAGGCATTGCGGGTGAGAAAGTATAATTGCATGGGCGCATGGAAAGGACCCATCGTGGCGTGCGCATGATGGCGCACCACCGACGAGGGAATGATGAAGGCGGGAATGCCCATCTTGCGGGCGCGGTGGCACAGATCGGTTTCCTCATAATTGAGGAAGAAGCGTTCGTCGAACAATCCGGTCTTCTCCAATATCCGCGTCGGCAGGAACAGCGCTGCCCCGACCACGAAATCGGTCTCGATGGCGTCCTGCTCGAGCAAATGCGCATCCGCGGTCGCGGAGAAAAATTCGGACTGGTCCAGAACCCGGCCTCGCCTGCTGCCGAAGAATTGATATTTTCTGGTATCCGCGAAGATCAGGGCGCTGCCCAGCACGGCATGATCGCCACGGGTCTTGCTGGCTGCGACCAGCCGGGAAATGGTCTGATCTTCCACCTCCGCGTCATTGTTCAGCAGGAACACATAAGGGCAGCCCAACTCCATCGCGCGCCGCATGCCGATATTGCAGCCGCCGGCGAAGCCGGCATTGGTGGCGCTGGCGATGATATCGGCTTCTGGAAGGGCGGCGCGCATCTGCGCCAGTGAATCGTCCGCCGATGCATTGTCGACAATGATGATCCGCAAATCCCGATGCGCGGACCGGGAAAGCGACCGGCACGCGGCAATGGTGAATTGCCAACGGTTCCAGTTCACGATCACGATGCCGACCAGATCCGACCGGGAATTGCTCATCGACGCTGCGGCTTTCTCACCCCTGATCTGGATCGAGGATAAGAATCTGTCGTTAATATTTCGGTCCGCCGATCCAGGCGCATGACCCTATCCCGGCATTCCTTTCCGCAAGATAAAACAAGAACTTAACAAAAGATCGGCGATGCTTGGCAGCCCGAGCTTTCGCGGAGCGGCAAGCTCAGCGCGCGACAGGCCAAAAGACGGGGTGCCAGGATGTCCGCCGGCACGGGATCCGGGCTGTTCAGGCCGCCTGGCCTGGTTGAAGATGGCGGCATGACCCATAGCCTTTGGCCCGATCTTGTCTATGCGCAATGGCGCGACACCGCGCAGAGCCTGCAACTTTGGATGCAGGTGGTGGGCAAGGTCCGGCTGGCACTCACGCCTTGGCTCAATCACAGTTGGCAGGTGCCGTTCTATGTGACGACGCGGGGCCTTGGCACATCGCTGATCCCCAGCGGCGGTGAAGCGATCGATCTGGAATTCGACTTTATCCAGCACCGCCTGGTGGGGCGCAGCAGCCGGGGCGAGGTGGCGGCGCTCGATCTCAAGCCTATGCCGGTGGCGGATTTCTATGCCGGCGTCCTGCAGCTTCTTCAGAAACTCGGCACCGTTGCGGCGATCAATCCCGTACCCAGCGAGCTTCCCGAACCGGTCGCTTTCGCGGACGACCATCGGCAGCGATCCTATGACAAGGATGCGGCGCACCGCTTCTGGCGCGTGCTGCTGCAGGCCGACCGGCTGCTCAAGCATTTCCGCACCGGCTTTCTGGGCAAAGCCAGCCCGGTGCATCTGTTCTGGGGCGGGTTCGATCTGGCGGTGACGCGATTTTCCGGGCGCCGCGCGCCGCTTCATCCCGGCGGCATTCCAGGCCTTTCCGACCGGGTGACGCGCGAAGCCTATTCGCATGAAGTCAGCAGCGCGGGTTTCTGGCCGGGCTCGGAACAGTCTCCCCACGCCGCCTTCTACTCCTACGCTTATCCGCAGCCTGCGGGCTTTGCGACAGCATCGGTCCCGGATGGCGCCACTTTCGATGCAGCCATGGGAGAGTTCATTCTTCCCTATGACAGTGTCCGCGCCGCAGGAGACCCGGATGCGCTGGTGATGGCATTCCTGCAGGCGACTTACGCGGCGGCTGCCTCACTGGGCGCATGGGACCGCGATGCTTTGGAATGCGATCTGGGCGCGCCCAACCGGCCGCGATTCGTCTCCTCCTGAATTCCCTGGCCGGATTGGTTTGCACTTGCGTCATGTGCGCTGCGATGCGGAAAAGTTTTTCCGTGCTCCGCTGCCGGTTTCGCGCGCTAACCCTGCCGCCGATTGCTGCGTCGCGTCATGACATTTTGCTTTCACCCTTAAGACTTTGAGGTTTAGCATTTGTAATGAAGGGGCGGGAGATTTGCTTATGGCAGTCTTGGATCATGACCATCATCTCACCGGACATCGCCAGATCATCGGTGGAACAGGCCAGTTCTGCCTGTTCTGGGTCGGCATGTTCGCGGTGATTGCGCTGCTGGGATTCCTGTTCAAAAGCTGAACAGGCGTTAAGTCCGGCATGCGTAGGGGGCCGTCCGTGCCGTATGCGCGGCGGCGGACGCTTTGATCTGTCTTTATGAATTTGTCCCGCGCGGCGTCCTTTGCGGGCGCAAGGATTGTATTGGCCCCGGGGATTTGAAACTCTAAAAACCGGGCGAAACCCACAAGGTCATTGGCGCATGGCGAGGCTGCTGGACATCAGTGCCGGCTTTAAGAACGCGCGGGTGCTGGTGGTGGGCGATGTGATGCTCGACCGCTTCGTCTATGCGCGGGTCTCCCGCATTTCTCCCGAAGCGCCTGTGCCCGTGCTTTCAATCACGCGCGAAGCGGCCAGCCTGGGCGGGGCGGGAAATGTGGCGCGCAATATCGCGTCCTTGGGCGGGCGCGCCACCTTGATCGGGGGACGGGGCGAAGACGCCGCCGGCGATCATATGGCCGAACTTCTGGCCCGCGAGGCCCGCATCGACGATGCCTTGGTGGTGCTGGAAGACGCCCGCACCACGGAAAAAATCCGCTACATCGCGGACCAGCAGCAAGTGATGCGCGCCGACCGGGAAGCGCCATGGCCGGACCTTGTGAATGAGATAGCGCTGGCGGCCGCGCGCGAGGCGGTTCCCCATCATGATGTGCTGGTGATCTCCGATTACGCCAAGGGATTTCTGCCGCCCGGCTTGATTGGCGATCTGATCATGTTGGCGCGCTCTCATGGCAAGCCCGTGATCGTCGATCCGAAGGGCGCGGAATTTGCGCGCTATGACGGGGCCACGGTGATCACTCCCAACAGAAACGAAGCAGGCCTTGCCAGCGACATGGACACCGGCAGCGACGCGGCGGTCGCGGCGGCGGCGCGCAAGCTTCTGGACACGCTGCCGGCGCTAGGCGCGGTGCTGGTAACGCGTGGTCCGGCCGGTCTGTCGCTGGCCGAACGCGGGCAGGAGATTGTCCATGTCCCGTCGCGCGCGCGCGATGTGTTCGATGTTTCCGGCGCCGGCGATACGGTGGTGGCGGCGCTGGCTTTGTCGCTGGCGGCGGGAAGCGATCTTCAAAGCGCGGCGCGTCTTGCCAATGTCGCGGCGGGCATCGCGGTCACCAGGGTGGGAACCGCGGCGGTGACCGCCGGCGAAATCGCGGCGGAGCTTCAAGTCCGGCAAATGGAGTCTGTGGAAAAGAAAATCGTGCCCCTGGAACGGGCGCTGGAGTGGCTGGCGCTGTGGCGGGCCGAAGGGCGCAAGATCGGTTTCACCAATGGCTGTTTCGACCTGGTGCACCCGGGGCATATCTCGCTTCTGTCACAGGCCCGCGCGGCCTGCGACCGGTTGGTGGTGGGCTTGAATGCGGATGCTTCGGTGCGGCGGCTGAAGGGCGATGGCCGTCCCGTGCAGGACGAGATGGCGCGCGCCATCGTTCTGGCCTCGCTGGCGGCGGTGGATCTGGTGGTGATTTTCCATGACGACACGCCGGACCATTTGATCCGGCAACTTCGGCCCGACATTCTGGTCAAGGGCGCCGATTACAAGCGCGAAAATATCGTGGGCGCGGATTTCGTCGCCTCCTATGGCGGCGAAGTGATGCTGGCAGATCTGCTGCCCGATCGCAGCACCAGCAATCTGATCGGACGCGCACGTCAATAACGCCTGTCTTGCGCGGGTTGGAACGCTGTGTAACCTTTCAGACTCATAAGGGCTTTTCGGGGGAGCATGCGATGGCCGAACGGGATCTGAACCGGCGCCGCCTGTTGCAGACATCATTGGCGCTGGGCGGGCTTGGCCTTGCCGGTTGCGCCACAGGACCGCGTGCCGGGGCGCCCCGCATCGCCGGACTTTCGGCGCAGGACATTCCGCCGACCCTGGCGCCGGTCAGGGCCCATCCCGACCGGCTGTTCGACATCACCGTCTGCCTTCGCCCTTTCCGTGCCAAGGGGCCGCGCATCGAAGCCGAACAGATCGGGGACACGCTGGTGGTGCACAATTACGGCCATGGCGGCTCGGGCTGGTCACTGTCCTGGGGCTCGGCCAACATGGCGATGCAACTGGCGCTGGGAAACAGTCCGGCCGAGATCGCGGTGATCGGATGCGGCGCCATCGGTCTCACTTCCGCGATCATGGCGCAGCGCGCCGGCACGAAGGTCACCATCTATGCCCGCGATCTTCTGCCCCAGACCCGCTCGGCCCGGGCCACGGGCAGCTGGACGCCGGATTCACGCATCGCCCTGAAGGAGCCGGCCGGCCCGAACTTCGGCGCGGTGTGGGAACAGATGGCGCGTTTTTCGTTCAAAACCTATCGCCAATATCTCGGGCTGCCGGGAACGCCGGTGGAATTCACCGACCGCTATTCCCTGTCGGATGAGCCTGTCGAACAGCTGCGCGAGGAAGCCGAGAAGCTGGATACGCTGGGCTTCGCCACCTATATGGACCGGATTCGCGATATCACGCCCAAGTCTCAGGATCTGCCGGCAGGCGCCACGCCCTTCCCCACCAAATATGTGCGCCGCTCGCAGAATATGCAGTTCAACATCGCCGGATACGCACACACGCTGATGACGGATTTCTTCAGCGCGGGCGGGAAATTCGTGCGCAAGCAATTCCGTTCGCCCAATGAGCTTACCCAGCTCAAGGAAAAAGTGGTGATCAACTGCCCCGGCTATGCTGCGCGCGACTGGTGGAAGGATGAATCCCTGGTCCCCGTGCGCGGCCAGATCGCCTGGCTGATCCCGCAGCCGGAAGTGAATTACGGCTTCAACTATAAGAATATCAGCATCCTGTCGCGGCGCGACGGCATCGTGGTGCAGGATCTGAATGGCGGCGACATGCGCGGCTATAACGTGTGGCGAACTGGCCGACCGCGCCGAAGCCGACAATGCGGTCAACACCATCGCGGAAATGTATTCCCGCTTCCGGGTTTGAGGATGGGGCGTTTCGAGCCCCCTTTCAGGCCTCCGTGCGGGGCGTCCATCTGCTGAACGCCAATATCCAAAGGCCCAAAAGCGCGGCCAGAGGAACGAAGCAAAGCAAGGCCCACCACATGGAATGGCCGATGCGTTTCAGCACGATCCCGGCTGGAATGGCGAACAGGGCCTCCGCGATCATCAACGTGATCATGAAAGACGAGCTGACGGGCAGTTGCGCCATGTGGGTTCCTCGGATCGGCTTCGGCGCCATTCTAATCACTTTCTCCTTTTGGCGCACCGGAATACGGGGGTTTTGACGGCAGGCCCGGGGCGTCTTGCCAGACGGCGCGCCCATCACCATTGTGCGCGGCGATTATGGCCGCCAAGACCATCACACCGCGCGCGAACGATACCAGGCTGGACGAATGGTCGCCGCAGCTTCTCAAATCGCGCCTCTATGGCCAGCTTCTGATCGACATCATTGTCGGCCACCTGGCGCCCGGCGAAAGGCTGGATGAACAGAGTCTGGCCAAGCGCTATGGCGGCGGCCTTGCCGGCATCCGCGAAGCCCTGGCGCGGCTCGCGCTGGAAGGTCTGGTGCTTCGGCGCGCGCGCGTGGGCACCATGGTGGCGCCGCTGGACCTGATGGAAGCGCGCGAAGCCTTCGCCGCCCGCGCCCTGGTGGAAGTCGAATGCGCGGGTCTGGCGGCGCGCGTTGCCACCGACGCCGACATCGCCGCGATCCGCGCCACATTGAATGAAGGCGAGGCCGCCATCGCCAAGAATGACGCACGGGCTCTGGCCGTGATGGATGAAGCCTTCCATGTCGCGGTCGCCACGGCCAGCCATAATCGCGTGCTGGCCAAGATGGTGATGACCCTGCATCACCAGACGGCGCGTTTCTGGCTTGTCACCATGCGCGAGCCGTCGCTGGAGGAAAGCCGGCTTGCGCTGGCCCAGCACCGCGCGCTGGCGGACGCCATCGCCGCGCATGATGTGGCGCGGGCGCAAGATGCGATGCGCGAGGCGTTGGGCGATTTTCCTGCCGACGTCAAACGCGCCTGGGCCGCGTCATGAACCGTCCCTGGATCACGCTCGCCGCGGTGAGCGTGGTGTATTTCCTGATCACCGCTACCACCTTCAGTTCGCTGGGGGTGGTCCTGCCCGCCATGATCGGCGAGCTTCATTGGAGCTGGGGCGGCGCGGGCACCGGCTTTTCGCTGCTGGGTGTCGCCGCCGGTGTGACCGCTACGCTTCCCGCCACCATGATCCGGCGTTTCGGGGTGCGCGCCACTTTCGTTGCGGGCAGCCTGGCGATGGGCGCGGCCTTCGCCTGCCTGGCGCTGACGCATGGATTGCCGCTTTATTTCCTGGGCTGTGTGTTGATGGGGCTTGGCTTCGCGCTGCTGGCGACGGTGCCGGGCACCTATCTGCTCACGCGGCTCTACATCAATCCGTCTTTCGCCTTCGGGCTCTATTTTACCGTCGGGGGATTGGGCGGCGTGGCGGGTCCCATCCTCTATCTCTGGGTTGCTGCGATCAGCCAGGACTGGCGCGCTTACTGGCTGGTGTCGCTGCTGCTGGTGCTGCTCGCAGGGTTGCTCAGCGCGGTACTGGTCGACGTCAAAACCGACTTGCATCAGGAAGCGGACAAATCCGCCGGATCGGACGACTGGACGGTGAAGGCGGCGTTGCGCACAAGGCAATTCGCCATTCTGGCGGCCGCCTACAGCATTTTCCTGTTCGTGGGCATTACCGTGAACGCCGTGTCCGTGGCGCATCTGATGAACCACGGGATCACGGCGGCCCTGGCGGGGGGCATGATGAGTGCCGAGGCGCTGATCAATGCGGGCGCGCGGCTGGCGGGCGGGGTTCTGGTGCGCTGGATCGGCGCCAAGATCCTGTTGTTGCTGTCGCTGGCGATGCTGGTCATCGGTCTTTTGGCGCTCAGCGCCGCGCATGGCCTGCCGCTGATGCTGGTTTATGCGGTGGGCATCGGCGTGGGCTATGGCCTCACTTTCTTTGCGTCCACCATTCTGCTGCTGGATTATTTCGGCCGCGGCCCCAATCTGGAATTGTTCGCCATCGTCAATCTGATCTCGGTGGTGGGATCGGGCGGTCCGGCCTTCGCGGGCTTCGTCGCCGACCATACCGGCAGTTTCGTTCCGGCCTTCACCATCCTGGAAGGCCTGGTCCTGCTGGTATTGATCGCAGTCGCTGTCATGCACCGCCCGCAGCGGAGCCCGGCATGAGCACGCCATTTGGAGTCTTTCTGCCTGTTGCGCCGCGAAGCGCGCGCGAGCGCGTTTGCCAACAAATAAAGTTCGCCACATGAAGATCGATGCAGAATTTGGCGTATTTCTTCCAGTGGCGAACGGCGGATGGATCGTCTCGCGCAATACTCCGCTCCTGGATGGCGGCTGGGCGCAGAACCGCGACGCCGCCCTGCTCGCCGAAGCCGAAGGCCTGGATTTCGTGATGTCGATGGGCAAGTGGCGGGGCTTCGGCGGCGATACCGATCATTGGGGCACATCGCTGGAATCGGTCACCATGATGGCGGGGATCGCCGCCTTGACCAAACGGGTCAAGGTTTGGGCCACGTTGCACGCGATCCTGCACAATCCGGTGGCGGCGGCGAAAATGATCGCCACTTTGGATCATATTTCCGGCGGCCGCGCCGGCCTCAACATCGTGGCGGGCGCGTATCGCGGCGAATTCGAGCAGATGGGTGTTTGGGACGAAAGGCTGGATCACGATGCCCGCTACGATCTCACCGAGGAATGGACGCAGATCGTCAAGCGGCTCTGGACGGAGGAGCGGGTCGATTTTGCGGGCCGGTATTTCACCATCAAGGATTGCGTGTCGGCGCCAAAGCCGCTGCGCCGCCCCGACCTGATCTGCGCCGGAATGTCGGCGCGAGGATTCGATTTTTCCGTGCGCGAAGCCGATATCTGCTTCATCGGCGGCCGCGACGAAACGGAAACGCGCGCTGCGTCGCTGAAGGCGAAAGATCTGGCCGCCAGACTGAACAAAAGCATCAAGACCTATGCCATGTGCACGGTGATCTATGGCGGCAGCGACGAAGCCGCCGAAGCAACCGCGCAGAGATACCGCGACGGGCTGGACGAAGGCGCGGTGCTGGGCATGCTGGAGAGCTATGGCGCGACGTTTGCTGGCGCGGACAATGCCATGGTGGCGCGTGCCAAGGGCGCCTTCATGACGCATACCGTGATCGGCGCGCCCAAAAGCTGTGCCCAGAAGATCGCAACCTTCCTGGACGATTGCGCGTTGGATGGCCTGATGCTGATTTTCGCCGATTATGCCGAAGGCATTGCCGTGATGGGCCGTGAGATCCTGCCTTTGCTGCTTAAGGCCCGCGCATGACGCTGAAAGATTGGATCGCGCCTACGCGCACCGCCCTCCTGCTGGTGGACATGCAGGTCGATTTCGCCGAACCCGATGGCGCGATGGGAAAGAGCGGCAAGGATCTTTCCATGGCCGCGGCCGCCACGCGCAACGCGGTTTTGCTGGCGAATGCCGCGCGGGCGGCGGACGTGCCATGCCTGTTCGCCCGGCTGATCACCCGTCAAAGCGACGAGACCGATCTGCTCCGCGAATGGAAAAAGCGGCGCGGCACGGAAGACGATGCGCCGCTCTGCCAGGAAGGCACGCGCGGCGCGGAATTTGTGGGACCGCAGCCGCAGGGCAAGGAGGCTGTTTTTTCCAAAAGCCGTTATGATGCTTTTTCCGGGACCGGTCTCGACGCCCATCTCAGGGGGCTAAAGCGCGACACGTTGGTGATCGCCGGCCTCACCACCGAATGCTGTGTGGATTCCACGGCGCGTCATGCCTTCGAGCAGGACTATCACGTCTTCATCGCCGCCGACGCCGTGGCGGCCTATGAAAAGGACCTGCATGAGGGGGCTCTGAAAGCGCTGGAATTGAACTGCGCCATTCCTGCCTCCAGCGCCCAAATCATCGCGGCGTGGAAGATAGTTTAGCAAAAACAATGGGTTGATATGCGGCCAGCCGTCGCGCTTGGCTTTTTGGTGTGAAATGTTAGAAGAAATTTGACATTTCCAGCCGATTTCAGCACCCCATGTCCTCCTTTTTCCGCCTGACTGCCGCCGCGCTGGTTTTTGCGCCTCCGTTTTTCGTGTCTGCGGCCGCGCATGCCGAAGCTTCTGTTGAAACCGTCACCGTCACAGGCGACCGCGCGCACCTGATCGAGACAAAGCCGAACGACACCGCGCTCGGCCTCGACAAGCCGTTGATCGAAACGCCCCGCGCCGTGACGGTGGTGAGCGACACCACCATCGACCGCTATGGCGTGACCGGCGTGGATACGCTGACGGCGATCACGCCGTCCGCCTACACCGCCAGCTTTTATGGCGTGGAAGGCGCGGTCAATCTGCGCGGCACCTTGGCGGAATCCTATTTCCGCGGTTTCAAGCGCGCCGACAATCGCGGCACCTATTCCACACCCTTGGGCGATGCGGCGCAGATCGAAATCCTGCGCGGGCCGCCTTCGGCCATCTATGGCCCCGGCAAGGTGGGCGGCCTGATCAATTTCGTGCCCAAGAGCGTTGCCGCCGCCGAAGACAGCATTGTCTCGGGCGAAGTGACGGCCAGCTATGGCAGTTATTCCAAGCGCAACCTGACCGGCCAGATCGGATTGCCGCTGGATATGGGCAGTGTGCGGGGCGGCGTGCATGTCTATGGCGAGCTGGACGATTCCTTCAGCTATTACCGCGGCATTCATCCCAGCCATCAGCTGGTGGAACTCTCCGGCGATTTCGAGACCGGCGCCTGGTCGCTGTCATCGGATTACATGTATTACCACTCCAACGGCGATGTGCAGACGCCGGGCTGGAACCGGCTGACGCAGCAGCTGATCGATACCGGCACCTACATCACCGGCCGCAACACCTCGCTCAAGGATGCCGACGGCAATGGACGGCTGACCCTCAACGAGCTGGGCGGCAATCCCTATTTCTTCGATCCCAATTTCAAGCCGCTCTATATCGCCGTGCCCGGCTGCGGCGCCTGCGTTGACACCACCCACACGCTCGATACCGGCGTTGGCACGGCGCATCTGGATGGCCGCACCGTGTACATCGCGCGGGGCGTGGATTTTTCCAACACCGTCACCCATACCGGCTTTGTCGAGCTGGCCCGCGCCCTGGATGGCGGCGACCGCGTCCGGCTGCAAGGCTTTGTCGATACGCTGTCGAACGACCGGTTTGTGTCCTACGGCTTTCCCGGTTCCTATCGCA